>Ga0126326_1000005_pt1 | contig 154389 bp, 131 predicted proteins | sample InaspJWI67metaG_FD_94485 | JGI IMG/M metagenome (GOLD analysis project Ga0126326, IMG submission 94485) | Marine gutless worms symbiont microbial communities from Oahu, Hawaii - Inanidrilus sp. 1 OAHU.JWI-67 metaG | ecosystem: Host-associated > Annelida > Digestive system > Unclassified... | reverse complement strand
TTTTTCGATACACTGTCGGACATGGTGGCCTCCTTCCCTGGCTAAATGTTTGGTCTCGCAACCTTTATTTAACCATATCGAGGCCACCGCCTCAAATGTGCGAAAAATATTATACGTTATGAAGTATTATTTTGTGCCGCGCGAATTATACGACCCTCTTAACGATTCCTTAAGTAGACAAAGGGCGGTGGCGGTCTTTCACCATAGGGGCACGGATAAGAGTGAGACGATTGAAAAGATTGAACGCTAACAACGTATAAACTCGGATCTTCAAAAGCGCTAAACGCTTTTACAGCCCGGTTTTGGATGCATTTCAATGGATCCGCCTTATACAACCGATGCGACCAAGTTTTGATACACTCAACGCCAGATCCATCCAATGCTTGACATAACCATATAATATCACGTATGTTTTGCCCAATCTGCTATATTGCTGACTTGGCAATAGTCGCCGCTTCAGCAAGTGCTTTATGATAGTTTTTAACCGCAATTATCATTCATCATTTCAGTAGTAATGCTCTGTATTATTGGTTAAACGAATACTTGGAGTTTAGAGACTGGGCGCGATGGGTAGCCTGTAGACGTAAATCATTGCGGTCAAAACCAGAACACCAATATCGGGGGGATTTGCATGGAAACAGGGAAGCGAATCATTGATGCTGCTATCGAGAACGGGGCAACACTGGCAGGTATAGCCAGCATGCAAGCGCTAAGAGTTTCGGCCTCGCACACGATATATAGAAAAATGGGTGATTATTCTGGTATCGGCACTGTAAAAGATAACGATGGCGAGCAAAACAAGCGCTTGTTCAAGTGGCCGGATTCAGTAAGATCTGTTTTAGTCATCGGTCTCGCACACCCAAAAGACAAGCCGGAGCTTGATTGGTGGGACGGGAGAGGAACACCGGGCAACCGTGTGTTGATTGACATCATAAAACAGACAAGCCTTCAGATTGAGAGCAAGCTGAAATTGAAAACACATAAACTCCATTATTATGTTGAAAAAGGCGGTGTTTTCCTCAAGGATGCAGCGGTGCTTGCCGGTTTTGGCTGTATCGGTAAAAATAATATGCTCGTGACGCCTTCGTACGGTCCCCGTATTCGACTTAGGGCCCTATTTATAGAAGCTGATATATTCCCAACGGGGCCAATGGCCTTTGATCCCTGTTCCGATTGCAAAGTTTACTGCAGAAGCGTTTGCCCCGAAAATGCCATGGACGAGAAAGCGCCGGTTTTCAAGTCAATTGAATATTCTGAACACTTGCCTGGCAAGGATGGTTTCTATAACCGGGAAATATGCAACATAAGAATGGAGAAAGATGTTTCTGAAAGCAAAAAAGTTCGAGTTAAAGAACAATCTCCAATCAAATACTGTAGAAAATGTGAATTTGTCTGCCCTGTAGGGAAAAAGAGACGCGCTCAAAAAACCATATAGCCATGGCTTGTAGGGCTCTCGACAAAAGCACCGCACCTCGTGCTGCATGTCTTTAAATGTACCGGCTATCTTCCAAAGCCTATTATTTTCTGGGGATGTCCTCTATGGCCAAATAGAAACATATCCGGCATAACCTAATAGTATCAGCTTGTTTTTGGGGATATTGGGAATTCAGTTTCTATCGAGCGGATCGCGGGCCGTCCGTTTTCCCAAGAGTGCATTCTTTTGGTCCGTCAGTGACTCTACATGCAGCAGTTTGGCCGGCCAGAGCATACCGATATTATCTTTTCTTTCATGGATAACATTCCCGGTATACAAAGAAACCGTGTCGGCATGCAACTTTGACCGCGAATCAACAAAAGAGTATTCATTCGAAGTCCAATAGGCGAAATGAAAAAATTGGTTCCTAATGATGGGATTTCCGGTAATTTTTATATATTTGCCAGGGCAGTCATTTCTGACCCTGTATATCCCGTATAATACTTCTCTTGACGGCAGCGTCCAGCCGCTAATTCCATTTAGATCATAGGCGGCCGCTTTTTTTCTGGCATTGTGCCAGTTCAACCCTTGGTAGAATTCATTTGAATTGATCGGCAAAAGCCAGCGCTGTATTTCCTTATCCGTTACTATTGTGTAGGTAAATGTACCGTCGTCATTATTGATCATTTCGCGCTTGCAGGCTTCATAAGTTTCTGGCGGTGTGCTTTTAAACGTCGTATTGCGGTTTTCAAGAATATCTCTGATATTCCGAATGGCATTTTTCTGCTCAAGGTTGAGATTGCCTGGAAATTTCTCTAAAATCCGGAGTTGTTTTCCTATTTGTTCATATCGTGAAGGTTTGAATGCGTCTGCAGATAGGGAAACTGCGGATGCGAAGAGGAAGAAAATCACAATGCCCGCTACACGGCCTGTATGTTTGAAAATATCCATAGCACCACCATGCTTAGAGAATAGGAGGACGTCTGTAACACAGAGACTTTATACAATATGTAGTATGCGTACCTTTTATAGATAGCATATTTTGTGCTTTATGCACAACCTTTGATTCAGATTCGGATCGGGCCGCGCCAAGTTATTGATAATATATAAATAGTTTTAAGTTTTCGGACATATGTCGGTCTTAAATGGCCGCTTTCTGGGGGGAAAGGGGTTTTGTATAGGTTGATTGGGCGGAAGACTGAAGGCTGAAGAGGCACCGGATAATAAGGTATAAGGTATAGGGTATAAGGTGTAAGAAAAAGCCAAAGCGTCCGGAACCTGAGGTCCGGGAAAAAGCAAAGTCCCGGCAGGCGGGAACATACCCGAAGCAGAAGACAAACTGAGACTTGCCCCCCTATCGTACTTCGCAGACCGCGGATGGAAACTTGTCTTACAATAGAGAAATGTTTATCAATATTGGTAGTGGCGAATGTAACCGACGCCTTCCCCCGGAGGTATTGATATGAGACTTCTACTGCTAGTTGTTTTACTTTTACCCCTTTGGCCGCGGTCGCTATTTGCCATTTCTCTCGGCAAGGTGGAAGCGCTACAGGTCCCGGCCTGGGTTCAATGGCAGGACGTCAAATTGCCGGTTATGGTAGGCATGGAGTTAAAGCCGGGCGACCGCCTTTTCACCGGAGAGTCCGGCCGGCTGCTTCTACGCCTGGAGGAAGGCAGCCTGGTGAAACTGGGTGAAAACGCCAGCTTCACCATAGCGTCATGGTCGCCGCCTTCCAAAAAGCAGGCTGCCTTTAAAGGGTTTCTAAAAGTGCTCCAGGGTGCTTTCCGTTTCACGACCACGGCCCTTTCAAAACGACACCGGCGTGAGGTCGACGTTCAGGTGGCATCGGCCGTGGCAGGTATTCGGGGGACGGATATTTGGGGTAAAGCTTCGCCGACCAGAGACATTGTGCTCTTGATAGAGGGCAAGGTGACGGTTACCCGGGGTGATGATGAGCCGGTTGTTCTGGACGAACCGTTGACGTTCTATGCGGCATCCAAAAATAAACCTGCGCTGCCTGTGGCTAAAGTTGATCCGGAGCAATTGAAAATTTGGGCTGCAGAGACAGAGTTGACCCCCGGACAAGGGGTATTGAGACCGGATGGCCGTTGGGTGGCGAGTCTGGCATCGGTCCGCGATCTGACGGCAATTACCGATGTATTGCAAACGCTTAATACGGAAGGGTACCCGGCGGAAATAGAAACCGTCAACCTGGATGGCGTAACCTGGCACCGCCTGGTCATCAAAGGGGTTGGTTCAAGGCAAGAAGCAGCCGGTTTAATTGAACGTATGCAGAAAGTTGGGTTGTTCAAAGATGCCTGGGAGTACCTTCAGAAATAAATCTGGGTCGGGTCACGAGAATAGAGACCGAAGTCTGAAGTCCGAAGACTGAAGGAAAAAACCCGAAAACAATAAATTAGCCGCGGACGAACGCGGACATCATCCGGGCGACCTGCCCGGCTGAACCTTCCATGCCCTTCGGGCAAATTTAACGCTATAGCATCCATGGATTCCAGTTGCCTAAACGAGTGCCGCGTGTTTTCTCGCGAAGCGATGGCTACCCAAGCCCGGGCAAGTCGGCCGGGCTTAGTCTGCGTGTGTCGAACGAGCAAAGCGAGTGGGCGGTTAAACCCAAAGACAATTAGCCGCAGACAAACGCAGACATCATCTGGCCGACGTGGCCAGCTGACGCTTGTCATGCCCTGTGGGCAAAGAAACCTTTCGGCATTTCAATTCTAACGGTTACTTATCTATTTATCACATGATCATTATCGCGAAGCGATGGCTACCAAAGCCCGGCCAGGTCGGCCGGGCTTGTCCGCGTATGTCGAGTGAGCAAAGCGAACGGGCGGCTAATCCTTTAGAAATCTGAGATCAGATGTCGGAGGTTCGGAATACCCCGAGGTCAGAGGACGGAAGTCGGAGATCAGTGAAAACAAAGGCGTCAAACCACTTGGTTTTTTCCAAATTTATCGCTGGTACTCTTCAGGGGTAGATACTCAACCAATTCTAACCGGGTTCGCATGTGGCTAACTGCCGTTGGTTTCGTGTGGCTTTTCAGGAAAAACCGTGCTCTGAAGGGCATCGTTGGACCGGCCCGCAGGAGCTTTGGCCGCCCGGATGGCGTTGACCAGTTCCAAACCGGAATCGGCGCAGGGTTCAAGGTCTATGTCCGTGGTGCCCAGCGGCGTGGTGCGCTGCCCCCAGCGTACCAGGTGGGAACACACAGACAGCCCACCGCCAAAGGCCGGCATGAGGAGCAGAGCCCCGGGTTTGACCCGGCCCTCCTCTAAGGCCTCACCAAGTGCTACGGGTACGGTGGCGGCCGACATATTGCCGTAGCGCTGGACAGTGAGCATCAGCTTTTCTTCCGTTACCCCGATTCGCTGGGCCAGGGCCGTGATGATGCGCAGGTTGGCTTGGTGGGGCACCACCAGATCGATATCGTCTGCATTTACGCCGGACTTGGTCATGACCGCTTTGGAAGCAGCCGCCATACCCTTTACGGCACGCTTGAAAATTTCCTGGCCATCAAAATCCCATATCGTGTCTCCCAGCATCACCCCGGCATTCACGTAGGCCCCGCCGATCCCGCGTACCCGCAATGTGTGGCGTGCTTCGGCAATGCATCCCAGGGATTCTCCGATCAGCCCCTCTTCTTCCTGGCTCTGCTGCAGTACAACTGCGGCGGCCCCATCTCCGAACAATACGGAGACGTTGCGGTTTTCCCAGTCCATATAGGGAGAAATCGCTTCAACGCCGATGACCAGGGCATTGGAAACCACACCGGTGCGGATCATTGCAGTAGCTGCGGACAGGGAATATAGAAAACTCGTGCAGGCGGTATCCACATCCATAGAGGCGGCTTTGTTGGCTCCCAGCCGCAATTGGACACCGGAGGCTGAGTTGGGCACCTGCTCATCGTTGGTGCAGCTGCCGAAAATAATCAATTCCAGGTCGGCTGCCGAAAGGCCGGCACCGGCCAGCGCCCGGGCGCCCGCCACATAGGCCATCTCACCCGGCAGGACATGGGTCACCCGGCGCTCGGATATCCCGGTGCGGCTGGTGATCCATTCATCGTTGGTTTCCAGAAACGTCGACAGGTCCTGATTGGTCAAAACAGCCGGGGGCAAACATTTTCCCCAGCCGGTAATAGCGGCATAGGTCATCGGTCAAAACTCCTTTTAAAATTATAAAAACATCAAATCGAGTTAGATTAGCCCGCGGATCGGGCTGTGTCAATCTCCTGATGCTCTGTAGCCAGGCTTTTGGACTATAGATGCAACAGGTATAAGGTATAGGGTATAAGATGGAAGGAAAACCATAGCGTCCGGGGTTTGGAGTCCGATATAGCTGGAAGGTGGAAGGTGAGGACCAAGAGACCGAAAGTCTGAAGACTGAAGACTGAAGACTGATGGAAAAAAACCGAAAACTATTAATTAGCCGCAGATTCAGCCTGTTATTAAGATTTGTGTAATTCTCCAATCTTAGCATCAGCTATTTAACAGGGAGATCGCAGACATCATCCGGCCGACTTGGTCGAATGACACCGTCATGCCCTTCGGGCAGATAATCATTGGGGCTATTTCAACAAACATAAATATTGAAGTATACTGTCTTTCACGCGAGGCGATTGAAGTAATTTTAGATTTTAGATTGATGATTTTAGATTTAATGAATCGCTTCGCTCTGGCGGTTGTAATAAAAAATCCAATTGAGCGCAGTGAAACCACAAATCCGCATTCTGCATTCTAAAATCCAAAATTAAATCCTGCCTTTGTCTGCGTGTGTCGAACGAGCAACGCGAGAGGGCGGCTAAAATTTTAGACTATGAGATACGAGGGCAGAGGTACTGGTTTCACTCTAAAAGCCTCCCCTTATGTCATCCAGACGGGTTATTCATACTAAACATATTTCACTTCTTTCACTTTCCCTAAAACATCGGCTTGACCTCAGATCCAAAACCTGAAAAATTCGTTCTTTGAATAGCGAATGCGGAATCGGAACTGAAATGGCAGACAGCACTGCGGGGATGTCTATTTTCAATAGTTTTTATCTGAATAGGTTACAGGGAGGGGACTCTATGGGCAACGGCGTGGCTTTCGACAACGATCAGTATATCAGCGAGCAGGCAACCAGAATTCGTGAGCGGGTCAGCCAGTTTGGAGACAAACTGTATCTTGAGTTCGGCGGAAAGCTTTTGTTTGATTACCATGCCGCCCGGGTCTTGCCGGGGTATGATCCGAACGTCAAGATGCGACTTTTACAGCAGCTGCGAGAGGACGCGGATATCCTGCTTTGCATCTATGCCGAAGCCATCGAGAAAAAAAAGATACGGGCCGATTTCGGGATTACTTATGATGCCGAGACCTTCAAGCTGATCGATGAATTGCGCGGCTGGGGCGTCAATGTACTCGGGGTTGTCATCACTCGTTATGACGGCCAGCCCGCCGCCCAGGTATTTAAAAAGCGCCTGGAGCGCAGAAACGTAAAAGTTTATACCCACCGCTACACCAAGGGCTACCCCACGGATGTGGACCTGATCGTCAGTGATGAAGGGTACGGGGCCAACGACTATATCGAGACCCAAAAGCCGCTGATCATCGTGACCGGCCCCGGCCCCGGCAGCGGTAAACTGGCCACGTCGCTGTCACAGATCTATCACGACCACAAGCATGGTATCAACTCGGGGTATGCCAAATTCGAAACCTTCCCCATCTGGAACCTGCCCGTCAATCATCCCGTCAATATTGCCTATGAAGCGGCCACCGCCGATATCGAGGACTTCAACCTGATCGATCCTTTTCACCTGGAGGCCTACGATAAAAAGGCGGTCAATTACAACCGCGACGTGGAAGTCTTCCCGGTGATCCGGCGCATATTGGAGAAGATCGGCGGTGAGTCCCCCTATAAATCACCCACCGATATGGGCGTCAACCAGGTCGGATTCGCTATTACCAATGATGACTTAACACGTGAGAGTGCCATGCAGGAGGTGATACGGCGTTATTTCCGGTATCGCTGTGAATATGTCATGGGCCTGGCAAGCAAGGAAACCTATCAGCGGGTGGAGCTGCTCATCAAAGACTTCAACCTCGAGCCGGAATACAGGCGGGTTGTGGAACCGGCCCGAGAAGCCGCCGAGCAGGCGCGGGAGAACGAGAAAGGCAGTGAGGGCATCTACTGCGGCGGGGCCATGGAACTGACAGACGGGGCGATCGTGACCAGCAGCAATTCATCTCACCTGCACGCGGCTTCCAGCCTGGTGCTGCATGCCATCAAGCACCTGGCGAATATTCCGGGAGAGATCAAACTGCTGCCACCCAATATCATCGATGCGGTTAAAAACCTGAAAACGGAAATACTGAATGAAAAGGCGCTGAGCCTCGACCTGGAAGAGGCCCTCATAGCGTTGAGTATCAGTGCGACCGCCAATCCGGCGGCCAAACTGGCCATGGAGAAGCTGACCGCCCTGCAGGGCTGCGAGGTCCACCTGACCCATATGCCCACCCCGGGTGATGAAGCCGGGTTGCGCCGGCTGGGTGTCAACCTGACCAGCGATCCCCATTTTTCAACAAAGGATCTTTTTATTACGTAAACCTTGGCCGAACCTGAAGGTTCATTAGGCATAAGGTAGAGGGTGTAAGGTATAAGGTAGAAGGAAAACCATCGCGCCCGGAGTCTGGGGTCTGGAATCCGGGGTCAGAAAAACGTCTGACTCCTGACTCCGGACACCCGACTCCTGTAAAAGGGTGGACACACCGTCAGGGAGGATTCCCCTTGTTCCCCATTTCCGATTGCAGGTAGGTCATGAGGTTGATGTCGCTGTTGGTAAGATTGAGCTTGCGGCGGATGTGTTCGCGGTGACGGTTAATGGTCCCCACGGAGACCCTGCGAATAGCGGCAATCTCCTTTGTCTGCAGGCCGTTACGGATCAGGTTGCAGATCGCTATCTCCGTGGCGGTCAGGTGGAGAAAGTTTTTGGACAGCTGGCTCACGAAGGGTGACGTAATGCTTTCCAGGCTCGTTTTCAGCAGCTCGGCGTATTGTTTTTGATGCGGGGGCAGGTTGAGCTCCACTTCATGTAAGATCGGCATGATAATCTTGTCGATATTGGCCTGGACATCTTTATAGATTTCTCTCTTTTCTTCCTCAATGCGCGCCAGGACGGCCCGCAGGGCAAGGTTTGCCTCCTGCAGGGCCTTGCGCTCAAGGTTCAGCTTCCGGTTGGTATCATGCACCTCCATTTCCACGGCAATGCGCATGGCATAGGAGCCGATGCGTTCCGCCAGGGCATCCAGCAGCGCCCGTTCCTCCCTGAGAAAGGGCCCTTCATCTTCCGGTGGACGTTTTTCCAGATACATGATCGCGATCTCGCCCACCGCCTCATTGTATATGAAAATCCGCGCTGACTGCCGCCACCGGGTAATCTTGAACCCCTTGCTTTTATAGGTTTTGCCTTTGAAGACAATGCGGGCGCAGGTGATCTCCGGGTACTGCCACGAGTGGGGTAGAAAGTTCACCAGGTCCTGCAACAGCGCATCGATCGAGTCACAATGGCGCTCCGCCAGCTGCGCCACCCCATACAGGCAGTTCAATTCCTTGATGCGTTCACGCAGGGCGGGGATCGCCTTGGATGGATCGTTTTCGTCGTTCAGTGGAATTCGCCAGAGCTGGTACAGATCCTCCGGAAGTCCGGGCAAGTCCTTTGTGGATGACGCCTGCGGAGCGCGGAATGAGGCTGCTGGCATAGGCTTCCTTTCTCTATTTGCTGCACATTATATATATGCATTCTGTGGGCATCAGAATGGTATGCGGGTGCATACCCAATATGGGCATTACCAGTGCAATTTAATTGTATTTATGTATAGCTCGAGGCCTACTATATATACATCTAAATTTTATTCAATAAATATTTTCCGATAATAAATAAAGGAGGATTCATGGCACAACCGACACTGGCCTCAATTTTAGAGCGATTCCAGAGCCAGCCCCACCAACTCGTGGAAGCTTTGCAGGATGTCCAGAAGGCATTCGGTTACATTTCAGAGGATTCCATGCGGGCCGTATCCAAAGAACTGGGCGTTCCGCTTTTAGACGTTTACCGGGTGGCCTCGTTCTACAAGGCGTTTTCCCTGGAACCCCGGGGAAAGAATGTCCTGACCGTCTGTACAGGTACGGCCTGCCATGTGCGGGGCGCTAACCTGGTGCTGAACCAGGCCACCGGTCAACTGGGGGTCGAACCGGGTGAAATGTCTGATGATGGTCTTTTTACCATCGAGCATGTCAATTGTCTCGGGGCCTGTGCGCTGGCCCCGGTTGTCAATGAAAACGACACTTGTCACCACCACATGAGTCCGGGAAAACTACGCAAACTCATCAAAAGGCTAACTGATTCCGAAACAAAGGAGACTTCCCATGCCTAAGGTAAACACCCTCAAAGATCTGGACGTGCTGCGGACCAGGCTTGTCGAAGCGCGGGATGCATATCGGACGACCCTGGTGATGTGCGGGGGAACCGGTTGTCGTGCCTCGCGATGCCAGGATGTCATCGATGCGGTCCAGAAAGAAGTGCTGGACCAGGGGCTGGCAAAAGACGTGTGCGTGCGGGTTACCGGCTGCCACGGGTTTTGCGAACAGGGCCCCTTGATGGTTGTTGAACCCGAAAACGTGTTCTACTGCCATGTCTCCCCGGATGATGCTGGTGACATCATCTACCAGACGGTCAAGGGCGGCAAGGTGGTCGAGCGGCTGCTGTATACCGATCCGGTTTCCGGAGAAAAGATCCAGGCGGAAGCGGATATACCCTTTTACCGCGATCAAAACCGTGCCCTGCTAGCCCACAACCGCAGGCTAGATCCCTGTTCGGTCGATGATTATATCGCCTGTGGCGGTTATGCGGCGCTGGCCAAAACCCTGACGGAGGTGTCGCCGGATACCATGATCCGGGAAGTTACCGATTCCGGATTGAGGGGCCGCGGCGGAGGCGGGTTTCCGACCGGGCGCAAATGGACGGAATGCAAAAATGCCCCGGGTGATGAAAAGTATGTGATCTGCAATGCCGACGAAGGCGATCCGGGCGCGTACATGGACCGATGCGTCCTGGAGGGCAATCCGCACCTGGTCCTCGAAGGGATGATGATCGGTGCCTGGGCCATTGGGGCTGCCCAGGGTTATGTGTATGTGCGCAACGAATACCCCCTGGCCGTTGAAAATGTCAAAAAAGCCGTGGCCCAGGCCCGAGAGCTTGGAATCCTGGGCGACAATGTGCTGGGCACGCCCTTTTGCTTTGACGTTGAAATCGCACGGGGCGGCGGGGCCTTTGTCTGCGGAGAATCCACGGCGCTGATGGCGTCTTTGGAAGGCCGGGTCGGCGAACCTCGGCCCAAGGACGTGCACACCGTGGTTGAGGGCTTCTGGGAAAAACCGACTGTTCTGAACAATGTGGAAACCTGGGCCAATGTGCCCGCTATCCTGCAAACCGGCGCCACCGAGTTTTCCTCCCAAGGGTCGGAGAACAGCAAGGGCACCAAAATCCTGGCCCTGACCGGGCACATCAAAAACACCGGTCTGGTGGAAGTGGCCATGGGAACCACGGTTCACGATGTCGTCTTCAAGATCGGCGGGGGGGCGGCCAACGGAAAACCGGTCAAGGCCGTGCAGACCGGCGGTCCTTCCGGTGGGTGCCTACCCCTGGACAAGTTCGATCTACCCATAGATTTTGATGCCTTGGCGGCAGCCGGCTCCATGATCGGGTCCGGCGGCATGGTGGTGATGGATGAAGGTACCTGCATGGTGGATGTGGCCAAGTACTTTCTGACCTTTCTGCAGGACGAGTCCTGCGGCAAATGCGTCCCCTGCCGCATCGGGGTTGACCGGATGCTGGAAATTGTGACCGACATCACGGAAGGTCGCGGCGAACCGGACCAGCTCCGCCTGCTGGAAGAGCTGGGCGAAACCATCAGCGACACCGCCCTTTGCGGCCTGGGAAAAACCGCGGCCAATCCCGTGCTGTCAACCCTGCGCTATTTCCTGGATGAATATGAGACCCACATCCACGATAAGAAATGCGGCGCCGCTGTATGCCGATCCCTGATCGAGTATCGCGTCGACAGCGAAAATTGTACCAGTTGCGGCCTGTGCCAGAAAACGTGCCCGCACGAGGCGATTGTAGGCGAGAAAAAAGAGATTCCCGAAATCGTACTGGATCTGTGCCAGAAATGCGGGATCTGCGAAAGCGAATGTAAATTTGACGCAATTCATGTGAACTGAAGAGGTGGCCCATGTCTAACACGGTAACTATCAATATTGACGGTGCTTTCATTGAGGCGGTGACAAGCGCGAGTGTTCTGGATGCGGCCCTGAATTCCGGGATTTGCATTCCGCACCTGTGCCGGGTCCCCTACATTGAAGATCTCGGGGGGTGCCGGTTGTGCATTGTCGAGCATGTGGTGAACGGCTGGTCTAAGATCACGGCCTCCTGTACCCTGAAAGTCAAGGAGGGAATGGTCATTTTAAGCAACACGCCAAAACTCCGGAAACTGCGTCACAATCTTGCCGAGCTGCTTGTGGCGCAGGCACCCAACTCCCGTGCCATCCAGGATCTGGCCGTGCGCTGCGGGGTTACCCAGGTCCGCTATCCCTTCCGGAACAGTGACTGCGTGCTGTGCGGGCGCTGCGTCCGGGCCTGCACCGGCCAGCTTGGTGACAAAGCCATCGGTTTCATCGGCCGCGGCAAAGAGCGCCGGGTCGGCGCTCCGTTTGGGATTATGAAAGAGTTCTGCAATGAATGCGGCCGCTGTTTCGATCTGTGCCCCATGAACATTGTGCCCTGTGAAGGGACAATGCATCCGGGTGAGGAGCGCCTGTGCGGCAATTGCGAATCGAAAATGCCCATCTGTGAAGAAGCGACCGGGCTTTGCAGCGCCTGTGATTTCGGGGAAGGCTTTCAGTGTGAACGGGCGATGTCGCTTTAACTGGAAAGTCGATTGTAAACCCTGATTTCGGTGAACCCCAGGGGTCAGACCGGGCAACGATCAGGTTGAAGGCAGAAATATGGGTTCGAGGGGCCGAGGGGCCAGGGTAAATCTAAACACCCTGAATTAGCCATGGACCAGGCTTCGCCCGGCAGAAGGCAAAGGGCTAAGGCGAAAACCTTGAAATCCGAACGCTTGTCAGGACGGGCCGGACCGCTCCCGCATGGAGAGCGGTCCGGGGGAGGTAAGCCGCCCGGCATGCAGGCGACTGGCCCTGGTATTAACCCGCCATTTCGCGCCGGCTTGCCATATCGACCATGACCCGCTCGCGGGCCTTATCGATGCCCAATGCAGCGCGCTTTTTATCGATGTGGGCAATCATCTTGCGAGCATGTTTTAACGGGTCGACCTCCAGGTCCCACATGCCGCCGTACATCTCTTCCAAGGTTTCAAACAGGTATTTCTGAAATACCGGTGCCCCCGAGATCGGCAGGGTGACCCCGAAAACCGTGTAGACCCCGGATGCCACGAAATATTGCCCGATGCTGATGGCCTTTTCACTCATCCATTCTGGGGCGCTGCCGGCCACCGGCAATGCGCTGATATCGTCGCCCAGGCCGCCGGCTTTGACCATTTCGGTGGCTGCCAGCAGGATCCGGCTGTTGTCGACGCAGGAGCCCATGTGCAGCACCGGCGGGATGCCGACGGTTTCGCACACCTCCGCCAATCCCGGTCCGCAGTAGACCCCGGCGCTTTCCGGTGTGAGCAGCCCCTCCATGGCACAGGCAATCCCGTTGCAGCCGGTGGTGATGACGAGCACATCATTCTTGATCAGCTCCTTGACCACTTCGATATGCCCCTCGTTGTGCTTGGTGCGGGCATTGTTGCAGCCGACAACGCCGGCCACCCCCCGGATGCGGCCGTTGATGATATTGTCATTCAGGGTGTAATAAGAACCACGGAAAGTCCCGCCCAGGTGGTACTCGATGGATTCCACCCCGAAGCCGGCTACCTGGGAGGCTTTTTGAGTCGGGATCATCACATCCGCTGACCGGTTCTGGAAATTGTCGATGGCCAGTTTGACGATCTTCTTGGCATCCTCGATGGCGTAGTGCTCGTCGAACTCGATATGGATCACGTTTTCCTGTTCCATTTTGGCAATGGGATGAGTGGTGATCAGCTTGGTGTGGAAGCACTTGGCCACATTGGCGACATTTTGGAAAATACACTGGATATCCACCACCATGGCATCGCAGGCGCCGGTAATGATGGCCAGCTCCTGTTGGAGGAAGGTGCCGCACAGGGGAACGCCATGGCGCTGCAGGATTTCGTTGGCTGTGCAGCAGATTCCGGAAAGCTGGATGCCTTTGGCGCCGTTGGCCTGGGCATACTCTATCATCTCCGGGGTTTGCGATACGGCTACGATCATCTCGGACAGGACCGGTTCGTGGCCATGGATGACGATGTTGACGTGGTCTTGCTTCAACACCCCGAGATTGGCTTCTGACTGCAACGGACTGGGTGCGCCGAACAGGATATCTTGGAGATCGGTAGCCATCATCGAACCACCCCAACCGTCGGCGATGGCTGTCCGCGTGCCCTGTTTCATCAGGTTCTTGTAGTCCTGGTCAACGCCGATATGCGTGCGATGCATGATTTCAACAACTTCCCGGTCGATATTGCGCGGCAGCACCCCGGAATTTTTCCATTTATTATACAGGGCGTCCGGGGCGCGCTTCAGGTAGGTCAACTCTCCTTCGGGTTTGCCCCATTCGGCCAGGGCCTTCTCGGCCACTTCCAGGGCGATCTCGTCCGTATCGCGGTCCAACAGTTCACCATCAACTTCAACCTTGGTCGCTACGTTGAAATGGGGCGCGACGGCCAGCAGTTTGATGGTATCTTTAATCCTGTACGCTTCACCCTCTTTGCGGGCGGCACTCATGAACACTTCCGCCACGCAGCGGCCGTGGTCTGAATGGGCCGCGGCCCCGCCGGCGATCATGCGGATGAAATTGCGGGCCGCAATCGTATTGGCGGAGGCTCCACAGAGACCCTTGCGGGTATCCTCACCTTCCAGGCCACCCTTGGGCAACGGCAGGCGGCAGGGGCCCATACCGCAGTTTTTGCAGCAGGTACCCTGGGTGCCGATGTTGCAGGGTTTCATTTTTGCCGCACGGTCGAAAACGGTCTCGATGTCCAGGGCCTGGGCCCGGGCGAGCATGGTCCGGGTCGCTTCATCGATGGTAACCTTCGCCGGGTCTGCTGTTTTTGCTTTGCCGGCGGTCTTTCTAACTGGTTTTTCTGCCATCACTCTCTCCTTTGTTCACGGTAAAAGCTCGTTGCAGTTGTGCGCTAGCCGGGATTGGCTAACGGCTTTGTATATGAGCAATGGGCGTGCCAGTTATGAGCATATGTCTGAAATATATCTATCTACCTGTATTGAAATGAAAAACAACCAATTTCCGCAATTATGGCCCTGGTTACATTCGGGCTATTTGCATTAATATGGGGTGTTCAATATTGCTTTTTGCACGAAAAAGAGCTAACCTGACGCCATAAAGAACGGTCTTAGCGACGCTTTCCGAGGATACTGCTTTGAAAACAAACGAAGAACGTCAGAACCAGGATAAAATTCTCGATTCGATCAACGAGGGTGTTTTCACTATTGACCGTGATTGGCGCATTACGGCTTTCAACCGCGCTGCCGAACGCATCACCGGGGTGCCCCGTGAAGAGGCCCTGGGGCGGCCCTGCAAAGAGATCTTCCGGACCCCAATCTGCGAAAAAAACTGCGTCCTGAAACGGACCATGCGGACAGGGCGACCGGTGACCAACGCCATGACCCACATCGTCGACAGCGACAACAAGCGGGTGGCCATCCGGATTTCGACCTCCCTTTTGCGGGATGAAACCGGGGGGATCGTCGGTGGAGTCGAAACCTTTCAGGATCTCACCCAGCTCGAGCAACTGCGTAAACAGTTGGAAAGGCAATACTCCTACGAAGACATAATCGGGCGGAGCCCCTCCATGCGCAGTCTGTTCCGGATTTTGCCGCAAGTCGGCCAGAGCAACAGTACGGTTTTGATCGAGGGTGACAGCGGGACCGGCAAAGAATTGTTTGCCCGCGCCATCCACAACCTTTCGCTCCGAAATAAAGGCCCCTTTGTCGCCATCAACTGCGCCGCCCTGCCCGATTCGTTGCTGGAATCCGAGCTGTTCGGTTACAAGGCCGGCGCCTTCACCGGGGCCAACCGGGACAAACCCGGCCGGTTTGCCCTGGCACGGGGAGGGACCCTATTTCTGGACGAAATAGGGGACATATCACCGGCCCTGCAGGTAAGGCTGTTGCGGGTGCTCCAGGAGCGCACCATTGAACCGCTTGGCTCCCTCGAGCCGCTGAAGGTGAATGTGCGGATAATCGCCGCGACCCACTGGGACCTGGATCGGCTCGTCGAGAAGGGTGATTTCCGGCAAGATCTGCTCTACCGGATCCGGATCGTACGTCTCAAACTGCCGCGCCTGCGTGACCGGCGAGTGGATATTCCCCTGCTGGTCAATCACCTGGTGACAAAATTCAACGGGCTGCAGAATAAGGCGATATCCGGTGTGTCGGAAGAGGTGCTGGCCCGGTTGATGGAGTACGATTACCCCGGCAATGTGCGCGAGTTGGAAAATATCATTGAGCACGCTTTCGTATTAAGTCCGGGCGGCTATATTGAATTTCAGCACCTGCCGCCTGAATTCCGGAGTGAAGAGCCTCCGGTTGCCGATACCTCTGGTAAGGCATTGACGCTCAAGGCCCTGGAAAAACAATGTATTGCCCTGGCTTTAAATCGGAATGCCGGTAATCGAAAACACACTGCCCGAGAGCTGGGTATCAATCTGAGCACCCTTTACCGTAAAATCCGGGCCTTAAATATCGAGACCCCGTCCAAGGACGGTCGACACCGGTCCTAACAATCGTGCAATCTGCAATGATGCGGTTGGCTATTGCCGCTGAGCAGTGCCGCTCATGTAGGACCATGAGGTCAAAGGCCTGAAGTCAGGGGCCAGAAAAACCATAAAACGAAGGGGTCGAATTTCGAGGAATCGGAAGAGGTGTCACTTCGTGAATTCAATTTGTTTCATTTTACATTGTATGCACTGACAACCTCATTGATAAGTGCCAGCTTTGTTTGATCGTATATTGTCTTAGCCACCACTTTTACAAATTTCTTTTCATCCGCGCGGGTCGGTCGGACAACATTGGGATTGCCGGAATAACTGGTGTTGATCATAGCCCGCATGGCTCTGATAAATTGATGGTAGATATTCCAGGCATGTCTTCGCAGGCTCCGCTCGACAAAGGTGACCACCTCTTCTTTTTTCTTGAATTGATATTTCTGGGTATAAACAGAAACATCATTTTTGACAGACTGCTTAAGCTCAAGCGCAAATTTGTTGCCAACCGCATACCCCTGTTGAAGTAAATCCTTCGAAATATCGTCTTCTATTTTGGCGTTTGCAACCGTTGCAGCCAAAATAACCACGGCCAAAGCGATGCTGATTGTCTTGATGATCGGCAGCATTATTCTGCTCACTTATTAAGGTTTCTGTGCAAGATCAGCCTGATCAGCCCGGCCACACTGCGCATTTGCCTCCCGGCTTCTTTTTCCAGTCGGCGGTATAAATTGTCGTCGAGCCGGATTGTTACTTGTTTCGCGTACATGTCTTTCCTCCTTTTTGACGGTCATTGCAGTTCAATGACCACCAATGTAATGCAACAGTGGCTGTTTGGCTTGACCCGGTACGCCAACTGTTTGATCAAAGCCGCCACAGACTGAAGCGCTTTTAGGTATAAGGTCTGGGCTTTGCCCGGCATAGGGCCGAGCGCAGAGAGCATAGGGTAAACGGCGGAACCCCAAACTAGGCGGCCAGCCTTCCGTCTTCGCTTAGAGCCACGCCGCACCAGTCTTCGCTTAGAGCCACGCCGCACCAGTCTTCGCTCTACAATCATTCGTCTTCGCTTAAAGCTACGCCGCACATGACGCCGGACAAGTCGCAGTTAGAGTTTACGTCTTTGCCCCACAGGCCAGTATTCGCCAATCATTGAAACTCAGGCAAAGCGGCAGCCGACGTGCGGTTGACATAATGCCCGTTATCGGGCATACCCATTTGAAAAGAAGGCAACCGGATGCGGGCTGACATTCGGTTTTCGGACCGGCTACATCTTGGGATGTGTATTACAAAGGTGTACAATTCGAAAAATACCTTCTACCGACCCCGAAAAGGTACTTCTCACCATTTCATCCAAACTGCGTCATCGGGACAACTGGAGGTCGACATGAGACGACCCATATGGCTGGCTGTCGCCGCCCCGTCCGGGGCTTTCGAATTGAATGACGATGGACGACTGCTCATCCAGGAAGCGGCCCAGGCGTACCGCTCGGACCTGCGTGGCCGGCCGACCTCCATGGAGCCGGAGGTCACGGCCTACGCCGACCGCCTGCTCAAGCGATTGGTGCCCACCGGGGGCAACCCGCCGGCGGGCATCATTCCCGCCATCACGGTGGTCGAATCGCCGAAACCGGAACTTTATGCCTACATGGACGGCCACGTGGTGGTCACCACCGGCACCCTCTATGCCATGGACAACGAGGCCCAACTGGCGGCGGTGCTGGCTCCGCAGACCGCGTATATCGTCGAAGGCTATTACGTGCAGATGTACCAGGAGATCAAGGCGGCCGAGCGCAAGCAGCGCCGCATGGCCGCTGCCGGTGCGCTCCTGAAGGGCATGCTGGACATCGCGGTGGATTACGCGGTGGAAATGGAAGAGATCAAGGCGACAGACGCGGTGATGTCCGGAGAGGCCACCTATCGAGAAACCATGGAGCGCATGGCGACCGTGCACGCGGCCCGGAGCGCCTACTACAGCCTCGAAGATGTGATCGCGAGTATTCCCACCAAAGATGCCAATGGGCGGCCGCTGGACCCCCGCCTAAGATTTGCGCCCGTGGCCACGGCCCAGGGAATGGCCTATCTGGCGAAAGCCGGCTACGCGGTGGGCGAGGCCGAAAAGGGTTGGCGCCACCTCTGGCGCATCAACAACCGGATCAACCAGGAAAACGAGCGTGTCCTGGGGGCCTGGGCCGAACAGATGCGGGCCATGCAGGGCCTGATGGAACAAAACATGCTGCGGATGCAACAGCAGCTCGGGGCTACCGGGCTGGTGCAGACCCTGAGCGAGGCCCCGGAGTCCAAGGCGCTGTTTGTATCTAAACTGACCGGGATGAAAGAAGTACGCGACGCCCGGTCCGGGGCAGCACCTACTGTCGGAAAGAAAACCTACCGTCAATTTCTCCAGGCAACTCTGACCAAGAAAGCGGAGGCCTCCCTGGAGGCGGAAGACTATGAGAAGGCGCACATCTATTACCAGATCCTTTACGACAAGGGTGTGCAGAACGCCGCTGTCGCCTATGGAATGGCCAAAAGCCAGTTGGGGGACTTCGCCTTCGGTGCCAGCACGGCCGAAAAGAAGGCGGCCGAGCGCCAGTACCGGGAAGCCCTGAAACTGGATGCGGACTACGCGCCGGCCTACCGGGGGCTCGGAGAGCTTTATGAGGACTGGGAGCGTTACCAGGATGCGGCCGACGCATACGGCAACTATGTCCGCCTGGCACCCAAGGCCCCGGATAAGAAGCGGATCCAGCGAAAAATAAAAACCATGCAGCGAAAGGCGAACCGATGAAACGACAATGGACAGCAGGCGCAGTGATTCTCCTAGTGCTGGTTTTCGCCGGAACCGCAGCGGCTGGCGGCTGGCGGTTTGCCTACCGCCTGAAACCCGGGCAGGAGTGGATCGTCACCCAGGCGGGGCAGACGGAAACCAATGTGATGGGACAGAAACAGGTGCACCGGAACAAAACCGTGATCGGCTACAAGATCAGTACCGGGCCGAAAAAAGGATGGGTACGCCTGACGGCCAAGATCCTGTCCGCGGGCGGCGGTATGGATTTGAAAAAAATGACGTTCACCGGTGACATGCACACCAGCGGTGAAATCCGCAACAAGCAAGTCACCGGTTCAGCTACTCCTCAAATGGAGGGAATGGAGGGCATGACGCCGGAGATGAAGGCCATGATGGCGCAGAGTTACCGTTTCATGGCCGATGCCTGGAAAGAAATGGTCTTCTGGTTTCCCGAATTTCCCGAGGAAAAGCTGGATATCGGCGACGAATTTGACATGACGCGTAAAATGGCCGGCGGCGGCGGCGCCATGGGAATGACCTCGGTCCGGAAAGAGGTCTATACCCTGGAGGATGTAAGCGACGGCTTGGCCTACTTCAGCGTTAAGGATCGATCGGTGACCCAGACGCAGGGCGCCATGGGGGGGAAAACCAAGACGAAAACCGCCGGAAAAGGTGAAACCGTCTTCGACCTTCAGGACGGGATTTGGACGGATGTGGTGTCCCGTTTCAAGTCGGCCACTAACATGGGGGCCATGCCCGGTATGCCGGGGGCCGGCAGTGGCAAATTCGAAAGCCTGCACATCAACAAGATCACAGTCGAGCAGAAGTAGCAGACATAGCTGGAAGGTGTAAGGTAGAAGGTAGAAGCGTATTTAGGTAAAAGGTATATGGTATAGGGTGGAAGCTAAACCCAAGGAGTCTGCGGTCCAGGCTTCGCCTAAGGCTATGCCCGGCAAGCAGGTGTCGGGGGTCGGATAGGGCTTTGAGACTAAGGGAAAAACCCGAAAAACCTAAATTAGCCGCAGACGAACGCAGACATCATCCGGCCGACCTGGCCGGCTGACACTTGCCATGCCCTTCGGGCAAATAACCATCCAGGCCATTTCAGCAGCTACTAATTTGAACCTCAGGTTTTTCTCGCGAAGCGATGGCTACCAAAGCCCGGCCACGTCGGCCGGGCTGGTCTGCGTGTGTCGAGTGAGCAACGCGAACGGGCGGTAAAGTTTCTAACAAATTTTTGAGGCGTCTGGGGTCTGGAATCTGGTGTCAGAAAGACCGTCCGACGCCTGACTCCAGACACCCGACCCCGATGCTTTTCTGATTCCTGCCTGCCCGGCGTAGCTAGTATAGCGAAGACTGGACTTCGGATCCCTGCCCCCTGATGGTTCTGTCGGCGTGCCCGTCCAATGTTCAATTTCTTTGCTTGACACGGGGCTGCCGGGACGCTAAGCTGCCTGTTACGTATAACAACGTAACGTAATTATACGTAACGTAAAAGTGTGCAATGGGGGATATGTGAATCCTTTCAAGTATGGCCAGATAGTCAAAGCGCAGGATTTCTGCCGGCGGCCGGTGCTGGAGAAGGAGCTGGCCGGGCTGATAAGGCGGGGCCAGAATGTCTATGTCCAGGGTGAAAGACGCACCGGTAAAACCTCCCTGATCTGGGAAACCGTGCGCAGGATGAAAAAACCGCGCATTGTTTATATTGACCTGCTGGAAACCAAGACCGCCGACGACCTCATCAAAAGGATGGTGGCCAGTGTCATTACGCTGGAGCGCACGCGGGGGCTGGTAAGCAAAGTCTTGCAGAATCTGGCCCACTTGCGGCCGGTCATATCTGCGGACCCGGTATCCGGTTTACCGACGCTAACCCTGGACGCCGCGGTCCAGTTAAAACCCGAGTCTATTGTCGGGGTGCTGGATCTGATGGCCGCCTGTCAGTTGAAGACGAAACCGCTGGTGGTTGTGTTCGATGAGTTTCAAGACATCCTGAACCTGCCGGACGCCAATGAGGTGCTGGCCCAGCTGCGCAGCAGAATCCAATTTTTGACCGATATCCCCTTTTTATTTGCCGGCAGCATCCGCAACAAGATGAACACCCTTTTCAACGATCCGGACAGCCCCTTTTTCAAATCAGCACTGCCGATTGAGGTGGGGCCATTAAAAAGGGATGCCTTCCAGACCTTCATTGCTGCAAAGTTCAAAACCGGAGAAAGAGAGATCGCTCCGGGGACGATGGAACGTGTTTTTGACATTTGTTTTAACATCACCGGGGATGTTCAGCAGCTGTGCAGCGCATTGTGGGATTCCACCGCTCATGGCGAGGTTATCGAGGACGAAAAGATACCCATTGCCTTGGAACGGATTTTTGCTCATGAAGCCAAGGGGTATGAGACTGCCCTGAAGATTGTAACCGGCCAGCAACTCAAGTTCCTGACAGGCCTGGCCCGGCTGGGAGGGGCTGAGCCGACCTCGGCGCAATTTCTCCGGCAATCCGGTATTTCACAGGCTTCGTCTTCACAGGCGGCCCTCAAGCGATTGATCGACCTGAAGATTATCTTTCGATATGCAGGCGAGTATCGTTTTGTGAACCCATTTTTCAGGGCCTGGCTACTGTATAAAAATCTTTAGAAGCGGTTTCAAAACCTCCTCTCGAACTCAATCTCGGCTTTGGGCACTCGGTTCAGCACGAAGTGCCGGTTTTCAAGCCGACAGGCGCAACCTTTAGCGCTATCCTCGAAATACCCGATGTATTTACCACGTTAGGCATTGGCTTCGCTGGCACCTCCGGTTTACGACCCACCATAAAGGAATAGATCAAGCGGGAAGTCCCGCAACGCGGGGCACCTCGCGGCCACCGCACCTTGAGCCCGATTGAAGGTTTTGAAACCGCTTCTAACTCATTCGGGTAGTTCGTTTTAGAAGGGTTGATATTCCGGTCTGGCATGGGCCCCAAAAAGCACCGTCGGAAAATGGCAGGTTTTACCCGCCAATACTCCCACGAAAGGTTGGTATTGATTTTATCCACCTGGGTATAACTTTGTGTTCAGGTACAACTTTTTCCTGAGGACATCCAAATACAGGAGGTTGTTATGAACAGAATCGATTGTGAAAATGAGAAACATTACAAACGTTCGATCGGCCTGGCTATTTTGCCCCTGGCCGCGGCACTGGGGCTTATAGGTTCGCTGACACAGCCCGCCGTAGGCGCGGTCGTTTCCATACTGCTTTTGATCGTCGCGGTGGTCTTGCTCATGGCACCGGAAAGAAAGGCTTGCAAGACCTTGCCGCGACAGGATGACTGATTCTCTCCGGTTTTGCAGCGCGAAAAGTAAAGGGGCCAGACCTACACATTGACAAACGAGGTAATTTCGTCAATGAGTAGGTCTGGCCCCTTTTAACGTGTAATCTACTTATGGTCGGAAACCTGCATCCGAAATTCTAAATGAAGGAATGCCCCGCATAACCTATTGTCTTGAAGGGGAGCTAACCATGAAAATCGTGGAGGTCGGACCCCGTGACGGGCTGCAAAACGAGACAGCCGCCATTCCCACCGATGTGAAAATTGCATTTATCGATGCGTTGTCCGCCACCGGCGTCGACGAGATCGAAGTCACCGCATTTGTTTCATCCCATTGGGTGCCGCAGCTCAGTGACGGCGAGGCGGTGTTGCGGGGAATTAGCCGTCGGGAGGGTGTGGTCTATTCGGCCCTGATACCCAACGAGCAGGGGCTTGACCGCGCTTTCGCGGCCCGGGTCGACAAGATTGCCGTTTTTACGGCCGCCAGCGAAACTTTCAACCAGAAAAACATCAACACCTCTATCGCCGGTTCCCTGCAACGTTTTAAACCGGTTATCCGCCGGGCGCGGGAAGCCGGGCTGACGGTGCGCGGGTATGTTTCGGCCGCCTTCTGGTGTGCCTTTGAAGGCCGGATCGCACCGGAGGCAGTGGTGGATGTCGTAGCACGTCTCACCGACCTCGGGGCCCACGAAATATCCATATCCGATACGGTCGGGAGAGCCTCGCCGCAGGAGGTTTCCGGGCTGCTGGCGCGGCTGCTTCCCAGACTGCCGGCCGACCGGATAGCCCTGCATTTTCACGATACTTACCAGCGGGCCGTGGAAAACGTGTTGACCGGGTGGCAAGCGGGCATTCGGACCTTCGATGCCAGTGTGGGCGGTCTGGGGGGTTGCCCCTATGCCCCTGGTGCAACCGGGAACGTAGCAACGGAGGCGGTTGTCAAGGCCCTGGCTGCCGAGGGCATCGCATCCGGCGTCAACCTGGAGCAGCTGGTAAAGGCCCGGAGGCTGTTGGATCCTTTCATGATTGACGAACTGCGAACCATGCCCGCGGCGGATTCCAAAGCTTGCGAGTCTTGCGAATACGCCCGTGGTGAGGCGTGCTGCCGGTAGGGGCTGGGCTTACCCAGGTATAGGGCAGAGCGCAGAGAGCGTAGGGTGAAAAGCGGGAGAACAGGAGTCGTAACCATCCGAAAGATAGATGCGGCTCACGGTGCCAAGGGGCGCTTAAGTTGAGACTATCCATTAAAGGGAGGCTGACATGCCGAAGGCAAACCCCAGGACAGCCATTATAACCGGCGCCAGCAAGGGCATTGGCAAGGCGACGGCTATTTTGCTCGGGTCCAACCAAATCAATGTGATTGTGAACTACAAACAGGATGCGGCCGGGGCCCAGGATGTGGTGCAGACCATTGAAAAGCAGGGCGGCCGGGCCATTGCCGTACAGGCGGATGTCAGTGTTCCGGCCGGGGTGACGCACCTTTTCGACAAGGCTGTCGATGAATTCGGACAGGTGGATATTCTCATAAACAATGCCGGGGTGCTGCTCACCAAACCCATCGCGGACATTACCGAGGGGGATTTTGATGATGTCTTTGCAGTCAACGTGAAGGGGGTTTTTTTCACCATGAAGGCGGCGGCCACGCGATTGGCCGACAATGGGGCTGTTATCAACCTTTCCAGCACAACCACCCGGGCCTTATTCCCGAACTACGGCCTGTACTCCGCGTCCAAAGCCGCTGTCGAGCAGGCCACCCGGGTGTTTGCCAAAGAGATGGGCAGTCGCGGCATCTCGGTCAATGCCGTGATGCCGGGCCCCACCAATACACAGTTGATGCGGGACGGTAAAACGGATGCAGACAGAGAACGGCTGGCAGGTTTAGCAGCGTTTAACCGATTGGGTGAGCCCGAGGATATTGCCAAAGTGATCCTTTTTCTGGTCAGCGATGAAGCAGGTTGGGTAAGTGCCCAGGTTATAGGCGTCAATGGTGGCTTCATCTAGAGGCTATCTCAAAAATGTCTTTTGGCCCAACTTCTGCGTTGGGCGTTCGCTTTTAATCCTCGAAATACTTGATGTATTCTTCCGGTTACGACCCACAATCGAGGAATAGATCAAGAGGGAAGTCCCGCAACACGGGGAAACCTCGCAGTCGCCTTGATCTTGAACCAAAATCCTATTTTTGAGGCTGCCTCTAAAAAGCAGGATATCAGAAGTCGGGTGCCCGCGATCATTCAAAATACTTAGAAACGAGAAAGTGCAGCCCGCCAGCCTAGACGCCTGGCAGGCATGAAGTGAAGGACAAGCCCTGTATGTGGCAAAGGGCCCAAACAGCCACCTTAAACGGTCATGTTTGGGGTAATACCGACTTTTTTAGAGCCATCTGTATACAGGGCATGAACGCGGAGTTCGGTTGGGATACGTGTTTTAAAGTCTGCTTTTCCTACTTCTTTCCCTATGAGCAAGTTCCAGTTTATCTATGATGGCATCGGCAATAAAGTGCCTGATAGTCATTTGGTTATCATCACAATATGCTTTTACTCTTTTCTTCAAATCTTTTGGTATCTTGACGCTGATAGTCTCAGTTTCGGTTATTTCTGATACTGGTTTCATTATCATATTACCCCTCTCCCGTTGCAGGCGCCCCAAACGATTTAGGCAAAGCGTTTGTTTTGGGCGGGCGCTCCTTTGCAAACGCTTGGTTTGATGAGTGATATGAAATTGATTATAGAATGAAAAGAGCCGGAAGGTCAAAACTAAAGAACAGGATATCAGAAGTCGGAGGGCAGGCGTCGGGAGAGCCAAGAGACCAGAGGTAGGAAGTCGGAAGTCGAAAAAAAAGGGGCCAACCCAAAGAGGAATCGGCATAGCCGTAACTTTTTGAATTCCACGGGGAAACCCACCCCATTGATTTACATATAAATTTCAACGTAATGTGCTGTTTCGACGCTATCCGGCCACAGGTGGCGGTTGACCTCAATGCGCGACAATATTATGTTTTAAAAAGGTACATTCCCTCATGATGGTGTGTTGTCTTTGGGTCCAATCAATTCACAAAAGGAGGGCACGATGGTGTTAAAAGCTATGATTAAAAGGGCGGTTCCAGAAGACAAGGCCCGCGAAATGATTCCCCTGTTCAGGCAAATGCGGAAGATGGCCATCGCGCAAAAGGGGTATGTCTCGGGTGAAACCTTAAGAAACTACAACGATCCTGCAGAATTTCTGGTTATCAGCACCTGGCAGTCTGCCGAGGATTGGGAAAACTGGCTCAAGAGCGGTGAACGCAAAGAAATCCAGGCAAAAATCGATGAACTCCTTGGTGGAAAAACATTTTATGATGTCTATCACCACGGATTCGCGGAATAGCTATTAGAACACATCTCAAAAAAGTCTTTTGGCCCAAACTCTGCGTTGGGCGCTTGGAATAAATCCTCGAAATACCTGATGTATTCCTCGCGGCCGCTTTGCACCACGTTAGGAATTAGCTTCGCGTCATTTTGAACCAAAATCCGTTTTTTGAGACAGGTTATAGTCCCTATGCCGGATAACGCAATGCGGCCGTAACAAAAAAGGGGTCCGGAGCCGACGCTTTGAAAAAGCCCATGACTTTACGCAAAGTGTAGATCCGACCTTATAAGGCTCTCACGCTACTTTGCATGTTAATCAATTGATTGACAATGCTGACCATACTCAGGCATACTTTTCAGAGGCCATTTTAAAAATGTCTTTTGGCTCAATCTCGGTGTTGGACGCTTGGTTCCAGTCCTCGAAATACTTGATGTATTTACCACGATAGGCATTGGCTTCGCTGGCACCTCCGGCTGCGACCCACATGCGAGGGATAGATCAAGAGGCAAGTCCCGCAACGCGGGGAAACCTCGCGGCCGCCGCACCTTTAACCAAAATCCTATTCTTAAGATAGCCTCTATAAAACTTCTCCTCACTCTGTTGCGGCACACGTATCAACTATACCTCGCAGATTCAGCATCACTTGTTGTCGAAAAGATTGATTCTGTTTAAGCCTTGGCTCCGAAGCCCTCCGACTTTTGCAACGTTAGGATTATTCAAATTGTTTTGTAACTGTTTCTGGAGAAAGGAGGTCTGTATGGAAGTAAAAAAAATTCTGGTGCCATATAATTTCACCAGAAACGATCAAAAAGCCTTGGACTTTGTTACTCAGCGCTATGGTCGGGACGTAAATGTTGAAATAACCCTTTTCCATGGGTATACATCGATACCCAATATCGATGTGAGTGACAAAACGGTTATGAAGCTCATGGATAGTAACTTGTCCTATCTGCGCCAAAAGGTAAGTGAGCTTGAAAGTGAATTCGAAAAGGCAAAAGACCGGTTGATAGAGTCTGGGTTTGCCGATGAAAAAGTTCACTGTGAGTTTATACCATTAAAGGGCGACCTTTCCCAGGCAATTATTCATCTGGTGAAATCAGGCGGCTTTTCAACCATTGTTCTGAATCACAATCCAAGCAAGATAAAGGGATTTTTTACGATGAGCACCTCTAAAAAGATAATAAAGTCCCTTCCAGGAGTTGGCATACACATGGTCGTCTAGAACCTAACTCAAACGGAATTGAATAAAAAAATTAGGGAGGCGCTAGCACCAATGGATAATAAAGATAAAATCAGTTTAGAGGTATACGCGCTGTTTATCCAGACAATTACTGATTCCAGCAACATCGAAACCATGGCCAATAGCCTGGTGCAATTGCTGGTGAGTGCATTGGGGATCAAAGGGGCGGCTATTTATATTCTGAATCCTGAGTCGGAGGAGCTGGAGTTGTTTTCCAGTGTTGGACTGAGCCAGGATTATGTAAATAAGGGTCCCATCCTGGTGGACAGAAGCATCAAGTTTGGTGCCAATCGAGAAGCGGTGATCATCAGTGATACAGAGGCAAGCAACGCCTTGCAATATCCGGAAAAAGCACGGGAGGAGGGTGTCCGCGCCATTATCTCATATCCGATCAATATGCGGGGTAAGATTATCGGATCACTCCGCCTATACCACCAAGATGTATGGGAAATCTCTGAAAATGACAAATTATGTATCCAAACGACAACCCAGAACCTGGGGTTGGCGCTCATGTATTTCAGGGTTGCCAATGCGGTCCTTCATGTGAAAGAGACCGTGAATGAGATCCATCCCATATGGCTCTAGAGAATGCCAAGGGGGATAGACCCACTTGGTTAGGTGTGAGGTAAAAGGTATAAGGTATAGGGTAGAAGGTAGAAATTAAAACCTGGAGTTCAGGCTTCGCCAAGGCTACTCCCCGCAAGCAGGGATCCGGAAGACCAAGAGACCAGAAGACAGAAGGCGGCGGTCTACGCTAAACGAGCTGCGTCCCAGCAGTCTCCGTTAAAAACTTTGTCCCGGCAGGCATACAAATGGAGACTTGCCCCCAATTTAGGCTCACCCTTATACAAACGAAATGGCATGTTCAAAACTTAGTACCTGCTATCGTCAGAGCTTATTTTTTTAGCTTTCAGATATTTAGCCTGGACTCATCCCAATTATGGCCCAAAACGGACCAACCATAGCTTAATCCCGGTAGGTTAAAACCCCGTTTTAGGGTTGCTCAAGCTTCTCGTTCTGATATACAATATCTTTTAATTTCAATTCCGCCGACCTGGATCTCGAACTATCACGACGACCATCGGAATCTTCCACGTAGTCAGGGCTTACGGATCCTGCCATCCGGCCCAAGCCACACTTAAATCTTAAAGTTCATCTCGGTAACAACTTGCCCCGGATACACTACCGCTGCGCAGGGTTCGACCAGTCCGCATACATGGCCGTACCAAACGAGCGCCGGGTCAATGTCTCGCTGCCTCATTTGAAACATTATATTTAGACAACCAGCAAAGGAGGTAAAAAATGATCAAAAAAAAGCTGAAAACCATCGGTGTATTTTGGGTCGTGGTTCTGGTTGCCCTACTGTTGGTCTGCCCGACGCTTTGGGCCGACGACGACGACGACGATGATGATGACGGGCCCCGCATGCGTTTTACCAACGTATACGTCAAGACCTTTTCGGGCGGTGAGGACGGCGGCCTGGCCCATGTGACCTATTGGTTTATGTCTTCGGAGGATGTTGCCAAACTTCCTCTGGAGGAGCAGGCCAAGGTTGGCAAGATCAAAGCGAATTTTATCCACGCGAACGACTTTCAGCCGACCAACGCTAACATTGCCGGTACGGAAGTGACCGGTCTGTTGAAAATTGGCAAGCGCGAACAGAGCATCACGTTTCGGCTGCCGGATCCGTGGAACGATAAACTGGTCGTGGGCGGGACCCCGGGGCTGCGCAACGAGTATGCCAACGAGGCGATTCTGGTCCCCTGGCTGCTCGAAGCCGGATACGCCTATATCTCAGGGAACAAGGGGATTCCCGGCGGGGCCGGTGACATGGTCTCGGGCAAGCACCCCACACAATATTGGGGCGACATGATGATCGACCTGGCGCTCCTGGCAAGGGATCTGCTCGAAGAATACGCCGGCCAAGCGCCCGACCTTACCTACGCCATGGGGCTCTCCAACGGCGGCTACCAGACGCGCCGCGCCCTGGAAATCGATCACAAACGCGTGCGGAAGGGCAAAAAGCGCCTTTTCGACGGCGGGGTGGATTGGTCCGGGGCGTACTGGCCTGATAAGCGTGTCATGGATGCCGACCGCAACGGCAAGGTATCGGTGCAGGAGTACGCCGCAGCCGATTCGCTGGTCGGTTCGATCGACAAGGGCACCCTGGCCATGGCCTGGTTGTATTCACTGGATACCCTGACCACTCCGGCGGAATATGCCAAGGACCCTCAATTTCCAGGCGCCTACTTTCCCTTGGTCAACGCCGGCTTTTCGCCTGAATCAGCCATCTTCTGGGGCTATTACAATACGATTTTCGACCCCTTCCAATACGTGCCGGGCTTTGAGATCTTTCGGGGCGTCGGTTACTACAACCTGGTGTCTTACGTATACCGCGCCGACCTGCGCGGCGACGATCCGGCCGCATCCGCCGCATATTCATGCTGGGCCGATCCGGCCAACCCCAATACACCACCGCCTCTGTATGCATGGCTGGCGGCGGCCGAGAACGGCGGGTGGAACAAGGAAAGCGTCAAATATGCCCTGAAAAATGCCAACACGGGCGAATTCTCGGTGCCGATGCTCACCCTCCAGGGCCAGGCCGACGGTCTGGTGGCCCTGCATTCCCAGGGGTTGGAGTACCGGGACGCGATCGAAAATTACGGCTCACCTGACCTGCATCGTTTTTACATCATCGCCCATGCACCTCACGTGGATAAACACGCGGACGGCGGATGGGGCTACAAAGCCCCCACCGTTATCGATCCGACCCCTGTCGATCCGGCCGTTCCCGACCTGCTCACCCCGATGCAGGCCTACGCTCAGCGCACCTTCGAGTATCTGGAAGATTGGGTGGAAAACGGCACCCTGCCACCGGAGAGCAAACTGGTGGAAACTGACCCGGCCAATGACATCACCGATCCCTCAGATCCAGATATAGACTGGTAATCCAGCCGGCACCTTCCCCGTTTCGGCCGCCAACGTCCATCGAGGGCCTGAAACGGGGGAGCACGCCGTTGGTTTCGAGGTGTCGGCTGACGCAAATATTAGGGTGAGGACTGAAGGTATGGGCTTCGCCCGGCATAGGGCAGAGCGCAGAGGGCATAGGGTAAACGGCGGAACTTAGAACCAGGTGTCAGGGGTCGGGAAGACCAATAAACCAGGGCTGGGAAGCAAATTGGTTCAGCCCATGGGATCGACGGAGCCGTCACCTGGTAAGTTCCACGGGGCAAACCTAAACATTGGCGAGCTTTGATCCTTTGATGCCGATAGTGGAAACCAAGCCGTCCTTTAATAGCCTGGCGAGGCGATGTTTACGGCCGTATATGCGACTTAAAAAATAATTACACTCGTCGCAGAAGTTCACACCACGGCCATCGATTATGGTCCGTAAATATCCAACGGATCCGAACTTGTTATATTTCCCCTTGCTCATGGGACATAGAGAGCCATCCGGAGCGGTTTGGTAAGAGGGATGATCGGTCAATCCCAGATTGTGACCGACCTCGTGCAGGGATACTTTCGCGGTCCGGTCAAGAAACAATTCGTATCCCTTTTTAGAATCTATTCGATCCGGGCAAAGCTTATTGGTAGATACCACCGCCACGTCATTTTGAGGATTTTTGCCGCCGAAGATTGATTTGTAAAACTCATCCAGGTCGTCGGTTTCCAAATCCGCATCTGTAATCCCCAAAACATGCCCGCCATATTCTTGATCAAGGACCTTGGTCAAGAAATACGCATCGATACTGTCCACAACCGGGGCGTTGTGACAAGCCAGTTTGAACTCCTTGATTGTGCCTTGAAAAGACTCCAGAATCCGGTTGCCGATCGCCTTAAGGCTACTGAAAGTGATGTCACTGCCTGCCCGGACAATATGCAGCACCGATAGATTTGCCAGCATTTCAGCCTCCTGCGAAAGTGGATTGAGCTTAGCCAAACTGCCAGATGATATTTGAATACCAAGTATAACATAAAGTTTGCTCCAATTTCAAAAAAGTGCGGCAGACACCGCCGGGCAGTAGATACCTATCACCGTCCGCTCGCAACCATCGTCTTCTCGTTGTCAAAATTCTTGAATTTGAGTAGAATCGACGACAGATCCAAACCCGTGAAATATTCGGGCTAAACAGGATTAAATTCGATGAGAAATACCCAATCTACATCTTCCTGCCCACAGTGCGGTGAGCCGATCCGTCCCTCGTGGCGGATATGCCCGGTTTGTGAAACCAGGCTGAATGCCCCGACCTGTCCCCAATGTGGCCGCGACGTGAAAAAGAATTGGCGACGTTGCCCCGAATGTGAAGCATTGTTGTTGTGCCCCCAATGCGGCGCACGCATGCTCCCGGGGCGGGGTTCCTGTCAGCAATGTCAGGAGCGCAAACCGATGGACCGGCAAAGCATACCGCTCGTCAAAGATCCGGTTTGCGGGATCGAATTTGTACTGGTCCGGAGCGGCACCTATGCAATGGGCGATACCCTGGACCAGGCTTCAAAAACGAACAGCCGGTTCACAAGGTGATCCTTGATGACTTCTATCTCGCGCGTTTTCCCATTACCCAGGCGCAATGGTCGATCTTGATGAAAGATAATCCATCTGAGTTTAGACAAGCCGATCATCCGATTGAGCAAGTGACATGGACAGATGCCGGCGAATTTGCCCGGAAACTCACCCAGGCAGCGGAAATGAATGCTCACTTCACGTTGCCCGCAGAAGCCCAGTGGGAGTACGCTGCCCGCTCCGGCGGCCGGGACGATCTCTATGCCGGGGGTGATGATATCGACGCCGTTGCCTGGTTTGAAGACAACAGCCGGGGATCAACCCAACCGGTGGGAAAGAAAAAACCGAATGGATTGGGGCTGTATGATATGAGCGGAAATGTGTGGGAATGGTGCCGGGACACCTACCAGGCAGACGCTTATGGCTGCCATGACCACCACAACCCCGTCATAGAATCAAGCAGTCCTGATCGCGTGATCCGCGGCGGGAGCTGGAATCTGGATGCCTGGAGCGCACGCTGCGCCCGTCGCTTTAACTTCCGTGCTGATTTCCATGGTCCCGGACTTGGGTTCCGGCTGATCATGTCGAATTGACCCCGAGGGTCGGGCCAGGCACTCAATTGGGCTGAAGGCACAATAGGTAAAAGGTATAAGGTAGAAGGAAAACCCAAGTAGTCCAGCCTTCGTCTTAAAAGCTATGGTTGGCAGGCGGAGGTCAGAGGTCGGCAAGACCATGAGATCAGAGATCGGAAATTGATGCTCCAATGAAAATGAAACCTTTAGAACCCATGAGGCAGAGAACGTCCCTTCTTGTCAACAAATGGTGATTGACTTTGATCGAATTCCAAATAAGATAGCACCGGCATGAATTCTTATCAGAAAGAACAACTTGAAGCCCTGCTGATGATCCGCAAGCAGTTGGAACGCTTTTCCGCTTCTGAAATTGAGGACCTGAAGTCTGCAATAGCGGCGTACCTGTCATTTCGATCCAGAATTGCCGGCTTCCTTGAGCATCATTTCAAAGATGTCTGTACGGAAAAATGCTACAAAAGCCGACTCAGCGCCTGTTGTTCCAGGGATGGTATTATCGCTTTCTTTGCAGATGCGGTCATAAATGCGCTGGTGTCGGACACTCGCGAACTCGGCTGTCTGGAAAATGCCATCCGACGGCCGGATTATGAGCATAAATGCATTTTTCTATCTGAAAACGGCTGCCTGTGGCGGATAAAGCCGATTGTCTGTGAAATGTTTTTGTGTGATGAGGCTGAATGAACGTGTTTCAGCGTTGATCACCACGCATTGAAACAATGGAACGAATTCAAGGAATTAAGGAAAAACTATACCTGGCCGGATAAACCCGTACTGTTTGAATATCTGGAACTGGTTTTTATGGATAAAGGCTGCAAATCTCCCCTGATGTACATTCACCATAGCCCCGGCTTGTTGAGAATTAAAACCATGCGTGACGAAAAGGGAAATAAGAAGGCCGGCGGCCGGGTCGTTACCAAATTGGCCACTCTAAAGCAATAGGTGTTCGGGAAAATCATCCGACACCTGACACCGGGTGGCTGGCTCTTGACACACCTTCAGCCTTGACCCCCCATCTCTTGAGCCCTATTGTGTTACGAATGCATTATCTTCAAATTCTTATAATCAACTGCTGATATACTGCGAGCAGGGATGAAACTCACTATTGGTGCCTTCATACTTCTGTGTATCTTGTCCTATCCGGCCCAGGTTATCGCCGGTACCATTTACCTAAATGATGGTCGGACAATAGAAGCCGATAACCTTTCCAAAGGAGATGGTTGGGTTAAAACCCAGATCAATGGCATTACCATTGAATTCGCCATTGAGGATATTGACCGGATTGAAGGCATACAAATCAAAGGGGCCGGGGGGACACCTCAAAGCCGGCCCGCGGGACCTTCCAAAAAGCATGGGCCGACCGGCAAGCATAGCTTGATAAAGAGTTGTTATGAACTGGGCTACCGATATGGGCTGTGTGCGGCCAAACGGCATCAAAACATTCAATGTATGCGCAAAAATGACATCGTCATACCCCAAAGATGTCGCGGGAAATCAGTAACAGAAAAAGGGCTGGTGGTCGGAATTTCGGAAATAAGTGCAGCGCCAAAGACGCCTTCAAGCCCATCTGTCCCGCCTTTATCGATAAACTTGGCATCCACACCCCTCGAAACGCTTCAAAAACACCTCAGTGGAAAATCAAAGCAAGAAGTGACTGAACTTGTCGGCAAGCCGCATAGCGTAAAATACTTTGCGGAACATGAACTGTGGATTTATGGTGATTCCGCTACTTCAAGTGACAAAGCGGTTGCTTTCGAGGGGGAAAACGTGAAAGCGGTCGTTCTGTATTGAAAACCTTTTAGCAGTGTTTACGCGCGGGTCCCAGGGACGGTCCACGGAATAAAAAGACAGCAGCCGGAAGGCCAGTCTAGGCTAAAAACTTCCGTCTTCGCTTACAGCTACGCCGCACATGAAGCCGCACCGGTCTTCCGTCTTCGCTTTTCAAGCTACGCCGGACAGGTCGCAAAGGCTGCGCCTAACAGGCAAGACGCCTGGTAGGCATGCAGGCGGGATCAAGCCCTGGATGTGGCCGCAAACCAGAACAGGCACCTTGAATGAGCTATCAGAAATACATCGGTGTCGATGGCTGTAAAGCCGGCTGGTTCTTTGTCGGCATCCACAGCAATGGTGAAAGTGAATTCGGTGTATTCAAAACCTTGGCCGAATTGTGGCTGGCGAACCAGAAAGACACGCTGATCCTGGTTGATATCCCCATCGGCCTGCCTTCAAAAACCAATCCTTCCCGCCAATGCGACACCCTTGCTCGAAAACTATTGAGCCCCCTGCGCCACAGCAGCGTATTCACTCCGCCCTGCCGGGAAACCCTATCCGCACAAAGTTATGAACAGGCCTGTCGGGTCAACGAATCCGTGCTGGGTAAAAAGCTTTCGATCATGGCCTGGAACATCACCGGCAAGATAAAAGATGCTGATGAGCTTCTATTGGAAAATCCAGCAGCCCGCAATGGATATCGCGAGTCCCATCCGGAAGTTTGCTTCTGCATGCTCAATGGCGGCAATCCCATGGCGCGTTACAAAAAGAAACCAGAAGGTCAAAATGAACGCCTGGAATTGTTACAGGGGTTGTTCGACAACTCGCGGGCTATTTTCAAAGCTGCCCAAGACCGCTTCCTGAGAAAGGAGGTTTCAGAAGATGACATTGTGGATGCCCTGGCCTTAGCCGTGACCGGCTATCTGTCCGCAGGTGACGTGGAGACCCTACCGGAGACCCCGGAAAGAGATGAGATGGGTCTGCCGATGGAGATGGTGTATTACGTACATAGATCAGGTTAAGCGTTTGTTTGGGCCGAAGACTGAGAAAAAAACCGAAAACCATAAATTGACCGCAGACAAACGCAGACATCATCCGGCCGACGTGGCCGGATGACACTTGTCATGCCCTTCGGGCAAATAACCATCCAAGCCATTTCAGCAGCGGGTTGCCGTATTCATTACAATCGAATGCTTTTACTATGCGATTACAATGGTCAGGGTTCCGGCAGGTCACAGCAGGCTTTACCGGGCAAATCCGAGTGGCCCGTCAAAAACAGGTCGACGCCCCTGGCCGCTTCCCGGCCTTCTGAAATGGCCCAGACAATCAGAGATTGCCCCCGGCGGGCATCTCCGGCAGCGAAAACGCCGGAACGGCTGGTTTGGTAATCCGCAGCCGTGCGGATGTTGCCCCGCTCGTCCAAGGCCAACCCCATTTGGGCCACGATGGAATCCGGTTCCGGGCCGGTAAAACCCAGGGCCAGCAGCACCAGGTCAGCGGGCCATTGCTTTGCGGACCCCGCCACTTCTTCAAAACGCACCGGCTGGCCCTCGGCTTGGCTCCAGTGGACCGACACCGTTTCCAACATGCGTACTCGGCCGTCTTCCCCGCTGAATTTTTTGGTCAAAATATTCCAATGGCGCTGGCCGCCTTCTTCATGGGAACTGCTGGTCCTCAGGCGGGTGGGCCAGGCTGGCCAGGGCTGGCTCACCGGACGAACCTCGGACGGCTGCGGCAGCAATTCGAAATTGGTCACCGATGCAGCTCCCTGACGATGACAGGTACCGATACAATCACTGCCTGTGTCTCCGCCGCCGATGACGATGACGTGCCGGCCGGCGGCGCTGATGGGCACCGCCTGGGCCTCACCGGAGACCACCCGGTTCTGACCACTGAGGAAATCCATGGCAAAGTGAATACCCGCCAGATCGCGTCCCGGAATCGGCAGGTCCCGCGGTCGGGTCGATCCGGTACAAATCACCACCGCGGCATATTCCGAACCAAGGGTCTCGGCGCTGACATCCACGCCTACCTGGACCCCGGTTTTGAATACAACCCCCTCGGCCGCCATCAGGTCCATACGCCGCTGCACGACGCTCTTTTCCAGTTTAAAATCGGGTATCCCATAGCGCAGCAGACCGCCAGGCTCGCGGTCTCGCTCGAATACGGTCACCGTGTGGCCGGCGCTGTTCAATTGGCTGGCACACGCCAGCCCGGCTGGTCCCGAACCGATGACAGCCACCCTTTTACCGGTGCGCCGGGCCGGTAGCCGGGGTTGCACCCACCCTTGTTCAAATGCTTTTTCAATAATGGTTTTCTCGATCTCTTCGATCGTCACCGCCGGCTCGTTGATCGCCAGCACGCAGGCTTCCTCACAGGGCGCCGGGCAGAGGCGTCCGGTGAACTCCGGGAAGTTGTTGGTCTGGCAAAGCTGTTGATAGGCCGCCTTCCAGCGACCGTGGTAGACCTCGTCGTTCCAATCCGGAACGCGGTTACCCAGGGGACAGCCGGCATGGCAGGTGGGCACGCCGCAATCCATGCAGCGGGCGGCCTTTTTTTGCAGCTCGGCTTCGGGAAAAGCCTCATAGATTTCTTTAAAGTCTTTCACCCGCTCTTGAACCGGCCGCCGCGGGGGCAATTGCCGGTCGTGTTCCATAAAGCCCGTTGGTTTTCCCATAACGCCTATTCCTTTTCTCGAGCCATTCGAGCCAGGGCCTGTTTGTATTCGCGGGGCATAACCTTGACGAAAAGCGCCTGCATGGTATGCCACTGTTCAAGAACCCGTCGCGCCACAGCACTGCCGGTATAATCGCCATGCGCCCGGATGAGTTTTAGCAGCTCGGCTTCGTCCTCATCATTCAATGGGTCCAGATCTACCGACTCCTGGTTGCAGCAATCCCGGCTGAACCGCCCCTGATCAAGGTCCAGCACGTAGGCAATTCCGCCGCTCATGCCGGCGGCGAAATTACGCCCGGTGGCTCCCAGGACCACCACGCACCCGCCCGTCATGTATTCGCAACCGTGGTCGCCGACACCCTCCACAACGACCCGGGCACCGCTGTTGCGCACGCAGAAGCGTTCACCGGCCTGCCCGCGGATAAAAGCCCGCCCGGCGGTGGCGCCATAAAAAGCGACGTTGCCGATAATGATATTTTCTTCGGCAATAAAAGCGGCATCTTCCGGTGGTTGAATGGCCAACACGGCTCCGGAGAGGCCTTTGCCGAAATAGTCGTTGGCATCTCCCTTTAGGCGCATGGTAATGCCCCGGGCGCCAAAGGCACAAAAACTCTGGCCGGCGGAACCGACCGCATTGATGACGATGGTGTCGTCGTCAAGGCCCTTTTCACCGTACCTCCGGGTGATTTCGTGACTGAGCCGGGTCCCCAGCGTGCGCTGAACGTTGGTAATAGCGATATCCAGCGTCACCGGTGTCTGGCTTTCCAGGGCCGGCGCGGATTGTTCAATCAGATCGCTGTCCGGAGGGGTGTCCGTCTCTTTAAATAGACCCTGGGGTGCGCACAACCGCGAGATATGCGCGGCCGGTTCGGTCCGATGTACGATGGCGCTCAAATCAAGGCCCCGGGCCTTCCAGTGGTCAAGGGCCGGACCGGTGTCCAGGCGATCCACCCGTCCGACCATTTCGGCAAGGGTCCGGAACCCCAGCCGGGCCATGATAACGCGCAGGTCTTCGGCCAGGTAACGCATCAGCCGTATCAAGTGCTCGGGTTTACCGGCGAATTTACGACGCAGCTCAGGGTCCTGGGTGGCAATCCCTACCGGGCAGGTATTCAAATGACACACCCGCATCATGACGCAGCCCAAGGCAACCAGGGAAATCGTGCCGAAACCGAATTCATCGGCGCCCAAAAGGCAGGCGGCAGCTACATCCCGAGCTGTTTTGAGCTGACCGTCACATTCGAGGACCACTCGGTCGCGCAAGCCGTTTTGTATCAGGGTCTGCTGGGTTTCGGCCATCCCCAGTTCCCAGGGAAGTCCACCGTAACGAATCGAGGTTAATGGTGAGGCTCCGGTGCCGCCCACCTCGCCGCTGATCAGAATCACATCAGCACCGGCCTTGGCCACACCGGCGGCAATCGTGCCCACACCCACTTCGGACACCAGTTTGACGTTGATCCGGGCTGCCGGGTTGGCGCATTTGAGATCGAAGATGAGCTGGGCCAGATCCTCGATAGAGTAAATGTCGTGGTGCGGCGGCGGCGAGATGAGCCCCACATAGGGTGTTGAATGGCGCGTTTTCGCTATCCAGGGATAGACCTTTTCTCCGGGCAGCTGCCCGCCCTCGCCGGGCTTGGCGCCCTGCGCCATCTTGATCTGCAGTTCCTGCGCACTGCTCAGGTAAGCAATGGTGACCCCGAAGCGGCCCGAGGCGATCTGCTTGATGGCGCTGTTGCGCCAGTCACCGTTGGCATCCCGGGTAAAACGGTCGGCATCCTCCCCGCCCTCGCCGCTGTTGCTTTTGGCACCCAGCCGATTCATGGCGATGGCCTGGGTTTCATGGGCTTCCTGGCTGATGGACCCATAAGACATGGCACCGGTCTTGAACCGTTTGACAATCTCGGTCCATGGCTCCACAGTCTCCAGCGCAACCGGGTGTTCAGCGTCTTTAAACCTGAACAGGCCGCGAATCAAACCCTCATCCCGGTTGAGCTGCCCAACCGCTTTGGCATAGCGCTTCCAGGCATCTTCATCACCCTGGCGCACAGCCTGCTGCAGAAGGGGAATGGTCTCAGGGTTGTATTGGTGGGTTTCCCCGTCCCGGCGCCACTTGTAAACGCCGCCCTCAGCCGGCAGATTGTCGGCCGAGTCCGCATTCCGATCGTTGCACCGGGCCATGATTTCCCTGGCAATGGTCTCCAGGTCCGCACCGCCGATACGGGAAACTGTTCCGGTGAAATACCGGTCCACCACAGATGGATTCAGACCGACGCATTCGAAAATCTGGGCGCCCCGATAACTTTGCAGGGTGGAAATGCCCATTTTCGACAACACCTTGAGGATGCCTTTGTTTACCGCTTTAAAGTAGCTTCGGCGCGCAACGGCGGGATCGCTTGCATCTATGCGTCCCTCGACGGCCAGTTGGTCTATACTTTCCAGGGCCAGCCAGGGACAGACCGCACCGGCACCGTAGCCTATCAGGCAGCAGAAATGGTGGATCTCCCGAGCCTCCCCGGTTTCCACGATCAGGCCGCATTGGGCCCGCAGGCCCGCGGCGAGAAGATGGTGATGCACGGCGGCGGTCGCCAGCAGGGCAGGTATGGGCACATGGCCATCCGGAACCTGCCGGTCCGAGAGAATCAGCAGGCGTCTTCCCGCCGTCACCTGCCGGGAAGCCTCAGCGCAAAGCCGCGCCAGGGCATCGCCCAGACCTTTGCCGCCGGTATCCGCAGGCCAGGACATGGCCAGATCCCCGGATGTCAGCACCGGATCATCGGAAGCGCGAATTGCGGCCAGTGCCGCCGGGGTCAACAGCGGGTCCTCCAGGTACAATTGGCGGCAATGTTCCGGTATTTCCGTGAAAAGGTTGTGCTCCCGTCCAAAGGTCGCGCTCATGGCGGTCACCAGTTTTTCACGGATCGCATCCAAAGGCGGGTTGGTCACCTGGGCAAAGAGTTGCCGGAAATAGTCGTAGAGCAGCCGGGGATGCTTAGAGAGAATGGCCATGGGGATGTCGTCTCCCATTGACCCGGTGGGCTCCACACCTTTTTGGGCCATGGGCCCGAGAATCATTTTGAAATCTTCGGCCGTATAGCCGAACTGCCGCTGCGCGGTGCTCAAAGCCTGGGGGGAAGATGCTGGCGGTGGGTCGCCTGCGGGCAGGTCTTTGAGGTAAACCCGGTTCTGTTGCAGCCAACGGCCATAAGGCTGGCGGCCGGCGACAGACGCCTTGATCTCTTCGTCCTCGATAATGCGCCCCTGCTCCAGATCCACCATGAACATGCGTCCCGGTTCCAGGCGCCCTTTACGTGCAATGTTGGTCGGATCAACCGGCAGTACCCCGGTTTCAGAGGCCATAATGACCCGGTCGTCATGGGTTACCGTATAGCGGCTGGGCCGCAAGCCGTTGCGGTCCAGTACGGCGCCCACCTTGATCCCGTCAGTAAAAGCCAGGGCGGCCGGACCGTCCCAGGGTTCCATCAGACAGGCGTGATAGGCGTAGAAGTCCCTTTTTGCCGGGGCCATGGTGGCATGGTGTTGCCACGCTTCGGGTATCAGCATCATCATGCACTGTTCCAGGGGCCGCCCGGTGTGCAGCAGCAGTTCAAGCGCGTTGTCCAGGGCAGCGGAATCACTTCCACCCGGCACAACCACGGGGAACAAATCTGCAATGTCCGCCCCAAATTGTTCTGATTTGAACAGAGGCTCCCGGGCCCGCATCCAGTTGATGTTTCCCCGGACGGTGTTGATTTCACCGTTGTGGCAGAGGTAGCGCATGGGCTGGGCCAGGTCCCAGGATGGAAAGGTGTTGGTACAGTAACGCTGATGGACGATGGCCAACGCGCTGGTCAGCTCCGGGTCCGTCAGGTCCGGATAGAATCCCGTCATCTGGTCGGCCAGCAGCATCCCTTTATAGACCAGCGTCCGGGATGAGAGACTGACAATGTGAAATAGGTGGTCGTCTGGATCAGGTAAACTGCGCACCACGTTCTCCGCAGTTTTGCGTGCGCAAAACAACCGGCGTTCAAATTCTGTGGGGTCACCCGCGGCCCGCCCGCTGCCCACAAACGCCATGCGAATAACCGGCATCACCAGCCGGGCCAGATCCCCGGCGGCATCAGGGTTAACCGGCACTTTACGCCAGCCAAGAAACGACAGTCCTTGCTTAGCGGCAGCCTGTACCAGCGCCTCCCGGGCAGCCCGGCGGCGATCCGGGTCCGCCGGCAGGAACACCAACCCGGCAGCATACTCAGAGTCCTCCGGGAGCGCGATGTGGGCTGCCTGGGCTACTTTTTGTATAAACACGTGGGGCTTTTGAATGCTGATACCCGCACCGTCGCCGGTCGTTTCATCACAACCGCAGGCCCCCCGATGGGTGAGATTCACCAGAATGCGCAAGGCATCCTGGATCAACGCATGGCTTTTGTGATTGTTCAGGTCGCATATCATCCCCACACCACAGGCGTCGTGCTCAAATTCCGGGCGGTAAAGACCACGGGGGGGCGTTGTTTGCTGGGGCCGGAGCGGATTTGATGTCATCGTAAAATGGGCACTTTCTGTAAACGTTGCATGAACAAACGGTTCTTGGATGCATCATTGCAAATCATATACCTTGAAACCCCAAACATTCAAATTTTCTCTTATAGGTTATAATCATGGCATTTCAATCGGTTGGAGGAGGGGGACGTTTCCCGTTAAATTCCAGCTTCCCGACAAAAATGTAACATTCGATCCTGCCGGACCACAATTTCGTTACTTACCTGATACCAAAAAACATAGGTGGCCATAGAGCCTGGGTCGGTGCGCGAACCAACAGGTTGCAGATGGAAGTTAGCAGGAACTGATAGGGTGTCTGCGAGCAGGCGTCGGGAAAACACGGAAAGCTCAACGTCTGGGCTTGTGGTTTTCGCTATACATGCGACGCTTGACCTGACCGCTGACCGGCAGGGGTCGGAAAAAACCGACGTAACTTTTTCACGGAGACCCACCCCCTAATCAAGGCTGCTGACAGTTCCATGGTGGCGGTTATTCGGTATCGCCAAGGCCATTCTACTGAGACAGAAAAAGGGGCCGGTCAGCCGACTTGATGGTATCCAGTACCGTATCAGCCAGCAAGCGCTTCAACAGGGCCTTGTTCACGCTATTGCCCATGACGATGAGGTCGGCGTTGTTTTCCCGGGCATAGGGCAGCAGGTCCGATTTTGCCCGGCCATCGACCGCGTCTGTTTGCACTTCGAAACCGTGGGCGTCACAGAATTCAGCCGCATCTTTCAACAGGAATGGTTCTTTCTCAGGCCCCTCTTTGAAATGCACAATTTGAAGGGTGACCCCCGGCCAGGGATTCAAATGCAGAAAGTGACGCAGGGCCTTAGCCGACTCCATGGAGCCGCTGTAAGCGATCAGTGCTTTTTTTATGGGCCGGTAGTTATCCGCCACGGCCAGAATCGGCCGCACTCCCTGGGTCAATAACTTGATAATGGCTTTATCCGGATCGGAGGTAAAACCGTAGTCGAAGATGCTGCGCAGCCCGAATATGGTCAGGTCATTATAACGGGCTTCCGATATCATCGCGGCAAAAGGATCTTTTTGCTCATACTCGATACGGCGGCAAACGACGTGCTGCTCGCTGCAATGGGCTTTGAAGGCGGCAATGGCTTGTTCCGTCCCTTCCTTCGTGACCTGGGCTTTTCTGTCGCGCATGCGCTGGGCGTAGGCTGCCCCACCTACCGGTACAGGTCCTACCTTGTCGAGCTTGTTGGTGTCTACCACCGTCACACCGGTGAGCTGGGCCTGGTGTAGATCCCCCAGCTCCGTTGCAATTCTAGTGGCCACGGTCGTGAACGGTGTTCCACCTAATCCGACTAAAATCCTTTTGATCATGATTGGGTTCTCCCTGCCGGCGCGGCTTAATGCCGCAGGTTTATGATGTATAAGGGTACAATTTTTTGTCAAAAAAGAATGTGGGGCCTTTTTGCAAATATGTCAAGTGGATACCGGCCATAGCCAGTCGAAAGGTCCTAATCGGGGTCGGACCACGCTAACCCTTTGATATTCAATAAATAGTCTTGGAAATGCGGCCATTCTCGGCCTTAAAGGGCTACTTTTCAATACAAAACAAGCTCTTTAAGAAATTCTACTTGAAGCGTTCACAACGAAGCTCCCAAGGCTCAAAACTGATTGCGGCAGACACCGATAGCGTACTGCCTTGTATGCATGTATTGCAGACGCCCAAGATAACTGCGGGCCTACTTGTTCCAGTCCACATAGCGTTTTTTCATGCGCGCGCCCTTTTTACTCAACAGGGGGCGCAGCAGCTTGGTCAAAAGCGGAAGGTGAAAACCGAGGGTTGCCAGCCTCGCCGAGTTTTTGGGAATGGCCCTCTCGCGGCGGCCATCCGCGGCGCAGTCGAGGATCAAACCGGCCACCTGTTCAGCGGTACTCATGGGCTGCGAGAATACATAGTCCGGCACTTCGTCCAGGTCGGTCAGGATAAACCCGGTTTCAACCGGACCGGGCGCAACCGTTGAAACCGTCACGCCGGTGTCGTGCAATTCTTCGGCCAGCGAAAAACTGAATCCGCGCAGGCCGAATTTGGTGGCGCAATAGGTCGCTTCATCCGGCATGGGGATCATGCTGGCCACGGAGGCCACGTTGACGATCGCGCCCTTGCTTGCGAGCAGGTGCGGCAAAGTCAATTTGGTCATGACGATGGGTGCCTTGAGGTTCACATTGACAATCTGCTCCAGGCTCTCGACGTCGATTTCAGCCAGTTTGCCCCGGCAGTTGAACCCGGCATTGTTGACCAGTACATCAACGCCCTGAAACGTCTCGACCGTGCGTGCCACCACGTTTGCCAGTTGCGTCCGGTCGGTCACGTCGGCAGCTACCGCCAGGGCCCGGTTGCCAAGCGTCCGGGCCTGCTTGTCCAGTATCTCCTGACGCCTGGCAGCCAAGACGACATTGGCCCCTTCCTGATGAAACAGCCGGACCGCCGCCGCTCCCACACCCTCCGAAGCCCCGGTCACGATAACCGTTTTGTTAACAAATCGAGATGCCATTTTCACCTCCTGCGCGTCTGAGGATGTCTCAATAAAAATTATTCGACCAATACGACGAGGGCCGGATGGTTACCAAACCAACGCCTAGTTTGGCCAATAAATTTTTTCGGTGGCTTCTAATACTCCAGTGGGCAGTCCGGGCAGTATTGCTTCCGTTCGCAAGGCTCACAATGCCCGCCGACCCAAACCTGATCGAACTGATCCATAATGCTTTTTACCAATACTGGATCGTCCGTAAGAATACCGGATTCAAAATTTCTGCGCTTCACACTCTTGGCCCCCATACCGGCACCGGTGAGATTGGCACTACCCATATAAGCTCTTTTCCCGTCAACAACTACGCTTTTGAAGTGAACCCGCGGACAAAGCATACGTTCCAGGCCTTCGATCAAGGGGGGAAATCTATCAAAGTCCTTTCTAAACCTCGGCCCAGGTTCTTTGGCATGCAATAAACGAATGGCTATCCCTCTTTCTAACATGTCGGATAGCACACTCAAAAAAGGCTCCATCTTATTGCCGCGCTTCACATACAGGTCCTTGATGTCTGCCGTGGCAATCCATACATACCGGTCTGCTTCAATAACCATCTGCTGAATGACACGGTCGTAGATTGCTTTATCGGATATAAATTCAGTCGGCATATGGGGTACCTTTAGCATTCAAAGGGCGGGGAAAACAAGGGTCGGCGACAGGCGTCTGGGGCGGCAGAATTGAAGGCCGGGTGCTCAGCGTTGACTTCTGATTGCCTCCAGCGCACGCGATGCGGCCGCCCGAATCCCGGCATCGTCATCAGTCAGCCTGGTTTCAAGGGCCTGCGATCCTTCCGCTGCTTCCAGCGCCCCCAAAGAGTGAATGGCACACCAGCGTACCTCCGGTAAAGGATCATCCACTGCACCGACCAATGCGGCAATGGCCTTCGGATGACGGGTCCGTTCTCGCTCCCTGCCTGTTGAACGACGTTTTTGGCCCACCACCGGCGGCGCCGCTTCAGAAAGGTTGCCCAAGGCCCAGGCTGCCCGCCATCGCAAATATGGGTTCTTGGCTTCAAGATACCCCAGAAGGTGTGATACCGCGGGTTGACCATGGCGAACCACCGCATCTGCAGCGCGGGAGCGCAGGTCTGCTGACGGATGCAACCATAGGTCCAGGAGCGGCGGAAGCGCCCTGGCATCAGCGATGCGACCGAGCGCCTGGATGACATTGCGACGCACAGTCATATCTTCGTCACGCAACGTAGCCACCAGTGGCAGCGTCCCGACCCCATTGCCCGATATTCCTATTAAGCGCGCCGACTCAGCGCGCAGATCCGGATTGGTATGCTTCAAGCAATTGGCAAGGGCTTTAAGCCCTTCGGGGTCGATGGCCATCATCACGCGGCCCGCCCGCCTGCCTGCGCCCTTGGGGTCGTCAACAAAAATCTCCTTCATGGGCGTTACGGTAATGGGGTCTCCTATGCGTTCCAGGGCCTTAAAAACCGCACCCTTGACCCCCGGCACTGTTTCCACAGCCAACCGGGCCAGCAGCGGTTTCGTTGCTTGCGGGTCATTCAACTCACCCAGTCCAATGGCTGCACTTTTTCTGACTCTGGCAGCACGGTCGTTCAGGACCCGGGTCAATGCCTGGACGACCGGCTCCCCCCCTGTTTTGGTAAGTACCTGAACCGCCCGCTCACGGGCCAGCGGATTCGGATCGGAAAGGACACCCGTCACAACCGGTGATACCGTGGCGCCCATCCCGGCTAATGCCTTTCCCGCAGTCTTCCGAACCGTTGCGTTGGCGTCTCCGAGCGCTCTTGCCAGCGACGGCGCCGCATCCACGGCTGTCAAATCTCCCAACGATTTAGCGGCTGCATTTCTGACCTGCCAATGGTCGTCCTCGAGAGCGGTAATTAACAGGGCCACCGCTTCGGGGGCCTCGGAATGCCCCAGGGAATAAGCAGCCCGCTGTCTCGCTCTAAATTCCGGCGATTGACTCATCTCTGTCAGTTGCTCAATATTGGCTCTACCTTTCCGGGGTTTGCGCGGCGCTCTTGAAGAATCTTTTTTCAAATGCGGACGGGCGGTCGACATCTTGTTTTCCACGACACGACCATGACTGAAAGCCAACATCGGATGCCAGACAATATCGGTGAACTCATATTCCCTGTAAATGGCTGCCGGCGCCAGCCCCAGGTTCTGATAGCAAATGGCATTGGATCCACGACAGCGAACTATGGGATCTACCACCGCTTCAAAGGCAGCCGCCTCTGCCCTTCGGTCTTTGGCAACCGTGGCAACCTTAACCAGCTCAACCCGCCCTGTACTAGAAACCTCAGTTACCGGGACGCTCTTAAAACGATAGCCGGGCCTGTAGAGATAGAGAATTCGCGATTTCAGCAACAACGACAGGATGCCTTTGACCTTCAGGGTGCCCTCTTGCCCGGTGATCATTTCCTTAGCGTGGACGATTCGCTCATAGCCACCGTCCGGACCGGGGATCTGCTCATCCCAATAAAAGATTGCAATCACGCCAGGCACAGGCTCTCCGGTGTCGGCTTTGGCCACAATGATATCCCGCGCCGCGACCGGCACGAGCGTGGCCCAAATCACCATAACGGCAACCCAGCTGCAACAGATTAAATTCCGCCGGTACCAGGGATGCATGAGCTCAACTAGCATCTTGCCTACCCTCCATACGAGTCGCGTGACAGTAAAATGATGTTCGTTCTCTCTGAAGGACATACTCTTCCACGGGGGATGCCGTAACAGTCAGACGGTAGATCAAATTTAACGTCATTAATCTTCGTTTGGCTGCCAGGCGTAGTTCAAGAGTGCCCGTCCTCAGCAGTTGCCTGGTGCACAGGATGAAAAGATTAAACCTTTATTAACCATGTTACCTCCTTTGAAAACCGAATACCCGGATGTGTGGTACTATATGACGAAAGATAAGACAAAACCAGTAAAACCCTGAGGCCAGAGATCTGAAGTCTGAGGTCCAGCCGTTGCTCCAAAAGCGATGGCCGGCAAGCAGAAGTAAGATTTCGGCGTTTGAATATCAAGGATCAGACTTCAGATGTCAGACCTCAGATCTCCGCATGGTACGGGTTGGATTATCAGGAAGGAAAGTAGGTTTGGCCAATGCCCAGGTTGACCCACTTGTCAAGAAAGTTTTCTTGCTCGAGGGCCTCACGGATATGTATCGGCGGGAAATGGACGGGTTCGTCGCCGAGGCGGAATGTGCCCCAATGCACGACGATCAGTTTTTTGGCGTTCAACTGTTTGAAAGCCGCGACCGTTTCTTTGGGATTGGTGTGGCTGGGTGCCATGAACCAGCGGGGTTCGTAAGCTCCCAGGTTGATGATTGCCAGATCGATATTGTACTCGGCCCCGATCTGGTCGAATCCGTCAAAGTACGCTGTATCACCGGACACATAGATGGTGTATCCACCGGAGGTGCGGATCAGGTATGATCCCCACAAGGATGTGTTCGGCCCTTCGATGGGACTGCGCATGGTCCAGTGGTTGGCCGGCAGAAAAGTGATTTCGCGGGGGCCGTCTTTGACCGAGTCGAACCAGTCGAGCTGTGTTCGTCTTTTGAGGCCCGCTTCATTGAATTCGTTGTCGTAGCCCAGCGGGCTGATCACCCTGGTGTCTTTATCGAGTTTTCCCAGAGATGACAGATCTAGATGGTCATAGTGGCCGTGCGTTATCAGGAGGGTATCCGGTTTCGGCATCTCCTCAAGTTTAAATGACAGCGGGCTGAAATCTTCGATAAACCAGAAAATATCCTCGAAAACCGGGTCGATCAATAGATGCGCATCACCGTCTTTGATGAATAAGCCGGCATGTTTAAGAAAGGTGACCGAGAGTTCCGGTCCGTCTTTTATCTTTTCCCAGTTGACTTTCAAGGGTGTCACCGGCTGATCGTCCAGATAGGCTCTGAATTTATTGAAACTAAATAATTTCCAACGCATCAGATCGAAAAAGCGGCCGTCCCGGCTGATGCCCAATGGGTTGGTAAACCGACCATTGCCGTGGTGCAGCTTTCGCTTGGCAATATCCCTCAGGCTGGTACCGTTGAGCGGGCGATAGTGCCGGGGCGGGGTCGCATCACCACCGGTCGATGCCTGCAGCACTGACGCAGGCAGCATGCCCATCAGAGAAATTGCACTGATCCCCCTGATCATTCTGTTGAAAAATGCTCTTCTTCCCATTGGTTCCATGGCAAGTCTGTTGGTGTTGTATTCAAGTTGTTGTTCAAAATAAGCGGTTAGTCATTGGCTTTAGCCGTTAGCAGAATCATCAATTCACGCTGGATGTGTTCGCAGATAGACCCAAGAGGTTCAATGGCAACCGAAAGATGCAAGATTATCCAAGGCAACAGAACTAAGTGCTCAAAGCCAATGGCTCGACATGGAAAAAAACATAAGGTCGATTTGATTGCGTGTCAAAATCAAGGTAGAAGGCAGTCGACCCAAATTTGGCAACAGTTAGAATGATTCAATCTAAGCGGCTGTTCTCCCTAAATCGGCTTTCCGGATTTTCACTGCCCTATCCGGAAAGCCCAGTATCCCACACATTTTTTTTGCAGCCCGCCCCTTCGCCCTCTATAATTTCAATAGGTTATCTTTTTGTGGCTGCTTGTCACGCCAAGTCAAAAAACTGGCACGAATTGTCAAGCGAATACGCTCCCACGATCTTATTTTCAGATCAGATAGTTCAATCGGAAATAACTTGTGCCTGAAAGGATCGCAACGATGTTTTATCTGTTTCTGGCAGGATGGGCGGCCTGCATGATTTTGCTCATTCCCGCCACCCAAAGAGCCGTCACCGGCGTCATCAACCGGAAAGTGGCCCGCCGGCTAACGACCGGGCCGGTCAATATGCTTTTCAAGCACGACTACAACTATGCCATGGTTCTGACCCATATGGTGGCGGAAGGGGATTTGCATATCGAAGATGCTACCGAACTTGCGCATGATCGCATGAAGCAGGCGCCTGCGGTTACGGTGCAAACCGAAGGCGACCATAAGCGAGGTCCCGGGATATGACGTCAGCCCAGGAAAGATGCCCGGTATGCAACACGCCAGATGAACTGGTTGCAAACTTACTGATAAGAATCTGTCGTGCCTGCGCCGATGAATATGACACCGGCTTAGAAGGAATTCCGGATGAGACCAAACCTGGCCACGAGAGGTTTGAACGGAAAGAGAAATTGGCAGATAACGACAGCTGAAAAGTGAGGCCGAAAATATTGTATCGCTCAATTGTTTTCCACATACCCCATGCATCCAGGATCATTTTGGCAAAAGACCGTCAAAAATTGGTGATCCCGGATGCAGAGCTGGATAAACAGATCCTGCAAATGACCGATCATTACACCGATGAGTTGTTTAATTTGCCCAAGGGCGGTGCAAAAAGAGTCTTGTACCCGGTCAGCCGCCTCGTGATTGATCCGGAGCGTTTTCTCGATGACGCCAACGAACCAATGGCCACGCAGGGGATGGGCGTCGTTTACGCGCAAACCGCGAACGGCAAGACACTGCGTGCAAAGGCCGACATCGAAGAACGCGCGCGCCTTATCAATACATACTACCAGCCTCATCACAAAAACCTTGTCGCTGCAGTCGACAGTGCCCTTGCCCGGGAAGGTTACTGTCTCATTATTGATGGCCACAGTTTCCCTGAAAAGCCGTTGCCATATGAGACAGACCAAAACCCTGACCGGCCGGATATCTGTATCGGTACCGATGCGTTCCACACGACAGAGTATCTGGCAAGCGAAGTCGGCCGGATCTTCGAGCAGGCGGGCTTCAGCCTTGCCTTCAATCGCCCTTTTGGCGGAAGCATCGTGCCGGTGAAGCACTACCGGATTACACCGGCCGTCAAATCGATCATGATAGAAGTCAAGCGCAAGCTATACATGGACGAGGCAACGGGAGATAAGCTTTCAGGATTCGAGAACTTCAGAGTCCGATTTCAGGGGTGCTTGCAACAGATAGCACAACGGTTTGAGGATTGAAGAATTTGTAGGTGGAAGGTATAAGGTTGAAGGTAGAAGGCCAAAGAAAAACAACGGCCCCCGTTTGCGCCTTGCAAACAACGTTGGACACGTCTGCCGGCCTGCAGGTAACCTGAAATTTAGGACCTTAAACCTGAGTTTCTGACGAACAGTTACTTGACCCCGTACCATTTCAATTGAGTATCAAACTCGAGGCCTGAGATTGTCGCCCCATCATCGGCAACTGTTAGATTGAAGCGATCTTTCTGGTTGTCTCCTCCCTGATTTGACATTCTAGACTTTCACCGCCATGCACTGGAAACTGTGCAACCGCACACAATTTTCTATGCATTTCGATATTGTCGATCCAAGAATTTCAAGAAGTTAGGTTTGGTATGCAAATTGCTGATCCGAAACAAGGAGCAAATCCAATACTGCTTTTTGACTTAACCTTGCAGGAGTTGACGAAATGGGCGGACTTATCAGTAACGTTGCATCTCGGGTTGCCGGAAAGCGTTTACCCTGGGGACCGGTTCTGGTGTTTGCGGTGGTGTTTATAGCCACCGCGACGGCGGGGGCGGAGACGGGACGAATCACCCTGAAAGTAACGAACAATGACATTCTCCTACAGGATGCCGAAGTTTCAATTCATACACCGTCCGGAGAGAGCCTGGATATGCGGGCACGAACAGATAAAGTGGGAAGTGTCACATTCGTCCTACCAGCCGGATCTTACAAGTTTTGTGTCGACCATTGCGGGGTCCACACATGGTCATACGTGGTGCACACCCTGCCCAAAGAAGAGACGGAAGTCAAGCTGGCCCTGGAACAATTGGCCAGGGACAATACCCTCGACCCGCATCCAACCAGGTTTGATGGGACACCCCCAGAACAAGAACCGGTCCTGCTGGCATCACTCGCGGGTCTTTCGGGAATTCTGACGCAATCAACGGTTGCTGCGGTTAGCAAAGATAAGCTATATTGGTTCGTCAATGATCATCTGGGGACACCCAAGATGATTATTGATGAAAACCAGGAAATTGTATGGCAGGGCTCCGGTACGCCGTTTGAAAAGACAGCCATAACGGTGAATGCCATCGAAAACAATTTCAGGTTCCCGGGTCAGTACTTCGATGCCGAGTCGGGGTTGCACTATAATTATTACCGTTACTATGACCCTTCAGTCGGACGATACCTCCGGGCTGATCCGATCGGGTTAGCTGGGATGGATCCAAATCCATTCGGGTATTCGCGAAACAATTCTATAAACCTAACTGACAGTCATGGTCTACTAACATCTTCCTACTATAATTCTCATGGATATTCGGATTATGAAATAGACTATGGTATGGCTTGGGTCAGTACGCACCAGAGGTATAATTCTAATCATAATGTTCTGAAAAAGCTGGCTCCCGATCATATCACAACAGCAGGGGTTTTACTAACCGAAGAGTTTGTGGCAGATTGGTATTCGAGTGATAAGGGTTTTCTCCCAAGTGAATGCTCGGATATTAATTTTTCTACTGCATTGATAGGTGGCGGTATAAATTTCTCTTGGGACACATTATCAACAAGTTGGGGTGGGGATTACACGATTGAAGTCGGTATTTTTAAACATTTAGGGGTTACATATAACCCCATAAAAAGAAAAATTGGGCTCAGTATTGGTGCGTCAGTCTCATTACCTTTTGTAAACTTCAGCGTGCCTGTTTTAGACAATGCAATTGGCCCGCTTTAATACCACTGAACTATTATATAGGAATTTAAATAAATGAAATTGTGCGAATGTCCTTCTTGTAAGGAAAATGTTACATCTTTTTGGAGTCTGGGTAATGCTGCGTTCATATTAAACAGAAATAAACGATGTAATCATTGTTCTTCAGGAGTAAAGTTAAATATGTTTGTTTTTTCCAGCATTTTAGTTTTGGCGACCTTTAATGTCATTCTCTTCTTTACTGTCAGCCATTATTTGCTTCCTAATCACAATAGTACGGGTGTTCATATACTCACATTTTGCATAATGTATGTAGCTTTTTATTTACAACTACATTTGATTTCAAATTTTATTAGTTTCCGCATGTTTACTCTAATAGAGTAAACATCCCCTCCCTAAACAGGTGTCGGACCGAGTAAAGCCTCTGATATTTCGGACATATTATCAAAAACAGGACTATTTCTGGATCCGTCACAAATTCAGGCTTTTTCCCTTCTGCTGTGGGGTTGTATCCCGAAACAGTGCTTTTTTTATTTTTGTTCGGCGGATTCAATACTTGCTTGTTCTCATCGCGTTTACATTGTCAATCAATGATGGTATGAATCTTTCTCACATTTACCCAGAATTTCCAATTGTCGCGTAGAAGGGGAGATTTCTTCCATGAAAATCCTATTGGTTGAAGATGACCGTGTAACCCGCCTGAAACTCAAACGTTGGCTTCAAGAGTTAAACTGTGAGGTCATCGAGGCATCAAATGGCAATGAGGGCATAGATCTATATCATGACCAGCGACCGGATCTGGTAATTACTGACATAATCATGCCCGAAAAAGATGGCATCCAAATGTTGCTGGAGCTACAGCGAGAGTATTCTGATTTAAACTTCTTCTTCATTTCCGGGGTTGGCGAAAAAGAGCCTGGCGAGTATCTTCCCCAAGTGGAAAACATCGGCGTCCTGCGAACCTTTGTAAAACCAATTGACAAAGGCGAATTGTTGGCTGCGGTGGTGGAACGTTTTCCCGAGGCCAAACCAAACGGATAGCCATAATTCTGAGGTATAAGGTAGTAGGTTTAGGGTATAGGAAAGAACCAAGGAGTCAGGAGTCAGGATTCTGGAGTCAGAGAAACCAGAAAGTCGGAAGGCCGAAGACCGGTATCGAGTTCAGTTACGGTTTGCAGGCCACGGCCACCAGGCGGTGATTCATGCACCCCATGTCCACGTCCGGGGGCAAAGCGGATGCATCGGTATAAACGGTTACCTTTTCAAAGCCGGCCCTAATGACCAGCGCGCCCAGCATCTGCTGCCCATATAGCTGAATGCCGTAGGTTTTATCGCGAATCAGCCCCTCTTTTTTGCTCAGTACCATCTCCCGGGCATGAATGCGGCCTTCATTTACCTCCCGCTGGCGGCAAACCACGATATCCTCATCGATCTCATGCCATGCCAGGGGGGAAATTTTTGTCTGCGCGGCTTCCCCGTCACTGACGTCCAATAAAAGCCAGCCCCCCGGTTTGAGCAGGCGCTTGCTTTCCTGCAAGATGGCCAGATCGGCGTCCGGTTCGGAAAGGTAGCCCAGCGAGTTGCCTAATATGAGCACATGGTCAAAGGCGGCCGCGGGCAGCCGGGTGCGGCGCGCATCCCCCTGTACGAACTTGACGGTGCAGCCCTTATCAGCGGCGTCCCGGGCGCCGATGTCGAGCAGCGGCTGCGAATAATCCAGCACCGTACAGTCACAGAACCCGCGCCGGCTCAGCTCTAAAGCGTGCCGCCCGTGCCCACCACAAAGATCGAGGATCCGGTCGTTGGTCTCCAGGGGGATCAAGGATGAAAAAATATTGATCTCCTCCCGGGTAACCGCCTCGTCATTGATGCTACGGGCATCGGTTATCAGATAGACCTCATCGAAAAGGGATTTCCACCAGTCCGGGTCCACATGGATTGTCATGTCTCCTCCAATTCGGCGCCGAAGCCGAACAGACCGTCGGCCGCGAAAATGGCCGGCCCCCCGTGCCACGGCTGCGAACGGGCAATTTTCAATTCTTCCGGTTCAATATCGATGTAGTCGTCCAGTTCCCCGGCGAGCCACATCTTTTCCAGCGTGATGCTGTCTGCCCACATGGCCCGGCAATACGTCTCCAGATCGGCCAATTGTGGGGCCGTGACGATGCGCGGGCGCAGGGCGATCTTGATCGGCCCCAACAGGTAGGTGAATTTCTCCTTTAATGCCAGCGCGTTCTGCTCGTCCTGCACGGACACAAGATCTGCATAATCCAGCTGTGCAATCGTGTGGTTAATCCGTGCGACCGCCTCTTTCACCGTCAGGTGGGATTTCAAAAGCGCCAGCGGCTGTACGCCCCCGCCGCTGCCCACGTTGGTGGGCACGTCCCCGAAGCGGCACAGAAAGCCGAAGACCTGGTCGGGACCGATCAGGCAACGGAAGTCTGTCTGGCGATTGCGCAGGACGATCTGCTCTTGGTCCTGGTCGAGTTCCGGCATGACTTCACCCCACACCCCCAACGCGACCTTCTCCTGGACGATATATCCGCCGGTGGTCAGGGCATGTTCAATGGCATCTTCCGCGCCGTGACCGGCCTGGCTGATCTTTACGCCGATGCCGGAGTAGCCGCGGACGGGCTTGAGCACCAGGTCGGCCCAGTTCTGCCGGGTCCAGGCAACCAGGTCGGCAATATCCTCACCCGCCGGACCGATGGTGCGGCGGTCAAAAAACCGCCGGGTCCAGGGGGTCCGTTGGACGGTTTCCGGATCAAAGCGGGATGCATCCGGCCCGGTAATCACTTCGAACATGCTTTTTACATTGATCGGTTCGGTCCCCCGGGGATTGAGCACCCGGTTTTCCCGGATGGCCTGGTAGAGCGGGGTCAGGTCGTGCTTGCGGTGCAGCTTAAGGAAGACGTCGTTGTTAAAATCCATGAACATCAGGGAGACCGGCCGTCCCTGGTGGCAGACCCGTCCGTTGTGCAGCTCGAATTCATGGGGGGCGGCCAGGATGCCGGTAATGCCCTCGACGTTGTCCAACCGCTGGGCCAGATTTATGTTTTCGGTTACATCGGCCAGGGTCTCTTCTTCAGCCACCACGGCGAGCAGACCGGGATTGTTGCCCGCTCTTTGGCGGTGGACGGCCAATAGCATTTCGGTAAAACCCACCACCGGATAGAACATGGGGTGGTCAAAATCCAGATCTATGCCGGTGGGCTGGAGTGCATTGATCCTCTGCCACACCACCTTGGCGATTTCCTGGGTCACGCGCTGATAGTCCCAACCGCCGGGACTCCCGAGATTCCATTCCGAATGACAGCCGATAAAAGGGGTCACGTATCTCCTCCTTGCTGCAGTAACCGACGCTGTAATATATGACTCAGGTGCTGGAAACCGATCTCTCCCTCCGCCAAGACGCAGCGGGCGAATGCGCCCGGATCGGCGGCCTGTTCACGATAGGTATCATATAAGCGGCGAAAGCGACACCTGCCGATAGTGTAGGCCAGTTGGTAGCCGGGCTTCAAGCAATATCGCCGGACCATGGCCATGGCCTGCTGGCGACCCAGGCCCGCCGCACACAGGAACGTCGCGGCCTCGTCGAGGGTACGACGGCGCGTGTGGATGTCGAAATCAACCTGGCCCCGCATGGCCCGCCAGAAGCGCCGCTTGGCCATCAGCAGGTGATCGGCCGGACCGGAAAAAAAGCCGGTGTCGAACAACAGCTCCTCCGCAAAACTGGCCCAGCCTTCATAGAACAGGGGAAACTCGATATGGCGTCTGACCGGGCGCGCATGGTTCCAACGACAGGTATCCAGCAGATGGTGGCCGGGAAAGGTTTCATGGGCGGTCAGCTGCCGGTAATCGGCGGGAACCATTACGCCGGCGTCGGTGTCCAGAATATAGAAAGTGCCGCCTTGCGGCGGGTGCTGCGGCGGCATGCTGAAAGCGGCGTTGCTGCGTACCGGTCGCATATAATCCGGGATCGGTTCGACTGTGACCGGACATTGTGCCACCAACTCTGCCGACACCAAGCCCTGGGCAGTGCAATGCCGGGCTAGCTCTGCAATTGTGGTCGCGTAGACATCACCTTCGACCGCGGCTGGACGGGGCAGTGCCTCGACCACTGCGGGCCATTGTTCGCCCGGTGCAAGAGCCGCGGCCGATTGCTCTGCCAGAGCGCGGGTTTCAGCAAGCTCCTTTTCTAGCTCGCCGGCAATTTCATCCAGGGGGAGTTCACATCCCATGTGATGATAGGCTATGCGTTCATAGAGCGTCACCGGTGGCAGAAACGACTCTGTGACGGCCATCTGCTCCAGGTGGGTCTTCAGCTGCCGGTAGGCCTTCTCGAGGGAGGTGCGGTTGTCAGCTTTCACGGGCAGGGACGCGATCCACGCTTGCTGCTTGGCAAGCATGCCGGTTCCCAGATCTCGGAACAGTCGGGGAACGCCTTTTAGATTACGCCGGGCCTGGTCGAGAAAGTTGGGCAGCGCGGCTAGGCGCTCGGTCAACGGTTCCGGCCCGGCGGAAATGGCCTCGGCCAACCCTATACCGACGATGGTGAGATAAAAAGTCGGCTGTGTCTCGTGCACGCGGGCATGGGCGAGTTGATCCCCGAGGGTCCGCAGGACCCGCTGCAGCATGTCTGCATCGACACCCCCGGGCGATGAAGAAGGGGACTCCAGATAGCGGTCTAAATGGCGGTCCCAATGCTGCAAGCGACCGATGGTGTCGTCGATTCCTGCGGGGGAGAAGTCATCCCAACGGGACCAGGTAAAAGCCCTGACCCGGGACTGGGGGAAAAAGTGAAATTCGTCGCTGCCCATGCAGACCGGAAACCGCGCCGCGAGGGTCTCAAAGACGTCATCGGCAAAATGGGCGAGACTAGATAGCGACGGGTTGTTTTCTTTAGGATCGCTCATTTCGATTCGTCGACAAAGGCAGGCGGCAATAAACATTCACTCTATGAGCGGGCCGCGCCAACTATTCGGTGGTCTTAAAATAGTATTAAAATTCAGTTCTTTACTGGTTTTGATCAGCCACATTGAGTTACAATATAGGCGCCTTTGGAATTATCAATGGAAGAATTCAATTAGATTTTATCAAGGCGAAAAGATGCCTCTTGCCGTAAATGGCTTGGCGCTTCATTTTTGTGTAATGGCCGCGTTCACAAGCGTTTTCACGGCCCATCTTGTTATACTACTACCTTCCTTCGGGTCAATTTGGCAGACATCCGAAAGGGCTATAAAAGGTTCAAGACTGACAAGGGCGCTTAAGGCATACAACAGTTTTTCGTAGGTTTTGGGGTCAATTTTATCTCGGTAGGGTGCCAGGGCGATTGAAAGCATTGGAATCCTGCGAGCACCACGGATAGGGGCATCGGGAGCACCTTCTGTCTGCAGCCATTGCTCCATCGATGCGCGTAAGAACAGCCTGAACTGCTGTTCATTTTGTGCGACCAGTTGATGCAAAAAATCATGGACCAACGCTACTCGCTCGGCCGCGTCCAGATCATCGGCATCTTGTAGAATCTGATGTGGGGTTTCTACTTTTTGGTCCAGAGCAACTTCCAACAACAATGCATCCAGGTTCGGGAAATACCGATAGGCGGTAGCCTTGGAGACCAGGGCCTCTTCAGCCACGTCTGCGAGCGTTGGGTTTAGCCCTTTTTTTATAAGCGAGCCTGCCGCTTCAAGCAGTGCTTTACGCGTTCTCAGCTTCTGATTTGTACGCCCTTTTTCTAAGCTCATTCTTGACATGATAGGTTCATGATATTAATTTTGTCTCATAAAGTCAACAGTGACTCATAAAGTGTCATGTGCCGCTTTTCAAATGGACATGCTGGAGAACATCATGAATAATAACAAATATCTATGGGTTCTTGGACACAAAGTCACCTATATTGAAACAATTGGAGATTATTCATTGCTCGAGGTGTCGGTCACACCCAATGTGCCCGGTCCCCCCCCTCATTATCACAATGATGCACCAGAATTATTTCATATTATTAACGGTCAGTTGGACGTTTGGAAGGATGGGAAATGGCATACAATGGAGGCGGGAGAGAGTCTCATCATTCCTAAATATGATATCCATACCTTTAGAAACAACACACCGCAAGAATCTCGATTCATCACCACCTGGTCCCCACGGGGTTTCGAAGGATTTTTCATTGAATTTGGTATTCCGGTAGACGAAGAGGACGCATTTAACAAATCCACGTCCCCCGAGATGATCCAACGTGTAGTTGCTGGATGTGGCAAATATGGAATGATTCTGGCAGAATCCGGCTAATACAAAACGAGGGCGGCCAATTAGATAAAGACGGTAGAAAGAAGTCTGATGTCTGAAGTCGGGGAGCCCAAGATGACAAAAGAGTAATTCAGCGAGACCTTCCTCATATAATGATGGTTTTCTTGGGTGGCGTGTTTCCTGAGAAAATGCCATAATGGGATATTCAAATGCGCAAACTTGCCCCCCACCTTGAGAAGTGGCTCCAGTCCTATAACCAGCTTCTCGCAAAACTGATAGCGGAAGGTTTTAAGCAAACGCCGACCAATACCCGGGAAGGACTGGCGAACTTAACCCGGACATGGATCAAGAAAAGCGTACCCGTGAAATGGGTGCAGGACGATCTGGTTGAATCCGAACAGTTCAACGTTCCCATTCGCATCTATCATCCCCAACCTGAACGACCCCTGCCGCTGCTTATCTATTTCCACGGGGGCGGGGGTATGGCGGGCAGCATCACGGTTTATGATCCCATTTGCCGGCGCCTGGCCAAGACAGCCAACCATATTGTTATATCCGTAGATTACCGCCTGGCCCCCGAATGCCCCTACCCGGCGGGTATCACCGATGCAATGACCGTCTTAAAAAACGTTTGGGTCCCCCTTGAGGAAAGAAAAGTCAACCATACACATCAGCTCTCAATTGCCGGCGACAGCGGCGGCGGAGCCATCTGCGCCACCATTTCCCACATGAGCCAGGCCGACGAGAGCGTTGATATCCGGCGACAGGTCCTGATCTACCCGAGTCTCGACTACACCCAGCAATCGGAATCCATGGACCTGAACGGCACCGGCTATCTGCTGCACAAAGACAAGGTGACGTGGTATTTTGACAACTATTTCCAGAACAATGAAGATCGCAAGGCGGTTTCACCGCTCCACATGCCGGGCATCCGTTCAATTCCGGAGACCCTGGTGATAACCGCCGAATTCTGTCCATTGCGGGATGAGGGTCTGGCCTACGTGCAGAGACTTAACAAGGCCGGTATCAAAACGGAGCATTTCCATTTTGACGACATGATCCATGCCTTTCTCAATCTGGAAGACCTGGTCTCGGATAAGTGTGTGCTGGTTTACCAAAAAATAGCGGCGTTTCTGAATGCAGATACGTGATGAAGGGCTGAATGCGGAAGAATCTATAGGTGGAAGGTCTAAGGTATAAGGTGTAAGGAAGGGCCATGGCGTCCGGGATCCAGGCTTCGCCAAGGCTACGTCCGGCAAGCAGGTGTCCGGAGTCAGGAAATTCAAGCAGCCCAAGGGCTGTAGAATGCATACCGAAGTTCTGAGATGATGCTCGAATCGACTGAACAATCACTTCTAATCAGAGAGAGGCGCTCACGTTCCGACATCGTCGTGGGGGTGCCCCACCATGCCCCGGCCGGTCGGCCCTTTCTGCCCTGCCCCGAGCACCAAGACTCGGATGAAAATGCTGGATTTATTGGCCGTTACCTTGCCGAACGACTCGACTGCTGCAGTGTCATTGCCTGTAATGCTACCGTCGATCCCAATAAACACCTGGACAGCGATTATACCCGGCAGATAGCTGCCTGGAACCCCGGCATATTAATTGAAATCCATGGACACGGAAAAGTCAGGAGCCCATACGACGTTGAGATCTCATGCGGCTCAGCCGAACTCAGTACCTATTCCGAGGCACTTGCTGCCGATATCAATCACCGGCTGTTGGGCGATGAACGTTTTGAAGATGTGACCGTAAGCGGTCGTTTTAAAGACATCTATTTTAAAGCGACGAAATCCCTGACGATTACCGATGAGCGCTGGCTGGCCTATCATATAGAGTTGTCATCGCGCTTGCGGAAACCTGCAGACTGGCCGCTAGGCAAGCCAACTGATTTCGCCTATCGATTTTGCGACCATCTGGCCGCCGCTCTGTCCGCGAAGCATGGCTGAAGATTTTACTCAGTCCTATAAAACCTGTTCCCATGGGCCAAGCCTGCCCTGTATTGCGGTGGTCAGAGATAGTTGGCTATGCCGTAAAATCAATATTCTCGCGCAGAGACGAAGAGGCGCAGAGAAAAGCAAAACCAGAATTTCGTCGCACTATCGTGCGAAAACCTTTTTAAACCCGAGGCAATAACGATTTTTGTGTTCTATCCGGCGAAGCCGGAACAATTGATGGGTTTCTCTGCGCCTCTGCGTCTCTGCGCGATGCTGGGTTTTGCCTTTGTGTTTGACAGAGATGCCCCTTTTAGGGGCACCCAAAGCCTGGTGCCACGGGCCAGGACTCTTTACTTTTCTTGAAAGGTTTCCCTTGCCGCCCACAGGTCAAGCACTGGATGCCTGTTTGATCCGTTTGCCCGCTTTTGCCCGGGGGTATTTCAAATAGGGCACGATGGCATCATTTTTGTTCCCGCCGGTACCGTCGTAAGTGATCGATACGATGGGGACCCCGGTTTTCCGTTCGATTCGGCTGGCCATGGCCTCGGTCACCAGGGACGGACAGCAGAAGGCCGGGATGGTCTGGACAAACAGGGAGATATCCGGGTATTGCTCCAGAAGATAGGCGATTTTCAGGACACTCTCGATGGATTCCCCCGTGTTTTCACTGCGGATGTCGTATTGACGCAGGATTTTTTCCGGGGATCCGGAATAGTCCGGTTCGGGGTTCGCAAGGATCCGCGAAAACGTTTTGGCATAGGTTTTTTCCATCCTCTGGACGGTGGCCAAAATGGCCTTGGAGGAAAGGACGTTTAGATATTGCCCCTCCCGGAACCATTTTTTGAGATAGGGATTGGCGATCATCTTGAGATAGGAGCTGTAAGGGGTCACCACGGCTTCCCCGCCGTTCTCCTCGATGAAGCGAACCAGATTTTCGTTCATCATATCGTTGTCCCGGACATACAGGTCCCCGAAAATGGCGACTTTCGGACGATGCCTTGATCCGGGCTGCTGCTCAATGGCTTCGAACCGGGCAATCACGTCCGCCAGGGCCGTTTCCTTTGATTGCTCGCCGCTGAACGCCCGTTCCAGTATACCGATACTCTCTGCGATGACGGCATCGGTTTGCCCCGTGTTTGTTTCATAGGGGCGGAGCCGGCAGCCTATTTTGCGGATGAGCCCGCCAAACATGTAAGAAAAATAGACATTGAGGGGTACCTTCAGGGACAGGTCGAGAAAGGAGAGACTCCCGCTGTAGACACCGACCTTTTCCATACCCTGGCCGTAGTCGTTTAAAATGCTTCGGATATGGTGAGGAAACAAGGCCAGGTTGCAGGCAATGGAAGACTCCGCATTCCACAGGACGGTCTTGGCCGGGTCGAGGTCATGTTTCTGGATATAGTCGATGCACTCCTGGGCGATGATACTCAGCGGGATGCATTGTCCCGTGTTACGCCGCAGGCCTTTGGCGGTTATTTCGGCACTCTCTTCCAGGAGCCGGACATCGATGCCTTCCCGCCGCAATGCGGCCGTGGTCAAGCGGAGCGTCGGTTCATCCCAGTTTGGCATCAGCAGGGTGCGGCCTAGCAGCTGGCGTTCCCGTTTAGGGATCAGGGCCGGCGCAAGACGCGGGGCGGCAGCCGTGCGCGCGCCGGCATAATGGTTTTGAAACGCCCTGACCGCCGCCTCGATCCGGGTTTCATAGCCCACGCTGGAATCATGCTCGTCAAGCTGAAGAATCAGGTAGGGCTTTTGGTGGGATTCCATGATCTTTTTGAAGTATTCCGCCACAAAGGCATCGGGCGTACACTTGAAGGAGGTGATGAAGACCGGATAGGCCCCGGGTGTCCGGGCCGCCGTATGGGCGGTGGCAAGTATTTTAGCAGCGTAGTGCCAGTGTATTTCCGCCAGCAAAGGGTCCAGGGAGTGGTCTGTAGCGATTGGTTCAGGAACCTGGTCCTGGTAAAAGGCCTTGATCCCCTGGGTCCCGAAAATCTCCGGAATCCGTTTGTTCATATCGGCACTCAGGACGGTGTAGGGACGTCCCAGGAGAATGACATGAAGTTCATCCCGGTCTATCGTTTTGCGGTAGATCGTTTGCAGCGCATCCCGGCAACCGGCCATGTAGGCCGTGGCCGCATCATAGGCGGAAGAGATGTCGAAAAACCCGGCCTTTCCGGGCAGGACGGCTTTCAAGAGGCGCCAGAGCTCCATTTTGATATGGAAGCTGCTGTACAAATACCGGGCCAGGGGCATGAGCAGGCGCCGGCGGTCCTTTTCCGGGATCACCGCAGAAACGACCGTGGGTGAAAATTGCGTATAGTAGCAGTACTGACGCCGGCCATCCCCCTCTGACTTCTGTTCCAGGTAGAAAGGTAAAAAGACGAAGTCCGCCTTTTCCAGCAGGTGGGCCACGTGGCCGTGCAGTGCGGCCATGGGCGCACAAAACTCAGCCCCGGCCAGGTGCTTTCCGCTTTTGACGGATGCTTTGAGACGCTCACTCGTGATGGTTGGAATGGAAAGCGTTTGAAAAAAATGTTTCCAGAACGGCAACTCCTCCTGCATGTGAAGCGCTGCGGGAAGGCCGATGGTAACGGGGCCGCGCACCTTAGCGGGGGTGGGTGTTTTGAATATCCGCCTGCGCGTTTTGAGCAGATCGATCCCGGATCGGTTGTTGTTCACATAGCCTTCTGAGTCATAATCACGGCCGCAAAGAAACCCATAGGCCACTTTTTCCTGATCCACAGCGGCCACCGTAATTTTGCAGTGGTTGGTGCACAGCTGGCAGACTTCCGACGTGATGGGGATGTTGCGTTTGTGAAGACCGATCCCTTTGAAAGTCGTCTTGAAGGCAGGCGCATCCGCCAGGGACAATGCCGCCCCCAGGGCCCCGGTGAGATGACAGAATTCAGAAACCTGGATGGGCTTTTGGAGCCGTTGTTCGAACGCGGCTACCAAGGCCCTGTTTTTCGCGGTGGCCCCCTGGAAAAAGACCGTTTCGCCGATGAGATGTTCGGTGGCCACCTTGGTAAGGTAATTTTCCACGATGGAATGGAGCACCGAGGCCAGGGCATCGTCAATATCATACCCCTCGCTGAGCAGATGATTGATATCGCGTTCCATGAAGACCGTGCACCGGTCGCTGGAAACCGGCGCGCGGCGTTTTTCGGTCCGGTTGGAATAGTCGGCCAGCGGACAGCCAAGTTTGAGGGCCTGTTCCTCGATGAAACTTCCGGTTCCCGCGGCGCAAACCGTATTCATGGTGGAAAAGGTAACCCGGCCGTTTTTCAAGGTGGTGAATTTCGAGTCCTGTCCCCCGATTTCGATGATCGTGTCCACTTGCGGGTCGAGTTGGACGGCCGCCCGGGCGTGGGCCGTGATTTCATCGAGGACCAGATCCGCACCTATGATTTTTCCTACAAATTTTCGTCCCGAGCCGGTGGTGGCGGCTCCTGTTATTGAAAGCGAGGTGTCGTGTTCGACCAGCGTCGTGTGGATGGCGGACAGGATTTTCTGAAGCGCGGCGACCGGGCGCCCGGCCGTCCGAGTATAAAATCCGGACAACACCTTCCCGGATGAGTCCAAAAGCACGGCCTTGGTGCTGGTAGAGCCGACATCTAATCCCAGAAAGGCCTTGATCGCGGAGCCCTGCAAGGGTTCATAAAGGTCGATCTCGACATCATCGTGCAAGCGACTAGAGACGGAGTCAAAAACCGGGTAGCGTGAATGTTTTAAAGCCAGGGGCGGATAAAATGATTTTTTAGCAATGCGTTTGGGCAGGATGATATCATCGGCCGACCGGATATGCATCCGGTCCTTGATCAACAGTTCTTCCAGGAGATTCAAGGCAGCGCCGTAAGCACTGTAATGGCATGCTGCGGTAACGATGTCCTGATGGACAAGGGTCTGGATGTGCCGCACCACGGCCCTGTTTCGGGAGACCCCTCCGGTAAAGAGAATAGGCCCGGCCACCGCATCCCCGTCGAAGAGGGTATCCACGATATTTTTGGCCAATCCCAAGCAGAGGCCGTCACAGATCTGGGCCAGAGAATAGCCCTCTTGCTGGGCATGAATCAGGTCTGTTTTTGCAAAAACCGCACACCGGCTTGCGATTTCAGGGATGGGGCCGGAGTTTTCAAAGGCGATCCGGCTCAATTCGTCGATACCGGAAAGCCCAAGTCTGCCCGCCTGCTGGTCGAGAAAACTGCCGGTTCCCGCCGCACAGGAGGTGTTGGACTTGAACGCCAGGTAATTGCCGGCCGCATCAAAGCGAATCAGGCCGAATTTCTCACCCCCCACGAAAAGGATGCCGCCGAGGGCGTCGTGATGCGTATGGGCTGCTTTCATGATGGCGATCCGGTTGTCGTAGCGGTGATTCACTTTCAAGACCGGCGGGGTGGATGTGGTGGCGGCGATACCGCAGATACCGGGCAAATCGAAACCTGCAAGCAGGGTCCTGACCGTCCGGGTGATGTTTCCTTGATGAAAAGCATAGCCCGTGTTGACCGTCTCTCTTTCCGGTGTGACTTCCACCATGGAAACGGAGACGGATCCAATATCGATACCGAGGACATTCGAACGTAGGGTCATGGAGCCTTAGTCCTTAAGGTTAAGCGCAAAGCAAATGGCGTGCCGCAATTGTTTTTATAGCGACTTTTACAAAACTATTACATTTAATACAGAAGTTTTACAGTTGTGGCAATACCGTTTTTACTCACTTATGGACACCGGTATCCAGCAGCCACAAGGTTCCAGGGTCTACCCGCGCAAGTCATTGACAAAGCAAAATAGCATCGCAAATTAGGAATGTTTACGACCTTATGTAATCAGTTTTATGAGCAAAACAGGCGGCTTGTGATTTGCCGCGCTATCTCTTGGACCTGCAATCCTATCCATGCTGAGAACTGTAGAAGGATAAGGGTAGGATCGACCTACCGGCAACCAGTCGAGCCTCTCATATTGTTTCTGATCTTTTCCGCTTTATATTTAGGATAAACGAAAAATATGAATTCAATCGTCGGCTCAGTATAAGCTGCTGGTTAGGAGGTTTAACATGAAATGGTCACTTAAAATCGGAAGATTCGCAGGAATAGATGTTTTTGTGCATTTTACTTTCTTTTTACTGGTCGGATGGGTCGCTCTGATGCACTGGCAGGAAGGACAGAGCGCGTCCGCTGTCTTGGGCGGGGTGATGTTAATCCTGGCTATCTTCATGTGTGTGGTTTTACATGAATATGGCCATGCCCTGATGGCGCGACGCTACGGGATTCCGACACGCGATATCATTTTGCTGCCCATCGGTGGCGTGGCGCGTCTGGAAAAGATGCCTTCAAAACCTATCCAGGAGTTGTGGGTGGCCCTGGCCGGACCTGCTGTGAATGTCGTTATCGTAGTGGCATTGTACGTGTGGCTGAAGTTAACCGCTTCCTGGGAGCCATTACAGAATGTGACCTTCACAGCCGGACCTTTTCTGGAGCGTCTTATGGCCGTTAACATTTTCATGATCATCTTCAACATGATCCCTGCCTTTCCCATGGATGGTGGGCGTGTATTGCGGGCCATCCTTGCGATTCGGATGGAATACGGCCGGGCCACCGGATTAGCTGCTTCAATTGGTCAGGGGATTGCCGTGTTTTTCGGACTGGTAGGGTTCTTCTACAACCCGTTCCTGATCTTAATTGCAATCTTTGTCTGGATCGGAGCCGGCCAGGAAGCGGGAATGGAACAGATGAAATCCACCATTGGGGGTATTCCGGTTCAACAGGCCATGGTCAGGGATTACAAGGTACTCTCTACCCATGACAATTTGCAGCGTGCCGTTGAGTTGACGCTGGCTGGTTACCAGAAAGACTTCCCCGTCGTCAACGACGGAATTCCGGAGGGTATTCTCCGGCAGACCGACCTTATCAAGGCACTCTCTGAGCGGGACGCACTGGAGAGCAGTGTGGCTTCCGCAACGCGCGGTAGATTGATAACCGTCGATGCTGCAGATCCGCTGGATTCGGTAGTAAGCAAGTTTATCGATTGCAACTGCCATACCTTGCCCGTCACCCGGTACGGAAAGCTCGTTGGTCTCTTGACGAAGGATAACCTGGCTGAGTTCATGCGATTTCAGGTTGCAGCCGCCAACTAACACCTAACTTAAAAGGAAAAGTTTATGGACCTGGACATGAAAGCGATCGGTAATGAAGAGGTTCAGTTGTGGGATCGCACGAAATCCCCACTGAACCAGTTCTGGAAAAAGGCACCGCTGGTGCTGGTTTTTCTGAGACACTACGGCTGACCATTTTGCCGCGAGCAGGTGGCGCAGTTGCGCCGCAAAAAAGAGGCTTTCGATCAATTGGGCGCCCAGGTAGTGCTCGTTGGACTGGGCAACGTGGCGGAGACGGCGGCGTTCAAAGAACGCTTCGAGGTTCCTTTCGGCATGATTGCCGATCCGGAAAAACGTCTCTTCGAGGCGTTTCGCCTCAAGCAGGCTTCGGTTGGCGCACTGCTCTCCGCGAAAATGGTTGTTAAAGGTATGACGGCCATGGCCAAAGGGCATACGATAGGCAAGCCCCAGGGGGACGTTCGCCAACTGCCCGGTGTTTTCATCATAGATGCCGATAGCCGCATCCGCTTCAGCCACTATGCCGACTCGCCGGCCGACCACCCCCAACCCGAAGCACTGCTTGACGCGCTGGCAGCCTAGGTTAAGGTAAGCGGTCTCTAATGCGTAGTTTCCTATTTTTTTCAGCCCACTTTTTAGTGATTTCGGCGGAAAAACCGTTTAGAGTCAAAGGAACAACACATGAAACCCGTGCAATTCAATCCTGACACAGACCTGGCCCCGACCCCGTTTGATGAGCGCCATCTTGAGGCAGCCGAAAAACTCAAAAACCTCGGCCTGAAATTTCAGCCCCATGTGGGCTGCTTTGTATGGGATTCACAAGAGTTGATTGCCGCACCTTCGCCTTTTCCTAACAGGGTATACTTCATTCTGAGCCTGCCGCGTTTTGTGGATATATTCGGGAGTCCGGAGAAAATTGCGGATAAATTGGTTTGGCTGCCCACCTGGCAGCAGGCGCGTCTGCTCTGCAGCCAGCGGGGAATCGGCAGTGAACAGATCGCTGCCCTGCTGGGTCAACACGACCGGCTGTCACCGGGAGACGAACTGCTCCAACTTTATACCCTCCTGGCGAGTGATCTGAAAGATAGCGACGCCGGGGCTGAAAAATTTTGAATCAGCTTTTAGTTGGGATCAAGATAGGAAGTGTATTATCACAAGCAGTGTTCAACACGCGGGGCGCATGCGCCCCACGTGCGATGAAGCTTCTAAACATAGAAAGCCGGGGGCTAACCGGGGATCGATACTGGGGCGGCCTTGCCGATGAATTCCAGCGTCTCTTCGTACTTACCCCGCAAGTCAACATTGCCCTGGTCGATCTCCTTTTTTACCGGGCTCCAGTCAGATGGGCACTCAGTCTTCAAAGTTTCGACCCGGTCGGACATCTCGGTCAGGTAGATATGCAGGTCTTCAATGTTCTGGAGTACTTTTTCCCTCTCAGCTGAGCCGAGACTGTCAACCTTGCGCATGACGTCATATAGCTTGGCTTTCCACATGGTCATTTCCGCCTCCATGCTTTTACAAAAATCTTGAACGTCCATGATAACCTCCTTGGTTTTGGTATGTTTTCCAAAAATCCACTGTCCTGAACAATCGCTCATCACAGCGGGGCCATTTTCCAGCGGTCATTCTTTGATATCAAGGTTACCGGCATAGCGGCCCGCAACGGCATCGTCTACGCACCTTTCCAGTTCCTCGTCCGTAGCCGTTCTGGGATCTTTTAAGGCATTCAGCGGACAGATGAATTCATTACCGGCATCATCTTTAACCCTTACCCATACATCTTTTTTCGGTTTTGCTGACATCGCTTGTCTCTCTATGGTTCATCTTTGCAGTGCTAACCCTGATCTATGTTTGTCGTTCTGCTGCCAGTACCTATAAAACAGCTTGTCGCCATGATTGCCCTCACGGTAAATGCAAAAAGTGGTCTTATGAAAGTTCCCTTCTCAAGCTCATTCTCGATATACAGATCTATCGCGACAATTGAATTTCCAGCACGGGTAAGTAAGATCAAAGTAGGGACGCAATCGAGCTGACACAATGGTAAAGAACTCGTGTGGCTTTGGTAGGTTATTCCTCCGAAAAGAACTGCAAAAACGGGCAAAACTGGGGGCAAAGCTGGGGTCAGATTGCGTCAACTGGCTATAATACATTCGTAAAAGCGTTAATCATTCCCGGCAACACCCTATCTTCCTTACCCTTTGACAGGCCTTCCCATCACGAAAAAGGTGAATATGGTAAGTTAGTAGCTTTTAGCTATTAGCAGTTGAGTATTAGCTCTAAAGGATGTGTGGGGTTATACAGAATCGCTAATCGCTAATAGCTGGTATCACTATAAAGAAAGCTGGGTTTAAAGCCCATACACTGCCTGTCAGCCTTAAACCATATTGCCCAAAATGGCCGGGTTTCAAAGCCCAGCTCTCTGGTGCAGGATATTTGCTGCATGCGAAAACCAACCACTGATGTCATCTGAACCTGACAACAAAATGGTCTTGCCCCTCGAGACTGGGCGCGTAGCGGCCGTGGACGCTTTGCGCGGCCTGGTTATTATCCTCATGACCTGGGATCACGCTTCCTATGCCTTTAACGCCGGACGGTACGTTACCGATTCCGTAGGCTGGTACACACCCGGCAGCGCCATTCCGGCCGCCCAGTTCATGGCGCGCTTTGTAACCCACCTCTGTGCGCCGACTTTCATATTCCTGGCCGGCCTGGTCATGGCAATCAGCATCCTCAGAAAGCAGGCCGCCGGTATCGCGGAAAGGCGGATCGATACGGATCTGTTGTTGCGCGGAATCTTCATCCTGGCCCTGGATCCGTTGTGGATGAGCTTCGGTTTCGGCGGACGGGCGGTCTTTCAGGTGTTGTATGCCATCGGGGGCGGGTTCTGCTGCATGGTGCTGCTGCGGCGCATGAGCAACCGTTGGCTATGGGCCGTCGGGTTGCTTCTGATGTTCGGCAGCGAGGCTCTGGCCGGGTTGGCGCTCTGGGCCCATGATGGGAAGAGTGCCGGTCCCATCGGCGCATTCTTTGCCACCGGTGGACGCTTGGGTTCCTTCGGTTATGTGCTGTATCCGTTGTTGCCGTGGCTGGCCTACATGATTCTGGGGTTTGCCTGTGGACGGCTGATGAGCCGGGGCAGAATAGAGAATCCTAAACGCGGGTTTTTGCTGACCGGATTGATTCTTTTAGGTATTTTTGTGTTTGTGCGCGGCAGCAACGGTTACGGCAACATGCTCCTCCACCGTGATAGCCTGCACCTGCTACAGTGGCTCCACGTCAGCAAATATCCGCCCAGCCTCAGTTTTGGTCTGTTAACCCTGGGATCGATGTGTCTGTGTTTGGCGCTCCTCATGCAGGTATATTCCCGCAAATCCGCGACGTCCATTGACCCGCTGATGGTGTTTGGGCGGGCAGCGCTCTTTTATTATATTCTGCACGTACACCTTCTAGCGGGCAGCGCCAAGGCCGTGGGCCTGTGGAGAAGCGGCGGGCTGCTCACCACCGCAACCGCCACCCTGGCGGTCCTGGTGGTGCTATACCCCCTGTGCCGATGGTTTGCGAAGGTCAAGCGGGCGTATCCGCAGAGCCTGTTGAGATTCATTTGATCCGCACGACCGTAAAATCCAGGACGCCTCTTCCGGTATTGCTCGTGACTGGACACCCGTCATTCAAGATTTATCTTATCCCAGACATTTCGAGTGTGAACGACTTAGGAGGTTATGTATGGCTGAAACCCGAATCATACCACTGTTTCCACTGGGCATTGTGGCGCTGCCGGGGGCTCCGACGCCGCTCCATATTTTCGAGGAGCGCTACAAGGAGATGATTGCCCGGTGTATCAAAGAGGAACTCGATTTCGGCATTGTCTGGTTCGACGGGCAGGCGATGCGCAACGCTGGATGCACCGTCCAAATCGTGGACGTCATCACAAAGTACGAGGACGGCCGCATGGACATCCAGACCCGGGGCCGGCAGCGGTTCCAAATTTTGGAGATTATCGAGGAAAAGGCCTACCTGGAGGCCCGGGTTTTATTTTTTGATGATGCGCCCGAGCCTTTTTCCGAAGAGATGGAGCGCCTGACCAAAAGGGGCGAAGCCGTATTCAAGGAACTGGTCGGGCTGCTGTCCGACGACGCTGAAGTCGAGGCATTCGACCTTTCCGAGGCCGAACGCCTTTCCTTCACGATTGCCGGTTTCGACGGATTCGGAGCTTTGGAAAAACAGGCTTTCCTGGAGATGACGGCCACCCGGGTCCGGCTGGAAAAGGGGATCGCGGCCCTGGAAAAAGTGGTCGCGCGTCTCCGCATCACCCACGAGGTCGAACGGATCATAGGCGGCAATGGACGCCCCACGGAGGGCCTGCGTCATAAGCTGGGCCGCTTCAACCCGCCGGAAAATAGTCAATAAAGGTTGAGGGCTGAAGGTAGAAGGTAGAAGAAAAGTCTCGAGGTCTGAGGTCGGATGTCAGAAGTCGGAAACCTTATATAGTTCCGGCGAGTTTCTCAAGGTAGTCCGGTACGGGGCGGTTGAGGACTTCCAGCGTCTTGACCATGCGTTGGGCCACGCCGCGGGTGGTCCAGACGCGGTCTTTGCGGGGAATGATGTCCCGGCCGTCGGCATCCAGAAACCGGATGACCTGAAAGTTCCAGGAGGGTTCACGGTAGCGCTGCAATAATTCCCGGTCCATGCCGCTGCCGCGATTGTTGTAAACCAGCATGGGGATGAATTCCTGCTCGATGGCCCTCACCAGTTGAGGATTGGTCAGCACGTCCCGGCCGAACTCGCGGACACCCGGTCAGCCGGGCACTTCCTGGAACAGGACCAGTACGGGCTTGCCTGATTCCGCGCTCATCTTGAGGGCCGCCTCGAAATCCCGCCCCCAGTGCACGTCGCCGACCTCGACTGGATTCTGGGCCTTCTGGCTGCCATAGGCGGTGGCGCAAAAGATCAGGAGAAGCAGTGTTATAAGTACTCTCATGTTTTTATTATCGCAAACCGTTAATTAGCCTTGGGTTTACCCTGTTTAATAAGATAGGGGAACTTCTCAAATCTTAGCTTTAGCTATTGAGCAGGGCGAAAGCGGACCAGGTTTTCCATAAAGCAACGCCCAACAAGCACACCCAGCCAAGATCAATTGTGTGTTCCCCCTCCCTCAAGTCCCTCCCGCCAGGGGAGGGAAGATTTTGGCCGCCTGCTCCCGGATTCCCGACACCGGACCCCTGACTCCGGGGCAACGCTTGCAGCCTTAAACCTAAACTGGGCATTGATAATGTTTCGTCAAGGCAATCTGCTTTACTTGATGCATATTCCTCTGCCTCTATAAATCTACTCTGGGTTAGATGACTTCTGGAGGGAACTTATAGTGTTGTGTCTCATAAGTTTCTTATTCAATAACATTGCCGCCACAATGCTTTAAGGTGAGGAAAAATCCGAAATTCGAATTTCGAAACTCGAAACTCGAAACCAAAAGGCAAATCCCAATGACCGAAAGAAACAAACCCTCTCATTACAAACTGGTAGGGTCAGTTTTTGTCATTTGATATTTTGAATTTTGAATTTGGTTCGAATTTCGTGCTTCGTATTTGCGACGTTCGCCTTGAGAACATTCCGAAATTAGACAACCGCATTAACTCGATATCAAGCGGGCTGAATTTAATTGCCTTATTTGTGGGCACAACACTAGATCCGGCCGGATCGGACGATGGAAATAATCAGCCAGATACCCAGGACGGTGGCGATACCGTAAGCGGTGACGCCTAGCAGGGCCGTCAGGGAAATGGGGTCTGCGGACAGAATGGGCAGGTTGATTTCCAAAAGACCTTTGGGGGCGTTCAGGGCCAGGGCGCCGGCGATCGTGGACGCGGCAATGATCATGGCCACTATAAAACGGTTCAATCCGCGTTCAAATCGGTCTGTCGCATCGCTGATGCCGGCGTGGTGAAATTCGAACCGGCCTTTGCCCGTAGCGATCTGTTTTAAAAGTGTGAATAGATACCTTGGCAGGGATCGCAGCATGCTGCTGGTGAAACGGGCTTCTTTGGTCAAGTCGGCAATAATCTGTTCCGAATCGTAATTGGTCCGTAAAAATTCAGACGCATACGGTTTGATCACTTGCAAGATGCCGGCATCAGAGCCCAGTATTTTTCCCAAACGTTCGGTCTGAACGAGAGTTTTTAGTAATAACAGAAGGTTGCGAGGGAGCTCGATTTGATACTCCATAACCAGGCCGATGATCTGATCATACACATCCTTAACCGAAATGGTTTGCAAACTACGACCATAAAAAGGTTCACTTATCTCTTTGAGATCCTGACGAAATCGTTCGATCCGGAGGTTTTCTTCATCCACCAGGCCGGCACCGATCAGAGCCTCCATCACAAGATCATAATCGTGGGCGGCATAGCCTAGAAACAGGTGCGCCAGATGTTGCATCATCTCCCGATCCAAATGGGAGACGATCCCGAAATCCACCAATCCAACGCGGCCATCAGGCATCACAATGGTATTTCCAGGATGGGGGTCTGCGTGAATGATGCCAAATTCCATTAATTGTTTGGACAGGGAGCGGAGCCCAATTAAGGCAATGTGTTTGGGATCAAGGCCCATCTCGTAAATGGCATCGACCTGATCCACCTTTACACCCTCCACAAATTCCATCACCAGGACTGACTTGGACGTTAGATCCCAAAATACCCTGGGAATATGGATCTCATTCACATATTGATAGTGACGAGCGAATCTATCGATATTGCCCGCTTCAATATGCATGTCCAATTCATTGAATACGGTGCGTTCAAACTCCTTGACAATATTGGTCAAGCCAATCACGCGGGCGGTTTCAAAGGCGGATTCCAGGCGTTTGGCCAAAAAATACATGACCCGGATGTCGGCGCGAATTTGTTTGTGGATGCCGGGACGAATGATTTTTACGCCCACTTTTTGACCGGATGTCAGGACCGCAGCATACACCTGGGCCACCGAGGCCGCCGCAATAGGCTCTTCGTCAAAATCTGCAAAGGTCTCTTCTAGGTGGTCTCCAAAGGCTTTTTCCAATAAAGGTTTGATGCGATCGAAGGCAAGCGCCGGAACCTGGTCCTGTAATTTTTGCAACTCCAGGATATAAGGCTCCGGTAAAACATCGGCCCGGGAGGAGAGAAGTTGTCCCAGCTTTATAAAGCTGGGACCCAGCTCTTGAAAAGCCAGGCGCAGGCGCACAGCGTTATTCGCAATGGTTGCTTTGGCAGGATCCTCAGCAGCCTTTACACTTTCGTCGTCGGCCAGCTTCACGGATTTGGATAGGATGGCTCCAAAACCATGGCGAATGAGAACTGCGGTAATCTCGCTAAATCGCTTTACGCCGGACAATCCCAGGCTGTTATTCAGTGAAGATGAATTCATCACCTAATTCAATTCACCTTATCCCATTTGGTGAAAATCTCTTTCAATTTTGAAGAACCGGATACATACCGCTCCAAATACCCGCATTGAATGCACACATAATTGTCCAGGGCTGCAATGGAGGTGAGGCTGACCGGAATGGAGTTACTGCCAAAGGGACCGGCCTTCAATTGAATATCTTTACCGCAATAGACATCATCAGCTCCGCATTTTGGGCATTTGCCGTCCTTCATTTTTCTCTCCTTTTTGGTTTTGTAATCTCAAGCACGCTTTTGCACCGATTCAGTGAGCGCATTATCCCCAGGATGCGCCCGTGGCACTCAAATCAGTTCCATATTGCCTGTATTCATAGAGTTTAAAAAAAGCAGATTTTTAATAAATAGTAAAGTCAAGGCTTTAAAAGAATCTGTTCCCTTAGGCAGATTTCTTAGGCCCACCGTTGCCGCCACTGCTTGGCATTTTCCCGATCCTGGCGAACAGTCCTGCTTAAGCAATAGAAATTATATGAGTATTTCGAGAGCGCCATTGTATTGCCTGCCGGCGGGTAACGTTCACCCGGCGATCATTTCCGCCCGTGGGGTTGAAATAAACACGCCTGGCAGTATCTTCAACAGTAAATCGGTGCGGAGCCGCCGGAAACGCAACCAATCCAATGACAGACGTCGAAGTCCAGGTTGGCTTTAAGCCGGAATGCGTCCGGCATTACAATCCCTGGAAGGCAAGATTAATTTGGCGATGATGCTGGCCATTTAATTCTGAATGCTTATGGTCGGCTTGACGCAATGTGAATATGCCGGTTGAGATTTATCCCGCAACCAGAGGACAACCGATATGAATGTCGTTTTTCTTTCTCCTCATTTTCCGCACCATTACCATATGTTCTGCCGGCAGCTTAAAAATGCCGGCACCACTGTACTGGGTATCGCCGATGCTTCGTATGACCAGCTGGAGCCCGACGTCCGGGATGCTTTGACCGAATATTACCAGGTCGCAAAGATGGATGATTATGATGCGTTGGTCCGGGCATTGGGCTATTTTACCCACCGCTATGGGAAAATCAACCGGCTGGATTCGCTCAATGAGCACTGGCTTGGTGTTGAGGCCGCCCTGCGCGATGATTTTAACATCTTCGGTGTCCGGGGAGACGGCATCGATGCGATTCGGCGCAAATCACACATGAAGCTTAAATTCGAAGAGGCCGGTGTTCCCGTGGCCGCCGGCCGGGTGGTTCACTCCCTGGAGCAGGCCCGGGAGCTGCTTAACGAGATCGGATACCCCGCGGTGGCCAAACCGGATACGGGCGTCTGAGCCCTGGACACCTACCGGCTGGACAGCGCAGCGGACCTGGTGCGCTTTTTCGATCAGAAGCCGCCGGTTGACTATATCATCGAGGCGTTTGTAACCGGGAAGATCTATTCGTTTGATGGTCTGGCCGATGCCGACGGCCGCATTGTTTACCACACGGCCCACACTTACAGCCAGGGCATCATGGAGACTGTCAATGAGGATCGCCATGTCAGTTATTATTCCCTGCGAGATATCCCCCCCGGGTTGGAAAAGCTGGGCCGCCGGTGCGTCGAGACCTTTGCCGTCAAGGAGCGGTTTTTTCACATTGAATTTTTCCAAACCCAACCGGACACCTACGTGGCCCTCGAAGTCAACATGCGTCCGCCGGGAGGGTACACCACCGACATGTTCAACTACGCGGCCGACATCGATATATACAGCCTATGGGCCCAGTTGATCACGTCCGGCAGCCTGGAAATCGACTATGCCCGCGATTACCATTGCTGCTATGCCAGCCGGAAAAATCGCTATACCTATCGTCACACCCAAGCACAAATCATGGATGCATACGCGTCTTGTATGGTCCAGGTGGCCAGCGTACCCGGCGTTTTCAGCAGCGCCCTGGGTGACGTGGGGTATATATTTCGCTCTCCGGATCTTGACCAAATCAAGGAGATAACCGCCTTTGTTCAGGCAAGCGCGGAGGGCTGACGCATGCATATTGAAGAACATACCTGGCACAGCGCCAATCTTGGCCGCGAGATGACCCTGAAGGTTTACGGCCACTGGGGGATGCCCTTCATTGTGTTTCCCTGTTCCCGCGGGCGCTATTTCGATTACGAAGGTATGGGGATGGTCGCCGCCATTGCTTCTTTTATCGACAACGGCCAAATCAAATTGTTCTGCGTGGACAGTGTGGACGCCGAGTCGTGGTACAATTTCGATGTATCGCCGGATCAGCGCAATACCCGCCATGGGCAGTACGATCGGTATATCGTCGCTGAAGTCGTCCCCTTTGTCCGCAACCATTGTCGGCAAGCCGACATCCGTCCCATGACCAATGGCTGCAGTATGGGTGCCTACCATGCGGTCAATTTCTTTTTCAAACACCCGGACGTGTTTGCCGGTACTATTGCCTGCAGTGGACTATACCGCCTGGATCGCAGCGAGTTTGGCCTGGCGGCGGCGGATATGTCCGCCGTCTACTTCAACTCGCCCTTGAGCTATCTGGCGAATCTAAACGATGAAGGATACTGGGAGCAGTATCGTCAGCGCACCATCGTGGTGAGTGCGGGCCAGGGGGCCTGGGACGAAGAGGCCCTGGAAGATACCCTTGCCTTGGAATCCATTTGCCGGAGCAGGTCGATTCCCGCCTGGATCGGTATCTGGGGGCACGACGTGAACCACGATTGGCCCTGGTGGTATAAGCAAATGAACCATTTCCTGGGACACTTATATGGACCGCCCTGATCACGGTTTGAATGACAACTAAAACAAGGTGAACCAAGATGCCGAATAATCAGATCACAAATGTGTCCCGCCGGCGTCTGCAAAACGCACTGTGGGGCCTGTTTATCGGGGACGCGTTGGCCATGCCGGCCCATTGGTATTACCGTGTTGAAAACATCGGCAAGGTCTTTGCCGGCGGCATTCGCGACTACCAGGCGCCCCCACATCCCCACCTCGAGAGCTTTATGGTGGGGATGACCTATCATCCGGATGTCGAGACCGCCCGTCGCCAGGGGCGGGCCTTCGATATTCTGCATGCGCATGCCCGCTTTTATCACACCAGTTACAGCCGGCTCGACATTGAAAGTACCGAGCGGGAAAAGGCGCACGGCAATCCGTTCCCCGGCTTGGAGGAGCGTTACCATTACCACCACGGACTCGAAGCCGGTGAGAACACCCTGGCCGCGCAGCTGGTGCGGGTGTTGATGCGGTCCGTAATCGATACCGGCCGCTATGACCCCAAGGCCTTTATTGAGGCGTTCATCGCCCATATGACGACGCCTGGCCAGAACCGCGATCCCTATACTGAGATTTATATTCGGCGGTGGTTCGAAAATTACGCCCGAGGTTTACCCCCCGAAAGTTGCGCCGAGCTGCAGCGCAATGTGTGGTCTATCGGCTCCCACGGCGGCATCATCCGGCCCCTGGTCGTATCCTTGCTGGCGGGCAGCGCCTACCAGGGCCTGGGCTTGGCTGTCGAACACCAAAACCTCACCCACCGATCGGAAAATGTGACCAGCGCCCTGGGTGCGCTGGTACCGCTGCTGAAGGCCTTGTTGGCCGGCGACGATCCGAGCGGCACGATATCAAAGCATGCCCAGCGCGTGCACGCACCGCAAGTGACCGGCGAGCAGTTGTTTGCCGCTTACCGGGACCACCAGGGGCCCGGCAACATTTCCCCTCGCAAGATGTGGCAATTCCATACGCAGCTGGCCGATGCGCCTTATGAAGTGGATCGGCTCGTGCGGGAAGAATCGGAGTCGGAGATCATAAATCAGCGGTTTGCCACGGCGTGCTACCCGGAGCATGGTTTGCCCATGCTCTTGTATTTTGCGCAGGCCCACAATCTGGAAGTGGAAGCCGCGCTGCTGGCCAATGCCAATGCGGGGGGTGACAACGTGCACCGCGGCATGGTCTTGGGTATGCTGGTGGGGGCTGCAAACGAGGACGCGCCGGAACACCTCAAAAGCGGGTTGATCGCCGGCAACGATCTGCATACCGAGATCGAGGCCTTCAGCGATATCGCTTTGAGCGGAAATGCTATCTGACGCCGACCGCCGTCATTGCCTGTGATAGCTAAAAAACAGAGGAGGATGCCATGACCCAAAACAGAAAACACAACCGCCGCATCGTTCTGGCGGCGCGACCCGACGGGGTTCCGGTTCCCGAGAATTTCCGCCTGGAGGAAGTGCCGGTGCCGGAACCTGGGGAAGGGCAAATGCTGCTGCGGACCGAGTATCTCTCTCTCGACCCCTATATGCGCGGCCGCATGAACGATGCCCCGTCCTATGCCGAACCGGTTAAGATCGATGACGCGATGGTCGGTGCCACGGTTAGCCAGGTGGAAGCCTCGCGGCATCCGGATTACCAGGAGGGCGAGTGGGTTCTGGCATATAGCGGCTGGCAGGATTATGCGCTTTCGGATGGTTCCGGCCTGACCAGCCTGGGAAAAACGCCCCAAAATCCCTCTTATGCATTGGGGATTATGGGCATGCCGGGCTTTACGGCCTACATGGGCCTGCTGGATATTGGCCAACCCAAAGCGGGAGAGACCCTGGTCGTCGCAGCGGCCACCGGGCCGGTGGGGGCCACCGTCGGCCAGATAGGGAAGTTGAAAGGCTGCCGTGTGGTCGGTGTTGCCGGTGGCGACGAGAAGTGCACCCACGCAACAGCGGTCCTCGGGTTTGATGCGTGTCTGGATCACAAAGCTGCTGATTTTGATCAACAACTCGCCCAGGCCTGTCCCCAGGGGATTGACATCTATTTCGAGAACGTAGGGGGTAAAGTGTTTGATGCGGTTTTGCCCCTGCTCAATACCCAAGCCAGAATACCGGTCTGCGGTCTTATTTCCCAATACAATGCGACCCAGTTGCCCGAGGGACCCGACCGGCTATCGCTACTCATGGCGACCATTTTAATCAAACGCTTAAAGGTTCGGGGCTTCATTATTTTTGAAGACTATGCTCACCGCTACAACGAATTTGCCAACGACATGTTCGCATGGCTCAGCTCAGGCAAGATAAAATACCGTGAGCATGTAGTTGACGGGTTAGCAAATGCACCGCAAGCCTTTATCGGCATGCTGGGCGGCCAAAATTTTGGGAAATTGGTGATCCGGGTTAATGACGGAGACTAAATATTAGGTTGAAGGTGGAAGGTAGAAGGTAGAAGAAAGACCAAGGAGTCCGGAGTCGGGGGTCTGGAGTCGGAAAACCAAGAGATCGGATGTCTGAGGTCAGAAGTCAGAAAGTCTCCCCTCCCTTGACGGGAGGGGTCGGGGGAGGGTGAGTGGCCGCATGGGGCGTCCAACTTCACTCAGCGGTCTATCATCTTCGCCCTGCTACGCCGGACAAGACGCCGCATCAGCCTTCCGTCCTCGCTCTAAGAGCTTACGTTTTCACAAAGAGCTACGCCGCATCAGTCTTCGTTAAAACCAAGCCTAACAGGCAAGACGCCCGGCAAACAGCCGGCATGAACCTCCCGCCATTTAATTTTTCACTTGCCATCATGTTCGATCTGGCTGATTATGGGGTCCAAGGATCTTCCTCCATATCGACGTAAGGTGTTATGTTTATAAGGAAATGTGGGCTGGATGCAGTCGTTCCCGGCAGCAACGGTTTGCTATTTAAGTGTATTTCAACGACCTTCCGGAGATGAAAAATGTCAACAGAACCCCTTACCACTATGCAGAAAGCGTTCGCTTTCAACATGGACGGCGACAAATACGGTACCATCGCCGAGATCGGTGCCGGCCAGGAAGTGTCGCGTTGTTTTTTCAGGGCGGGCGGCGCCGCCGGCACCATCGCCAAAACCATATCCGCCTATGACATGACCTTTAGCGATGCCATCTATGGTGAGGAGGAAAACAAACGCTATGTGACCGAAAACCGGCTTAAAAAAATGCTCGATAAGGAATTCGGGCTCGTCCTCGCCCGAGTGAGCGAGGCCCGGCCGGCCACATCGACCTATTTTGCCTTTGCAAACACCGTCACGGCCCGCAGTTTCAGTCAAAGCGGCGAAAGTCACGGCTGGCTCGGGATCAAGCTGCAACTTGAGCCGGGGGCGGAACCCAACGAGATCCTGCTGCACATTCGGATGCTGGACGAGAGCCACACCTTGCAACAGGAGGCGGTGGGCATCCTGGGGGTCAACTTGATATACGGCGCCTTTCATTTCCACAATCAGCCTGAGGAATTGATCAAGTCGCTGGGTGACAATCTGGCGTGGGGGCGCCTGGAGGTCGACCTGATCCGCTTCACGGGACCGGATTTCAGGCACCTCGACAACCGGTTCATGGCCCTCAAGCTGGTGGAAATGAACCTGACGGATGCTGTGGTCTTCGGGGCCGACCGCAAGACCCTCGTACACCCCTCGGAGTTGTTTTACAATCGGGATATTCTCATGATGCGCAGCATGTTTCGGCCGGTTACCAATGTCAGCGTGGATATGATGACCGGAGGCATGGAGATTTTTGCCCGAATTCCAGAGGTCGACAAGACGACAGCCATGATTGTTCCCGAAATTTCGGTGGCGGAGATGCGGAGGCAGAAGGCTTTTGATATGCAGGATATTCTGAATCGGGTCGATTGCTTGAATATTTTGAAATATCCGGTCGTCGTCTCAAGTTATCTTCGGTATTTTCGCCTGGCGGACTATCTGGACCGCTACACCAGGGGCAAGATTGCATTCGTCATTGGTATTCCCAACCTCGAAATGCTGTTTAATGACGCCTACTATGAGGGGCTGAAAGGCGGCATCATGGGGGCCTTTGCCTCTCTTTTCGACCGGGATACGCATCTGTTCGTCTACCCCATGCGCCGCAATGACAATCCGGATGATATCATTACCACCGAAAACTTCCCGGCCCCGGAACACTTGAAACACTTCTATGCGCACCTGCGCGAAAACAATAAGATCCTGCCGGTCGAGAAATACAAGGACGCCAACATGCATATCTGGCCGGAGGATGTACTAAGAGAAATCAACAAAGGGCCGGGCGACTGGCAGGCGACCGTTCCCAAGGAGGTCTATAACGAAATCGTCAAGCACTGCATGTTTGGATTTTGCTCACAGGTGCAACAATTTTAGACTGAAGGGCTGGGTTTCGCCCGGCACAGGGCAGAGCGCACAGAGCATAGGGTGAAGGGCGAATTTCAGGTGCTCCGGGTCAGCAACGTTTCTGAAGGGGCGCACGGATAGCAACAATTAGTTTAAAGGCGCCTTCATTTTTCCTTCTTGTCCTCAGGTGCAGACGGCTTTTGGATGCAAGGGTGCCGCTTTACATCACCGTGGCATTCCTTGATCTGGGCCGGGCTGCAGTTTTCCGGTTTATCCATCAACTTGACCGGCTGCTGGCAATTTTCACACATGTCACCACCTCCCCGGGGCCAATTATCCCCACTTGGATAAGATCCTATAACCAAGTTACACTGATCCCTGCCAAACCTGCAAGCCCGGCATTTCCATTTCAAACAATAGATTTCGTGACGCGATTGCGCTTATCCACAGAGACCGGGGCCTAATCAAGCGTGCGTTATTATAAGGCGTTGAAAATATAGGTAATGTCTGGTATCGTGGCTGAATCTTTTCTTGTCATGATCTTACTGGTTCCAAGGAGGTTTGCCTTGATCAACATGACCATCGTCGACTTTTTGAAGGACCGCGCTGCTCGAAACGCGAACGATTTGGCCTTCCGGTTCATGGGCAATGGTGAACTGGACGGTCCGATTACCAAGTGGACGTTTTCCGAACTCTACCACCAGAGCGTCGGCGTGGCGGAAGACCTGGTTGAACAGGGGCTTTCCGGTTCGAGTGTCCTGCTAGCCTTTCCGCCGGGGCTCGACTTCGTTAAGGCGTTTTACGGCTGCCTCCTGGCGCAGGTGCGGGCGGTGCCGGTTCCGCTGCCCAATCCCCAGAGTAAAAATCCGCTGGGCAGGATCCTGAATACCGCCCGGGCCTGCGAGGCGGCGATTGCCCTGACCAATCAAGAGCTGGCGGAGATGGCCAAGATGTTTGGAGACGAGCTGCCCTTGCGTTTCAAGGCGGTGAGCGACCGGGCGGCAACCGCCTGGGATGGCCCGCGTGTCGAAATGGACACGATTGCCTACCTGCAATTTACATCCGGCTCCACTGGTCATCCCAAAGGGGTTGTCGTCAGCCACGCCAACGCGGTTGCAAACCTGCGCGTCATGGGTCAGATGCTGCGCCTTAAAGCAACCCAGCCGGCCATTGTATGGGCGCCGCACTACCATGATCTGTGCCTGGTAGGTCACGTGCTGGGACCTGTTTACTACGGGTACGAGTCCACCCTGATGTCGCCCATGGACTTTCTCTTCAAGCCGATACGGTGGCTGCGGGCGATGAGCCATTATAAGATCGCCAACACCGCCTGCCCGAATTTCGGTTACGAGTACGCGGCGCGTCGGATCAAGCCCGAAGAGTGCGCGGGCCTCGACCTGAGCCATTGGCGCGTAGCGGGTAATGGCGGCGAGCCGGTCCTTGTACCGACCATGGAAAAATTTACCAAAAAGTTCGAGCCTCACGGATTTCGACCGCAAGCATTTATGCCGACGTACGGCATGGCCGAATCCGTTCTATTTGTGGCCGGCATGAAAGCGCTGTCCGATCCGCCGAAAGTGCTCACGCTGAGCGCACCCGACCTGGAAAAGCACGCTGTTCGTCTTCTGGACGCCAACGCGGACGGCGGGCGCAATGTCGTCAGTTGCGGAAAGCCGGGATACGACCACCAGGTGATCGCTGTCGACCCGGAAACCTTCACCCCATCGAGCGCCAAACAGGTTGGCGAGCTCTGGGTGCAGGGCCCCAGTGTCCCCAGCGCCTACTGGGGACTGCCGGATGAGTCCGCCGCCACGTTTGAGGGCAGGCTGACCGACTCGGATGAGGGCCCCTTTATGCGCACCGGAGATCTGGGTTTCATCGCGGATGGAGAGGTTTACGTGACCGGCCGCTTGAAGGACCTGATCATCATCGCCGGGCGCAATCATTACCCGGGCGACATCGAACTCACCGTGCAGCACTCCGGCGCCCCGGTTCGCCTGGGGGCCTGCGTGGCGATCTCGGAACCGGTCAACGGGGTTGAGGAACTGGTTATTATTGCTGAAGTGGATCAACGCCGGCTGCCGGCCGATGCTCAGGCTGAGGGCCCGGAAAAGCCATCCCTGGATGCGTTCTGGACGGAAGCTGTCAAGACCGTCAAGGGCGCCGTCTCCGAGGGGCACGGCGTGTCAGTGCGTGACGTGGTTTTCGTGGAGCCCAAAAGTCTCGAGAAGACCTCCAGCGGCAAGTTGCGGCGGCAATACTATGGGGCGCTTCTAAAAAAGGGAGAGCTGGCAGTGCTGCATGAGGCGAGTAGTTCGGTGTAAAGCTGATGGGGAAGGCCTAGAAATCGGAGGTCAGCGGTCTGACTGGGCCAAAAGCTTCCGCCAACGCCAGCGGCCAAGCCGGGCAAAATACCCGACAAGCAAGGCGCCAGATAAACTGGAAGGGGATCCCCTGTATTTAGATCTTTTTAGGATTGGGTGATATGGACTGGTCACGGTCTAATTCGGCTCTTATTGCCGTCCCGATACTCTCCAGCATGTAGGGTTTCTTGATGTAAGCACCGACCCCTAATTTCTGAGCGGCTTTAACCCTTTCGGTTTCAGAATATCCGCTGGCAATAATCGCCTTCTGTTCAGGATTGATAGACAGCATCTGTTTATACGTCTCCAGTCCATCAATGCCCGGGCTCATGATCATATCCAAGATCACCAAATCCACCGGTTTGAGTCTTATGTATTCGACCGCCTCTTCACCGCTGGAAACCGCTTCTACCGCGTATCCTAATCTTTTTAGAATAGCGTACGCGATAAGCCTCTGATTTTTAACATCATCCACGACAAGTATGGTCTCTGTGCCCATATACGCATCAATCGAAATACTTGTTTTAACAGTGCCGATTTCTTGTCGCGTGCCGGGAAAATAGAGGTCAAATTGGGTACCCTGCCCGACCCCGCTATCGACTCCGATATAACCGCTATGGTCTTTTACGGTTCCCCAGACAACAGCCATGCCCAATCCGGTTTCGCTTCTGCCCATAACTTTTTTGGTATAGAAGGGTTCAAAAATATGTTCTAAATCTTTGGTACTAATACCGATACCGGTGTCAGCGACGCTCAGGACGACATAATCGCCTGGGGCCACATTTTCATAGCCACTTAGGGGCGATTCGACCGATCGGTTTTCCAACGTGATGCGAATCGTTCCGCCTTGAGGCATCGCTTCCGCCGCATTGGAGACCAAATTCATAATGGTCTTCGATAGATGAACCGGGGACCCCACCATCCTCAACAATTCAGGGGCTACATTTTTCTCGATGGAAACACCGGGGTGATAGCTCATCATCTTTTCGAATTCGCCGCTATGCAAATAAGCTTCAAGAATATCCGCAAGATTGACAACTTCATTTACCAGAACACCCCTTCTCGCCATGGTAAGCAAATCCTCAACGATTTGAGCGGCCTTTTTGCCTGAATCAAAAATCGTTTCAATCGGCTCTCTCAGCGGATCATCTTCTTCCATATCGACCAACAATATTTCAGGATAGCCGACAACGCCGGCCAATATATTGTTAAGGTCATGAGCCACCCCACCGGCGAGCGTACCGACGGCCTCCATCTTTTCTGCGCGCTGCAGGCGGATCCGGATGGCCTCCCGTTCTTTTTCAGCCAATTGGCGATCCTTGATTTCCTTTTTCAATTGTTCGTTTAGCTTGGTCAGATCGCGGGTGCGCTCATTTATCCGTTTTTCAAGATCGTCGATGGATACTGTCCGTGCTTGTAAATCGGACTTCATGCGATCGAATGCGTCAATAAGCTCTCCTATTTCATCATCATATTTGTTGATCAGGTCAAAGTCATAATTGCCTTTGCCAACCTGGTGGGCATAGTCACCCAGCTCTTTTATCGGACGAATCAGGCGGCCAGCCCAAAAAATCGATATGCAGATACCAATCAAGCTCAGCACGATGGTCGTCACGAGCAAAGAAACAACCGTACGTCGCAAGCTGCTGTGTTTGATTTGGTCTAAACGGGATTCCATTTTTGCGATGTCGGCCTGGATGCCTTTCAAGGAGAGGCCGACCAATATGCCGCCCAGTTGCTTGTCGGCCATCCATATGGGCATGGCGACTTCCATCGTGTCGTCGTAAGTCTTTACCAGGAGCTTATCTTGAAAAGATTGGGAAAAGGATGCGACCCCCGCATTTATGGGCATCCCGAATTTGAGAATGTCTTTGGTTCCGTCGTGCAATATCTTTCCTTGAGCATCAAATACGTATGTATATAGAATATCCTGTTGCTGCTTGGTTGTATTCAACAGTTCATAAATTTCAGCCATATTATAGAGATAAAGGGGATTGACAAGGGTTTCGCCAAGAAAGCGGGTGATGACTTCGCCACGTTGTCTTATCTGGAGAAGGAGGTCTGCCGACATTGCCCGCGAACTTGCTTCGCTCAGGGTCGTAAAAGAGGATTTGAATTGGTACAACAAGGCGCTGGAGAGAACCAACACCATGAACAACAACAGCGCCACGAAAACGAACAAGTATTTATCACGCAATTTTAAGCGCACTTAATGCAGTTCCTCTTGAACTATTTTTAGAAGCAAGCGCACCTCTTCAATTCCGGCCAGGGTATTTTCATCCAGTTCATCAAACTTTTTTGTCTTTTGATAGGCTTTTAGGGCATTTTTTGCCTTGGGGTCACGGTGGGCGTTCAATAGAACCGATATTAATCGTTGTTTGATGCGGGCATCAAGGTCTTTTCTCACCACCTCGACCGCCCTAGGAAAGGATTGGGTTCTATGAAATATTTTCATCTCATTTCTAAAGGATTTGCGTACGTGGTCATCCTTTTCCCAATCAAGATTGTTGAAGGCTCCCGCCGCTGTAAACCCGCGGTATACCCAGGTCGCGGTATTGACCTCCTGGCCCGAAAAGGCATAGGCGACCATGTCGACAGGTGGTTTCTCCACAGGCGTGGCGAGTTGGACCAGTTTCAGACCCTGGCGGATCAAAACAGCGGCAGGGATGAAATATGCGGTCGTTGAACCGCTATCCTCAAAAGCAATTGTTTTACCTTTTAAGTCGGACAAATTGTTAATCCCACTGTCTTTTCTGGTAAAAAAGACCGTATGGTATTCAGGAACCCCCTTTTTCCATTTTCTCAAAATAATTTCAGCGCCGGCTTTCTGTTCAAAGATTACCGCGGAAAATGTCGTTTCGGTCACCCAATCGACCTTTTTTTGTTTTAAATAGCTGATCATCTGGCGATTGTTTTTACACATCAACACCTTGCTTTCGATAATACCAAGATCACCCATGTGTTTGACCGCATAATCGGCGATCGGCTTGAGGTATCTATAAAGTTTTTTTGGATTTTGAGTAACCTTGCCAATCACGAGCGTCTGTTTTTGAGGATGTATCGCCCGTTCCTCTGCCGGCAATGATGCCGCTTTGGCGAAAGTCGGCCACAGGTTGGCGGTTATGAGAAAAACCAAAACAAAAAGTACGCCTTTTGCAGGCGGGTTTGCTCGACGAAACATCTGCTGGCCTCACATTCGGGTTTTTAGAAATCCAATTGAAGACGTGTCTGGAACACCGTCGGATCGTCATCTCCGATGACGCTGCCATCCGCATCGGCATCGTCGTCATTGTCTACCAGGATGTAGTTTGCCATCAAACGAACATGGGGGTTGAAATACCAGTTCAACCCAAAAGTGGTGTTTCTTTCCCTTCCACCGGTAATCGCGCCGTCGTTTAGATCCAGGGTATCATAACGAACGGCCAGTTCAACAGCGCCGTATTTGGCATGCGGCTTAATCCTTCCGAACGTGCCCTTTTTTTTCTTATACGGACGCGACTCCCCGGTAATGAACCAGCTTCCATACAGGTACCAGCCATCAAATACGGCCTTATCCATTCCGGCCGCCCGATTCAATTGCGTCCGAATATACTCACCCTGGATTGAAAGGGGCCCGAACACGCCAGCCGATTCCAAACCATATTTTACCATATCATCAACCATGGTGATATCCCCGGTGTCAAGGTACTTTATATCGGTCAGGTGAGATCCGGGACGGGCATTGAATTTGACCTCTCCCTCGCTATCCGTTTTCCGATAGGAGCCGGATAAACCAAAGTGGGCTGTGCGAATGTCGGTATCGATTGGCGCGTAGGTCAGTCTGCCGGTAAGGGCCCACCCTTCATCACCCTCATTTTTGACATCCTTGTCAAATTTTTCGCCAAAAAGCCCCGCCGCAAAACGCAGGTCCTGCCAACCCGAATCGACGCCGATGCCGATGGAATGGCCAGGTGCGAATTCGTTGGGAAGGGCCCGCTCCATAAAGGTGATGTACCTTGAACTGGTCATCTCTTCCAGGCTGAAAGGCTCCTTGAATTGGCCGACTTTGATCCGCGCCGGCCATAGTCCGAGATAACCTATATAGGCATTCTTGACGTCTGCGTCGCCACCAGCGAAATCAACGGAGAAATCATAACCCCAATCGGCAAAGAGGATCCCTTCGACATCCAGGCGGGCGCGTCTCAGTTCCGTGCCATCTCCCAACACGTTTTTATCTTCGCCATAGAAAGCGGCATCGATCATCAACCGGCCACCCAATTCGAACGAAAATTGTCCGTCATAAGTCGATATTTCCAGGCCGCCTTTGGTTTTGATTTTTACTTCCTTGCCGGTGTCTTCCTGCCCATTTTCTTCTTTACTCACGGCTTCTGCCAGGGTCTCAAATTGTTGCTGCGTGATGGTCCCGTTATCCCTCAGGATGATAAGTAACGACATATCGACGTCCTTAGCGTGCGCAAAACCAGGCCTGCACACCAGAAATAGAATCATGCAAATCACGGATAGTTTTTTCATGGTCAGCCTTTCTTTATTTATGGTGCTTAAATAAAAAATGCCGGAACTTACGCACCCGATTGTGCCAATAGGTAGTTTCCTGTGTTAAAAAATTAAAAGATTATAAGATCTTACAACAAGCGTTTGACTCTCAAAAAGATCATTTAAGCGCTTTGAGTATTGGCGATTAGATCAAACACTTTTCATCACTATGCCAGGCATATTTTAGAATTATCATGGGTCGGATTATCGGTGTTATAGCATATTTGGGCATAAAAACGGATTGATCAGAAAATCCGCCACCAAGATAGCTATTGGCCATATAATCGAAAAGTTGAATGTTTTGGACTATTTTTATGTTGAGTGGTTCCCAATGGGCATTGCTGTGCTTAGAATATATCTGGCAAAAGTGTCGGTTGGGTCGCGCACGTTAAATAAGGCGCCTTCGGATGTTATTGTGAGATATTTCATGTCCTGGAAAATGATTCTGCCGGCAGGTTACGTCCTTGGCATGGTAATCTGCAGACCAGGTAATAAGGGGAGTGGTTTTTGCTTCAAATCGGCCTTTAATAGATGCAATACAGGTAGGGTGTAAATTTCTAAAAACAAGGCTGAAGAAAGTGCCCGAAGACAGTTGCTGGAGGTCAGAGGTTGGAAGTCAATAAATCTGGAGGGACCATACCAAGAAAAGGTTCAATCTCCGTTTGACCTGTCCACACAAGTTTGTTACAGTTTTTTCGTCTCACCTGTCATCGGGTATGACCACTGCATTGAGACACCGGGATTGGGGCTGATCCCAGTGTCCTTGCGCGGAAAGGGACAGTGCCAGACTGTACTATAAGTACCCGGACTCACCTAAAATACTATATTGTGGATCGATCTGCCGGCCAGGTGTGCCCGATCGCTGAAGTCTGCAGCGTGCGTCTTTGCAGGAAAGGACCGGCGAAATGAATGCGAATAAAAAAAAAGGCCATTCCAAAATGAAAAATTCCCAGAGTGCATTATTGAAAACATGGGATTATCCCCTGGCGGGCACAGATCCCAGTGAACTCTTCTTTGAAAAGGGCAAAGTTATCGGGACACCGGTGAAAGTAATGCGAACCGGCCAAGCAGAACCGGATGACGGCTGGCATATAGCTGAAATCCATTATAAAGCCTCCGGTAAAGATAAGAAACAAACCTATGTAAAGGTACTGAAACCCAGCCGGGAGGACAACAGCCGGGGGCTGCAAAAGGTATTGCCCTTGCGAAGCCTGGAAACGCTAAATCCTCAAATCAAGCTTCTGTTGTACGAGAGTGAAAAGGATTACGTGCTGTATGAAGACAAAGAGCACGGTTTCAAGATTGGTTTGATCATAGATATCGATATGCAAGAAGATACCCTGCTCATCATGTTGGGGCCGGAAGGGGATGATATCACCGCTCCACTGGATAGAATCAAGGCGGCGGATGTCATAGATAAAAGTACGGACCCCCGCAAATTGGAAAAAACCTTCCATGCGGAAGTCAAAAAACGGCAGGCCATTAAGCCGGGCCCGAAAACCAGGCAGTCGCACAAGAGAGTGGGGGAAAGAAAGAACCTGATCTATTACTTGAAGGTCACGGACACAACTACAAGCGCGCCGATTGGTCATGCGGTAGATATTTCCAACCACGGTTTCATGTTGACCACCGGCAGGCCCATTGAACCCGACGTTTTGTTTCAATTGAAACTGCTACTGCAGGCTGAGATGAATGGGAGCTGGCATTTGGATTTCGCGGCTACCAGCCGCTGGTGCCAGCCGGATGAAAACCCGGAATATTACAATGTAGGGTTTCAATTCACCGAGGTCGCATCGGAAGGCGCGCAAATTATAGGCGAGTTGATCGAGAATTATTGTTTTTAAAACCAGCATTCAAGGTCTCGAGGGTTCCAGGGTTCAAGTGAAAGGCGAACCCCCAAAAACAGACATTAGCCACAGACTAGGCTTTCCATCCTCCGAAGCAGGCTACTGCGAAGGACGGGCGCACAATGCTACGCCTGGCAGACACACGCGGACAAATAAAGACGCGGCCAATATTGGCTAGCTTAGGCCGGAAAATCCAAAGACCATTTACCGATACGGGTTTACACGGCGTACACGGTTATTTCCCACTGCGCGAGCTCAAAATCTCAAATCAATGCATCGCGCAGAGGCGCAAAGGCGCAGAGAAAAACAATATTTATGCCGGCTATCGCCGATAAAACCATAAACCCTAAAAAATCGGTGTAAAAGGTTATAGTCAGCGAAGCTTACCCAAATCCGGCTCTTGAACTTCTCCGCGTCTTTGCGCCTCCGCGCGATGCACAGTTTTCTGAATTCGGCTCTCTCCGTAACCTCTTCAGGCTCTGTGAGAGCCAATGGTTTCATGGTTTTTCCGACATCAGACGCCTGATGCTGGATGCCTGACTCCCAGTGTTCCCTCATCCTTCTACCTTAAACCTAATATGTCTCCTCCCCCCGCCCTATTGACCCAGGGTCGTCCTGCTCTTATGTTACATTCAATTGACTGGCTATCCAGCTGGATTGCCTGCCAAATCACACCGTGAATTTTTAAATAGGCTGACAGCATGACAATACTCCGGGCAGAAGCGCTCACCAAGACATTCACGATCGGGGATCGGGCCATCAACGTTCTGGAAGGGGTTTCACTCAGCGTTGAACCCGAGGAATTTCTCGTCATCAAAGGCAGCAGCGGAAGCGGGAAGACAACCCTGCTGACCTTGCTTTCCGGGCTGGACCGGCCGTCGGGCGGCCGGGTATTCATTGAAAACCAGGATATCACGGATATGCCCGAGGATACCCTGGCGGCCTTTCGCAACCAGGATATCGGCTATGTATTCCAGAGCTTCCACTTGGTACCAGGCCTCACCGCCCAAGAGAACATCATGTTCCCGGCCGAGCTCGGCGGGGACACGGCTGCCCGGGAAAAAGCCGCTCAGCTGATGGAGCGGGTGGGTCTGGGACACCGCAGCCATAATTTTTCGCATCAACTATCCGGCGGCGAGAAGCAGCGGGTGGCCATCTGCCGGGCTCTGGTGAACGAACCCAAACTCATTTTTGCTGATGAACCCACCGGCAACCTCGATTCGGAAAATGGCCGGGCGATTCTCGACCTGTTGCTCCAAGCCAAGCAGGAGAGCCGGACCACGCTTGTCCTGGTGACCCACAGCCCGGAGGTGGCCGCCCGGGCCGACCGCATTGTCACCCTGGTGGATGGCCGGATCAAGAACGGAGCCGGCTGATGCTGCACCTGGCCTTCATAAAGCGGCAGGTCGTCCGTTCCCGGAAACAGGCCGCCGTCTTTGTGCTTTGCGTGATCCTTTCGATGATTACCCTGATAGCCCTGAACGGGTTTTCCACCAGCGTGCACGAGGCCCTGATGAACGACGCCCGCCGCCTGCAGGCTGGGGACATCATCATCAAATCCCGTTATGACTTTACCCCGGCGCTCAAGGCGGCTGTCGCCAGGTTTGCGGCCGACGGCCGCATAGCCACCGCGCGTATGTACGAGTTCTACTCCATTGTCCGCACCGTTGAGGAGGAACGCTCGTTGCTGGCCATGCTCAAAGTGGCCGGTCGCGGGTATCCTTTCTACGGTCAGGTGGTGCTGGCTTCCGGCCATGGTTTTGAGCAGGCCCTGCAGCCGGGGACCGTCATTGTGGAGTCTGGTCTGCTGGAGAGATTGGCCCTGTCGGTGGGCGATGTATTGCGGGTAGGGAACGCGGACCTGACCATTGCGGATGTGGTCACCCTGGAACCGGACCGGCCGGTCACCTTTTTTTCATTTGGACCACGGGTTTTCATCCACCCGGAAAACCTGGACGCCCTGGGGCTGGTCGATAAAACCGCCCGTGTGCGCCACAGACTGTTACTCAAAATTCCTGACCCCTCCCGGTTGGACACCATTACCGCCGCACTCATGAAAGTGGCCGACCCCGATCAGGAGCGGGTTGAGACCTTTCAAAGTACCAATTCGCGCATGCAGCGCTTTTTTGACAACCTGTTGTTTTTCCTCAATCTCATCGGTATTTTTACGCTTTTACTGGCGGGTATCGGCATCCAAAGCGCCCTGTCGGCTTTTTTGAAAGAAAAGACCTACACCATGGCCATCGCCAAGACCGTAGGTGCCACGAGCCACTTTATCACCGTGCATTACCTGATGGTCGTGATGATCCTGGGACTGGCCGGCACCCTGCTGGGAATTGTTATGGGCCTGGGGCTGCAGCACATCCTGCCCTCACTTTTCACCGGCTTTCTTCCGGAGAACCTGGATGTGCAGTATTCCTGGCTGGCGATGCTGGAAAGCCTGTTGCTGGGCGGTGTGGCCGTGGCCCTGTTTGCATTTTTACCGCTTTATCGTCTAAAAGACATTCGTCCCACCGTGATATTTCGGAAAGAATCGCCGCGCGGATCAGGCCGCTGGCCCTACATCCTGACGGCTTTGGCGATCGCGACCATTTTCATCGGGTTGATCCTGTGGCAGCTGCGGGATGTGCGTCTGGGTCTTTATTTCGTGGGGGCGATCATCGGGTTTCTGCTTGTTACCACCATCTTCGTACAAGGCGTGCTGCTGTTGCTCCGTAAAGTCCGGTTCAAACGCCTGGTCCTGCGTCAGGCGATCAAGGGGCTTTTCCGGCCCGGAAACTCCACCCGGCCGATCCTGATTACCCTGACCGCCGCCCTCGCCGTGATATTCTGTATCTACCTGGTGGAGGCCAATCTGGATACGGCCTATGTCCAGAGCTATCCCGAGGATGCCCCCAATATTTTCCTGATCGACATTCAAAAAGAGCAGGTCGACGGGGTTTCCGAACTGATCGATGCGGCGGATTTTTACCCGGTGGTGCGGGCCCGCATCCGGGCTATCAATGACGTCAAAGTCAACCGTGCAGTTGAGCGAAAAAAGGTCAGGGGTGACAACCTGGCCCGGGAGTTCAACCTCACATACCGCCAGCAACTGTTGGAAGATGAGCGGCTGCTGGAAGGCAAGGCCCTGTATCGATCCGACTGGGAAGGGCCCCAGGTATCGGTTCTGGACATGGTGGTGAAGATACACAAAATGAAAATCGGCGATGTGCTCCATTTCAATATCCAGGGGGTCCCGCTGAGCGCCCGGATATCCAGCATCCGTACTCGTACCAAAGAGTCCATCAAGCCCTTTTTCTATTTTGTCTTTCCCCCGCAGGTGCTGGCACCGGCGCCCCAGACCGTTTTTGCCGCGGCACGGGTACCCAAGGAGCGCATCTCCGGGCTACAAAATCAGGTCGTGGCCCGTTTTCCCAACATCAGTTTCATCGATATAACCGAGACCGCCCTGGTGTTTTCAAAGGTGATGCATAAGCTGAGCACGATCATCCGCTTTTTTACCTCTTTTTCCATCATTGCCGGTTTGCTGATTATGATCAGTGCTATTTTTGCCACCCGCGCTACCCGCATACAGGAAGCGGTCTACTTTAAGATTCTGGGGGCCACCCGGGGGTTTGTCCGCCGGGTATTCGCTTTCGAAAACATGTTTATCGGAGCCCTCAGCGCCATCCTGGCCCTGGGGGCCGCCCATGGTGCGGCCTATTTAATTTGCGCCCGGATCCTGGACATTGCCTACCGGCCCTTTATGGGCGACAGCTTCATCATGCTCCTGCTGCCCATCGCTCTGGTGGTTGCAGTGGGTATGGGGGCCTCATGGGCCGTTTTGAATAAAAAGCCGGTGAGTTATCTCAGGACACAGGGGAGCCAGTAGGCAGGTGTTTAGGCTGGAGGGGAAAATCAAGAAGACATAGGGTCGGAAGTCGGAGGCCGGATAAACAAGAGGATAGAGACCGGAGGGCAGAGACGGTAATGGCCAGCAGCTATTAGCATTTAGCGGTTGGTATTTGCTAAAGCGGATAAAGGAAAGGGTTCTTCAAAAACTCTAAGCGCAGATCGCGCCACTAAGCATTCTTGATAGCCCAAATGAGAGGCTTTAAACGTTATGCGAAATATACACAAACTGATCGGCAAGCTGGGGCTGATCCTGTTGCTATTATCAGTATTTGGATGTGGTGAAGAGACACCGGCTACCTCTGCGCCAGCCGCACCGGCCGTGCCGGCAGAAAAACTCGCCGTCCCCCGCGATGGCGTTATCGTCGCCGTTGGAGACAGCCTGACCGCCGGTTACCGGGTGGCCGAAAATCAAGCCTACCCGGCCGTATTGCAGCAGCGTCTCGATCGTGACGGTTACAATTATCAAGTCATCAATTCCGGTATCAGCGGTGAAACATCCAGCGGCACCCTGGCGCGGCTGGACTGGGTTTTGACCCTGAAACCCGATATCATCATTCTGGGGACGGGGGCCAACGACGGCCTGCGGGGTATCGACCTGCAACTGACCCGCGACAATCTGGACCGGATCGTCACCCGCCTTAGGGCCGAGGGGATTATCGTTGTCCTGGCTGGCATGAAGATGGTTAAAAATCTCGGGAAATCGTTTACCCGCGAATTCGAAAGTCTCTATCCGGCGATTGCCGCAAAGCATGACCTTATCTTGATCCCCTTTTTCCTGGAAGGTGTTGCCGCCAACCGGCAATTGAACCAGGCGGACGGTATCCATCCCACCGAGGAGGGGTATCGTCGGGTGGTTGATCACCTCTATCCATTTATCGTAAAGGCCATTGGGAAACATCGCCAGGGGTAATTTAAACGCCGTTTGACCATCCTGCCTGTAATTGCTACATTCCCCGCGTATCCAGTCTTTTCAGAATCCAACACCAGAATGCAGACACCCTTTACACGGTCCGGATGTGGAGACCACCATATGCGCCAGTTGTACAAAACGGGGCTGATCCTCGGAATGTTAGGCCTGATTTTGTGTCTATCCGATGCGGCCCAGGCCAAGCCCTGGCGGAATCTCCGGCCTTTCCCGGCCGCAAAGATTACCTGGGAAAAGGGCTTTATCGGCATCGTCGGTGATGATAAGACGCGCCTTTACCACCTAACCGGCCAGGGGTCCATTGGACTGATACCCTTCCTTGGCAAGGGCCCCAACACGACCGAGCTGAACGCAAGGCAGCAGTACATCCGCCAGTGGCTTGAGCAGCACCCGCAGGCGCGGGCCATACCCGTGGAAGCCTATCCTTTCTTTTCGAATACCGTGGCCCGGATCTACATTTGGATCAAAGAGGGCCAAGATCATTTGAATCTGGACCTGGTAAGAGCAGGCTTGTTGGCAGGCGATAGTATGATGACGATCCTGCGGTTCGAGGATCTGTATATAACCGGCCAACAGCTGTGGGCTTTCCGCAAGAAGGTTGCCGCTGCGGAAATGGAAGCCGCCGCAGCCAATAAAGGGATCTGGGCGGATCCTGACTTCAAACTTACCAATCAGCCAGGTAAAATTTTTTATCCCGGCATGGAAGCGCTGGCCCGGTTCGAACGCGCGGCCGCAAACACCCCTGATCCGCCGCCCACCTACGATTCGAAAACCCCAGAAGAAAAGTTGTTACGGATTGCCGATGGGGATGACAACGCTGCGTCTTACAACGCTCTCACCGAACTGGTTCGCCGGGCGGAAGCGGGAAGTATTACCGCGAGCGCTTTCAACCAGTTGATTTTACAAGGGTTGGAGCGCCAGTCTGAGCCTTTACACGTGTGGCGGGGGCTCTTCGGGAGCCTGATCGAGCTGGCGTTTCAACAGGGGCGGCTATCTGAAAATCAGGTTGAACGCTATGCCCGCCAGGCGATCATTCTACGGCTCGAGACCACCTGGGCAAAAAAGCCGAACCACCCGCAACCGCTGCTGGCGATTGGAAGCGAAATCAGGGTTGGTCAGGCCAAAGCGCGTAGTGTTCTCAAGGATAATCAGGCGGGCAAGCTGCTGCTGACCGCCAGCTATCGTCTTTGGCAAGTGCAGATCAACGGTGTGCCGATCAACAATTTCAAAGCGAACAAGCAGGGGCAAAAAACGTGGTCCCGCCAGCTGCGTGGGGGGACCCAGACCAGACAGTTTCACCTGGAGCCTGGGCAGGCGCTCGCGCCGGGCCTGCATACACTTACCGGGCAACTGGAGGTTCGAATCCTGAAAGGCATCGAAGCCTGGAACGCTGCCGGCCGGGCCGGGGAAATCCCGGGCGGGATCAAACCCTTGGCCATATTGCGGCTGGAGATCGACTCTCTTTTCGAGAAGGTGGGGGAATAAAGGACAAGCCCTGTACGTCGTATCAGGATGCGCTGCAAGTGCCTGGGCGCCTGCAGGTAATTGGTGGCCGATTGACAAATAATGAATGGCTATGTCAAGGTGTGCTTATACCAAATGCACCGAATAGCGCCTTCCCCATCGAATTGAACAAAATCTCATATCTTTCACTGAGTTGGAAAAAACCATTTACAAGCACATGCTCAAAATTCTAATTTACCGCTGTCGCAAGTCTGACAACGACTCGGATATATGCTATTGAGGACCTTCGGGGCTAGTGCTTGTCAAGCAGTTGAAAATTCGTTGTTTAATTTGAAGATCGAAGCATGCATGCCAGGAATCCGGACACTGTGCCTTGACCCCTCATTGTGGGAGCATCTGAATGAGAAATCGATTTGTAAAACCGTTGTTCGTAGTTATTTGCATCACGGGTGTTTTGCTGCTGGACCTTGGCTCACCGGCCCCTGGCCGGAGTGAGAAGTTCTGGAACGGAACCGTTACCGCGAATGTGAATCTGCGGAAGGCACCCAGTACCCGGGGAACCATTATCAAAGGGTTGCTGAAGGGTTCTCCCGTTAAGATATACGAGGAGCAGGATGGCTGGTACCGGGTTTCCGCGCAAAAATACCACCAGGTTTTCAGAGGCTGGGTCAGCATCGATTTTGTGGAAATCACTACCGAGGAACCCTCGGTCGCATCCACCGTTGCCGAGGTGCCCGTGCCTGAGCCCCAAGCACAACGCCTGCCGCCTTCCGAGGAAGGCCTTCAGCCGGCACCCGTTGCCGAGGTGCCCGCGCCTGAGCCCCAAACGCAACCCCTGCCGCCTGCCGAGAAAAGCCTTCAGTCGGCACCCGTGGCCGCCGCTGAAAAGCCACTCCCACCGCCCGTAGAGGAGACAGCGCCGCCGGCACCAGAATCTCAGCCAGTGGTTGTACCCGAACCAGAGCCGGAAAAACGGGCGGTCGAAAAACCCCCGGAAACGAAACCGGCCGCCCCCGAACCCGAAAGACCGCCCCGGGTTGAAAAGGCACCGGTGGTGGACCCCGCCGCATCCCCGGCGGATGATTGGCTGCAGATGCTTCCGATGGCACTACCGGTGGTGGCCATTATCGTTCTGCTCATTGCAGTCATCGTCTATCGGTTAAAACGGGCATCCGGAAAAAAAGCCGAGGGGGCGGCTGCGCCGATCGAGTGGCCAACCCCCCAGGAAAGCAGTGATCAGGTGCCTAAGGATAAAAAGACGTTTGAGGAATCACTCCGCCCGATGGGTGCAGAAGAATTGAACGAACCGTTTGAGGAAGTTCCAAGCAGTCCGCATGAAGAAGCACCAAGCCCGTCAACTGAAGAAGAACTGGACGAGCCGTTTGAGGAAGATCTTAGGCCATCACTTGAAGAAGAGTTGGGCGAGCCTTTTGAGGAAGATCTCAGTCCATCACTTGAAGAGGATTTGGGCGAGCCGCTTGAGGAAGATCTCAGCCCGTCATTTGAGGAAGAGTTGGGCGATCCTTTTGAAGAAGATCTCAGCCCGTCACTTGAGGAAGAGTTGGGCGATCCTTTTGAAGAAGATCTCAGCCCGTCACTTGAGGAAGAGTTGGGCGAGCCTTTTGAGGAAGAGCTTAGCCCGTTACTTGAGAAAGAGTTGGGCGAGCCGTCTGAAGAAGATCTCAGCCTGTCACTTGAGGAAGCGTTGGGCGAGCCTTTTGAGGAAGATCTCAGCCCGTCACTTGAAGAAAAACCGAGCGAGCCATCTGAGGAAGATCTGAGCCGGCAACTTGAAGCAGATTTAAGCGCACCGCTTGAGGAAGATCTAAGTCCCCCGCCTGAAGAGGAACCAAGCGAGTCATCTGAAAAAGCTCAAGACGAACCGTTAGAAAAAGCGCCTGTGGAAGGTCTCGACTTTCAAATGGAATCCACGCCCACGGGCAGTGTTAGCGGCAGTAAAGACACTCGCCCGACCAGAAGTTCCGCAGTTTACAACCAGGTAGTGGAGATCATCAACCGGATGTCCGACGCCGAGTTGACTAAGCTGCTATACCTGGTAAACAGCCAGCTGGGTAAAAAGTCGCGGCAGGACGATCGGCTTACGTTTTACACCATGGTAGACTTTGTTGTGGATGGTCAATACTACCGCGACTTCATCCAGGACCTGAGTGTCTCGGGTGTTTTCATCAAAGGGCGACATATGTTTGAACCGGGGCAGCTTATCCTGATGAGTTTCATGTCTCCCTTTTTTCAGAAACCCTTTAAAATCTCCGGGGAGATTGTGCGCATCCTGGACACCGGCATAGGCGTAAAATTCGATAAGGAAAGTCAGGTCCAGTCCGAAGCCCTGTCTTCCCTGATCAAGCAGATCAGCATGCTGGCAGAGAGTGGGTAGATCAAGAGATCAGAGCCCAGGAACGGCAAACAAAGATTCCGCCGCGCATTGCTGACAGCCATCCCAACCGATTCAGACGTCCCTGTTAGGAGGCAGGTATGGCCAGCTCGGCCAACAACATCAAATTGCTGGTCACAGGGGCTTCAGGCTTTATCGGCCATGAAGTATCCCACCAGTTGTCACTCGGCGGTTATCGACCCCGGTTAATGATTCGTGATCCCGGCGACGATTGTGAGATCTGCCACCTCAACGCGGACATCATGCTGGGCGACCTGCGCAAGCCTGAAAGTCTGCGGGATGTCGTAAAAGGTGTGGACGTCATTATTCATCTGGGCGCGCGGGCCACATTCGAGTCCTATAACAGGCTGAAGCCCACCATCCTGGATGGTTCGATTGCGCTCATGCAAGCCGGAATCGAAGCAGGTGTCCTGAGGTTCGTCTATAGTTCCAGTCTGCTGGTTTACAGTGGAACAGACGAATTGATCAACGCCGATACATTGGCCAAACCGATACTCGACTACGGGCGTATCAAGGTGGACACTGAAAAAGAGTTGGCCAGCATGGCGGCCGCCGCCGGGGTCGCGTTTACCGCTTTGCGCCTCCCCCACGTATACGGCATACGCGATCTTTACTTTGGCGCGTTGCGAGCCGGGCTGCTTATTCTTCCGGGGTTGGGGAAAAACACCTATACCCACTTGCACGTAAGGGATGCTGCCGCTGCAATCATTGCGTGCGCCGAGCGGGATTACCCGGGTATTCTACCCATCGGCGATGGGCGTCCCGCCACCTGGGCCGTCTTTCTCGACGTCGTCAAACAGCATTTTTCCCAGGCGCGGGTGCTCGTGATGCCCCAATGGTTGGCCCTGCTGGCAACGGCCCTGCTGACGCCGTTTCGACGCGCTCGCCCCAACCCGGGTCTTGAGACACCCGGCGCCGTCCGAACGTACAATTTAAACCTCGCCGTCGACCCTAATATTTTGTGGCCGGACCTGGGATTAACCCCGCGCTATCCAACCATTTACGAGGGTATTCCCGCAGTGGCCCAATCTGTTTGAGGCCGCGGCTTAGTAAGCCAGCGGTAACCACTCAGTGCCTTCCCCTTCGCCATTGCTGCCGGTCCGGGCCGACACATCACCACTGGTATCGTCGTCGAATGCGGCTGTGATGGCTTCATCAATGTGGTCTACGGTCACGAAGGTCAATTCGCGGCGAACCTCTTCCGGCAGGTCATCCAGGTCCGATTCGTTCCGTTTGGGCAAAATGACCGTTTTCAAGCCGGCCCGATGGGCGGCCAGGACTTTCATCTTGATGCCGCCGACCGGCAGCACCCGACCGCGAAGCGTAATTTCACCGGTAATGCCGACGTCGCTGCGAACCGGTTTTTTGCTGAACAAGCTGGTAAGTGCCAGAACCATGGCTACACCGGCCGATGGTCCGTCTTTGGGCAAAGCACCTGCCGGAACATGCACATGCAGATCCGATTTTTCGAACTCGTTCGGGTCAATGCCCAGTCGATGGGATTTGGCCCGCACATAGCTAAGGGCCAGTTCCGCACTCTCTTTCATTACCGCCCCCAGCTGCCCCGTCAGGGATAAGCGGCCTTTTCCAGGCATACGCGACGCTTCGATGTAGAGAATATCCCCCCCAACGGCGGTGACCGCTAATCCGGTGGCGATACCCGGCACGGTAATGGTCTCCGACCGCTCGGCCTCGAAGCGTTCCTTCTTCAGAAACTCGCGTACCATTTCTTGGGTGGCCACGACATGCGACCAGCCATTTTCGCTCAGCCGCACAATGCCTTTGCGGCAAATGGCGGCGATGTGCCTTTCGAGGTTGCGGACCCCAGCCTCACGGGTATAGTCGTGGATTATTTTTAAAATCGAATCGTCCACAAAGGTGACCTCATCCTCGTTGAGGCGATGGGTGGCCAACTGGCGGGGAATGAGATGCCGCTTGGCAATTTGAAGCTTTTCGAGCGCGGTATACCCGTCGAGCTGGATAATTTCCATACGGTCTCTCAAGGGCCCCGGGATGGTGTCCAGCTGGTTGGCCGTGGCGATGAATATTACTTCGCTCAGGTCAAAATCCACATCCAGGTAGTGGTCGCGGAAGGCCTTGTTCTGCGCGGGGTCCAATACCTCAAGCAGAGCGCTGCTGGGGTCACCTTGCCAGCCCTGACCAAGCTTATCTATTTCGTCAAGCATGAACACAGGGTTACGCGTGCCGGCCCGCTTGATTGCCTGGATGATGCGTCCCGGCATGGCACCGATATAAGTCCGGCGATGTCCGCGGATTTCGGCCTCGTCCCGTATGCCGCCAAGGCTCATGCGGGTGAATTCCCGCCCCAAGGCCCGGGCCACACTGCGCCCCAGGCTGGTTTTACCGACGCCCGGAGGACCGGCCAGACACAGGATAACGCCCATTTCGGTCTGGAAGCCGGGTTTTTCCTCGCGCTTGTCCGCGCGGCCCTGTAAGAGGCGTCGCACGGCAATGTACTCGACCAGGCGCTCCTTGACGTCCTCCAGCCCAAAATGGTCTCCGTCTAAAATGCGGCGGGCTTCCGGAACGTCCTGATTGTCATCGCTGAGGCGATTCCAGGGGAGATCGGCCAACCACTCCAGATAGGTTTTAATGATTGGGTATTCGGCTGATTGAGGTGACATTTGCCGGATGCGCTCCAACTCCCGTGAAGCCTCTTTCCGGGCTTCGTCAGGCATTTCAACCTGCGCGATCCGTTCCGCCAGGTCATCCGCCTCGGAGGAATTCTCCTCGGTTTCGCCAAGTTCTTCTTTGATGGCCTTAAGTTGCTGCCTGAGGAAGTATTCCCGCTGAGATTTGCTCATCTTATCCCGAACCTCGGATTGGATTTTTTTTCCAAGATCGAGCATCTCCTTTTCATGGGACAAATGCGCCAGCAGTTCCCGTATTTTCTGGGACACACTGTCGGTCTCCAAAAGGGCCTGACGCGCTTCGGTGGTCATATCGATGTTGAATGCAGTGGCGTAGGCCAGCTGCAGTGGATCGGCGATGCGTGCAACCGAAGCGACCGCGTCCTCGGAGGCGTTGGGAGACATTGTCAATACTTCCGCAACCGTATTGCGGAGCTGGCGCTGTAACGCTTCCAATTCTATGCCCGTTTCGACCGTTTCCGGGGAACGCACAACGCTGGCCCGCAAGTGGGGACCGCCGGATTGCCAGGTCACGACCTTGAAGCGGACCATGCCTTTAAGCAGGGCGACCGTAACGCCCTCGTCGTTTTTGTCGGTGTGTATGATCTTGGCGATGGTGCCCACTTCGTACAGTTGGCCGGGGACAGGGCTCTCGATCTCCGGGTCTTTGACCGTCAGCAGCCCGATGGTTCGATCAGATTGTATCGCTTCTTCAATGAGCGCTGCCGAGCTGAAGGATATCATGAAGGGCATGCTTATCTGGGGAAAAGCGACCATGCCGCGCACCGGCAGGATGGGTAAAATTTCCTGGGTATCAGCATGAACGCGCTCAATTTCGGTCTCGGGGTTGTCGGTTAAGTCTTTTATGTTTGTCTCCATGGTGACACCTCACTTTCTTGGTGCGAATGGTTTAGTTGAAATAATCATAACCAAATATTAAACATTATATTGACATTGGTAATAAATTTTCATATCATATCGCTATGGAAAACAGCACCACCTTCACCATTAAATACGTTGCTTTGAAAACAGGCCTGAAACCTTACATCATTCGAAGCTGGGAATCCCGCTACCAGGCGATTTGCCCGCAGCGTTCCGACAACAACCGTCGCTGTTTTAAAGATAGTGATGTCAAGCGTTTGAATTTGCTGAAGCAAGCAGTGGATGCTGGCCATCCCATCTCTAACGTTGCCAAAATAAGCAATACGGATCTCCGCAATTTGCTGCAGCGAGACTTGGCCTTGCAAGGCTCCCCGGAGGCATCCGCCGGCGAAACTGCGTTGAGGGGGGTAGATGACAATACGAAGGCCGCCGGACTCGTTGAACAAGCGCTTTTCCACACCATGCGACTAAATCCTGCGGCACTGGAGCAGATCCTCAACGAAGCAGCCGTCGACATGCCTCGCCAGTTTTTTCTGTAAGCAGTCGTGTTGCCGCTTTTCGAGAGGATCGGTGAGCTCTGGCAACGGGGTCAATTGAAGACTATCAACGAGCATATGGCCTCGGTGGCCGTCCGTACGATCTTGTGGGATATGCTGCGCAGCGTCGTCCTATCAAAGGCCGCCCCCCGGATTATCGTGGCGACACCCGTGGGCCACTGGCATGAGTTCGGTGCGCTGGCGTCGGCGCTGGCCGCATCTGAATCAGGCTGGCGCGCATTATACTTCGGCCCCAATCTGCCGTCCGAGGAGATCGCCTATGCCGCCAAAGAGTTCAAAGCAAAGGCGCTCGCACTGAGTCTTTGCCACCGGCTTCAAGACCATCGCCTGAGCGGGGAACTAAAAAAACTGCGTCGCCTGGTAGGCAAGGATATAGCGATATTCATTGGCGGGCCCGGGGGCGCGTCCGTTCAAAACACCATCTCACAAATAGGGGCGATACATGGTCTCGATCTGGCGGAATTCAGGGACAGGCTGGAGGAATTGGTTGACGTATAGTAGGGTTGTGAAGTTGTCACTGGAGGGGCTTTATTTAAAATTTGACTTATGAAGGGGTTGGTTAAAGCCGTCAACAGTTATCAGGCTGACGACTTTATATCTTATTTCTCCGATTTCACGCCATGCACCTCTAAAAATGCACGCCACTCTTCGGTGCTGATGTTGCCATCACCGCTGGTGTCAATCATTTCAAATCCGGAGCGCCATTTTTTTACGTTGGGCGCACTGAATTCTTCAAATGTCAGCACGCCGTCCTCATTGGTGTCCAGCGCCGTCATGTCCCAGTTTCCCTGCATGGATCCATAGTGCCCGTGATAATGGCCGGCGATGGTAAAAGCCGGAAATGCCAAAGCGATAATTGCCAATATTGTCAAAAAATGTCTTGCTTTCATATCGACCTCCTTGCTCGACGAAGAGCATTGTTGATTAAAAATTAAACAAAAGCTAAACACAACCCGTTCGTTGTCAATGGCAATAATGGCATTCGATCGTGTTTCGGAGGGGCCGGGGTCGGGGCCAAGGGAACAGTCGGGTTCACCGCTTGCAAAAGGCATAATACTTTCCGGCGAAAACGGCTTAACGCCTTGAACTGTAAACCCAGGGCGCTATGCAGGCTTGTTTGGCACACGGCACGGTTATGCCAATGAAGAAAACTTCTTAATCCAATCAAAACGCTTGATACGCACAGGATTTTGGAGGCGATCTATCAGCGGCGCCTGCCATGGGGTGAGCTCTCGTTAGGCTGGCATCCATGGCAGGCTGCCTATCCGTTGTTTAGGAGGGGTAAGGGAGTACCAGGCAGGGCTACTCGCCCTCGCCGCTCACTGCAAACCCGCTTTTGCCAAGGCCCGTGGAAGAGGGTGTTCCGGCAATTTTGGCCAGGTAGGTACCATCCAGGGTTTTTATGTGGTTGTCGACATTGTCGAAATAGTTATAGTGAATCTGCTCTTCGTCAATGATGTCTTCGAATATTTTCATGCTGATGCTATCACCATTCTCGCGGCACACCAGCAGGAACTGGTTGTATACGTCCACGGTGTCATCCTCAAGCTCGGCATCGAAGGGAAATATTTGTTCAACGGCCTGGCCTTTGGTAATGGTACCGTCATGACCGGCGACCGGTTCACCCCCGAGCTCCTTGACACGTTCGGCAAACGTCTCGGCATGGCGCATCTCGTCGATGGCAATCAGTTTCATTTTGGCGGCTAATTCACCGTAATCCATATCGTCCAGGTTATAATGCTGATTCATATATTGACTGATTGCCTGCAACTCCATGGCACGGGCCTTGTTAAGCACCTCGATTACATTTTTGCGTCTCTCTTCTTTTGTTGCTGTGGCCATCTTTTACCTCCTTTTAGGGTTATTGCGTGGCATTGTAATGACATGTTTATCTGCATGGGTGCGTCGCGAGCTGAATTGAGAATGGAAGGACGCACTGCAGACCGCGTGCACCGGTTGTGGGTTACGACTACCGCATGATGCATTGCAACTGCCGTCAATTTAATACACCATCATCATGGAGGCAATGGCTAAAAGCTGGGGACGTTTACAATGGTTGCGGAAAAAATGGATCGGACATTATAACTTGCTGATAATTCTTTTAAATAGATGTAGCCTGTTCAAAACATCGAAGAGCGCGCATGTCAATTGCAGCGTTGTAAGGCAATGTGTTGGAGGAGGACACATCACAGGGTTCGGAGGCGAAATTTGGAGTTGGAGAAGGTGATGGTCTGATGGTGGCAGGTGGCAAAGCCGAGAGCGGGTCTCTGAGGTCAGACATCGGAATCACCAAAGGGCCACGTGAAGGGCCAAATCCTAATTGGCCGCAGACAAAGGCGCACAGAATAATCAGGCGCCTGGGTTCTGAAATCTGGGGTCAGCTAGAACGTCCGAATCCCGGCGCCGGACATCTGACTCCTTGTAATCCTTCAAACGGCCACCTCAACAAGCAGCTCCTGAAGGAGAGCCTCCCGTTCGGCAATATCCTGGAGCTCTTTACCGTCGACTGACACTGAATCGATCTTCAGACCGGCCACGTAGGATGGTATGCCCCGCTTGTTTTTATCCAGCACCCAGACAACTCCGGCTAGAAAAATGACCCGTTCCCCGTTGGGCAATGAGATGACTACATCCGTAGCCGGTTGTATCAATGTGGTTGTTTTGATCCGGAGACCCTGCAGGCTTGTACCGACCAGCATACCGATAGTCTTTCCGCGGTCGGCAGTTATTGCTACTTGGATATTTACCGCATACCTTGGATGTTTCCTGCGTTCAGTATCCATGATTATCCTCTTTCGGCGCCTTCCCCATCTTTTACAACAATATTAGTACTAGGTAGAGCCTGATATGCCCGATGAACGCAGGAGGGAACCCTGGCGGGTGGTTGCTAGTTTACGCAACCGCCCGGCAGACCCTTAAATGATGAAGGTGGTGTTAGCTTTCGTCGGGAAAGTAACACGGATAAGCGTGCGGATACTTTAGCTCAGGCAGGACCGCTTGTCAAATAGGGGTATGGATGGGCTTGAAGGTAAGAGGCAGAAGGCTGCCGGCATTTAAACATAGGAGAACAGACCGGTACATTCATAAAACCACACAACAAGTCCCCGAAAGATAATAAAAGCACCCAATTAAGCCCTATCATCCTTAAAATTTTACGATATTCTCACTGGGCCGTGCGTTCTTCACCGGGACGATAGGCCCTTGCTAGGTTCTTTTCGATGGCACTGGCGGTGAGCAGCGAGGGCCGCATCTGCCGCTTGACGAAAAGTGGCGCCTGGTCATTGTAGTGGGGGGAGTCCTTTCTATTAACGTTGCCGTACTGATGGATTGCCCAGGATTCAACGCCCTGGGTGGAAAATTCGGCAATGAGAATGTAGGAATCGCCCTGGTGACCGACCAGCTTGCTTCCCGACCGTTTGGTATGGACGGCATTGAGGGTATCCGTGCCACCGCCAAGAGGCAGGTCGGTAGCCCCCCGCCGCAGCCGCTGGACGTTACCCAGCGGGACGTCCACCCGGCCGTAGTGCCGGCGCAGGAACCGAACCGCTTCGCTGAAAGTTACCCTCGGCGCCGGTACCGTCGTGGCCACCGGCTCGAACATCTTTACACGGTAGATCGGTTCGTAGGTGAGCCGCGCAAGGGTTGCCCCCACCGAGTTTTCGTCCATTTCGCCATCCCACGTTTTCAAAATGGCCAGGGCTTCTTTTTCGGCTTTGCTCTTGGGCTGATATCCGTCCAGTAGCGGTTGCAGAACGTCCCGGAACATTGGGGAATTTCGGGAATAGCGCCGGTCGAATTTGTAGCGCCGGAACTCTTCCCGGGTGATGTCTGTGTCGCGGCCGAAGAGTTCGTGGCTGCGGATGGCCCGGTTGTTCATGATCGTCTCGATGCCCAGCGTTGCGGAAAAATCCTGCTGCTCCGGATTGCCCGGGCCCACAGTGGCTTTGAAGGGGGTGCTGTTGGTATTCAACACCAGGCCGGAGGGCGGATTGAACACCTGGGGTAACGCTGCAAAGGGCAGATAATCGGACCAGACGGCGCGGGATGTGTTGCCGGGCAGAATGGTCATCCAGTCGAAGCCCTCTGCACGGACGGGCAGCAAGGCGTTGTAAACATAGTAGATATTTTGCCGGTCGGCATAAACCGTGTTCATCATCGGCACGGCTTGCATGGTCATGGCGTTTTTCCACTCGTCGAAAGATGCGGCCTTGTTCATGCGGTACCATTGCAGGACCGCGGCCCCGTGACGGTCGGCGCCGGCGTAGCGGAGGGCAAAGAAGCCGGATTTAAGCTTAATTACCGGCCCGTGCAGACTGGCGTATATCGGCCGGCGCACGGTCCATTTAAAAAGGCCCAGATCGATCTCAATGGCCGCTTCCTTAAATTTCATCGGCTGCCACTGGCCATCGAAACGATATTGGAGGGAACCATCCGGATGCATTTCAAGCTTATAGACATCGATGAAGTCCGGCCGGTTTACCGTGTGGGCCCACCCGAGGTGCTGGTTGTGACCATGCAGAATCACCGGTGCCCCCGGAAAGGTCCCGCCGATGACGTTCCAGCCCTCCTTGGAAACCACATGCGCCTCGTACCAGGCCACGGGTCCCTCCCATGGCTGGTGGGAATTGATGTTGAGGCGGACTTTGCCGTCTGCCGAGCGCGGCAGTCCGACAGCGTGGGCGTTCGATCCGGCCAGACGGCCATCGAGCCCGGCTGGAAGAGGCGCATTCCACGTGTACCGCTGCTGGATGGCAACGCCGACCTCCAGGCGCTCTGCCGGCCTGGCATAGAGGTCCTGCAGCACCTTGCCCACGCCCATCAGTAACGGGAGTTTGTGCACAAAGCCGGCCACGATGTCTTTACCCGTCACCGGGAAGAAGCGGCTGTCCGCCTCACCGGGGTGCCGGGCGGCGTAATAGTTGAGACCCTGAGCATATGCATCCAGGAATTGACGGAAGTCTTGCGGCAGGGCCTGATACTGAAGGTCTGTTTTTCCGGGTATATCGAGAAGTTGCACCAGGTAATCGTTGATAATGCTGATCTTGGCCAGTTTCAGCAGGGCCAGTTTTCCCCGGGCGGCTACCAGCGTGCCCTGAATCAAGGGAAAATCATCTTCGGCGTGGGCGTAGGCCAGGCCAAAGGCAGTGGCGTTGTCCGTCTCCCCGAAAATATGGGGAACACCCCATTTATCGCGGTTGATAACGACTTCCCGGACGTATTGGTTGACAATTGCGGCGGGCTCATAAGGGGCCGGCGCTGGTTGAAGGGCACTGCAAGAAAGCAGCAGGGCCGGCAGAATACCACCGATCAAGGCTTTCACCAGGCGACAGCTGGGTTTCAGATAGTTTCCCTTCACAGTTCAGTCTCCCTATGTAAAGGCGGTTGGTGGCGGGTGGTGACACTGCCGGTAGATGTTTCAAATTTAAGGCCATAAGTCAAATGGTCAGGAGGCCGGTTTTTAGTATGCCCGGCGTCTCAGGGGTTTTTGCGGGCAACCGCCTTGTAGACAGACAACACATTTTCAAACACATGCTGCCAGGTGTAGTACTGCGCGATTTGATCGGCTCCGGGGTCTTCGAAATCGGGCCTCTGCCTGACCGTGGACATCATTGTCGCCAGGCTCTCTGCCAGTAGCCTTTCCAATAGCTCTTCATCTTTTTTGAAGGGCCGATCGATGGTCTCAAGGTCCGGCAGGTCGATGAGCTGAACGGTATCCCGACGCGCCCGACTAAAGATCTCAGTGAAGCCCGAGAGGTTGGTCGTGATGATGCGGCAACCGGATGCCAGGCCCTCGAAAAGTACCAGCGGCAGGCCCTCGAAAAACGAGGGCAGCACCTGGATATGGGCCTGTTTCATCAGCCGGGAGAGTTTCCGGTGGTTCACGTACCCATGCATGGTTACCTGTTCGCCCAGCCTTTCGGCGAGCGCCAGGCACATTTCATATTCCGGCCCTCGCCCGCCGCCGGCCATGTGCAGGTGCCAGTCCCGGTCCTCGATTTTCTCCAGTGAGCGCAGCAGCCAGGGAACGCCTTAGCTGCGATTTAACTTGCCGGCGTAGAGGATCTCGACGGTTCCGGCCGGTAATTTGGGCGATCGGTTAAAAAGGGTTTCATCATAGCCGCCTCCGGTAACCACGATGCGCTCGGGTGGCAGCGCGTAAATCTGACTGATTGCGTCTTTCTGGTCATGGCTGAGGGCAATCACCCGGTCGATTCTCCCGCAGTATGTCTTCACGTAGGGGCGCAGGTGCCGGCAGTGATGATATTGCCGCAAGTCCGTGCCGTGACAGGTTGTGACGAGGGGAACATCCGGAAACAACTCGCGTACCAGGGCGGTGAGTACGAACAGGTGATTGGAGTGAATGACATCGGGTTGAAACCGGGCGACGGTGTCTTGCAGCACACGACCGAACGCACGCTTATAAGCGGACAGGCGCTCATCTTTCAGGTCCCTGAAAAGCGAGCTTTTGTAGGGCATGACATCCGACATGCCGGCCACGGGAAAGGGCAGTTCGTCCGACTCGAAGAGGACATAAGAGCAGTCCTGCGCGGACAGCCCCTCAAGTTCAGGCACATGGCCGGCGGGAATGCCGGCAAGCATGTGATTTGAAAAGCCGTGTTCCTGAGCCCTGCGCATGATTGCATGCAGGTAAATTCCGCTGCCGGTCTTTTCGGGCCTCTGTCCCAATACGTGAAAAATCTTCATGCAGCCTCCGCGGTTTGCTGCCGTCTGGTTGAAGTGGGGCCTGGGCTTTATTAGGTCTCTAAAACCCGGTCTTCAGGGCCAGGTCAGAGATAATTGGCTATGCCCTTGAAGTGATGTGCAATTAAACTCGAATTACGGAATGTTCACAAGGCGAACGCCGCAATATCGAAATTCGAAACAATATCGAATGACAGAAATACAAATTCCCTAAACAATCAGACAGCTTGGCCTTTCGTTATGGGCGTTGGTTTTGTCTTTAATTCATTCGGATTTCTAATTTGCTTCGGATTTCGAAATTCGAACTTCGGATTTTAGTCGTCAATTGTTAAAACAAGCCCTCTGGGCTTTACTCAAAGCCTGGCCCCACGGACCAGCATTCTTTACTGTTTGAGGTGCGCATAGGCCCGGCGCCAGGTGATGGACATTTGGGGGTTCCGGGTGGGCCACCGGAAACCGAAGTGACCGCACAGGCGGCAGTAGGCCGCCATCTGGTCATCCAGCGAATCATCCGCCGCCGGCAATCGCCGCCGGCCCAGGTTGTAGGGAAAGATGCGGTTGATGCCGCCGGCAATGGCGCACATGTAGTAGCCGGAAGGGGTCAGGCCGAGCCCACACTCCGCAATAATACGGCAGCCGCAGGAAAAGTCGGCCCAGCGGTAGTAAGCACTGTCGCAGGGGGCCATGTTAAAGGGCCTGAAAAGATGCTTTCGGGAAGTCTTGAGTGTGCTTTTGAGGACCAAATTTTCCGGAAGCCGGGCGAGTACCCGGCGGACTTGGCGGCCGTGAAAGTTTGTACCCAGGACCAGGCGCACATCCGGGTTGTGGTGCGCCTGGTAGTCGCTGAGCAGATCGACGATTTCGAAGATGCGGCTGTGCAGGGTCGGTTCGCCGCCCAACAGCCGGATGCGTTTCCACTGAACGCCCTGATCGAGACTTTCTTCTAAAAAGCCAGCAATGGTCGCGACAGGCAACTCTGCCCGGCTGGGCGCCTGTGTGCATGATCGGTTACAATTAAAGCATTTGAGATTGCATCGATAGGTGATGTCTATTTCGACATTTTCACGACTGGGGGCGTATTGTCGGCCGAATCGTCGTGCGATGAAGGCCTGGGCGCGTACGTACTGCCAGGCGTCCAGCAGCAGGCGCTTTAAGGTGACATTGCGATGTCGTGGTGGTAATCTCATCTACTCTCGGGAGCGGCCTCATCCGAAAGCCCGTGATCGTGCCGGCGCAGAAACGTTGGTTCGGCGCAGTCTTCCGGTGCAATATGCTGCATATCGAGCGCGAAGCCCGGCCGGATTTCAGGGGCAGATTGCCGATAGTGACATGTCCCGTTTTACAGCCCCGAGTCCATTTAATCAATGGCTATCGGGGCCAGTTCTTACCGCACAAGCCGGTTTGAAGCCGGCGAAATGGTGTCTAGAAGTCGCCCCGGTCGGTTTTTCCAGCACACACAAGACCCCAAACACAAAAGGGCCGCCATGACAGTCGGAGTGCAAGCATTCCGGAGAATTCGCTCGAAATGCGCCGGTACAGCCTCAATGGTGCGCCCTCGTTTACATGGTCAGCCTCCCCAACCTTGCCAGTACATGCAGGACACTTTTCGGCAACGGTGGCTTTAGTCCATGGTACGGGAAACACCGAAAAAGCGCTCCGGCTCCTTTTCACGACCATTTTCTATTACCCAGGCAAGTTCGTTTGCCAAGGAGGCATCCAGTTTTGTCAACATATCAAGATCCTTTGCGGCCAATTCAACCCGACCCATCTGTACAAACAGAACGCCCCTGTACATGTAAGGCTGGGCGAGGTTCCCATCCAGGCGAACGGCGCGGTTGTAGTGTTCCAACGCTTCTTCAAATTGGGCGGGACCTCGTTTGCGCAAGACGTAAGCAAGATTATTGTGCGCCTGGGCGAAGCGCTCTCTTTCAGACAGTGCCTGGCGAAACTTTCTTTCCGCGGCCTCAAAGTTTTTATCCAGCATCAATTTGACACCCTGGTTGTAGTAGCGGATATCTTTTCCTTGCGAGGTTGTGATACTGCTGCTGCCGGCGCCATATACGGGGCCAGCGGCCATGATTACCAGCAGCAGAGCAATGAGTAAGTTTTTCATCGTCCAATCCTCCGATTTGTGGCAAAAATTTTGGTGACGGTTGCCCAACTTTATGGGTCGCTAGGCCAATTGACACGTAATGCTAGCTACTTAACCGCTTGGTTTCAATGAGAAGGAATTTATGTTGCTCTGATAGGCAGGTCCTATCATTGTGACGGCCGTGCCGAACACGTGGCTGTATGCGGGTATTCCAACCGGTCGCCGCATATCGCATTGAAGGTGCGGTCTCCATCTTAACGACGTTGCACAACACCGCTACGCGAAGGCTGATAGGGTGGGAATGATTAGTTTAATTGAGGCAGGCAGTCAGACTGTCTTGGGCGTGTACCGCTTTGGCCATGAATTCGTATTTCGCCAGAACCAAGTCAAAACCATGTTTGCGGGAGAGTTCCTCGAGATAGTCATCCGGCAGGTACCAGCGCTTCTTGAACTTTCCAACATTCCTGAAAATCTCGCAATGGTTGGCCACCATCAGATCAAAGGCTTTGCGCCGCATGCCCAAAGTTCTTGGTGCCATATCGAACGACGTGTAGCTGCGGTGAGGCCGGTTAGGCCCGGTTTCACGACGCGAGGGTTTCAAGATACGCTTCTCGAAATCCACGCCGTCACCGTCAGACAGCAATTGGGTGGATCTGGCAACCAGAACGGCGATCAACTGCCGGACACGTTGCCACCTTTGTTTGGGGGCCAGGTTGGCGATGGGCAGGTCTGGGAATTTGCGAATGAATTGCTCACAGTCCATCATGATTTTACGTGCCCGCCAACTGGCGATTCTGATTGCTTTTCCACGTTCATAGGTCCACAGGCCGCGTCCCAGATAGTTTTTGACACTTTTTCCGGCAAACTTACGCAGAAAGAGCAATTCCGCCTTTATGTCCGAATAGAGGGTATAGCCGTCCCGGCCCCCCAAGAGGGTTTCCCTGATCTTGGCGATGTTGATGCGGCCATCGCCGTCAAGGGCTTTTTCCGCTTTCCCCTTCAATTCCAACGTGTATTCGAAGATGCGCCGCGAGACGTGCTGCAGTTCACCGGATTCATATCTAACCGCGGATTGTTTGAGGATCGAATTCGGGCGAATGCCCAGGTTGTTTTCCAGGTATTGCAGCAGCGGTCGAATATCGCTGTAGGGAACCAGATCCGCGTGTGCCATTGCCTGATGCTCTTCCAACCACTGCCGGAGAAGCTTGTCATCAAGGCCGGCCCAGATAAACTTTTGGCGCATGATATGTTCAAAGCGCGCATCGATCGTTTTGATTTTTCCAGAGAAGATACGGTGATCGATCCGCGGATCGGGTTCATCCTTGAAAAATTCTCGATAAAGATCCGTCCGGGTAACGCCGTTATTCAAATACAGCCAAAGGTCCACCATGGCCCTGAAGAACGTTCCGTCAATTTTCAAAGCAGCCTGAGGCGGCGCCGGTTTTTGAAAAAGCATACGATAGTGACGATCGCTGACCGAGAATACCCGTCCGTGCACCAGGTTGTAGATCTGAAGGTATGAAAGCCCGGTCTGTTTTGAAAGGTTGGAAATGGACTTGGTGCCGTGAATGTTGAACAGGCTTTTAATATCCCCGGCGGTTAGTGGTATGCGCGGTTTTTTCCTGCGGGTCTTTAGATGATCGACCTTCATTGTCGCCCTCTTTGTTCATCGATCTGATAAAGGTGTTGCGGACCGGCAGGCTATGCGCCCCGCCGCCGTCCTCTTACATAGACAAAATCTAAACACTATGTCGGCATTTGCAAACCTTTCCATGGCCCGGCCATCGCATCCATCTCCTCGAGTCAGCTCGTGCGTTGACTGTCGCCTTATCCTGACATGAATAGCCCCTGAGGCCATGTATGCATAACAGTTTAAAATAACATTATATAGTCAGTTTGAAGGGTGATTTATGTGTCTGGTCAGTATACTGGCCGAAAGTGGATCGGCAGCTGTCGCGGAGCGGTTGACAGGCGCTGTGGGCAGGCGTCGCAGATATAGACAATATGTTGACAAGAATGTTTGCATTCCTATCTTTTAGCATTGCCATGATGGGCATGGCATGGTGACGGGCGTCACCGGTTGATGCCCGCATTAACCCGAACAGGCAAGGAGGATTTATGCCTAGCTTCGTGATCGCTGAAAAATGCGATGGATGTAAGGGCGGCGACAAAACGGCATGCATGTACATTTGCCCAAATGACTTGATGGTTCTGGAGCCCAACGAAATGAAGGCTTACAACCAGGAACCGGATCAGTGTTGGGAGTGCTTTTCATGTGTGAAGATTTGCCCGACCCAAGCGATTGAGGTAAGGGGTTATGCCGACTTTGTGCCTTTGGGCAGCAGCATCATGCCCATGATGGGAACCGAGGATGTTATGTGGACCTGCAAGTTCCGCAACGGACTCGTCAAGCGTTTCAAGTTCCCTATCCGCACCACGCCCGAAGGCACGGCAAACGCCTATGCGGACCTGAAGGGCAAGGATCTCGAGAGCAACCTGCTGTCTACTCAGGAGGCCGATGGATACGAAATGCCGCGGCCGAAAGACCTGGTTTAAGCCTCGACGTCCTCCGGCCCGCTGGAACGGCCTCGGTCGCGCACGGGGAACTGCGGTTCCCCGTGTATCTTTTCCGGCCTGATTCTCAATACCGCCGCTTCTTGACAGATTGCTTCGCGAACAGTAAATAAAAGTTATACCTTATACACTTCTTAGACAAGCTCCAAAGCCGGTTCTGCGTAAGCGGTCTTTAACGGAGTTTCGGGGATAGATGCCATGGACCAGACAGCGTTTTTAAATGTTCTTATGGCAACCGTGGAAAAGCATGGCTGCCGGATTGTTGACCTGGATATAGATAATCATATCATTAATTTAGATGGCCCTGATGACAAGGTCAGTGACTGTGCCCAAGCCATTGCCGAACTTGTAGGTGAATAACTTAGCGCGAAATCGGTACAGCAAGAGATTATCGGCGCTTCCGGAAAGTGGTGCTGGAAACTGGTAGGGCTGTCGGTATCCTTAGCGCGGTTTAAAAACGTCCGCCTTTATTTGGGAGTCACCCCAATGTCTAATCCTTCTGGTTTTCAGATAGGTTTTGTCAGCGCACAAACAGGTCTTTCCTCCCACGTGATCCGGGCCTGGGAGCGCCGGTACGAGGCGATCCAACCACAGCGGTCGGCTACCGGGCGACGCCTTTTTTCGCAGGCGGATATCGATCGTCTCATCCTCCTTAAACAGGCTATAGAGAAAGGTCACAGCATCTCGAACATAGCCGGACTAACGCAGGACGCACTGGTCGCGCTGGCGGGGGCGTCCGCCGACCCGCCAGGGGCCAGGGCAGTTGAATTAGCGACCCACGCAGATACGCTTATCCGAGACATTATTGCCGACTGTTTAAATGCCGTTACAGAATTAGACGGCAACGGCCTCTACCGTCTGCTCAAACGAGCCGCCGTGAACTGTAGTCGCCGGGTCCTGCTCGACGCCGTTTTCAAACCGCTTTTGGAAGTGGTGGGTCAGGAGTGGTCAGACGGATCCGGGCGGATTGTCCACGGGCATCTCGCAGCAGGCATTGTGCACGCCCACCTGATCCGCATGCTGGAGCATGCTTTCGGCGATGAATACGAGAAGCCCTGCCTGCTTATCGCCACACCTTCCGGCCAGTGCTGTTATCTCGGTGCGCTGGCAGTGGCTGTCATTGCCCAAGATCACGGTTGGCAGCCATTCTTTATAGGATCCAATCTGCCTGCAGAGGAGATTGCCGCAGCACAGACTCTGCTGGCTCCCCAGATGACGGCCTTGAGCATCACCTGCCGCGTCAACGATCAATTCATGCTTTCCGAACTGCAGCGCTTGTGTGATTTAATCGATGACCGGTGTCCACTTGTCATTGGCGGCCGGGCCAGCCACATATATTTCGAGCGCTCTGATATACCGGCGATCAACTGGGCGTCCACCAATGAACTGATCGACCGGTTTCTTTAGGTGGTTGGCCATCAATCCCGTTTTAGCACGGATTAGCTGGGTGCTCGATGCTGCCAGACCCGTTCCATTCGTTTCAAAACAATTCTTTTTCCAGTAGCCTTTTCGGAAATTATCCGGCGGGTAAAAAGTGTATGCCGGCGGTGGTTGTTTTCGCAAAAACACTGTGGGCCAGGCCAAAAAAATCCCCCTTGACGCCACTCACGGCATCTATCAGTATACGCAATCAATCCTATTGAGACGGTTGGGAGGCGGGTGCTTGCAGAGCGCTTGTGAACGAGCCAGTCTCCCTGTTTTAACGCCATCCAGAAGGGCGAAAAATGAAAAAACGTTGGTGGTTCCTTGGATTTTGCGGTGCTCTATTGCTTGGCTGCTTGGCCGGCTATTTCTACCTGTCGAAGATGAACCGGTACCAGACAGATGGCCAGGTTAAGCTGCCAGAGCTGAGCGCGCCAGCCAAGGTGATTCGGGATGAAAAGGGGATGCCCTATATTTTCGCTGAAAACCTGTTGGATCTGATCAAGGTGCAGGGCTACGTGACAGCCCAGGACCGTCTGTTCCAGATGCACCTGTCCCGCCTGTTTGCCGAGGGGCGCCTAACCGAGCTGGCCGGGAAGAAGGCCAGGCCGCTGGATGTTCGCATGCGGACCATCGGAATACACAGAAATGCCATCAAGCACGGCAAGATATTGAACCGGGAGAACCGCACAATCCTGCAGGCTTTCGCCGATGGTGTCAATCAATACCTGGAGGCCAACCAGGATGATCTGCAACTCGAATTCAAGCTGGCCGGGATAAAGCCGGAATCCTGGAAAATTGAAGATACGCTGGCCATCATCTATTTTATGGGTTGGGGCTCGGCCGCGAACCTGAAGACGGAAATGATTTCCCAGATGTTGATCGAGAAAATCGGGGCTGAAAGGTTTCAGGAAATCTTTCCTCTCAATACCAATCCAGATGATATGACCATTGCTTCGATATCCTCCTATGAGAAAAAATCAAACGCACAATCCTATTGCCGCCTAGACCTTCAAAAAGACGACTTCCTGATGAGTTTTTTCTCTGGGACCAGCTCCGGCATGGGGCTTGGCAGCAATGCCTGGATCGGTGGGAGCCGGATGTCGGCGGGGGGCAAGCCGATCGTGGCCAGTGATCCTCAACTGGATGCGCGCCTACTGCCCGGTATCTTTTATCCTTTCGGGCTTATCTCCCCCAACCTGCGCCTGGTGGGGGTGACCGTGCCCGGGATACCGGGTGCCCTGGTGGGGAGAAATCAGTATGTGGCCAACGGCATGACCAATGCGTACGGCGACGCCCAGGATCTTTTTATCGAGACGTTAGACCCAGCCACCCCGAACCACTACCTGGAAAACGGGAAATCTATTCCGTTTAAGGTCATCACAGAAACGCTTAAAATCAAGGACAAGAGCGCACCATCCGGTTTTCGTGAAGAGATGATCAAAGTCCGTTTGACCAACCGTGGGCCGGTGATCTCGGGTGTTTTAAAACCCCTGAAAACCGATAAAGTGGTAACGATGAGATGGGCCCCGTTTGAAACCATGCAACCGTCTTTTGGGATCGATTTCCTGCTGACTGCCCAGTCGGTCGCCGACGTTCGCAATAAGCTGCGGTCCGCCACGGTCGCGCATTTCAATGTGACATTTGCCGATGTGGATGGCAACCTTGGGTGGCAGACCACCGGCCGTTTGCCGATACGAAGCGTAGGCAACGGGACGGTTCCGGTAGACGCGAATCGTCACCCGGACACCTGGAACGGCTGGATCCCTTATGAAGAAATGCCGCACCGGTACGGCCGCGATATGGATTGGATCGGCAACGCGAACCATAATACCGTTAAAAAGGACTACCCTTACTACTATTCGTCCTACTTTGCCTCCTATTACCGCTATCAGAGACTGAAAGAGCTGATGAATCAGCCAGGCCAGAAAACAGTGGCGGACCATTGGAACCATCAACGCGATGATTTGAATGTGTTTGCCCGGCGCGTTGCTCCGATTATGGTGAGAACCCTTATGTCCAATCCGGAAACAGAAGAAATGGCTAAGATCCTGAAAGTCTGGGATTACCATGATCGTGTCGATGGGAATGCGTCGACCATTTTTCAAACGATTTACCGCTATCTGGCCAAATTGACATACGAGGACGAACTGGGCCCTGAGCTGGCAGCCGCCATGCTGGGGTCCTGGTATTTCTGGCAGGAGCGATTTGAAACATTGGTTTTGGCAGGTGAATCCAACTGGTTTGATATTGTCTCCACGTCAGATAAAAAAGAAACCCTGGCAAATCTCATTGTACAGGCAGCCCTGAAAGCCAAAGCGGAACTTTCCATGCGACTCGGAAAAGATATGGATGCCTGGGCATGGGGGAAAGTGCACCAGATCGTGTACACCAACCCCATTCGTCGCAAGGGACTTGGAAAAGATTGGCTGGGCGGAGGCAGCCATCCCATGGGTGGTTCGGGAGAGACGCTCTACCGGGCCCTCTATGACTTCAACAAGCATGATGAAGTCAAATACACTGCAGCATTGCGCATGGTTGCCGATCTGGCGGACACGGAAAAAGTTCTGGCGGTGATTAACGGCGGTGTGGCCGGCAGGACCTTCCACCCGCATTTCAAAAACCAGATCGAGGCCTACCATAGCGGCGAAAAGCTCTATTGGTGGTTTAGCGATGAAAAGATTCAGGCGTACAAGCAGAGTGAATTAAAGCTTGTGCCTTAATGAAGGGCAAGTAGGAGGAGGAAGGTATAAGGTAGAAGGTAAGACCAGGGTTCATTCATTAAGGGTTACGTGAAGGGCAAACCCCTAAAATTACAGTTTAACCATGGACCCACACGGACCAGTCACCGCCGTAACTTTGCCCTACAGGCACATCGTACGATAAGACCTTCCACAGGCCAGAAGCTTGGTAAGCCGCGACCGGATCACGGAAGGCGGGATGTTATTTTGTACCAGACTCCAGACAGATTCTGGTTGACAAAAAGAATCAGATTTGAGAATTTATAGATATACAGTTCGTCAGATATCATACTGATATTACGTTTTAAATTTATTCCGCAACGAACACTTCCACCACCACCACCTCATAAGCCACCGCTAGAATACACCTGAACAGTACCCAATCAGCAAATTCACTGTTTTGGCAGGCTGAATTGTGGAATCGAGTTTTGGGCGCCCTTAAAACGGTTTATCAATCCCTTTTGAAACGACCCCTATATTCGTAATTGTGTGCCTGCTGCTGGCTTGCAAGACGTCCCTCGCGCTGCGTTGTTAGAGGCCCTGGAATCTGGCATCCCCGGTTGGCGATCCCCAAGTAGGCCTTGGGGAGCGAATTCCAGGATAGCCAGGACTGTCGTCAACATTGGAGTAAGGAGGTTTGAGCTATGGGCATTAGAGACTTTTTCTTACCCAAGATCGAGCGTTCCAATCCTGAGGTTCGTAAAGAAGCGGTGCTTGAAGAGGTTGATCTTGAAGTACTGAAACAGGTAAGTGAGAACGACGACGACCCGGATGTGCGAAAGCTGGCGCTCGATAGAATTGAGTCTCTGGCAGTATCAACATCCGCCTAGAGACCGCAAAGCGATCCTGATGTGGGCTGGATCAACGAGCGTGTCGTTGGCAATTTGGCGTACGATACGAGGCGGATAGGTGCGCTCTGTGGAAGGCAAGGTGTCCGGAGTCAGGAGTCCGGGCTCAGGGGTGGGAAAGGCAAGGCGCCTGGAATCAGGTGTCCGGAGTCAGGAACGCATGAAAATCCAGTATTAACAGAATAATACGACCGCTGCGGTGATAGCTTGATCCATCTGGATATCAGGGAGTAAGCTCTGGAATAGCCAGGAAGTCTTTGTTGAGGGCGCGGTAGCGGGCGGTTTCGAGGATTTGTACGGTCTGGATACGGCGCTGCAGGGATTGAATGAATCGTACCGGCCATTTTTTCTGGATAATGGTTTTGACGAAGCTTGGAATCCAACCGCCCATATCTCCGGAGAAGGTGAATTGCACCCGGGTTTTTTCTGCTGTGAGCGGAATGACCGCGAACTCAAGAATATCGATATTTGCTTGTACATGGTCTTCTCGGGCGTAGCGTTGGTTTACAGAATCGACGGCTGCAAACAATACCTGACCCGCATGATAGGTAATGGTACCCCGCAGGAGAAATTCCCGATCTTTGAAGGGCCAGGGCGTCGTATAGTATTCGCTGTATTCAAATTCATTGGTGGAATACTGGGCATGAATGGTGGTTGATTTGAGCTTGGGCGCCCAATCGTTCTTGCGCTCAACATCCACCAGTGCCATGACAATCTTCTGGTAAGGCACATCCAGGTCGGCCGTGGCCCGGAAAGGCAACTTGCCCTCACCGGCCTGCAAGGCCTGGTAAAGATCGACCCCTTCATAGGTTTTGACGTATTCCCAGCGGCTACCGTAAGCCGACTGTGCCAGTATCATCCCCAGGAGTACAAATCCGGCTGCACCCATCACGAAACATTTAGAATAAAAGAACCGAAATGGTAAAAGTGTCACGATTTGAATCCATATCTTAAGCTGCCCGATGTTCCGGTTGTCCCCTGAGCCTTACAGGCAACTGTGTTTTTTTGGTAAAGCCACATGGCTATCACCCAGAAATATAGGGCCGCTGGCAGAATGGTCAAGTCACACCCCGGCATCGACGCTTGCGTCAAATTTCATTATCACCCACCACCTTGAACTTTACATCCACAACCACAATGTTTTACGCTTAACGTTCACTACCGAGCATGCATATCTGGTTTAACCTTGAACAATTAATCAAAGGAGGCCGGAATGGCTACTATCGCCGGAATATCGGGAAGTCTGAGGAAACACTCTTACAATGCCGGGCTTTTGCGGGCCGCGGCGGAAGCCGTGCCAGATGGATGTGATCTCAAAATCGGCAGTATCCACGGCATCCCCCTGTATAACGCCGACGCCGAGGAATCAGACGGGATCCCTACGGCGGTTGAAGAACTGAAAAATCTGGTAGCTGCAGCGGATGGGCTGCTGCTGGTGACACCCGAGAACAACAATTCCATGCCGGGTGTTTTCAAAAACGCGATTGATTGGCTGACGCGTCCGCCGGAAGACCGAACACGGATATTCGGGGGGCGGCCGGTTGGGCTCATGGGAGCAACCCCGGGCGCCTTTGGGACCGCATTTTCTCAGTATGCCTGGTTGCCGGTGCTGCGTGTATTGGGGACCCAGGTGTGGTCGGGAAGATTGATGTGGGTGAGCGGCGCCATGGGCAAATTCGATGAGGAGGGGAACCTGACCGATGAGAAGACCAAGAAGCAGTTGGTGAAGTATATGGATGGGTTTGTGGCATTTGTGTCTAAATTGAAAAATTGAAGGAAGTTTACCATTTTAGATTGCGGATTGTAGATTTTAGATTGAAGGCATTTTGCCAATTTATATAAAAGTCTGAGCGCAGCGATTCCTTGAATCTAAAATCCGAATTCCAAAATCTAAAATTAAGTCTTGATTTTTTCAGCCGTAAGCAAGGCGGCGTTTCTCATTAAATGAAGAAAAACTCGGAAGGGGCATTTTTATTAACTGGTCTTAGATCTTGTGCCAGATTTTTCATGCCTGCTCAACAATCTGATCAGAGTTCCTACGGTTTACTTGCCATTTATGAGGGCGCCTTATGAAATCCGCCTTGTACCTGTCCATCGTGGTTTCCATTATTTTTTTACTCGGCCAACCCAATGCGGACGCCGATCGGATTGTTGAAAAACACCTGGGCTTCAGTTTTAAAACGCTGGCCGGCTGGATCCCGCAGCGTTCGCCGGAAACGGACAGCTACCTGTTCGGGTCGAATACCGTTCCCGGTCTTATGATCTTGACCGGGCATACCTACCAAACGCTCTAGGCAATGGTGGCCGGTTCCCAGCAAGGGGTCGTCGACGGCGGCCTACAACTTTTCCCGACTTCCCAGGTGATCCAACTTACCCAATCCAGCGTTGGCGCGGACTTTGGTGGGACGGCGGACGGCGTGCCCGCCAAAGCCTATGTAGTCGGCGTAATGGCGCCCAGCGGCGGCTGCCTGCTCTGCATCTGCGTGACCACCATGGAAAAATTCAGCTCGGTTCACCGTGAAAGCGTCCTGGGACTGGCCCGCAGCATCCAGTTTTTCGAACCTGAAATCGATCGCGCCTTGGTGGCCTTTTTAGCGGGCGGCTATTTCTCTTTCACCGGGGCAACCTTGATGTACAGTTCGGGCGGTACGGAACGCAAGCTCTGTCTACAGCCCGACGGCACATTTTTCAGCAATGCCGAGTCCGGATACTCCGGTTTCCAGGAGAACCAGTATGGAGAACAAACCATGAACTGGGGGAGCCATGGGGGCAGCCGGAATGCCGGTCGCTGGCGGCCTGTCGGCAACCGGCAGAGGGGGACCCTAATCCTTACCTACCCGAATGGGAATACGGCCGAAATGGCCTATGAGGTGGGCAACCCGCAGACTGGTTTGTTCTATTTCGACGGTATCAAATACGGCCGCGTTCCGGAAGGTTGCCGGTGAATTGTGGGTCTGGCGATGTCAGGCACAGGTTTAAGTTTGAAGGTGGAAGACAGACCATGGTGTCCGGAGTCCGGAGTCAGGGGTCAGAGAAACCAAGGAGTCTGGATCTGGGGTCCGGGGTCAGAATTATAACTGTAAGGTAGCAAGAAAACCAGCAGAACCGACTGCTTGCCGTGCTGCTGAAGTTGGGTCGCTTCCAAGGAAATAATTAAATGAACCTGAAAGAGTTGGGAAAGAGTCAACTGATGGTAACCCCGATCGGCCTGGGACTGGCCGCATTGGGGCGGCCAGGGTATATCAATCTGGGACATGCGGAGGATCTGAATTACAACTACGATGAGGCTTCCATGGAAGCACAGGCGCACAGCGTGTTGGATGCCGCCTGGGAAGCCGGGGTGCGCTACTTCGATGCCGCCCGTTCGTATGGGCATGCGGAAAAGTTCCTTCAATCCTGGCTCGTCAAGCGGGAAATCCCCGCACAGGCGGTAACCATCGGTTCAAAATGGGGCTATACCTATACAGCCGGTTGGCAGGTCAAGCTAACCGCCGGAAAGAAGCATGAAGTCAAGGAGCATACCCTGCCGGTGCTCCAGCGCCAGGTCATGGAGAGCCGTGACTTGCTTGGAGACCATCTTGATCTTTACCAGATTCATTCGGCTACGCTGGAGAGCGGCGTGTTGAACAATGAAGCGGTACTGGGGGAACTGGCCCATCTGCGGAACGCCGGGCTGCACATCGGCTTCACGGTGAGTGGATCGCAGCAGGCCGCCATTATCCGAAAAGCAATTGAAATTGAGTTTGATGGGGCCTTGCTGTTTACGACCGTACAGGCCACCTGGAACCTTTTGGAGCAATCTGCGGAGAGTGCGCTGCAGGAAGCGCAAACAGCCGGGCTCGGCGTGATTATCAAAGAGGGCCTGGCCAACGGCCGTCTGACCGCTCGCAACGATTCTGCCGAATTTCGAACACAGATGGCTTTGCTTCGAGCGCATGCCCAAAGACTGAACACGACGGTGGACAGCCTGGCCCTGGCCGCGGCAATGCAGCAGCCTTTTGCAAATGTGGTCTTGAGCGGCGCGGCGTGTGTCGCGCATCTGAAGTCAAACCTGAAAGCTCAGGACGTTGCGTGGGACAATTCCCTGGCAGAAATGCTTTCTGAGCTGCGGGAGCCGGTGGCGAGGTATTGGCAGGTACGCAGTGAGTTGGAATGGAATTGAATTAGGTTTAAGCTTGAAGGTAGAAGGCTAAAGGAAGGTCCTGAGATCGGAGGTCAGACGTCGGAAGTCGGGAAGAGAATTTAGACCGTAGTCAGGGGTCGGAAAAGCTCCCCTCCCTTGACGGGAGGGGCCGGGGGAGGGTGAACGGCCGCAGGAGGCTTCCAGCTTCGCTCAACGAGCTTCCTTTTGCGCTAAAGCTCGTCCGGCAAACAGGAGTCGGTAGTCAGTTTAGCCGGAAATCTTAAGAAAAACTAGAAGGGTGCAGGTGGCGGTCTTTGGATTCAGCATTCATTTGGTTGCGGCGGAAAATTGCAATAGCTAAAATAGTAAGTACCTTTTCAACAGGCTGAGCTACCTTTCAAGTTCAACGTTAAGGAGCAGAGTATGGGTAAAATGAACAGGCGCCAATTCATGAAAAAGACGATTGTGGCCGGGACCACCATGGCCGCCTTTCCAGCCACCATCGCCGGCACTGCGCGGGCTGAAAGAGGGCCCCGGGTGGTGTTGCATCCGAACGTGAACAACCTGCGGGTGGTCGGGGTGGCCGATCCCAAGATGACGACGGCCTATACACCGGTCGCTTCCTGGACAGTTCAGGACCAGCTCGTATCCCGGGATGCTGTCTGGCGCAATATGGATAAATTGGCCGGTGGTCTTGCGGAGGTTGGTAACGCCACCGAGGCCTGGCAGCGCATTATCATGAAACCACCGGGCAAATCCTGGGCGGAGACGACCGTGGCGATCAAGACCAACAACATCGGTAAACAGCACACCCGCAGCGCCGTCATGTCGAAAATTTGTCACACGCTGACCGACATGGGCGTACAACCGGCCAATATCTCCATCTACGATGCCTGCCATGGCACAAACATCTACAGAAAGACCGCCTTTGTGGACCTGCCTGAAAATTGTCGCATCGAAAACACCTGGGGCGGCAGCACCACCAAGACCGCGATACCGGGGCCCTGGAAAGGCGGCCAGGGCCGCGCCAAATGTCTCGCCCACCTCGTGAATGGTTCGGTGGATATCCTGGTCAACATCGCCATGTGCAAGGGCCACAGCGATAAGTTCGGCGGCTTCACCATGACCATGAAAAACCATTTCGGGACTTTCGATCCCTGGCCCGGCCACAAGTGGGGTGGTTCTGAATATTTTCTTTCCATCAACAAAACCAAGGAAATTCTGGGCGAGATGGAACCGGGCAGCGGCCGCGTCCTGTTCCCACGCCAGCAGCTTTGCATCATCGATGCCCTCTGGGCCAGCGCGTGCGGGCCCGGGTGTGTCTCTTCCCACCAGCCGAACTTTTTGGCCATGGGGGTGTTGTCGCCGGTCGTGGATTATGTCATCGCGACCCGCTTTCGCGGGGAGCAGATGGGCTGGCAGCCCAATATGGGGATGGTCAGCCGGATGTTGAGTGAGTTCGGTTACGAAAAGTCCGATCTGGATTTCGGGGGGAAGATTGTTGCGGTGTAGGTTTATTAGGTAGGAGGTAGAAGGTAGAAGGCTGAAGGAAGGTCCCGAGATCGGAGGTCGGACGTTGGAAAAACAAGGAGTCCGGAGTCAGGGGTCGGGGGTCATTCAAAGGCGAAGGGTAAAAACCGAAAACCTTAAATTAGCCGCAGATACGTCTTCGCTAAAGCTACGCCGCACAGGCACACACGGACATACACAGAAAAATTATCCGAAAACAGGAACCCGAAATCAGAAAAGTCACTGACACCTGACTCCAGACGCCAGACCCCAGGAGATATCCTGCCACCATCGTTTTCGCTAAGAATACCGTGCCTGTTTGAAATCCCGCACATTTGATGTATAGTCGCCCTGTCCGACGGATAGCCATTCTGCCGGAACCACACCCTGCTCCCTGACTGGACAGCCTATTGAACGCAAACAAATAAAAGCGCCCTATGAACTCGAAACCCGATCCTGGCTTCTACGCCAACGTTCCGGAGATTATCGCCCGCCACCGAGTTATATACATCGTTCTCCTGCTTGCGGCCACACTGGCGGTAGGGGCCGGCATTCCCGGGATGAACATCGATATGTCGACCGAATCGTTTTTCCTGGAAAACGACCCGGTCAAAGTCACCTATCAGCGCTTTCGCGAATATTTCGGTTCCGATGAATTTATCTTTGTCGTCTATCGGGCCAAAGACGGCGATGTTTTTTCCGAATCCTCCATTGCGGCCCTCGATGTCATTCACCGCAAGCTGGAGGCCCTGTCCGCGGACCATGGGTCGGATCCGACGTCACCCTTTGCCCGCATCACCGATGTTACCAGCTTGGTCAACGTCAGCTATCTGGAGGTCGAGGCGGACACCCTGCGCTCCCGGGAATTCATTGCCGGCCGGCCGCCTGAAACAGGCGCGGACCGGGACGCATTGAAGGCCCAGGCGCGCAACCATCCCAACTACATACCGTCTATCCTCAACCCGCAAGGGGATTTCGGGGTCATTATCATCGACACGAACCTGGGCGCTACGACCGCGATCACCGACAGTGATGTGGACGACCTCATTGCGGACGATGCGTTTGAAGAGACCGCCCCGGCAACGCCGGGCGCAGTTGAATTCATCCGCCCCAACCTGTGGGACTACCAGGTTCTCACCGATGCTCTGCAAGACGTGTTGGATGAATCCCCGTCCGGCCAAGATCTTCGATTTTACCCGGTGGGCAACCCGGTGATCATGAAATTTTTTGCCGACATCTTCATCCAGGAAGTGTCGTATCTCAGCCTCGCCGCCCTGGGATTCATCATTTTAACCTTCTATCTGCTGTTTCGCTCACTCCTTGCGGTCCTCAGCGCCGTCGCCATCGTCACCACCGCCATCATCTGGACCCTGGGTGTGTGCGGCTGGGTGGGGGCGTCGATGACACTGATGATCACCATCATCATTTTCCTGACCCTGACCGTGGGCGTGGCGGACGCAGTTCATTTACTGTCTGGATATATGTACCTGCGCCAGGAAGGCCTGGGCCGCCAACCGGCAGTGGCGGAGGCATTTCGCACCAGCGGCCCGGCCTGTTTTCTCACCAGCCTCACCACCATGATCGGTCTGCTGGCGCTGCTCGTGGTGCCGGTGGTGCCGCTCAAGATATTCGGGGTTTTTGCTGGGATGGGGGTCTTTCTGGCGTTTGTCTTCACCCTGTTGATTCTGCCGCTGATGATGCCCCAAGGCCTGGGCGCCAATCCACGCGGCCAGAAACGGCACCAGAGCCACCTGATCCAGCGTTTCATCCGCAAGGCGGAACCCCTGGTCTACAAAGCGCCGGGGACGGTCAGCCTGGCATTTCTCGCGGCGGCGATCTTTTTTGCCTGGGGGGTTACCCTGATCAAGGTCGACACCAATATGGGCCAGTTGATCAGCACCCGCAACTCCATCCGCCAGAACATGGATACGGTGGAGGAACACATCGGGGGCACCATGGACATGGAAATCCTGGTGGAGACCGGTGAAACAGATGGGCTCAAGTCGCCCCGGGTGCTGGCCGCCATGGATACCCTGCAGGCCTACCTGGAGTCCAAGCACGACCATCTGGTCGTCAGCACCTATTCTTTGGCCAATGCGACCAAAGAATCCTACCAGGCCCTCAACGAGGATCGCCGGGAGATGTATGTGATCCCGACCACCCGGCCGATGCTGGCCCAGACCCTGCTGCTGTTCGAAGGTGCGGCCCCGGAAGACCGTGTCAAACTGGTGTCCGACGATTACGCCAATGCCCGGATTTCAGTCCGGATCCGCAACCGGGGCTCGTATGAATATATTCCGTTCATGGACGCGGTGCAGGCCAAAATCGATGCGATCGTGGCGCCCCTGCGATCCGCCCATCCGAACCTGCAGGTAGAGATAACCGGTGTGTTTGCCCTGTTCATGAAGCTGTCCGATGTGGTTTCCTGGTCACAGATCAAAAGCTTCTCCCTGGCCCTGGGGGTTATCTCCGTTGTGTTCATTTTTGTGTTCCGTTCTATAAAAGGCGGCCTGATCAGTATCGTGCCCAACCTGTTCCCCATCCTGGTGGCCTTTGGGACGATGGGTTTTATGGGCTTCGCCCTGGACCTGGACACGCTACTGGTGGCGCCCATCGCCATCGGTATTGCCGTGGATGACACCGTCCATTTTTTATCCCGCTACCGCATGGAATCGCTGGCCGGTGCACCGCCCAGGCTGGCGGTGCAGCACACGTTTCGCGAAGTAGGCCAGGCGATGGTGTTTACGTCGCTGATCTTGTCGGCCGGGTTCTTGATGTTTACTTTCAGCCAGCACAACGGACTCAGTCATTTCGGCCTGCTTTCGACCGTAGCCATTGTCTCGGCCGTGATTTCCGATCTTTTCTTTTTGCCCCGGCTGTGCATCCTGACCGATTTGAAATTCGGCCCGGGCAAATGATAACCAGACCCGGCAGCAGGGGCAGCTGAAGTCAAATCGGCAGGCTTCCTCTTCATCATTTATACTCAAGGAACATGCGATGACCGATCAATATGAGCATAAAGCCCGCGACTGGGATGAGGTTCCCTGGAAAATGGATCTGGCAGAGGAGACCTTTAACGCTATCTGTGCCAGGGTGGATATCCCGCCGGACGCACACCTGGTTGATCTGGGCGGCGGCACCGGGCTGCTGACCCTGAAGTTCCTGAACAAAATCTCCCGCGTTACGGTAGTGGATACGTCGCAGGCGATGCTCGCTGTTTTAAGAGAGAAAATTAAAGCCTATCAATTGACCAACGTTGAAATCCTCGAGGAAGCACTCTCTGCGGGGACGATCCCCCCGGCAAGCTGCGATGTCATCATCAGTATGCTGACGCTGCATCATATTGATTACGTTGCCGACTTGTTTCAGGAGTTCCAGGCCGCCCTGGTACCGGGCGGGAAGATCGCCCTGGTCGATCTGGTAACGGAGGACGGTGACTTTCATCCCGCGGATGCCCAGTATGTGCACGATGGTTTTGATCCGCAGATTCTGGAAACACTGCTGGAAAGCACCGGCTTCGAAAACATCACCACTGACATCTTCACTTCCATTACCAGGGAAATGGAATCAGGCGGTACCAAGGCCTTTCCCCTCTTTTTGATTACGGCTGAAAGATCATAGTTCACGGTGTTTGTTAACCGGGTTCGGGGTATGCCTGGGAAAGGATTTCCGCGGTCCCTGGGTTGACAGCCCTTATAGAATAACTACATTAGATAAAATCACCCCCTTGAAACAATACGTTATCAGACTCCCCGCCATGCCGGTGCGGCAATCCGCGCGAGCTTGATTAGGTAACCTTTTACCAAAAAGAGTATGCGCTCATTAAAATGACCAAGGAGGAATCCCATGGGAATTGCCTTCACAATTTATACAGGCGCTTTTCTGGCTTACTGGCTCGTCACTTTTGGGATACTAACCGCTGGCCCCTTATTGGGCGGAAGCCAGCGCTTTTTAGAGTTTATGCGCAACTGGATAAAGCCACTGTTCTGGATGAACTTTGCCTATTTTGTCGTCTTCGAGATTATTTTCTCCGCCGTATACTGGTTGGGCTTAATGCTCATGCGCTTGACCGGCTTCATGAGCCCGGTAAACAGTCTGTTTAGATGGACCGGCACAATTGCCGGAAAAGATCCTTCTTTCTTTGCCTGGATTGTGCTGTCTATTATTCTCTTCGTAATCATCATGTTACCCTATATCCTGGTTCACGTTCGCCTGACGAAGTTTTTTAAGCGCGTCGTCCTCATCATGTTGTCGCCTGAATTCGGTGTTGAAAAAGCCAAACTGGTCGGCCAGGCGCCCGGTAAACTGCTGCCCACCGAATTTGTGAGAGCCATCATCGGTCCCCAGGAAAGGCCGCGCGAATGGATGGGAATGTGTCTTGAAGAGGGCAGTAAAAAGAAATTCGAAATCAGCGCAGAGAATTCAGATCATATGCGCTGGAAGGTCGCCGGGCAGATAGTGGATTTTTGGGAAACACAACTGAAATTTGATGCGAAAACGCCCAAAGAGGACAGTGATGGTAAGATAACTTACGAACATGATTACACAACCTATTTTGACGGCTTGATTATTCGCATTAAAGATGTGATGCCAGGCGAGTGGGATACCGAATTGATCCAAGTGTCGCGGGCGAGGGCGCAGAAGAAATATCATCGGGATGCGCACAAACAAGGGTTTTTCATATCCCTGATTGAAGATATCATAAATAAAGGGCTTGCGGAACATGGCGATGAGAGCAATTCCACGCTGGACGATTACCCTGAATCATTATCCCAGTTGGAAATACCAGGTGACCAAACCTTGCCTACTTAGGCGCTCGGGGAACAGACCTGTACCTGTTTGTAACCACAAAACTCGCCGGCACCATGTTTGATTTCAACATGAACCTGCCAACACAAGAAAGCCTCGATCTGTTTCGGGAAGATTTAAGTATGGTGAAAGCGCATATAGGCGTTTCATCTGCCGCCATCAGCGCAATGGAAAACCTGTTGGCCGACACTTACCAAAAAAGCGCCTAGATCGAAAATTTAGAGCGGTCGCGCTTTTCGTATTTAAAACCCAGTTCAGCCACTTTCGAAGATCGCCTCGGCATCGATGGTGATTTCCACGGTGTTGCCGACCACGATACCGCCTTTTTCCAACTCGGAGTTCCAGCTGACTCCAAATTCGTGGCGATTGATTTTGGTTTTTGCTGCAAACCCCGTCCGGGTCTTGGGCCCCTTGTCCTCGTCGCCTTCCCACCCGGGTGATTCCCACCGGCCCAGAAAGCTCACCTCCAGGTTCGCCGGACAACTAGCCGTGCTTGTCTTTGATTAGATCTATAAATGGTTTAAACAAGTCCATAGGAAAAGGAAAGATGGTGGTGGTGTTCTTTTCGGCGGACATTTCGCGCATGGTTTGCAGGTAGCGCAGTTGCAGGGCCGTGGGGTAATCCTGAATGATCTGGGCGGCTTCCGACAGCCTGGTGGCGGCCTGGAATTCACCCTCGGCATTGATCACCTTGGCGCGGCGCTCCCGTTCGGCCTCGGCCTGCTTGGCCATGGCGCGCTGCATTTCATTGGGGAGATCGATGTGCTTGATTTCAACAGTGGCGACTTTGATGCCCCACGGGTCGGTATGCGTGTCGAGAATTTCCTGGAGCTCGGTATTGATTTTATCTCTCTCAGCCAGCAGCTCATCCAGTTCCGCCTGGCCACAGACGCTGCGCAGGGTTGTCTGGGCCAACTGGGACATGGCGTAACTATAGTCCTCCACCTCCACAATGGCCTTTATCGGTTCGATTACCCTGAAATAGATCACGGCGTTTACTTTGACGGACACATTGTCGCGCGTGATGACGTCCTGGGGATCTACATCCATGGCCACCAGGCGCATGCTGACTCGGACCATGCGGTCAACCACCGGTATCAGTATGATCAGGCCGGGGCCCTTGGCCTTGATGACCCGTCCCAGCCTGAAGATGACGCCCCGTTCATATTCATTCAGGACTTTTATTGCTGCCCATAGAAACAGGACGATGGGAATCAATATTGAAAGGTAGTAGTACATGATTCCTCCGTTTATTGGTGTTTTCCGAAAACACCGGGTCAATGTGGTCCCGGACATTATCGGGAAAGGGCGAACATCATTTAATTACAGGTTCAACCGTCAGAACCAGGTTTTCCACCTGCCTGATCCGAACTTTGGATCCCTCTTCAATCGGGGCCTCTAATACGGCATTCCAGAGTTCGCCGTGCACAAACACCTTACCCTCTGGTGAAAGCGTCTTTTTGACTACCCCAATCTCACCGACCAATCCTTCAATGCCTGTTCTGGACTTTACGCGATGGGATTTTACCACCAGGCCGGCGACCACAACAAAGAAACCGGTGATGAGCAAGACGGTCGGCAGCAGAACCTGCCAGGACACGCGCATGCCCGGGATGCCTCTGTCGAACAGCATCAAAGACCCCAACAAGAGGGTAACCACACCGGCGACGCTCAACATCCCGTAACTGGTAACCTTGATTTCCAGTATGAAAAAGACAACGGCCAGGATTATAAGAAGAATGCCGGTATAGTTTACCGGAAGGGTTTGAAAGGCGAAAAAGGCCAATAGGAGTGAGATCGATCCGATCACTCCGGGGAAAATGGCCCCTGGGTGCGCCAGCTCAAAGTACAACCCCGCCAGGCCGATCATCATGAGGATATAGGCAACGTTGGGGTTGCTGATGGCTTTCAGTATTTTAGTTCGGATACCCTCCTCGATTTCAACCATCTTGACTTCACCCAGACCAAGTGTGCCCTTGTCCTTGACCTTACGGCCGTTGAGCTGGCGAATCAGGTCGTCCATATCTTTGGCTACCAAATCAATGACGTTAGCCTCCAGGGCCTCGGACTCTGTGGCGGCAATGCTATCCCGGATGGCTTTTTCCACCCATTCGGCATTGCGGCCCCGTTTCGCGGCCACACTCTTCCCATGAGCAACCATATCGTTGATGACTTTTTCGGTGATGGTTTTATCCGCCTGCTGGGTACCGATGCTCACCGGATGGGCGGCCCCGATATTCGTTCCCGGCGCCATGGCCGCAATGTCGGCCGCAATAGTGATCATGACCCCAGCCGAGGCTGCCCGGGCGCCGCCAGGGGCCACATAGACAATCACCGGGACCTCGCAGGCTAACATGGCCATCACTATTTCACGCATCGACTCCGCAAGGCCCCCGGGGGTGTCCAGTTGAATGATGATTCCGGCCGCCTTGTCACGGGAGGCCTTCTCGAGTGCTTTGACGATAAAATCGGATATTCCCGGACTGATCGGGTCGGAAATGACGATGAGATACAGGTCATTTTGTGCGGCTGGGCTATCACCTGATCCCAATGCCAGCAAAGCAGGGATGAGCAATAAAAACATCAATGCTTTCATATTGTTATTCTCCAGATGCGATTAGCGGTGTGCGACGTGTCTTAGGGCAGGCGGGTATGCAGGCATTCAGATCTGGGTGTGATCGATACTAAATAGATATTAAGCAGCCAAAGGCTTGAATGCAAGGGCTGCAACGGGTGGGCCAGGGGCCATTTGCCAACGCCCAGGAAGACAGATAAGAATGGCCCCCTTTCGATATAAAAGCCCAACTCAGGCGCTTTCCATGATCGCTTCGGCATCGATGGTGATTTCCACGGTGTTGCCGACGACAATGCCGCCTTTTTCCAGTTCGGAGTTCCAGCTGACCCCAAAATCGTGGCGATTGATTTTGGTTTTTGCGACGAACCCCGCTCGGGTCTTGGGTCCCTTGTCCTCGTCACCTTCCCACCAGGGGGTTTCCCACCGACCCAGAAAGCTCACCTCCAGGTTCGCCGGACGGGTCACGCCCCGAATGGTCAATTCACCGGTTACCGTGTAGTCGTGGGCACCCGTGATTTCCGCCTGGTTCCCCTTGAAGGTAATCTCGGGGTGCGTTTCAACATCGAGAAAGTCGGCACTTTTCAGGTGGTCGTCCCGGTCGGGTTCTCCCGATGAAAGTCCGGCAGCATCAATGGTGACATCAACCGAAAAGTTGTGCGGGTTATCCGGATCGAAGGTGAGGGTTCCGTGAACGTTTTTGAAGTGCCCCCGGACATACGTGACCATCATGTGACGCACGCAAAATTCGGCGGCCGTGTGTCCCGGTTCAAAAGACCAAGTTGCCATGGTGTCTGCCCTCCTTTTGTTTGCCCATAAAAAAATCGGGCCGCAGACACCCGATGTGCCTGCAGCCCATAAATATCAGGTTGTCACGGGTTTATGCGGATTTGCCTCTTCTGATAACAAAAATAAACAGGCCGATCACGATCAACCCCAGAATCGGGCCGAAAATCTGGACATTGGCGGCAATGAACATGGCCTTGCCGATCAACTTCATGTGTTCCGCGTCGGTTTTCGGCACCAGGCCGAGCGTATCACCGACTTTGGCAATTACCTGGTAGACAAATCTGCCTTCCGGAATTTCCTGGTGACAGGATAGGCAAACCCCCAGGCGTTCCATGTTGTCGCGCACCTCTTTGGGCAGCGGCCCATCCAGGGGCCAGTGATGCCCCACCGTCTGCAGTTGCTGATCGTCCCGGTTGACAACGTTGTCCAGGTCCATGGCCAACTCGGGCACCGGGCTGATCTGGTACTGGGCGGTCTTGGTCATCAATTCGCCTTTCTCATTCATGATATCCACATAGACCCCTTCAGCGTACCCCTTCAGATAGCGGCCATCGTGGGTGCCGTAGCCCAATGCCTTGGCGCTGGCATGGCAGGATGTGCACTCTCGCGCACGCCAGTCGACCGTATGCGGGGTGGCCGGGGCCATATCGAGGCTGCGCTGACCCATTTTATCGGACCCTTCCACACCTTCCGCCGTGCGCCAGATCTTGTTGTGAACCAGGAGCGTACCATCCGGGGCCACCACGCTGGTGATCTGCTGGCAACCGGGGATAATAGGGCTGACCCGGCCCTCGCCATTGATGCCCAGCACCGGGTTTTCCCAGCGCAGGTAAGAGCGGTTTTCGCTGGTCTTGCCATAGGCCACACCGGGCGCTACCGGTGGTTTGACACCCCGCATGGATTCGGCCGTATGCCCGTTTTCAAAATGCGTATTGCCGGCGGCTACCCAGTCCGTGGCCTTTTTGTCGCCCGAAAAATCGATTTTGACGTGGCAGCCGTAGCACTGCGGGGCCCAGGATGAATGGCAGCCGTAGCACTCGATTTTCTCCATGTGTTTGCTGGCCTGTATTTTGGCGGAGATTGCCTTGGCCGGGTTGCGCCATTTATTGGCCTTGGCCAGCGATTTCAAGGTCGGGACTTCAAAGTCCAAGCCGGAAGCGGAATGTACGATTACTTTTTCGCCTTCCCGGACCACGTTGTTGAAAGGATTGCCGCGCGTGGTGAGTAGGTAGCCGTCTTTGGCTGGATAGGTCGTGCTGAATTTTGTGTGGGTGGCCAGCGGCTCGGTGGAAAGACCACGGCTTTTTTGATTGTTGACCTCATTTCCAAATTCATCCCCCCAGCCAAGGGGCAGTTCCCAGGGATATTTTTTGGCGGTCCCGTGGCAATCCGAGCACTCTATCTCGACATTGGCCAGCAGGGTCCCGGTAATGTTGCCATTGCCGTGCATGGATGTTGTGGTGTGGCAGTCCTGGCAGAGCAGGCCGCCTTCGGGATTCCCCTCACGGGATTTCAAACGGTGGTGAATATCATCCTTTATGAACTGGTAGAACTTGGTGTGTAGTTTCGGCTGCTTTTTACCTTTTTTGTTGAATGGGCTGCCGTAGGGGAACTCCATTAATCCCTGGTAAGACACCCCGATGCGTTTGCCCCGGTTGTGGCAGGAAACACAGGTCTCATGGGGAATGCCTGAATATACCTTACCGTTGGCCATAACTTTGGCTTTGCGCGAAGATTGAATCGAATGGACCATGGCATGGCCCTTTTCATCGCGTTTCACCGTCTTATCGCCCCCCTCGTAAAGACCGGCATTGTTGTAGGGAATGTGGCAGGCACTGCAGCCCATGCCCCGGAAGTCACCGCGACGGTCACGGCCTTTTACCCCCACATGGCAACGCTGGCAGTCGGTCCGGAGATAGGTGTAAATGGCGGTCCAGGGTTTTTCAGCCAACATGTCCACATCGGTTTTGGGCACCTGTCTCAGTTCGGTGGGGAAGTTTTCCGGGTACTTTTTCATGAGCGCCTTCGTGTAGGCTTTGTAAGCCTCGGTGCCGAATATGGGTTTTGACCCGTCCGGGTCGGTAACGTCATAGTTGCCATATTTTTTGGCATACCCGGTACTGGCCGGTCCCCAGCCCCAAAGCGCCCCCTGGATTTTGCCGGCCTCGGTCTGCATGATGGATCGGAATTGGGCATAGGTCCATTCCTGGTGGCACTGGCCGCAAATCTTTTCATTGACCCATACTGAGCCGGAGTGCACCACAAATGTTGTCAGCTCACCACCAGCCGGTGCGCCGGTATGCGCGATCTTGGCATCCTTTTCTTCCTTGGGATTGCCGCCGTGACACACCACGCATCCGTTGGGGTCACCCAGCTCGGCGCCTTTGGCATAGATCTGCCGGGCCATACCGGAGCTGTGACCGCGGATTGGTTCGATGCCGGCATGACATTTACCGGGCGCCAGGCACCCGACATCAGGGGCAGGGTAGGCGGCCGGGTCCATATCCGCAGCATGCTGGGCGGCCATGGCCGGGAATGAGATAGACAAGCAGAAAACCAACATTAAACAAAAACCGGTAAGCCACTTGGAAAAATTCGGCATACAGTCCTCGCTTTGCTAATTGTGGTTTTTCGTGTTGCGTTTTGGCGTGGTGGTCGCGTTCAGGAGCAGGAAGGGAGATGGCGTCCAGGGATGCGATCCGTTGAGGTAGATATTGACTCAACTTGCGATTTCTTGTCAACCCAATTTTATGGAAATGGTGGATAATTGGGCACGTCAAAACTTTAGACGCTTTGTCGGGCAGATTGGTTACCTTGGACAGGCGCTGAATTTGCCGAAATTTCCATCTGAATTCCCTTGTTCTCGGCCGGGATGGGTAAAAGTCTTTTTAGCAATTGTGTACCCTGGGTCGGCCGTCGGTGAATTACAGTTTCGGTTGACTGAAGCTTCAGCCGGGGCGACCGCACCCGGAACGCTACCCTGCTTGAAAGCACCTGGGTATAGCCTTTCATTTCGGTGTTGGCGGTTGAGGAAAGCACAATCAGGACTGTAAAAATGCTCACCACGATTTTCATACAATCGAGGTTTCGAGTTGTTTGCATTCAAACAAACTGCCGTCGATACTGTGCTGGTGTTTGGCCGATGTAGCGTTTAAATACCTTGCTGAAAGCTGCCTCGGTTTGGTAGCCAACTTTCGCGGCCACATCCGCTAATGAACCTTCTCCGGTCTGAAGATATTTCGAGGCCTTGAAAACTCTCCATCGAGTGAGGTACTGATGGGGCGTTTCATCCACCAGGTGCTTAAATTTGGCCGCGAACGAGGCCCGGGACATGCCAACTGCACGTGAGAGGGAATCAACCGTCCAGGGATTCTGCGGCTGCTGATGAATAATCCCCAATGCTTTGCTGATACGACTATCCTTGAGCCCTCGCATCCATCCGGCGGCATCTTCAGATAAGCTGTCGAGGTATACTCTCAATATTTCGATTATCAGGACGTCAACCAGTCTATTGATTATGGTTTCCGATCCGGGTCTTTTTGAAAAAGACTCACGCGTAATAAAATCTAGGGTTCCCTCGAGCCAGGGAATATTTTGCTGATCATCGCCGCGGATATAAATCAGAGACGGCAGCACACTTAAAAAAGGATGGATGCCCCCTTTTTCAAATTCACAGCACCCGCATAACAAAGTTGCCAAGTTGCCATCTGACCCTATTTTCAAAGGATCGAGCGGGGTGTGATGTGATCCTAGGAGATCACAGATGGGCGTTGCCTGAGTCTGTAAATCATCGCTGAGCATGTGAGCGTGTCCATGGGGCAAGAACACGAGATCACCATTGGAAAGAAACAGGGGCTCTTCCAGGCCTTCCATTTGAAACCAGCAACTACCGCGACGCACAGCGTGAAAATGGGCCATATCCATGCGTTCGAAATCTAACCCCCAGGGGGCGCCTGCCTCCGTCCGGCACCAGAAACTTCCGGTCAACCGGATAGACTTGAGAATGTCGGTTAGTACGTCCATTACATTAGCTCTCGTGCAAATTTTAGACGAATGAACACATATTTCGGTGTTTTCAGTGTTGATAAGCTGCAAGACAATGATAATTAATCATATGCGGACATATAAAAAGACGTCAATATAAAACCTATCCCAAAGGAGGGAATCATGGCAGCAAGTATCTTGATTGGAGGTGCGACTGGAACCAACGGGCGGGCAGTCATCGACGTCCTAACTGAACAGGGCGTCAGCGTCAGAGCACTTGTTCGCTCCAAAGCAGCCGCCACCGGGCTGGCAGGGCCCTATGTGGAGTTATGTGAAGGTGATTATGGAAACCGAGAATCGCTGATCGCGGCGCTGTCCGGAGTTGAAGTGGCTTATTTCATCAGTGCGGTCCATAAAGATTATCCTATCTGGTTCGAGAACTTTTTAGAGACGTGTAAACACTCCGCTGTAAAGCGAATCGTCAAGTTTTCAGGTATGGGCGCCACAGAAGGTGTGCCGTCGGAGATCCTGAGGACCCACGCCAGGACTGACCAGGTACTGAAGTCATCCGGCATGGCGTACACCATCCTGCGGCCGAATTCATTCTATCAGAACATGTTTATGTTTGAGCAATCTATTAAAGCGCAAGGGGCGATTTATCTAAACATGGGGGATGCAAGACAGAGCCTGGTAGACGTGCGGGATATCGCTCAGGTAGGGGCAATCGTCTTGACCCGGGACGGTCATGAAAATAAAATTTACGACCTTTCCGGACCTGAGGCTATGACATTTCAAGAGGTGGCCGCAAAACTCTCACAGGCCTCTGGAAAAACCATTCAATATGTTCCCATTTCTAACGAAGCTGTCGAGCAGGGGATGATTTCTACCGGCATGCCTGAATGGGATGCCCACTTGCTGGCAGAGATCTTCAGCTATTTTGCATCCGGCCAGGCTGCCGATATTCACGACACCATCCAGCAGGTAACCGGGAAGGCACCCCGTACGTTCGATCAGTTCGCCAACGATTTTGCCGCGGCATTCAATTAGAGCTCAGACCACGGGAACTCATCCAGCTTATCGGCGGGAGCAACACTTTTTCAACGGTTTACCGGGGTCGCGAAAAATTGTTTTGAGAGATGCTATTTTAAGTCTGCGACCAGACGCTTGATAGCGGCCAGATACGCTGACATACCACGTATGAAGATATCGTTGTGATTGGCCCCCGGTATTTTCAGAAAATTTTTCTGTGGAGCTGGGCACGCATTGAAAAGCGCCTGACCGTCGGAAAACGGAATGATGTGGTCGTATTCGGCATGGATGATCAGGGTCGGTTTCTCAAAGGTCTTGATCTTGTCCAGGTGCCCAAAGCCGGCAGACTCTTCGAAGCCAATTGCCGCTACATTGACGCCCAGCAGCTGGAGCAGGGGTTTGACGTGGGCAAAGCCGCTTTCGATGATCAGCGCGTCGATCTGTTGCGGATACTTCCAGGCGAGTTCCAGGGCACTGGCACTTCCCAGAGACCGGCCCATGACAATCAGCGGTCCTTGATAGCGATTGTCCAACAGCCAGTAGCGGGCAAATTCGAAAATCGTGTGGCAATCATGCATCATGGCGGCCACGGTCGGCCGTCCGCCGGAACGACCGTAACCCCGGTAGTCGACCGGCAGGAAATTGATCCCCATTTGATTGTAGATCGGGCCGAGGTCATCGTAGTCGGCCACGATCTCACCGTTGCCGTGAAAAAACAGGACATTCGGCCCCTCCGGATGCGCCATGTGGAAACGACCGCCCACGGCGACATCATCGGCTACCGGGATAAGCACGTCCTGCGCAGAACCAGGGGCTGTCTGACCGGGATAGGCCTGCCTGGGATGGAAAAGAAAGGCGAGAACTTCGGGACGGTCAAGGGCTGAGTAGTCAGCTGTTGATTTTTCCATATTTTATTTCCTCCGTGGTCGCTCGGTCCAAAATGCCTATCGATTCTGTCCTGGTAAAAGGTTGAGGGTAGAAGGTATAAGGCATAAGTCCAGGATGCCTGGAGGCTAGGGTCTGGTGTCTGGAAAGACAGATTCTTCCCGCTCTCTTTTGGCTTTCTTTTGCAGATCTCTGACTCCCGACACCTGGCTCCTGATTCCCAGGATTTTCCTGCCTTCTTCCACCTTAAGACCTATCCTCCATTCGAATCTCCATCACAATCTTTCCCCAACCCCCGCACTGGATACCCACATCCGTGCAGCCGAATCTTTTGAAATGCATCTGGTTGGGATCAGCCCCGGCATAGAACAGCTCGTGTAGGCCGAACACGGCCTGTCCAAAAGAAGAGACGGCAAAGGCGCACATTCGCTTGGGGCAAAGCTTGGAAATGAGATTGCCGGCACCGTCCAGGTAGAACTTGTCGCCCAACTTGTGCTGACTGTTGCAGCCCTGCGAATCCACGACCTCGATCACGATGGTTTTGTTCATCAATTCGCCGGCCTTGCTCAGAATGTGCTCGTTGCGGGGATCTTCCTTGAATTTCTGCATCTCGGCGTCGGTATACCCCAGGTGCTGTTGAAAGAATTCCCAAACTGAATCGTCGATGGACATTATAACCTCCTCCGGTTAGGTAATTAGCTATTAGGTATAAGGTGGAAGGTGGAAGGTGGAAGTTCTGGAGTCAGGAGTCTGGGGTCAGGCGTCGGAAAAGTCCATTCTTTCTTCATCTTCTAGCAGCCATCCAGCGCAGATTCCTGGCTCCCGACACCCGACACCTGATTCACGGTGTTTTCCTTCAGCCGTCAGCCTTCGATTTAAACCTAATACTGTCCCAACTCTTGATTATAAGATTGCTTGTATTATTCTGATTGGTAGGATAATCAATCATTTAAGTCAAGACAAGATACACGCCGGGGTTCCACACCCAGTTTTCTACATATAGAGGAGGGAAGATCATGGTCAAAGTCAGAACATTTACGGGTAATCTCAAGGTCATGCATGCCATGAAGGAACTGAACAACCTGGATGAGCAGGTCAATACATTCATTGCGGAAGATAGCGTTGCCAAGGTCATTTCAGTGTCAGATGCCTGTACCTCTGGAAGTGGGGATACAATCGGGATAATCCGGGTTGTCACTTACGAGACGGCCTAGTATCTTCATCAGATTGACAATTTCGGAGATTGGGCTACCCTTGGAATAGTTAAACTCACGATAGGTTTATAAGTACGGTCCTGCCGTACGATAGGGACGTACTTGTTGCGTCGGATGGGCTAAAAAAAAAGGAGGCGTAACATGAAGGGAAACATTCTCGGTATTCTGTTGGTAAGTGTATGTGTGGCTGTATTGGCGACGACCGGCTTCGCCCAGGCACCGGTAGAGATAACCGAAACGGTGATTAGCACGGGTATCCAGGACCGTGAACCGGTGGAGTCTGGCGAAACATTTTCAAATGACATCGGTAAGCTTTACTGTTTCACCCGTACCAGCGCTGTTGCCAAAACAACAATACAACATGTCTGGTACTTAGAAGGTGAGAAAAGAGCCGAGGTAACTTTGAGCATCGGTGCTTCGCCCTCGTGGCGAACCAGTAGTTCAAAGATTATCCGGCCCATCGATACGGGCATTTGGAGAGTAAATGTGCTCGGGCCTGATGGAGAGTTGCTGGACACCGCGACATTCGTGATTCAAGAGTAGCGGAAAGCATTCGCAGAATGTGGTACTACCGCTGACCCAATTCCGCATCCGGGTGCTTGTATTGCGGCAAAAATTGGCGGTTTTCCGGGGGTTCAAAATGCCTTTTAAGAAGCTGGAGGAAGAAGAGATCGCCCGCATCAATCAACTCCAGCAGGAAAGGTTCGACACTCTCGTAGACGCCTTCGAGCCCCCTTTGCCGGCGGGTGTGCCGGAGCGCTTGTCCAGGATTGTGGCTGCAGCCGCAATAGAAAAAGGCGCGTTCGTACTGGATGTGGGCACGGGCAGCGGTATTCTGATACCCCTCATTCAACAATACGAGCCGGCAAAGATTCATGCCTGCGATCTTTCGCAGGAGATGATGAAGCACGTGCAAAACAAATACGCCGGTGTTGAGACCCATTGGTGTGATGTGCGGGATTTGACCCTGCCTACCCACAGCATTGATGTTGTTTTCATCAATGCCTGTTATGGAAACATCGCCGACAAGCCGGGCACTTTTCGCCTGATGACAAGAGTCGTGAAACCGGCCGGTAAAATAGTCATCAGCCATCCGCTGGGTAAGGATTTTATTGGTAAACTCAAACCGAATTGCCCTTTTCCCCTGGATGACTTTCCCGGTGAAGCCGAGGCCAGAACGTTGCTGAGCCCCTTTGGTTTTGACATCCACTTGTTTCTGGATGAACCGGAACTTTACCTTCTCGTTGCAATGAAACGTGCATGAGACTATTTCACCGGTGCCTTTTGCTCGTCCGGCAGCTTCATATAGCCTGGACGATATTGTGCCGATAGCTTTTAGAAAAGTCAGATGTCCTCATACGACTTTATCATAGTTGGCCTGGGAACCGCCGGATCAGCCACCTGCATGACCCTGGCCCAAAAGGGATTTCGCGTACTGGGCCTGGACAGATACCGTCCGCCCCACCAACAGGGCAGCCACCACGGCGCCTCACGCAGTGTCCGGCGGGCCTACCTGGAGGACACGGCTTATGTGCCCATGGCCCGGCGAGCCTGGGAACTCTGGCGGCGGTTGGAACGTGAATCCGGGCGGACGCTGCTGGTAAAGACACCCAACCTGACGATCGGTCCGCCGGACTGCCCGGCGGTAACCGGTTTCCTGACCAGTGCCCGGACCTACAAGATTCCCCACGAGAAACTGACCGCGGCCGAGGTACGCGCACGTTGGCCGCAATTGGCGCCGCCCGACGCATTTATCGCCGGCCTGGAAAAAGAGGCCGGCATCGTCTACCCGGAATTGAGCATTGCTGCTTTTCTAGACGCGGCTGAAAAGGCCGGGGCCGACCTGCTGTGGGATGCAAGCGTGGAGAGCTGGACCGAAGGACCCGGCAGCGTGCGTGTGCATACCGGTTCAAAGACATATGTAGCCGGTCGCCTGCTCATTTCGGCCGGTGCCTGGACCGGTGAATTACTCGGCGTTCCGCAAACAGTGCTCACGCCCAAATGGGTGCCGGTACACTGGATTGATGTCCCGCCCGACGGAAATTTTCAACTGGGACAATTTCCCGTCAATTTCTGGCAGGTGCCGCAGGAGAATAGCGCCGGCGGACGAACAGGTTTTCGAGAATTTTACACCCTGCCGGTGACCGGAACCGAGACGCGACTCAAGGCCGCTTTTCACAATGGGCTGGCTGATTGTGACCCGACCGCGCTCGATCACCAAGTTTCGTTGGAAGAGACCGAAGAGATCTCAAAAATGCTGGCCGGATACCTGCCCGACCTGGAAAACTTCTCCATGACAACCCATGTGTGCCTTTACACCATGACTCCCGATGGTCACTTTTACCTGGGCCGGAAGCCCGGCTCGCAACATGTCTTCGGAGCGGCCCTGGCCGGGCATGGGTTCAAGTTTGCGCCCGCATTGGGGGAAATAATAGCGGATTTGATGATGGATAATTCACCTGAGTTTGATGTTGAATTGTTTTCGCCACAGCGATTTGAACCAGACATAAACAGATAGGAGCTTAAACATGTCGGACACCACGTTTGCGACTCTCCTGGAACGCGCCGAAAATGTCACCGCGACGTCTCCCCTCACCATACCGGAAGACTGGATGCAGGGCCGGGCTGGGTACGGCGGATTGATCGGCGCCCTGGCCCTGAAAGCCATGCGGGCGCTTGTCCCGGAAGACCGCAAAGTGCGCAGCCTGCTGATTGCCTTTGTGGGCCCGGTCGGGCCGGAGCCTTTCTCGATCCATACCCAGAAATTGCGCGCCGGCCGCGCGGTTACCACAACCGAGGCAAAGGTGGTCCAGGAGGGCGGCGTCTGTTGCACGGTCGTGGGCAGTTTCGGTGGTGATCGCGAGTCGGACATCGAGATCGCACCGGGTGAAAGACCGCCGCTGACGCCGCCGGAGGAGGCCCTCGAACTACCCTATATCGAGGGGCTCACCCCGGCCTTTAGCCGCCATTTTGCTTACCGTTGGGCCCAGGGAGAGTTGCCCTTCACTGGGAAAGGCGGGCATGAACTCGGGGGCTGGCTTCAATTTAAAGAAAACACGGATTGCCTCTCCGAAGAATGGCTGGTGGCCCTGGCCGACGGCTGGCCCACCCCGGTGTTGTCCATGCTGACGAAGCCGGCGGCGGCCAGCACGTTGACCTGGGTTCTGGGGTTCGTTCATCTTAACCGGGATACCTGCTCGGAGAATGACTGGTGGTCTTACCGTTGCACTGTAGACAGTGCGGAGCGGGGCTATGTGCACGAACGAAGTGCCGTCTGGGATCCGGAGGGGCGGTTGGCGATACACAGTCGGCAGACAGCCACTGTCTTCGCCTGAAAGCGGTTCTAAGCGCCCTCACGTGCCCAATCTCTGCGTTGGGCCGAGAAGTTCGATCCTCGAAATATAACAAACATTCCTCCGGTCGAACTTCTCGTCCCGCCTTGATCTTGAACACGTGAGGTCGCTTAGAACCGCTTTCAACAGAGATATTAATCGGCTAGATATAGGCGGCCGCTTTGCTTGTCCGACGACCTGTCCGGCGGAGCGTGGCATATGCGCAGGCTTGGCAGGCTTTCCCTGGCTTCAGACTTCGGGTCTCAGACTGCATGTCCTTTCTTCAGCCTTCTACCTTCCACCTAAACACCTATCTACGATATATCCATCACGACCAGCTCGACAGTGCGGACCTGGTCGTTTCGTTTTACTTTCAGCTTTACGGTTTGGCCAATGGCGTATCCTTGCATGGAGCGGACCATGTCGATGATATTGGTTACCTCCTGTCCATCAATGGCCAGGATAATGTCGCCGAGCAGCCGCTGGCGGTAATCGATGCCTTCCAAACCGACCCTGTCCGCTGAACCGTTCGGCATGATACGGTCGATTACCACGCCGATGACTCCCAGCCGGGCACTGTCCTCCGCCGATAAGGCCACTATGCCGATCCCTGGTCGGGGAATTTTGCCCTTGGAGATCAATTGGGGTACAATCTCGTTGACCACATCAACCGGAACGGCGAACCCAATGCCGGCAAAGCTGCCCGATCCGCTGATGATGGCAGTGTTGACACCGATAAGGCGTCCGGCCGAATCGATGAGGGGGCCCCCTGAGTTGCCCGGATTGATAGCGGCGTCGGTCTGGATAACACCGGCGACTTCACGGCCGGCCGCCGTCGGTAAGCGGCGATCGAGGGCGCTGATCACGCTGGTGGTCAACGTGCGTGACAAACCGAAGGGGTTGCCGATGGCAAAGACGGCTTGCCCCACATCGAGGTCATGGCTGCTGCCCACCGGGATGGGCGCAATGCCCGCGGGAACGCTGCGCAGGCGAATGACGGCCAGATCGTAATCCTGGGTGCCGCCAACATAGGTAGCCTCGACGGCTTCGCCGTCATCCATGCGGACTTGAATGCGCTCGGCGCCCTGGATGACATGATAATTGGTGACCACGTGACCCCGGTGGTCCCAAAGAAAACCGGACCCGGTCCCCTGTTGTACTTCCCGGGTACCGAAGAATCCGCGCACTGCATTTTCGGTGAATATATAAACCACCGAGGGCGATGCGCTGTTGAAGATTCCCATGGTGGCCTTTTCAAACTCTGCCAGGTCACCGCGTGGTTCAACTACCCGCGGCTGGCTGTTCATCAGACTGCGTTGATCGAAGAAGCTTTTAAAGAAGACGATAGTCAGTATGCTGACCAGGCCGATAATGATCCAGGAACGCCCCTTGCTTTTTTTGTTCGGATTCATGAAAAGCGAACCCCCTGCTTTCAATGGTTTTTTCAATAGTATTCATGCTGACCGAAATATCAAATTGTCCCAAAACGAATTGAAGGCTGGAAAAGGTTGATCCGGTTGAATGGAGGCGCTAAGGTAGCTGACGCGAGCCGGAAAATAGGTCCCGCTACTGAAACTTACTAAAAGCGACAACCATGAATTAAAAGGATTGAATGCCAATGGACAAGCATGAATCGCCCTACATCGCTCATGTTTTCGTTTGCACCAATGATCGGGACGGGGTCAGAAAATCCTGTGCCGATAACAACAGCCCACTTGTCAAAAAGAAATTGAAGGATGCCGTTTACGCCAAAGGCTGGAAAGGCAAGATCCGGATTTCTACCTCTGGGTGTATGGGCCTTTGCGCCCAAGGCTCCAATGTTATCATCTATCCCCAGAAAATCTGGTTTTCAGATGTTTCCCCCGACAATGCGGGCGACATTGTGGCAACCCTGGAAAGTCTCATGGTATGAGAGAACAAATATTAAAAATAGCCGCGCGGATCAAAACCGGTGGAAAGAATATCGTGTTTACCGGGGCGGGGATATCCACCGAAAGCGGTATTCCGGACTACCGCAGCCAGGGCGGGATATGGGACCGGTTTCGGCCGGTCTATTTTGATGAATTCATGTCGTCCCGAGAATCACGCGAGGAGTATTGGCGCCGGTGGGTTGAGTTATATCGGGGCTTGTTAGCCGCCAAGCCCAATCCGGCCCACCTGGCTTTGGCCAAATTGTGCGCCGCTGGTCTGCTCGAAGCGGTTATTACGCAAAACGTCGACAACCTCCATCAGGAGTCCGGCATCCCGCCGGAAAAAGTCATCGAACTGCATGGGAACACCCGCCGCATACGCTGCATGCATTGCCGCAAATTGGTTCTCACAGATGCTGTCTGGCAGCGCCTGTCCGAGGGTGATACTGCCCCGGAATGCACCTGCGGCGGCTATTTGAAACCGGATACGATTTCATTCGGCCAGTCCATGCCCGAAGCTGAGGTTAAAAGAGCCACGGCGCTCTCCAGCGCCTGCGACTTCTTTATGGTCGTGGGGTCCACCCTCCTGGTCCAGCCTGCCGCCCACATGCCCTTTTTCGCCAAGAATCACGGAGCCTTCCTGGCCATTGTCAATCTTTCGGAAACGCCCTGCGACGACATCTGTGATGTGCTGATCCAAGCAGAGGCGGGGAAGGTGTTGCCGGCAATAGCCGAACGGCTTTTGAAAGCCGAGGTATAAGATTTAAGGTATAAGGTAGAAGGACACAGGGTGCTGGGGTCAGGAGTCGGGAGTCCGGTGTCAGACAGATCACGCTTTCAGACTCCGGACACCGGACGCCTGATTCCAAGGGCTTTTCCCCTTCCAATCCCCAAAAAATGATTATCTTATCCCTGTATCGAATGAGACGGCCAGCGTTTGCCAACGCCGGGAGCACGCTTTGACCATGACATAATAAAACGGGATACGGACACATGAATTATAAACCGATACCCGCCGCCATAGAAAATTTAAACTTCGACAACCGCTTCGTGCAGGAATTACCGGCCGATCCGGACCCGGCCAACAATCGCCGGCCGGTCTATGCGGCCTGCTATTCGCGCGTAAAACCGCAAACGGTGCGCGCGCCGCAACTGGTGGCCTACTCCAGGGAAGTGGCCGAATTGCTGGATATACCCCCGGCGGTTTGTGAGACGGCCTATTTTGCCCAATTGATGGGCGGCAATATACTAGCGCCCCAGATGGAGCCTTATGCAACCTGCTACGGGGGGCACCAGTTTGGAAACTGGGCCGGGCAGCTGGGGGATGGCCGGGCCATCAACCTGGGCGAGATCGTAAACCGGCGCTCGCAACGCTGGGCGCTCCAGCTGAAGGGCGCCGGGCCGACACCCTATTCCCGCACGGCCGACGGCCTGGCTGTATTGCGCTCTTCAATCCGGGAGTTTCTATGCAGTGAGGCCATGTATCATTTGGGCGTGCCCACCACGCGCGCCCTGAGCCTGGTGCTGACCGGGGAAGAGGTCGAACGGGACATGTTTTATGACGGCCACCCGAAGATGGAACCCGGGGCGGTGGTCTGCCGGGTGGCCCCCTCGTTTACCCGGTTCGGGAATTTCGAAATATTCGCCTCCCGCAAGGAATTGACCGTTCTCAAGCAACTTCTGGATTACACCATTCGGACCGATTTCCCCCACCTGGACTTCGCTGCGCCGGACGTCTACATCCAATGGTTCGAAGAGGTCTGTCGGACCACGGCGGAACTGATGGTGCACTGGATGCGGGTCGGTTTCGTCCACGGGGTGATGAACACGGACAACATGTCCATCCTGGGCCTGACCATCGATTACGGCCCCTACGGCTGGCTGGAAGATTACGACCCCAGGTGGACGCCCAACACGACCGACGCTGCCACCCGACGCTACTGCTTTGGAGACCAGCCCGGGATCGCGCATTGGAACCTGCTGCAACTGGCCAATGCGGTGTACCCCCTGATCGAGGATGCCGAACCACTCAAGGACGGGCTCAACTTCTACGTGGACACTTTTCAAAGCGGCTGGCAACGAATGATGGTGCAGAAGCTGGGTTTGAAGGCCTTCCGGCCGGATACAGACGATGCTCTGCTTAAGGAGTTGCTTGCTATTTTATCCTTGGTCGAGACCGATATGACCATTTTTTTCAGGAATCTTGCCAAGCTCGATCCGGCAAACACCGAGCTGCGCGACAATCGGATTGACCTCCTGGCATCGCCGCTCGGGGGGGCCTATTACCGCCCGGAACAGCTTAAGCCGGATTATCTTGATAGGTTGAACCGTTGGCTGGCGAACTATGGCACCCGGGTTCTCAGTGACGGGCTTTCGATGGCGCTGCGCGCCCAAAACATGAATGCCGTCAACCCCAAGTACGTGCTCCGAAATTACCTGGTGCAACTTGCCATCGAAAAAGCCGAACAAGGGGATTTCGGAATGATTCACGAATTGCTGGATCTTTTGCGCTGCCCTTACGATGAGCAGCCGGACAAGAAAAGTTATGCGGTGCGCAGGCCGGATTGGGCCAGGGACAAGCCAGGGAGCTCGATGCTATCGTGCAGTTCTTAGCAACGGTTTCGTATTCTTCTTTAGGGGCCAATCCACCAGAGGCAGATGAATCTCTGGGTTGGGTCGAGGGGTATAAACCTCGAAACATTGCATATATTCCTATTGCAAAACCCCTTCTCCGGCCTTGACCTTGAGCCATGCTGAAGCACTTTAAACCCTTTCTGAAACAGCACAAGGTCTGAAATTCACGACCGCTTTGCGGGTCTGGCGCCTCGTACGGCGGAGCCTGGTAAGTGAAGTCGGGAGCTCTTTTGGCGTAGACTGAACTTTGAATTTGTGTACTTATGGAAAGGAAGCAATATGGCTGACCGACGGGATGATATCATTGCCGAACTGGAAAAAGGGCTGGAAGCGACGATAGGGTTTTATCAATCCTTTTCGCCGGGCGATCTGGCGGTGCAGGTTTACGACGATGAGCCCTGCTGGACGGTCAAACAGGTGCTGGCCCACTTTATCACCATCGAAAAATCCATGCAGTGGCTGTTTAACAATATATTGGCCGGTGGGCCGGGTTCACCTGAGGATTTCGACGTGGACCGTTTCAACCGCACCCAACCTCAGAAACTGGACGGGCTGGATCTCGAGGCGTTGATCCGGCAATACCGCACCGTGCGACAGGCCACGATTTCCATCGTGCGGGAGTTGCCGGAAAACGACCTGGACCGGCAGGGACGGCACCCCTTCCATGGCCAGGACACACTCGAGCGCTTCATCCGGTGGGCCTACGAGCATGTCCGCCTCCATGAGAAGGACATCTTTGAAAAGGTGGGCAAACCCTGACCCGATCAGCGAGTGCATTCCCTGCAGCTTGACGCAGGGAATACGAGCGAATAAAAATAGAAAACTTCCTTACGGGGGACGATTTCCCGCAGGTTGCTGAGGGGAGCGTTCAATTTCGGTCTATAGTGTATTGCGCATCATATCGCAATTGCGTTAACCCCTGATCGAGGAGCGCAGCATGACGCCCATGCCCAAGTTTAACCACCTGCCGGAACAGTTCCGAAACTTTGCCCGGCATCTTGGAACCCAGATTCCGCCCCATCGGTTTATCACCGATCCATTACGCACGCTGGCCTTCGGAACGGATGCCTCTTTTTACCGGTTAATCCCGAAAATAGTCATCAAGGCGGACAATGAGGCGGAGGTGTCCGCCATCCTGAAAGCGTCTGACGCCTGTGGGGTCCCCGTCACCTTTCGGGCAGCCGGAACCAGCTTGTCGGGCCAGGCCGTCACCGACGCGGTCCTGGTGATTGCGGGCGACAGCTGGAAAGCCTATGAGATCCTCGACGGCGGTAACCGGATTCGATTGCAGCCGGGGATCATCGGGGGACAGGCCAATCGCTACCTGCTGCCCCTGGGGCGGAAAATCGGGCCGGATCCCGCTTCGATCAATGCCGCCATGATCGGCGGTATCGCCGCCAACAACGCCAGCGGCATGTGCTGCGGAACCGCCCAGAACAGCTACAATACAGTTGCCAGTATGCGGGTCGTCCTGCAGAACGGCACCCTTCTGAATACGGCTGATCCTGAGAGTCGCCGTGCTTTCAGCCAGACCCACGCTCAACTCCTGGTAGACCTGGCCGCCATGGGTCAGCGCGTGCGTGCCAACACCGACTTGTCTGACCGTATCCACCACAAATTCAAGATCAAGAACACCACCGGGTACAGCCTGAACGCCCTGGTGGACTACGAAGACCCTTTCGATATCCTCGCCCACCTCATGATCGGATCGGAAGGCACCCTCGGGTTTATATCGGAAATCGTCTACGACACCGTGGTGGAACACCCCCACAAGGCGAGCGCTCTGATTATCTTTCCCGATATCGAGGAGGCCTGTCGGGCCACCATGCTATTGAAAAATGAACAGGTGTCCGCCGTAGAGCTCATGGACCGCACCGCGCTGCGGTCGGTGGAGAAAAAGGTCGGGGTTCCCGATTATCTCAAACGCCTATCCGCCGACGCCACGGCCCTACTGGTGGAAACCCGGGCCGCGGACGCGACTGCCCTGCAGCGGCAGATTGATCAGATTGCCCGGTCGATCAGCGGTATCCCCCTGGAAAAGCCGCTGGCTTTTACCGACCAGGTAGACGAATACACGGCTCTGTGGAACATCCGCAAAGGTCTGTTCCCGGCCGTGGGGGCCGTAAGGCAAACCGGCACCACCGTCATCATCGAAGACGTGGCCTTTCCCATCGACCGGTTGGCCGCGGCAACGCTTCACCTGCGCAAGATCATGGCCACGCATCACTATGATGAAGCCATCATCTTCGGCCACGCCCTGGAGGGCAACCTGCATTTTGTCTTCACGCAGGATTTCAGCACCACCGCGGAAGTCGAGCGTTATCGCCGGTTCATGCACGACGTGAGTGTTATGGTGGTGGACACCTACGACGGCTCGCTCAAGGCGGAGCACGGCACTGGGCGGAACATGGCACCCTATGTCGAAATGGAGTGGGGCGCGGAGGCATATCGTTTGATGCAGGCGATCAAGGACCTTTTCGATCCCCGCAACCTGTTGAATCCGGGGGTGATCCTAAATGCCGATCCCCAGGTGCATGTCAAAAACCTCAAGCCATTGCCGGCCACGAACGAGATCGTCGACAAGTGTATCGAATGCGGGTTTTGCGAGGTGGTCTGCCCCTCAAAGAACCTGACCCTGACCCCTCGCCAGCGAATCGCTGTGCAGCGCGAGATTTCCCGACTCAAGCGGAGCCGGAGCGGTTCTGACGCACTACAGGATATGTTGCGGGATTATCTTTACCAGGGCAATCAAACCTGCGCGGCCGACGGCCTGTGCGAAGTGGCCTGCCCGGTGGATATCAACACCGGTGAGCTGACCAAAGCGCTGCGGCAAGCCACCGTTGAAAATACCGTGGCAGAGGCGATTGCCCGTCTGGCCGGCCGCCATTTCGACCTGGTCACGGCGGTTGTCGGACGCGGGTTGCAGCTGGCCGATGCTGCTCACCGGCTGCTGGGTTCACCAACCATGACAAGCCTGGCAGCTAAAGCCCGGCAATTAAGCGGTAACCGCCTGCCCCTGTGGAACCGGGCCATGCCGACCTTCGCCGCTGCCCGGAAAACGCCGCACAGCGTGGTGCCGGGCGGGCAGCCGGTTGTCTATTTCCCCAGCTGTGTAGCCCGCACCATGGGGCCGGCCCTGGGTGATCCCGATGACGATACCCTCATGACGGTCACCGAGCGGGTATTTGCCAAAGCCGGCTATCGAACCATCTACCCGCCGGATATGCAGCGCCTGTGCTGCGGCATGCCGTTTTCCAGCAAAGGCTTTGTCCGGGTGGGGGACCAAAAAGCCGCCGAACTCGAGGCAGCGCTGCTGGATATTTCACAGGGCGGTCAGATCCCCGTGGTTTGTGACACCAGTCCCTGCCTGTTGCGCATGCGCCGACTTTTCACTGGCAACCTTGAGTTGTATGAACCGGTCGAATTCGCCTACCGCTACTTGCTGGACAAATTGAACATTTCCCGGCTGCAAGAAACCGTGGCGATCCATACCACCTGCAGTTCCCAGAAGATGGGGCTCGACGCCACGTTTCTGGCGGTTGCCCGGGCGTGCGCCGAAGAGGTAGTGGTTCCCGAACGGGTAGGTTGCTGCGGGTTTGCCGGGGACCGTGGGTTCTCATTTCCGGAACTCAATGCCGCTGCCCTGGCCGACCTGAAGCCGGCCGTGAAAGATACCTGCACATCAGGTTACGCTAACAGCCGCACCTGCGAGATCGGGCTGACCCTGAACAGCGGCATCCATTACAAGTCTATCTTCTATCTTCTGGATCGCTGTGCACGTTAGGATGAAGGGCCCTTGATGCCAAGGCCCTGCGATCAGCGCCGGTCTCCAGCCGCTACCCGGTCGTATTTCATATAGTTCAGTGCCGAAAGGGTGTGAAAAAAGATGGCGTATGGCACGAGGAACAAGGGGATCAAACCGGTTGGAAATGTAATCACCGTGTAGGTGGCTGCCGGGAAAAACAGCTGCAATGGAGTGGGCGAAGAAGTAAATCCGAAGAAAAAGGCACTCAAAAAGTCGAGCACGCCCAGCACGATTACGAGCCAAACTGCCCCGCCGGGAATACGTCTTCGGTTTCTGTACCGTAGCAATACCAGCATAGCAACCAAAGCGACGGCGATGTCGCCGACGCCGGCCGGATAGGCGAATATTCCGGGAAGGTTGCCACGGGCCATCTCGATCAGGAAAACGCCCCCGATGGCTCGGAAAAGCTGCAAACCGATCAGCCATCGCTGGGAAAGCTTCCGGCTGAGAAACCAGTCCCTACCCAGAAACAAAATCAAACTGGGTACTATCCACGCCAGCGGAACAATCAGGTTCCCAGTTAATCCCAGGCGCCCGGGGGTATCGCTTATACAGACCCAGAACATCAGCGCGCCGAACCACAGGAAGGCGATGCCGATCTGCATTCCCTTTTTTGGGGATGCACCGCTGAACACGTACGTCCCCAGCACATAGATCGGTGTTACCATCAGGCTGCCGACCACGATCATCACAGTCAGGAAATGGGCAGGCATTAGCGTATACATATTAAAGCTCCTGTATATTGGCCTTCAATGCAATTCTTTGAGTGACGACCGGGGGGTGTGTGCTGGGCAGCCAAGTTCCAAAGCATCAGGTTTTCAACTTTAGCATCTCTCCCATGCCAAACGCGTTGTAGATACCGGCAGTGATCTGCTCGAGCTGTTCATTATAACTTGCCATAGGTTCGCCCATGCCCATTTTGTCCACGACCGTTCGGAAGCTACGCTGTCCGGCCGGGGTGTCCACCAGGTTAGCCACTGCATCGGCAACATTCTGGGGATTTTGGGCCGGGTTGTCCGCCAACGCCTTTTCGAAGTTTGTGAAAAGCGCCACCGGTGCCTGGGCAAATTCCCCGTAGCCGGCATCGCGGGCCTGATCGCCCGGCTTGAGCAGCTTGTCCATGAAGTTCGTCGGAAAACCGCCCGGCTCGACAATGCATACATCGATGCCAAATCCACTGAGTTCGACACGATAATTTTCCGCCAAAGCTTCCATTGCCCATTTGGATGCATTGTAAGGTCCGTAAAACGGCAGCACCATGCGACCCAGGATACTGGTGATATGCACCAGCAGGCCTGAGTTTTTTTCACGCATATGGGGAAGCACCGCTCGGTTGACACGCTGCACGCCGAACACGTTAATGTCGAACAGGCCCTGCCAGTCTTCCGGGGTGAAACTTTCCTGCAGACCGATAACCCCCACGCCGGCATTGTTAACCACAACATCGATGCCAGATACCATCGCCAGCGCCGCTTCCACACCCTTTGCAACGCTATCATCGCTGGTGACATCAATCTCAACTATATGGGCACCGGCCGATTTGAGCTCGGCAGCGACTGCTTGATTCTTGGCATCCACCCCGCGCATCGAGGCGACTACGGTATGACCGGCTTTGAGCAGGGTCTGGGTGGTAAGCTTTCCGAATCCGCTGCTGGCACCAGTAATCAATATATTTTTAGACATTTTATTCTCCTTTTTCAATTGGACGTCCTTTTAAGCATATTCGCGGACATCTAGAATGTGGCCCGTCATATCGCCTTCCAGACTGACTCGGTAGGCCTTGGCCGTATCGGCGGCCGAAAGGGTACCCTCCGTGTCCATGCCCATCTGAAGGGCGGTTTCGGTAACGAACACCGGGCTGACAATATTAATGCGCAGGTCAGGGGAGAAATCCAGGGCGGCGGCACGCACGAATCCCTCCAACCCGGCGTTGACCATAGCTGTAGGGGCGGTGCCCGGCCAGGGGTTACTGGCCAGTATCCCGTCAGGGTGACCGAACCACCGGCATTGATGTGGTGCCGGGCGGCACGCACCAGGTTCACCTGTCCCATAAGTTTGTTCTGAATACTAAACTTGAAATCATCGTCGCTGGCGTCCTGCGCGCTGCCGAAACGGGATGCCCCGGCCGCACAGATCACGGCGTCGAACGAGCCGATATTTTCAAACAAGTCCACAATGGAATTTATATCCCCCAGGTCCACCGTCGCATCCCCCGAGTTATTTCCAACGCGAATCACCTCGTGCGACCGAGCCAGCAAATCCGCAATTGCCTTTCCGATGGTTCCGGTTGCTCCCACTACAATGATCTTGCTCATCGGTATACCTCCCATCATGATATTCAGGGTCCGGCTCACCGGTTGGTAACGTTCGGCAGATGGTGGTGAGCGGCGGTAATGAAGGGCCGGTGCTACATTAGAGGAAGATTGCGCCTGCCCTGGCAATGAACCGCAGTCGTATGAATGTGAGCCGGAATGACGAGGAAAGAATCCAGATACCCAGCGGCCGAAAAATCAGATTACCACTGACAGAAATTAAATCGACCGTTTCGGTTGTCAAATAAGATCTGGGCGACAACGCAGATGTTGTTAACTAACCAATTGATATTTATTGTAAAACATAAAGTCCAATGAGAGTAGCCGCATAAACGAAGGACGCTGTGAGATAAATTGACGCGTCTTTGCTGCGGACATGCGCAGCGCTATCCGTTGCCACAGAATCCCATCTTAGAGATACTCTGTCATACAAAACGACCTGATTTTCACTTTAACAGGGTTGCGATCGCCGCCACTAGTGCCAAGCAGTGACAACATAGAGCATTGGTCAAATCCCCCCAGTGTGGTAGATTGAATGCATAACACTTCCGGCAGACCTTTCGTTCCCGACCTGTTTCAGCGCCTGCGATTTTCCTTCCCTGCGACTCTGTTGCTGACCTGAACCCGCTTTCGGTATTGTAACGTTTTTTTTATGACCTTGTTCGGGGGAAAGGGGGTATCATGACGAAACTAATAGGCCTGGTCGCCATCTGGGGGCTACTGTTCTTGCCGAGCACCCCATTTGCGGAAAATTTTGAATTTGTAGAATGTAGCTACACATACTATACCCACTTGCACGGCAGCAGCGAACTGCCCATCGTGACCAATTACAAGCAGCGCGGCGTTATTCGCGGTAAAAGCGAAAACGATTTTTTGGATCGCTCCACCTATTTCATGGAGGGCATGCTGACCCGCCCGCCCTCGGATGGGATTTATCTCACTTTCTCGGCAGGTAGGGGCACATATGCCATCGTGTTTGTGGACAAAGACGGCGACATGATTCTGGGTTACGAATACGGTGACATCACCCGGCACTATCTGGGAACGGGGCCCCCTTTGTCGGGCGAGTTTACGGATGGAACCGGTAAATTCCAGGGGATCAAAGGGAAGTTTACGGTCTCAAAAATATTCGGGGAACAAGTCCGGCTTAAATCCGAACTGAAAAAACATCTGGCTGAACTCGAACCTTTCGGTCCGATTGGCTGGAATGATCACGAGATGTGCAATGTCGTCAGCGGCCAATATGAGTTGGTATCGCAATAGTCCCTCAAAATCTTTTAGTCACAATCTAAACCCTCCACCTCTGGTGACGGACCCGGAGAGGTTCTACCGGTCCGGGAAGCATATGCCGTCTCTGGCAGTAACGAGAAAGACTTAAACTGTCTGTTATTATACATCATTTTGTTCATTTTCTTTCGCGTGAAAGAAAACGAACCAAAAGAAAACGCCGGTACGGTTCATAGACATAGGTAACACAATAGTACAAGGACATAGGTAACACATTTGCAGTATAGAAGTTTC
>Ga0126326_1000003_pt1 | contig 187834 bp, 160 predicted proteins | sample InaspJWI67metaG_FD_94485 | JGI IMG/M metagenome (GOLD analysis project Ga0126326, IMG submission 94485) | Marine gutless worms symbiont microbial communities from Oahu, Hawaii - Inanidrilus sp. 1 OAHU.JWI-67 metaG | ecosystem: Host-associated > Annelida > Digestive system > Unclassified... | reverse complement strand
GAACAGTACAATCAGGAGCGGCCTCATGAGTCGTTGAACAACCTAACCCCGGTTGAATATTTGACCGAAAATTCACCCGAAGTCTCTACTTTCTGGTGGACCTAACTTGGGGAGGGTTACAGTCGCGCTATTTGGGGCTGGAAGAGCGGATCCGGAGTGCACTGGTGCAGCAGTTGACCCGGGGTCGTATCGATATCCGGATGCAAATTCAGGACAAAGCAGCTGAAAGCCTCGCTTTTGAGATTGATGAGATCCGGGCTAGCGCTTACCATCAGGCCCTGGACAGCATTCGGGAAAAGTTTAACATCGACGCCCCGATTTCACTGGATGCCATTGTGGATGCCGGTGGAATCATCAAGCCGGTCGAACACGAACCGGATCTGGCCGCCTGTCAACCGGCAGTGGATGAATGCCTGGCGCAAGCTTTGACCGAACTGGTTGCCATGCGTGCGGCCGAAGGCAAATTTCTGGCCCGAGATTTTGATAAGCGGCTGACATTTATAGAAAAAAGAGTGCAAGCGATTGAGGCTGACTCGGCAGATCTGCCGGCCCAGTACCAGCGGCGCTTGCTAGATCGCATTGCCGCTTTGACTCAGGGCATTGTCGCAATTGATCCGGACAGGATTGCGCAAGAAGCGGCGCTCCTGGCGGACCGGAGCGATATCTCGGAAGAACTTGTGCGGATCTACAGCCATATAGAACAGTTTCGCAGCCTGATGAAGGCTCCGGAACCGGCTGGTCGCAAGCTCAATTTCCTCCTGCAGGAATTTAACCGCGAGTTTAACACCATCGGTTCGAAAACCGGCAAGGCCGGCATTGCCCATATAGTGGTCGAAGTAAAAGCCGAACTCGAAAAGCTAAGAGAACAAGTACAGAACGTCGAGTAGTGTCCCGCCACAAGGGGCATCTTTTGGCCCGGGGCGGCGTTCTCGCTTCTTTGCAATCCTCAACGTAGCTCGCTACGTCTGCGGATGCAAAAAATGCTGCGGCCTTGCCCCGAACCAAAACCTACCCCTTGTGGCGGGACACTCATGGTAATAGGGGCATCTTTTGGCCCGGGGCGGCGTTCTTCAGTCTTCGCAGACGTTTCGCCGGACAGGCGCTTCTTTGCATTCCTCAACATAGCTCGCTATGCCTGCGGATGCAAAGAATGCTGCGGTCTTGCCCCGAACCAAAACCTACCCCTTGTGGGGTGACACTCTTTATAGCAGGGGACATATCGGGGGAGGGACACAAGCAGTTTACTAAGGACGGGCAACCTTTTACGTGCGTTAGGGAAAGGAAATGGAAACCAACCTCTTAAACATCGGATTTGGAAATACAGTCGTAGCCGAACGGGTCGTGGCCATTGTGACGCCGAATTCCGCGCCGATGAAACGCTTGAAAGATCAGGCCAAGGAAAATGATCGCCTGGTGGATGCCACCCATGGACGACGAACCCGTTCGATCATTGTCTTGGACAGCAATCACATCATTCTTTCCGCCATTCAGGCGGAAACCGTTGCCCAACGCTACGCCGGTTTGGGAGAAGAGTAGGCCTTGGAAAAGCGTTCCCCCATAGATGCCGACAGGGCAAACAACGGCACCCTTTTCGTGCTTTCTGCTCCATCGGGCACCGGTAAGACCACCATCTGCAACCAACTTCGCCGTTTGGATTCCGATCTGGTGTTTTCGGTGTCGTCTACTACCCGTGCGCCCCGCGCCGGTGAACGCCCGGGAATCGATTACCACTTCGTTACCATCGCAGAATTCGAGCGTAAGATTGAGGCCGGTCTTTGGGCCGAGTGGGCCCGGGTGCATGGGAACTATTACGGCACCTCGGCGGAGTTTTTGGATGCCGCCCTCGCAATGCGGCAAACCGTGCTGCTCGATATCGACGTGCAGGGTGCCCAGCAGATCCGAAAACGGTACCCCGATTGCGTTACCGTGTTCATGATGCCGCCATCGATGGAGGCGTTGCAAGCGCGGCTTGAGGCCCGGCAGACCGATAATGCCGCCACGATTACCAAGCGCCTGGCCAATGCCCGGGCCGAGATTGCTCAAAAGGACCGGTACCACCATATCATCGTCAATGACGACCTGCAGACGGCTGTCGATGAAATGATTGCGCTGATATCCCAATACAGCCGGTGACTTCTTATAGAGGTTCATACGTAGGAGCTGCAATTGAAACCAGAAATTCTCTACGGTATCCATCCGGTCCAGGAGGCTGTACGTGCCGCTCGGCGCGATATCCTGGAGGTTTTGATGACGTCCGGGAAGAAGGGCGGCCGCCTGGTGGAAATCGAGCGACAGGCCCAGAGGGCCGGTCTGAAACTACACCAGGTGTCGCCAGACAAACTGACTGCCATCGCCGGGGACCGAAGGCATCAGGGGGTCGCGGCCCGGGTCGGACCGTTGCCGCTGGTTGAACTGCCGGAGATGGTGTCTGTTTTGGACGACAACCCTGTCCCGTTTTTACTGCTCCTGGATCAGGTGCTGGATCCGCATAACCTTGGCGCGCTTATCAGAACAGCCCTGTGTGCGGGCGTGGATGGGATCCTCTGCACCCGTGACCGGGCGGCCGCGCCGACGCCGATCGTGTCCCGGATATCTGCCGGCGCTATGGAGCATGTTCGCATTGCCATCGTCACCAATCTGGTATCAGCCATAAACGCATTGCAAGCGAATCGCTTTTGGGTGGCCGGGATGGACACGGCTGGCCAACAATCTTTGTTCACGGCCGATCTCTCCGGACCGTTGGCGGTTGTCATTGGCGGGGAAGAAAAGGGGCTGCGGCCACTCGTGAAAAAACAGTGTGATTTTCTGATTGCCATACCCCAGGTAAGCGCCCTGAATTCCCTCAACGCCTCCGTAGCCGGGGCAGTGGTGATGTACGAAGCATACCGGCAGCGAAGTTCACATCAGGAGGCGTAATACAAACAGAATGCGGATACAGGGGCACGGAAAAGGGGTCGGCGTCTGGGCGGCAGTCGGCCAGGCGTTGATAAACACCCTGCTGCCCCCCCGCTGCCAGGCCTGTGGTGGCGGCCTGGATTGCCTGGCCGCTGGGCAAACAGTCACTGCACTTCCGTTGGAATCCCGGCGACTCGGGCCTGTCGCGCTCTTAAAAGAACACCTGTGTGCCGACTGCCTGAAGGGTGTCATCTTGATCCAAGCGCCCATGTGCACCTGCTGTGGTCAAATGTTCGCGGGTCGGGAGGGGCCGGATCATATTTGCGGTGCTTGCAGCGGTAATGACTGGCAGTTCGGCCGGGCCCGGGCCGCCGCTATTTTCGACGCGAGCCTGGTCGTCCTGGTCCATCGCTTGAAGTACAACGGCCGGGTCGGTTTGGCCCGTCCATTGGGGAAGTTGATGCTGGCAAAGCTCCGGGAGCACTGGGATCCGGCCGATTTCGACAGGTTGGTGCCCATTCCGCTGCACCCCCGGCGTATACGCGACCGGGGCTTTAACCAATCCTTGTTGTTGTTGCGGTCCTGGAACCAGGTTGACCAACGGATGTCGACCGGATTAAAGAAGTGTTCGACAGCGCCGGAACTGCTGGAACGGATTAAACCGACCATCTCCCAAACCGGCCTGGGCCGCAGGGAGCGGGTTGCGAATCTGAAAAATGCTTTCAGGGTGCCCCCGGGAACGACGGTGACCGGGCTAAAGGTACTGCTGGTCGACGACGTCTTTACGACGGGAGCCACGGCGAATGAATGCGCACGCACCTTAATGCATGCCGGTGCCCGGAGTGTTGATGTGTTTACCCTGGCACGGACTCAAAAGGAATATGGGACTTGGAACCATGGGAAAAATAGTTGAACTCGATGAATTGCTGGCAGAACTCGCCCGGCAGCGCCGGACCCATCGCCGGGTCGTGTTTACCAACGGCTGTTTCGATCTCATGCATGCCGGCCACGTCAGTTACCTGAACGCCGCCAGGCAGCAAGGTGACCTGTTGGTGATCGGCTTGAATTCGGACCGGTCGGTGCGTGCCATTAAAGGTGCGACCCGTCCGATCGTGGCCCAGGATATGCGCGCCAAGGTGTTGGCGGCTTTGGAATGTGTAGATTATGTAACGTATTTTGATGAACCTGATCCACTGCAGCTCATTCTGGCCATCAAGCCGGATATCCTGGTCAAAGGCGCGGACTGGGAAGAGGATCAGATCATCGGTGCCGCGGAGGTCAAAGCCGCCGGCGGCCGGGTTTTCCGGGTGCCGCTGCTGCCGGGAATTTCCACTTCTGAGATCATCCGGCGGATATTGGAATCCCGGGGCCCCGGGCAAAACGGTGTATAGATGGCGCAGTCGTACATGTCCGGTAATACGCTATTCGAAGCCGAACGCGCCGGAGTGGTTTTCTTTCAATTCACTCAGTTGGCAGCTTTTCCAGAACTCTCCCATCAAGTTTTTTCTCGCCAAGGCGGATTCAGCCAAACCCCGTTCAATGAATTGAATGTTGCTTTCGGTGTCGGCGACCGTCCGGAAAACGTCCGGGACAACCGGCGGCAGGTTGCAAAGGCGGGGGATTATCGCTATATGGTATACGCCCATCAGGTGCATGGGACCGAGATCCTGGTCTATACCGGATCATTACCGTCCGCCGCCCTGAGCGAACAACCCCGCTCCGGAGATGCGCTTATCACGGATATCCCGGGATTGGCTCTGGTTGTCCAGGTGGCGGATTGTCAGGCGATTTTGCTGTACGACCCGGTGCGGCGCGTGATAGCCAATGTGCACGCCGGGTGGCGGGGCAGTATCGAAAATATCGCCGGAAAAACAGTGGCCGCCATGGAAAGACAATTCGGCTGCCGGGGTCGTGATATGGCCGCGGCCATCGCCCCTTCGTTGGGGCCGTGCTGTGCGGAGTTCATTCATTACCGGGATGAAATTCCGGAAAAGTTTTGGAAATACAAGCTCAGCCAGAATCATTTCGATTTTTGGAAAATCAGCCTTGACCAGCTGGTTGGCGCCGGCTTACAGAGGAAAAATGTTCAGGGTGGGAATATGTGTACCCGCTGCAGACCCGACTACTTTTACTCATACCGGGGAGAAGCCCGGCGCACGGGCCGGTTTGCCGCGGTGATAGGCTTGCGGGACGACCTGAAAGGGTAAGCCTGATCCTGTAAACCGAAAGGCGACAGGCATTGCAATGATACTTGGAGATGGAAAGATATTATGGAATCGTACGCTGGGTGAATCTTACCGCTGTATGGGGATCTCCGTCGAGACCGGGTATGCGCAAGCGACTCCCGGACAATTTGTCATGGTAAAAGTCGAAAACGGGTATGCCCCCTTGTTGCGGCGGCCTTTTTCCATCCATCGGCTGATTCAAGACGGTGAGAAGGTAACGGGGTTTGAATTGTTGTACAAAATGGTCGGCCCTACCACCAATCAGATGGGGGCCCTGGCGGCCGGCGATTCCCTCAGCCTGCTGGGCCCACTCGGCCGGGGGTACACCCTGCCCGCAGAGCCGACCCGGGTGGCCCTGGCCGGGGGCGGCATCGGTATCGCGCCCCTTATATTCTTGGCGGCGCATATGCTGCAAGCGGGCTATGACCCGGACCGGATCCGGGTATTTCTAGGGGGGCGGTCGACTCCGGATGTCCTCTGTGTGGCGGATTTCGAAAAGATGGGGCTGCAGATTTATACAACCACAGATGACGGCAGCACCGGCGAAAAAGGACTGGTTACCATGCCGTTGGAAAGGTCGCTGGCTGAAGGGGATGTGCAAAGCCTGTACGCCTGCGGCCCGGTGGGCATGCTGCGGGGGATTGCCGCTTTGGCGGATCGGTTTCAGGTGGCCTGCCAGGTGTCGATTGAAACCATCATGGCCTGCGGCATGGGGGCTTGCATGGGATGTGTGGTCAAAAGCACGGACAACCTGGACGAAAAGTGCCGGCATGCCTGCCTGGACGGGCCGGTATTCGAGGCCAGTCAGATCATAATCGAGCACTGTTAGAAATCCCGCCATGAAGGCGCGTTGCCGCTGACCTAAATTGAGACCGGCATTCAAATAAAGATCGCTCCTGATATCTGGGGGATAAGCACGTTTCCGGCCAGTTGCCGGTGAGACCGGTTGACGCCTTTCTGGCGCGTTATTTTCGTTGACTCGCCGGGCGAGCTGTGTTAAATGAATTTCCCTTGAATGGGCTGGATGTCGCGGCCCCCGTTTGCAAGGTGTGCGTTTGCATGAAAAGGGAAAAAGTACGCGCCCTTAAGGAACTGGCGTATTACAGCAGCCTGGGGTTCCAGGTGGCGCTGTCCATATTTATTGGTCTGGCTTTCGGCGTCTATCTCGATCGGAAATTCGAAACGGCTCCGTGGCTGACCCTGATTTTTCTGGGATTTGGAATTGCAGCGGGATTCCGGAATATCGCGCTCGCCATTAAAAAGAGCCGCAAGTTCTAACGACCCGGAGACCAGAGGAAAAAGAGCAAGGTGGATATCCAAAAACGGTTACTAACATTCGTTACCCGCTGCAATTGGGTCCTTTTTGCCCTTTTCAGCCTGGGCGGATGGTGGCTGGCAACGCCTGGTTTTGCCCGGGGTGTGCTATTCGGTGGCCTGCTGGTAACGGTTAATTTCCACTTGCTGGCGCGGACCCTGAAAAAGGCGCTGACCCCCCCGAATCTTTCCTCCCACAACTCCGTTTTAGCCAAATACTACATGCGTTTCATTGCCAGCGGCATCATTATATTCGTATTGATTGCCGGGCATTTTGTTAACCCCCTGGGGTTGATAGTCGGCCTTTCGGTTGTAGTGGCCAGCATTATCCTGGCGACACTCTTAGAAGTGAAAAACCTAATTTTCAAGGAGGCGGTCTAAGGTGGAACATCCCTATATGATTTTCGTACATCTGTGTGAGTTGATCGGTCTGGGGAGCTTTGCGCATCATTATCCCCATGTCATCTATTCCTGGATCATTATGATCTTTCTCATTGTTGTCGCGGGCCTGGCCGTTAAGGGTCTTAGCATGATCCCGACCAAAGGCCAGAACTTCTGGGAGATCGTTATCGACGGCATGGAAGGGTTCATGGTGGATCTGACTGGTGATGAAGGCCGCTGGTTCTTCCCGCTCATCGCCACGGTATTTCTGTATATCGCCGCGTGCAACCTGTCGGGTCTGTTGCCCGGCTTCTATCCGCCTACCGCCAGTCTCAATACCACGGCCTCGTGTGCCCTGGTTGTGGTTATTTTTACGCACATCATCGGCGTCAAGTATCACGGCGCGGCCTACATCAAACACTTTCTCGGCCCGATCTGGTGGATGGTTCCGATCATCTTTCCGATTGAGATCATCGGCCACCTGGCCCGGATCATGTCCCTCTCTTTCCGTCTGTTCGGAAACATGATGGGCCACGAGCTCGTCCTGGCCATTTTGTTTATGCTGGCCGGCGCTTTCTTCGCCCCGCTGCCGATCATGGCCATGGGTGTTTTTGTCGCCTTGGTACAGGCGTTTGTATTTTTTCTGCTCTCCATCATGTATTTTACAGGCGCGATGGAGCACGCTCACTAAGCGTATACCGGGTCGGCAATTTCAGGCCCGTCGAATTTTGTACAATAAATGGGATATTGTACACGTAATGGGATAATGGAAGAAGCAAACTAAAACCTTTCAAATTAAGGAGAAGTAGGTATGGAAGCTCAAGCATTACAGTTTTTTATCGCGTGTGCCACTGCCGCCGGTTTCGGTATCGCCATCGCAGCTTTCGGTTGTGGTATTGGCCAGGGTCTCGGTCTGAGGTCTGCTGTTGAAGGTATTGCCAGAAACCCCGAATCTTCAGGTAAGGTTACTGTAACCTTGCTGATCGGCCTGGCGCTGATCGAGTCTCTGTGTATCTACGCACTGGTAGTATCCCTTATCCTTATTTTTGCCCATCCGCAGGCAGGTGCCATTGCGGCTCTGTTCGCAAAATAAGATAAGCGCGACATAGTAGTCTAAAAAAAAGGGGCGTGCCTGTCAGGCAACGCCCCTTTTTTTTAGGTATAGGGTAGAAGGTATAAGGTAGAAGAAAAACCTGGTTTAAAAGCTTACACCCTATACCTTACGCCTTAAACCTGTAAAACCTTTCTCAAAAACCTTCCCGTGTGAGAGGTCTCCAAACCGGCGATCACTTCCGGTGTGCCGGTACCGATGATTTCACCGCCCATATCACCGCCTTCCGGGCCCAGGTCAATCACATGATCGGCTGTCTTGATGACATCCAGGTTATGTTCGATGACGATCACCGTATTGCCGGCGTCCACAAAACGATCGAGTACAGCCAGCAGGTTGCGGATGTCATCCGCGTGCAGGCCGGTGGTGGGTTCGTCCAGAATATAGACCGTCCGACCGGTGCTGCGCTTGCTCAACTCCCGGGCCAATTTGATCCGTTGGGCTTCACCCCCGGATAGCGTAGTGGCCGGCTGCCCGAGATGAATGTACCCGATGCCGACATCGATCAGGGTCTGCAGCTTGGGCCGGATAGAGGTGATGTTTTTGAAAAAGGTCATGGCCTGGTTAACGGTCATGTCGAGCACGTCCACAATGGTTTTGCCCTTGTAGCGAACCTCCAGGGTTTCCCGGTTGTAGCGTTTGCCCTCACAGGCATCACAGGGAACGTAGATGTCCGGCAGAAAGTGCATCTCAATCTTGACCACGCCGTCGCCGCGGCAGGCCTCGCAGCGGCCGCCTTTGACATTGAAACTGAAGCGGCCCGGCTTGAAACCACGCACCCGTGCCTCCGTTGTTTTGGCGAACAACTCCCGAATGTGACTGAAAACGCCCGTATAAGTACCCGGATTGGAGCGCGGTGTTTTACCAATGGGGGCCTGGTCAATATTGACGACCTTGTCGACATACTGCAGGCCTTCGATCCCCATGTGGTGTCCGGCCGGAATGCGGCTGTAATGCAGATGGCGGGCGAGCAGCGCATGCAGGGTTTCCAGCACAAGGGTTGACTTGCCCGAACCGGAGACGCCGGTCACGCAGATAAAACATCCCAGCGGAAACGCCACATCGAGTCGTTTCAAGTTGTTGGCACTCGCGCCCACGAGGGACAGGCAGCGGCCGTTGCCCGGTCGGCGCCGAGTTGGCAATTCAATGCGTTTTTGCCCCGCCAGGTATTGTCCGGTCAACGATGCCGGTGATCCTACCAAAGCTTCCGGTGAACCGCTGAACACCACCTGTCCGCCATGCATGCCGGCTCCGGGTCCCATGTCCACGACGTAATCAGAAGCCCTGATTGTCTCTTCATCATGCTCTACCACTAAAATGGTATTCCCCATATCGCGCATTGCCAAGAGGGTCGTGAGCAGGCGTTGGTTGTCCCGCTGGTGCAGGCCGATGCTGGGTTCGTCCAGGACATACAGTACCCCGGTCAATTTGGAACCGATCTGGGTGGCCAAACGTATACGCTGACTTTCCCCCCCCGATAGGGTTGCGGCGGATCTGTCCAGGGTTAAATAGGAGAGGCCGACATCATCTAGAAACCGCAAACGTCCGGATATTTCCTTGAGTATTTTTTCAGCCACCACGGCTCTTTGCCCGGTGAGTTTCATCTGGTTAAAAAAGGCGATGGCCGCCATGATGGGCATCGCCGTAATCTGGGCCAGGGTTTTGCCCGCGACTCGGACCGCCCGGCCCGAAGCATTCAGGCGGGTCCCCTGGCAACCCGGGCACGGCCGGAAGGTCATGAACCGTTTTATCTCTTTGCGGGCCGAGTGCGAATCGGTTTCCAAATAGCGGCGCTGCAACTGAGGGATGACCCCCTCGAACGTTTTTTTATAAATGTGCCGGCGGTTCTGTTTTTCAAAATAAAAAGGGATTTCTTCTTCCCCGGATCCGTGCATCAACACCCGGCGAAAAACTGGCGGCAGTTCCTGGTAGGGCGTATAGATATCTGATTTATAATGACGGGTAAGGGCGTCTAAAAAGTCCGTGAAGTGGACCGTACTGCGATTGGCCCAGGGGACAATGGCCCCTTCGCGCAAAGACAGGGCCGGGTTGGGGACGATTAGATCTTCATCGAACTCTGTTTTCGAGCCCAGCCCATCACAATGCGGACAAGCCCCGTGCGGAGAATTGAAAGAGAAGCTGGCCGGCGTGAAAGGCGGGTAGCTGACACCGCATTCAATACACACTGGTTTCTCAGTGAATACTAAAGGCGCCTGGTCAATCACATCGATAATCACGGTTCCGTCCGACAGGGCTAAGGCCAGTTCGAGCGAATCGGCAAACCGGTTTTGCATGGTGTCCTTTACGATTAAGCGATCGACCACGACCTCCAAGCTATGTTCTTTGTCCGCATCGAAGTTACCGGTCGACTCGATATCGTAAATCGTGCCATCAATCCGCACTCTCGAAAATCCATCCTTGCGCAACCGTGAAATCAGGCCGGATAGGTCGCCTTGTCCCCGGGTTATGAGCGGGGCCAGTAATTGTATACGGCTGTCCGCAGGTAACTCAAAGACTTTGGCTTGGATCTGGCTGGCAGTTTGGGCGGTAATGGGACGGTCGCATTTATGACAGTGCGCGGTCCCGGCCCTGGCGAACAACAGCCTCAGAAAGTCGTAAATTTCCGTAACGGTGCCGACCGTAGAGCGCGGATTGTGACTGGCGGTTTTCTGCTCAATGGCAATGGCCGGCGACAACCCTTCGATCATGTCGACATCCGGTTTGGCCAATCTCTCCAGAAACTGGCGCGCATAGGTGGACAGGGATTCCACATAGCGCCGCTGACCTTCAGCATAGAGGGTATCGAAGGCCAGGGTGGATTTGCCCGAACCGGACAGCCCGGTCACGACAACCAGCTGGTTGCGGGGCAGGTCCAGGTCCACATTTTTCAGGTTATGTTGACGAGCGCCCCGGATTGTTATTGTTTTTTGAGTCATTTGTAAGCACCGGATTAAGAATTTGTCAGCCAGGTCAAACCTTCAGTATAATACTCAACCGCCTCCTCTTTGTAAACAGGGTCCGAGGAGGTCAAACCAGGCCATTCTAGCGCCTTAATTGCCAGATCCGCCCTGATTTCAATACAATGTTAAAAAAATGTTAGAAAAGTGAAAAAACAAGCTATTCGGAGGAAATGGAAGATTTTTGGAGAATTAATTTTTTGTTTACGAAAGAATGATGCTGTGGATGTTGCTAAAATAGTTGAATATACTGATTTGAGCAGAATATGTGTATTCATTGGGGCTCGTAAGAATTGGATCTGAAAAATACGTTAAAACGGATAGATATAAATTGTTGATAACTGCTTCAAAGGCGCTGTATAAATCCGATTCTTCCGGATTGACAGATTGCGCCCCAATGGATAAAAAGATCTTCAACCTTGTTCAAAGGTTTCTGGATGACCCTACATTCCGGATAAACAATAATTTTACATTCAATTTCGCCTGAATTGTACGATAAAACTCTGCTTTGACAGAAGATAGCAATCTGTTTGTCTTTTAACGAAACTCATATGCAAGCAACCTGGCAAGACGTAAAAAAAATTCTCAAAGCACAGATCCCCGGACACAGCTACCGGATGTGGATCGAGCCGTTGGAATTGAAATCAGCCAATGGCACCCAGTTTGTCTTGGCTGCGCCCAATTTTTTTTCCAGAAAACGGGTGCTTGATCAGTACGGTGCCACCATCGAAGCCGGTCTTCAGAAATTGACCGGGAAATCCACCCGGCTGATTGTCGAGATTACCAACGGAGCCAGGCGTAAACGGTCAACCAGCCCTGAGCGGATTCAATTAAAAATCCCCAAAATTCAAGTCCGGCCTCATAGTGGCCGCACCCTGCGCCGGGAGTTCACCTTCGATCAGTTTGTAGTTGGATCGAATAATGATTTTGCCTACTCCGCTTCATTGTCACTGGCGTCCCGGAAATTGGGGCAGCAGAATTCACTGTTCCTTCTCTCGCGAACCGGTATGGGCAAAAGTCACCTCTCCCAGGCCATCGGCCACCATATTCTGGCCGAACATCCTTCGGACCAAGTTTACTATATTACCGCTGAGGATTTTACCAATGAAATGATCGATGCCTTTCGGCACGACTGCGTCAATGCCTTCAAAAACAAATACCGCACCGGGTGTGACGTGCTACTGCTCGAGGATGTTCACTATCTGAGCGGTAAAGAACGAACCCAGATCGAGTTGGCCCTGACCCTGGACTCCCTGCTCGAATCCGGCAAGAAGATCATTTTTTCAAGTTGTAACCTGCCGGCGGACATTCCCAAACTAAACGACAAGCTCAGGTCCCGGTTGAGCAGCAGTCTCATTTCGGAGATCGATCCGCCTGGATTCGGAACCCGGGTCCGCATTCTACGCAAGAAGGCCCAGATTTACGGGGAAATCGTTTCGGATGATGTACTTCAGTACCTGGCCGGAGAATTAACCGATGACGTCCGGCAACTGGAGAGCGGCCTGGTGGGTATCACGGCCAAATCATCCTTATTGGGAGTGCCGATCGATCTTGATCTGGCAGGCAGTGTCGTAAAAAACATTGTCCGCACAAAAAAGAATATTACGATAGAAGTGATAAAAAAATTGATCTGCAAGGAATACAAGGTGTCGGTCAGCGACGTGATGTCTAAGTCCCGGCGACAGTGCTTTGTAAAACCGCGGCAGGTTGCCATCTATCTCTCCCGGAAACACACGGACTCGCCCCTGCAGGCCATCGGAAAAAGCTTCAAGCGCTATCATGCAACAGCCCTGCATTCTATTAATGCGGTCGAAAGGGAAATGAAACTCAAAGGCGCTACGAGCAGACAGGTGGAATATCTATCCAAGAAACTCGAGGCCGGGCAGTTTTAGTAGAACCCATCTCAAAAAAGTCTTTTGGCCCAAACTCGGCGTTGGGCACTCAGAATAACTCCTCGAAATACCCGATGTATTCCTTCGGTTTATCCCTCACGGCCGCCTTGCCCCACGTTAGGCCTTAGCTTCGCGTCATTTTAAACCAAAATCCGTTTTTTGAGATAGGTTTTAGTCGGGTTTCCGAAAATCATTGCATTTTGGCATTGGTTGTTTCCGAAAACAGGAGGTCTTCCAGGATTTCCATCTTGGCCACCTGATCGCTTTCAATCGCGCACCGCAAACACAAGGCACAATACTTGCGGCAAATCCGGTCTTCAGGATTGAATTCTCCAAAACAGCCGATGTGTTGATCAAGCAGCAGTCGCGTTTCGTTCTCTAATCTCATCTTCCATCCTCGAGGCTTATCAGGTCCAGCATCTGATGGTGTATTTTTCCGTTTGTGGCCAGCAATTGCGGCATATCAATCGTAAACTCGTGATCGGTAAAGTCCGTGACCCGGGCTCCGGCCTCTCGCGCTATTAGCAGGCCGGCTGCCGTGTCCCAGGGTTTGAGATTCTGCTCCCAGAAACCTTCGAAACGACCGCAGGCCAGATAGCACAGGTCCAGTGCAGCGCTACCTAGTCGGCGGACACCCTGGGAAGCCGCCAGGCAACGAGAAAGGCGTATCATAATCTCGTCAAGAATATCACCTACATTGTAGGGAAAGCCCGTGACCAGCAAGCTTTCTCCGACATCCGGGGTATCGGAAACCCGAATAGTCTGTCCGTTTAATTGGGCCCCTTTTCCTTTGACGGCGGAAAAGAGTTCCTCGCTGACGGGATTGTAAACGACCCCGCAAATGATATCGTTCCCCCGGGCGCAGGCAATCGACACCGCAAAAAGGCCCAGCGAGTGTGCAAAGTTGGTGGTTCCATCCAGGGGGTCGATGATCCACCGAAAGGCGGAAGAGCCGTCGCTGAGGCCGCTTTCTTCAGCCAAAATAGCATGATCCGGATAGGCTGCCTGAATAGTGGCTATAATTGCTTTTTCCGAGGCCGTGTCGGCATCGGTCACCAGGTCAATGGCTCCCTTTTTGTTAATTTCCAACAGGCGGCCCATTTTTCCCATCAGCACTTCCGCTCCGTGGTGGGCGGCTTTCAAGGCAACCCTGTTTATCTTACCGAAATCCATAGCAGATTTTCTATCTCGGTTTATGCGTGCTGTCAACTCCTGCGCGCGCTGTTTATCTTGTGGCCGGCGACGGCAGCCTGGTTATCACCGCGTCGACAAGCGGTTTCAACGTAGCGCGGTCAAGGGCTGAGATGGGAATGCCGTTCAAGCGGGCTGCCATGATCGCTACATCTTCCGGGATGACCCGGTCCATTTTGTTGAGGACGGGAATACAGGGGATGTGACCGATGCGCAGATCCGCAATGATTCGTTCCACCGATTCAATTTGGGCTTTGTAACGCGGATTGCTGATGTCGATCACATGCAGCAGTAGATCGGCACCTTCCAGTTCTTCTAGAGTGGCCCGAAAGGCCGCCACCAGATCCCGGGGGAGATTATGGATAAATCCGACCGTGTCGGTAATGATCACCTCCAGATCCTGTGGAAAGCGCAGGCGGCGGCTGGATGGGTCCAAGGTCGCAATCAACCTGTTTTCAGCCAGGACCTGGCTGTTGGTCAATGTATTCAGTGGGGTCGATTTACCGGCGTTGGTATAACCGATAATTGAAATAACGGGCAGCCCTTTTTTGTGCCGCCGGGCTTTTTGCTGGGCGCGTTGTTTGCGAACCTGTTTAACGGATTTCTCCAGTCGGCCTATACGACTGCGAACCCGGCGGCGGTTGATCTCGAGCTTGGTCTCCCCGGGGCCGCGGCCACCGATTCCGCCGGTCAAGCGCGACATGGCGGTGTTTTTAGTAACCAGGCGCGGTAGCAGGTATTTCAACTGGGCCAGTTCAACCTGCAGTTTACCCTCACGCGAGATTGCCCGTTGGGCAAAGATATCCAGGATAAGTTGAGTACGGTCCAACACCTTGATATCTTCGAGCTTGCCGGTGATCGAACGGATCTGGGATGGATTGAGATCTTGATCGAAAACAATCAAGGTGGCCGCTCTTTGCAGAGCCAGGATGGCGAGCTCCTGCAGTTTGCCCAGTCCCATCAGGAACCGGGCGTCGGCTTTCTTACGTTGCTGCAAGACAGTGTCCAGGACGTTAATACCACTGGTGCGGGCCAATTCTTGCAACTCATCCAGACTCTCCAGAGCCTTCCGGCGCGAGCGGGTCGTCACACTGACCAACAGGGCCCGCTCACGGGTATCGCCGGCCATAATGGCGGTCCGGGTTTGGGCCATCTCCGTTTCCAGAGCCCGGATTTGCTCCCGGCAGTCGATGTCCAGCTGGTCCAACCGCAGCGGCTTGGGGATGTGATAGGGCGGGCCTTCAACCTGGCCGGGAAAAATGTGGGCCAGATATATCGGACCGGGCAGACCGCCGCCGCCGACGGTGATGGCTGCCATCATGTCAAGGCGCAGGAGCGCCAGGTCAGTCAGGTCATCGCGGGTGAGCGTTTCACTACCTAAATGAGTATGGATGCAGCGCAGGCCCAGTAAACGGCCTGGGTCGGTTCGATATTCTCGCAATCCGGGAATCATGATCGACTGGTGATCACCCACGATGACATGCGTAACCTTGCCCAATCGATTGATTAACAGGCCTAGCTGTCGACCCGTATCCTTTGACAGCCGGCAGATATCCCGGGCCAGTTCCGGGGAGATCAATTGAGTGGGCTGCACCCGCCGCCGATACAGATTTTCAATCTTTCTGGTGTGATTGGATTTGAGACCGCCCGTATTTCCGAAAATCCGCTTCATGAATCGTGGTTACATGCCTCCAGGCATCATGTCGGGGGCGGGATTTTCGAAACGCGTATAGGCATTGAGAAATGTCAGTGGTGCGGTTCCAACCGGGCCGTTTCTCTGTTTGGCCACGATCAGCTCGGCTTTGCCCCGGTTGGGGTTGTTTTCGTCTTTGTTGTAAACTTCATCGCGATAGATAAATGCAACCACGTCGGCATCCTGCTCCAGCGCTCCGGACTCGCGCAAGTCGGATAGCTGGGGGCGTTTGTCGCTGCGCTCTTCCAGTTTGCGGTTAAGCTGTGACAAGGCAATTACCGGTAAATCAAGCTCTTTGGCAAGGGCTTTGAGAGAACGGGATATATCAGAGATTTCCAAGTCGCGGCGTTCGGTATTGGCATGCGACCGCATCAACTGCAGGTAGTCGATAAAGATCAACCCTAAATCTTTCTCCATTTTCAGCCGCCGGGCTTTGGCCCGGATGGTCATGGCGGTTACATCCGGCGAATCATCTATATACAGCGGCGCTTCACTGAGAGCGCCGGCCGCATCGGTAATCTTGACCCAGTCTTCGCGACTGAAAAATCCGCTGCGCAGCCGCGAAGAATCGATGCGCGCTTCCGAGCACAGCAGGCGCATGGAAAGCTGTTCCTTAGACATTTCCAGTGAGAAAAAGGCCGTGGGGACGTTCCCCTCGAGTGTGGCGTTGCGGGCTATATTCAGGGCCAGCGCGGTTTTGCCCATACTCGGCCGGCCGGCCAAAATCAGCAGGTCCGAAGGCTGCAGGCCGGCCGTCATTTTATCCAGCTGGGCGAAACCGGTAGGGACACCGGTGATCAAGGCCTTGTTGCCCTGGCGCTCCTCCAGGGTGTCGATATTCGACTCAATAATCTTACCCAGCGGGTAAAAGGCCGGTTTGATCTTGTTCTCAGAGATTTCGAAGATGGCGGTTTCGGCGAAATCCAGGACATCATCCACTTGGCCGCGGTCCTCATAGCATTTTTTTACGATGGCGTTGGATTGCTCGATTAACCGCCGGAGGCAGGCTTTGTCATGAATGATCTTGGCGTAATGTTCGGCATTGGCAGCCACTGGAACCGAATCCACCAAGCCGGCCAGGTAGGCCGCGCCGCCTGCCTTCTCGAGTTGGTTCTGTTCTTTCAGCAAGTTGGTCAGGGTCACCAGATCGATGGGTTCATTCCGGGAAAAAAGCTCCGTAATGGCCCCGAAGATTTTGCGGTGCGAGGTTTTATAAAAATCCTCTGGCGACAAAATTTCAACCACGTCCAGTAGGGTTTCATTGTCAATCAGGATGGCGGCCAGGATGGAATCCTCAGCCTCTAAACTCTGGGGCGGAACGTGGTAGAGAGCTGGATCTTTGTTTGTTTGCGTGGGATTGTCCGGCATTGATGGCCCCGCTTGGCGAGTTGCCAAATCGTGTTGTTGGAATGCCGCCCGGGCAGGGCGGGCGTCTCCATGCGCATGTTTCCAGCGGTTTTGCGTTACCGGGCAGGCCCTCAGGGGCGACTGCCCGGTAGCAGGTACATATTATTGCTCGGCAACGACTTCAACCGAAATTTCCGGCTCGACTTCCTTGTAAACCCGCACGGGCACTTTAAAGGTGCCGGTGGATTTGATGGGTTCTTTCAAGAGGATCATGCGTCGCTCAACTTTGACTTCCTGTTTGGCCAGGGCGGCGATGATATCGCGGGTGGTTACGGAGCCGTAAAGTTGGTCGCCGTCAGCCACTTTGGCTTCGATCGTGCACGTTACCTCTTCCAGCTTTTTGGCCATCTCCTGGGCCAGTTCCTTTTCCTTGGCGATCTGAAGATCGAACTTGGCTTTCTGCTGGGCCAGCAATTTGCGATTCGCAGCCGTGGCTTCAACCGCCTTGCCCTGGGGCAGCAGGTAGTTGCGGGCATAACCGGGGGCCACATCGACTTCACTCCCGATGATTCCCAGCGATTCAATGGTTTCTTTTAAAATCAGTTTCATTATCTCCTCCGTCTAATGACAGTATCTTACTGTTTCTCCAGCTTTCGAAAATTTACCCACATGTCGAAAAATCCCAGCGCAATCACTACCAGGGCGAATACATGCTGGATAGCGATCAGGGTGTAAATGAATGTACGCGCCATGCGGGGGAACTTCTTTTTATCAAAAAAATAAGCGACAATCGCAATCCCGTGTAAAAAATAGATCGTCATGAAGATCAGGATGCCGTTCAGCCCGATCAATCGGATGCCCGTATCCGGCAGCAATAGTGCAATTCCACAGCCAATCGCACCCCAAACCAGTTTTTCAGGGGTCGACCAGGTTGTCAACCTGCCAAAATCCGGATAGGGCAATGCGAACCCCCTGAATAGCGGTTTCGCCAACAGCAGGCAGATCCAACTCACAAACAGGGTCGAGACCAGCACCAGCGACGGAACGAGGCGTACCAGGGCGTATTGGATCCTATCCAGCGAGTTTTCTACCTGGTGGATCGTTTCGGTCGGGATGCCCATCTGCTTATAGAGTGCCAGTGTGATTTCCAAGTTTTTAAGAACATACGCGGAAATCATCTCTATCAAAGAGGCCCCTTGGGCGGAACTGTAAAAGAGCAAAGCTGTGAATCCGGTTGCCAGGACTGCCAGACAGGTATACCCAATGGTCTTTTCAATAGGCAGATTCTGCTCGAACAGTTCTCCCAACACAAACCCGGTCAACATCAAACCCAGAAAGAACAGCGCATCGACCGCGAGGCCTCCCAAGATTATGGCGATGACAATGGTCGTCAGGACCGGTACAGCACCACCTAGCAGGCGTCCCAGCTTTACCCGGTAGAACAGAATCGGTAGCGGAATGAGAACGGCTGTAAATAAACCGACGATAGGTAAAAAGACAGATACGGCAAAGACAAGACCGGTGATGACAACACCGTTGATAATATCCTTTACCACCTGCCCACCCATCTCCTGCGGCACGATTTCTGCTCCCCCGGGGTGATCAGTTGTTAACGCAGATCGGCCGTGCCGACATACGGCAGCAGCGCAATCGTCCGGGCCCTTTTAATCGCATGGGTCAGGGCGCGCTGGTGTTTTGCGCAGGAGCCGGAAATGCGCCGCGGGATTATCTTCCCGCGCTCCGTGATAATGTATTTGAGCTGTTTGGGCTCTTTGTAGTTAATCGACAGGCTGGAATCGGCACAGAATCGGCATACTTTTCTACGATGAAAGACTCTTCTTTTTCTTCTCTTCCGCTGTGGTCGCATAGCCATGGATTACGCCTCCTCGCTGGTTTCGGTTGCTTTGGGTTCCTCGGTCTTTTCCGGCTCAGGCGTATCATTGGCTGGTGCTTCTACCGGGGTTTCAGTCTCAGTGGCGGCCGCGGATTGCTCGCTTTCAGCTTTTTTGGAAGCTTCTTCAGCGTCCATGTCGGCCTTGATCTTTTCCGGATCGACATCCTTGTCGAGCAGCACCGTCATGAATTTGAGCACGCGGTCGTCAATTCTGAAATTACGTTCAATTTCGCTGACCAGCGCCCCGTTTCCGCAGTAATCCACGCGGATGTAGAACCCGCGCGACTTTTTCTTGATTTCATAGGCCAGGTTTTTTCCCCCCCACTCGTCTACCAGGATCAGCGTCCCGTCAAACTGCGGAATCAACTGAGTGACCCGGTCCAGCACAGGGGCCCGACCTTCATCGGAAAGGTCGGGATCAATGATCACGATCGTTTCGTATCTTCGCATTTATCCTCCTTTTGGATATAAAGCCCCGCATTCACGGAGCAAGGATGGGGCCATTTATGCCCATGATAAAAACAACACTAATTACATTCGTCAATCTTTTTTGTCAAGCAGTATATAGGAATCCTTTGAAAAAATTGTCAGGTTGGCACCTGCGATCCAATTAACTGAATTTACATGGTTTATTTTAATTTAGGTTGCATGCACGGAACCCGGCAGCACGGGCCTTTCCAGGGATGCTGATGTAGAGAATCAATGCAGACGTGCGCTCAGGCCGATTTGCCGGATCGGCTTACAAGCGGTGGCATTTTTATTCATGGGTTGTTTCTCATTGGGGCCGGTTGACCGTCAAAACCGCAACGCTTTTAAGTACTGCTGCCTTCCTTTTGCCCCGGCCCTTTTGCCTGAAATCCAGGCCGTCCGATCGTTGGACGGTCGTTGACTCAGTATCATAAGCATGCTATTTTCCAAGGCATTGTGCCTTGTTAAACTACAAAATACGCCTGTTAAGGTTCCATCCGTAAATGGAAATATGGAGTTGTAGGAGTGGCAATACCATGAAATTCGGTCAAAAAGGGCAATGCCTGCTCGCAGGGGTCCTCTACATGGGGTTGTTAACGGCGGCATTCACCGGCCAGGCGGCTGCTGAACGCAGCGTGCTGCGTTTCGGCGTTCACGTCAGTGAAATGGGTCAGCTGGATCCCCATTTTGCCGCCGGGTCCCAGGACCGGGCCTTTGCTGATATGGTCTTTAACGGGCTGCTGCGTTACCAACCCGGCAACGCGCCCAAGATCGAACCGGACCTCGCCGCCGACATCCCTGTATTCAAAATGGTCGGGGGGAAACAGGTTTGGACGGTGAGACTGCGTAAGGGGGTCATGTTCCACGCCGGTCCCGATACGCCGACTTATGAACTGACGGCCGATGATGTGGTTTACTCTCTGCAGAAATCCGCCAAACGTGATACCTGCGCCTATGCCGGCGAGTATGCCGGTATGCAGGTTGAAAAAACGGGGAGATATTCGATTCGAATCACCCTCGCCAAACCACTGTCGCCGATCCTCTTTTTACCCAAAATTACCGATTACGCGGGGGGCTTTATCGTCAGTAAAAAAGCAATAGAGACAATGGGTTATGACAAGTTCAAACAACACCCCATCGGAACGGGTCCCTTTCGGTTTGCAGCCTATCGGTCCGGTGAAAAATTAACCCTGGTTGCTCACGATGCGTATTTTAGAGGGCGCCCCAAGCTGAGTGGGGTCGAGATTTATTTTCTGCCTGACATCGAAAAACGCGAAGCGGCGATTCTAGATGGCGAGGTGGATATCATTATGGGCCATGGAGACAAAGGCTGGGTAGAACGAGTCTCCAGAGCACCCGATATGCTATTTGATACCCATGGCGTGGGAGAAACGTCCACCGTCTTTTTTAACACCGCGGTCAGCCCCCTCGATGATGTCAGGGTGCGTCGCGCCATGGCCTATGCGCTTGACCGCGAAGCATTTGCCAATACAACCGCCAAACGTTTTGTGGGTCATGTCTATTCACCTGTACCGGTGCAATACCTGCCCGGGGGACTCAAGGGTGCCGAAGCCAAGCAACTGAAGATTGCGTATGGCCCCGACCTCAAACTGGCCCGGCAACTGCTCAGTGAGGCTGGATATCCGGATGGCTTTACCCTAAACTTGGTGTCTTCCGAAAAGCGGCTGTATCGACGGCTGTACGTGACCCTGCGCGAACAATTGAGCCGTATAGGGATCGTGTGTCATATTGCGGTCAAGAAGCATGGGGAGATGCATAAACTGATTCGAACCCAACCTATCCCCATTGTCATCTATGTAGCTTGGCGTCCTAACGCTGATGCCTACCTGACGCGCTTCTATCACTCGGACTCCATCGTGATCACCGGCAGTAAACCGGACACCAATTTTTCCCGCTATGATCGCATCGACAAACTGATCGAAGCAGCCCGCCTGGAAATCAACCCGGAAAAACAGATCAATCTCTGGATCCAGGCCCAAATCCGAATTCTGGATGACATGGTTGCTTACCCGGCTATTTTTACCAAGCAGGGCTATCTGCGGAAACGTTCTGTCCAGTACGGGCATCCGCTGACTTCAACGATGGCATTGTATCCCCAGTTTACAGAGAAAACCTGGCTAAACATGAACCCTTGATGCTTTTTCCAAGTCGGCCGCGTGTAAAGGATGATTGATGAATATCTACACCAAGATTCTGCTCACCACGCTACCGCTTGTTTTTTTCATCCTGTTTGCAGCCGTCGGTACGACGTACCATTTTGCCCGCTTGGCCCTGACCGACCTGGCTGAAACCTGGTTGCAGACAAGGTTGTCCGAAGCCGTCCGCATTGTGGCCGCCCAGAAAGAAATCCTGCATACCTACGGCCTTGAGGAAATTCCCGCCAGCATTGCCAAGGCCAAGCTGGATGCCGGCACTGCCATGGCGGCCATCGAGGTGGGCGAGCAAGGGTATATCTTTGCGGTCGGCGCCAACGGGACCGTGGCCTATCATCCTGACGCCGCACTGCAAGGCCAAAATGTAAATGCCCAGGCTTGGTTCGCTAAATTGAAAAGCGGTCATGGCCGTCTGACCTATATGACCCCGGACGGGAGGCGGCACCTGGCCCGCTATGCTTATTTCGAACCTTGGCAGTGGTATATCATTGCCACAGATCCGGAAGCCGAAGTTTACGGCGTCGCCAACCGGATGCGCCCTTATATCGTCTTTCTGGGTATTTTGGGCGCCGTCGTTTTGGCCCTGGCATTGATGCTGCTTACCCGGCGCCTCACGCGGCCGTTGAGTGAATTGACGGCCGGCGCAGACCGTATCGGTAAGGGTGACCTTGAGACCAGGATCGCTGTGACAACCCACGACGAGTTCGGCCAACTGGCAGCGGTGTTCAACCGGATGAGCGGCCAGCTGCAGGAGACGCTGACAACCTTGCAGCGCCGCGAGGAGCATTTTCGGTCTATCATTGAAAACGCTTCCGATATCATCGCCATCCTGGATGCGGAAGGGCGCTTCCAGTATGCGAGCCCATCCGTTGATAGGGTTCTGGGCTACCGGCCGACTGATCTAATCGGTACCCAGGTTCTGGATTATTTCCACCCGGATGACATGAAATCCATGGCCGGCCGCATAGAACGCCTGCATTCTGTCCTCTCCGCAAGCCCGGGTCAATTCAGGTTTCGTCATTTTGACGGTTCCTGGCGAACCTTCGAGGGGTTAAGCGACAACCTGCTGGACCATCCTGGCGTGAAAGGTCTGGTGATCAATGCTCGCGATATCACCAAGCGGAAAGAGGCTGAAGACGCCTTGCAGAAGTCACACCAGGAACTGGAAAAAAGGGTATTGCAGCGTACCGAGGAGCTGACCCTGACGAATCGGCGCCTGCGCAACGAGATCGAAGAGAGGACCTATGCAGAGGAGGCCCTGCGCAACAGCGAACAACGCCTGCGCGCCATTCTCCGGGCTTCTCCGGTTGGGATCGGTCTGGTTATTGACCGCCAGATGAGTTGGTGCAATGAGGCCCTGCTGCGCATTATGGATTGTACCAGGGAAGATGTCATTGGTATTGATTCAGCCGAGCTGTATCCTGATGCCGAAGAGTATAAACGGGTAGGGGCGGCCCTGTATGAAGGTACTTCCCATTCCGAAATCGGCCAGGTGGACACACGGATGCTCCGCGGTGATGGTACGCTTGTCGATTGCAGCATCCGCTCCTACCCCTTGAATCCCAAGGACCCCTCAAAAGGCCAGATTATTGCCGTCACCGATATAACCGAACGAAAACGGACCCAGGACATGCTCATGCAGACGGAAAAGATGGTGTCCGTGGGTGGCCTGGCGGCCGGCATGGCCCATGAAATCAACAATCCGCTGGCTGGCATCCTTCAAAATGTCCAGGTCCTCTCCCGGCGCCTCAAATCCAACCTGCCTGCCAATACCAAGGCGGCTGCAGAATGTGGGTTGTCCATGGATGGCATTGAGAAGTACATGGCCCGCCGGGGGCTATTCGTTACCATCGACACAATTGTCGAGGCCGGCCGACGGGCGGCTAAGGTCGTCGAAAACATGCTGTCGTTCAGCCGTAAGAGCGAGTCCAAATTTGGTTATCACGGGCTGGATCGTCTGCTGGACAAAACCGTCGAACTGGCCGAAAACGACTACGACCTGAAGACCCGCTTCGATTTCCGGAAAATCGAAATCGTCCGTGAATACACACCGGATACACCGGTGGTGCAATGTGAAAGCAGTAAAATTCAGCAGGTTTTTCTGAACATTCTCCGCAACAGCTCCCAGGCCATTGCCGAAGGAGACCCTGCGTGCAGGCCCGCATCCCCGCGGTTTGTGTTGCGCGTGATACCCGAAGACAAGCTGGTCCGGGTTGAAATCGAAGACAACGGTCCGGGCATGCCCGAAGAAGTCCGCAAGCGGGTCTTCGAGCCTTTTTTTACCACCAAAGATGTCGGCGTCGGTACCGGTTTGGGCCTGTCGGTTTCTTACTTTATCATTACCGAAAATCACCGGGGCACGATGGAAGTGGAGTCTTCGCCGGGTAGGGGTGCCCGTTTTATCATTCGTATCCCGGTGCGTAGAGAACCGGCCGCCTGAAACCTGGCCATGCGCAACGGCGGTTTCACAGTAAAGGGCTCTTTGTTATGGAAAACAGCCAGAAAAAGGAACTCCGGTCCCGGATCGAGGACCGCATGCAGCAGTTGAAAGCGGACATCGAGGCTTATAAAGCCCTTGTACGGCCGGTTGCCCCGGATAATGCCATCGGCCGCCTGACGCGTATGGAAGCCATCAACCATAAAAGCATCAATGAAGCCGCTTTGACCAAGGCCCGCGACTCACTAGCCCGGCTGGAACACGCCCTCGCCAAAGTCGATGACCCCGACTTCGGGATTTGTAGGGAATGCGATGAACCGATTCCACCGGCCAGATTGATGATTCTGCCCGAGACTGACCTCTGCGTCCAGTGCGCAGCCAGCCTGAACGGCTAGCATGCCTGCTGTGTGATTTCCTCAATCTGTTAAAAATTTGGTCCTCAGGGCCAAACTTGTCCCGCTATTCGGGAGCCTATCCCGTTTCGCGGTAGTAAGCGTTATTCGGCTGTGCCGTAAGAGCATTATTCTCGCACAGAGAGGCAGAGGCGCAGAGAACACCACAATTATTATCCCGCTACGCGGGATTAAAACCCAAAGGGCCATGAAGTGGTTTTTCGCACGATAGTGCGACCAATTTCTGGTTTTGATGTTCTCTGCGCCTCTGCGTCACTGGCCGCAGGACTGCATTTCCCGCTAATTAACTCTTTTGACGGTGGGTCGCGATGCATGGTTTTGCTCTAATGTTTTGGAAGTGAAGCCCCTTTCAGGCCAGGATTCTTTACCAGTAGGAAAACCGGAAAGTGTGTGCAAATCAATCGATTGTAACAACAATCTTGCCGCGCGTATGCTTGGTTTCTTGCTGCGCGTGCGCTTCCCGAATCTCATTCAGGGGGAATACGTCCTGCACAATCGGCCGCAGGTGTCCGGCCTCTACCCAATCCCGGATGAGCGCTAAATCGGTATGACGGGCCTTCACTATGACCTGCCTGGCTTTTTGGCGCCCAAACAATCGGGTTGCAAACTGGCTGATGAAAACATGGGGCTTCACCACGGTCGATACCCAGGTGCCGGAGCGTGCCAGGACCGGTTTGATCCGTTTGAAGGGTTGATTGCCGAAGACGTCGAAGAAAATATCGAAACGCAGATCGCCTACAGCCACATCCGTATCGTGATAGTCGATACAGGTATCCGCACCCAGACTTGTAAGAAAGTCGTGGTTCACGGCACTGCTGATGGCTGTAACGCTGGCCCCGTATAGTTTGGCTATCTGGACTGCAGCGGTGCCGACCCCGCCGGAAGCCCCGTTGATCCCCACGTGGTCACCTTTCTTGATGTCCGCCTCGTCACGCAGGGCCTGCAGGGAAGTGGAGGCCGTCAGTGGAATGGCCGCCGCTTCTGTATATGTGAGCGCAGACGGCATACCGGCCAGCATGTTCTCACGGACGGCAAGATACTCCGCGCAGGTACGGCCCTGCCAGATATCCAGCATGCCGAAAACCGCTTGGCCCGCGTTGAAATTGGTTACCCGGTCGCCGACCGCGGCGACCTCACCGGCAAAATCGTACCCCAGCTGCATGGGAAACTGTTTGCCGGTAAGACGCTGAAAGCGCCCCTTGCGCACAAACGTGTCCTTGGGATTCACCGCTGCAGCGTGGACCCGTACCAGTACCTCATCCGCCTGGATCGTTGGTTTCGCGATGTCGGCTATTTCGAGAACATCGGTTCCGCCGAACCTATTGAAGATAACTGCGCGCATTTTCGTTCTCCTCCAATTTAACCTAAACGGTGCCCAAAACCGAAATCAGGCCGATCCGTCTTTGCCATATAGCGATGCCGGACAAGCAGGCTTTTTTGAGATAGTCTCCAAGGCCTTTTATATGCTAAACTGAAAAAACGTGTCCATGGAATTTTAACGGTTGCCTCTCATACGAGAACTAAAATGAACAAAGAAGTTGTATCTTTCACGATTGCCTATACCCTACCCTTGGCGGTTGTCATCGGTTTCCTGGCCGGCGGCCTTTTAAACTTCCTGACACCGGTCTATGTTTTCGGACTGGTCCCTGTCCTAGACCTGATCATGGGGGTAGACCGATCCAACCCGCCTTCGGCGCAGGCTGCCAAAGATCTGGAACAGAATATCGGGTATCGCCTGCTTACCTGGGGCTGCTGTCCGGTCCAGGTAGCGGTAACGCTCTGGGGGGCTTACGTCGTTGCCTTCACACCGCTTTCTTTTGCGGAGGTGGTTGGCCTGACCCTGTCCATCGGCATCAGCAGCGGGGCTATGGGGATTACAGTAGCCCACGAATTGGCCCATCGGGTCAACAACCGTTTTGAACCATTATTGTCCCGGATCATGCTCGCCACCTGCCTGTATATGCACTGGGCCGTCGAGCATGTGGTCGGCCATCATCGAACAGTGGCCACGCCGGAAGACCCGGCCAGCGCCCGGCTGGGGGAGTCCTATTACAAGTTCTGGCCGCGAACGGTGCTGGGCTGTTTGAACAGCGCCTGGGATTTCGAGGTCCGCCGGATTCAAAAAAGGGGCCGCCCGGCTTGGAGCCGCCACAATCGAGTGGCAAAATACCTTGTCTACCAGTTGGCCCTCCTGGCAGGTGTGACCGTGATATTCGGCCTGGCGGGATTGGCCTACTGGGTCTGCCAGAGCGTGATAGCAATCTCTTTGTTGGAAATCGTCAATTACGTCGAGCACTATGGCCTGAGGCGCAAACAGGCCGAGGACGGGCGCTATGAACCGATCAATCCACGGCACTCATGGAACTCCAGCAACTGGCTTACCAACCGGTATCTGTTCAACCTGCAACGCCATTCAGACCACCACTATAAACCCGGCGTGCGCTATCAGGCCCTGCGGCACTTCGACGAAAGCCCGCAACTGCCCACCGGTTATGCCGGTATGCTGCTTTTAGCTTTAGCACCACCCCTCTGGTACCGAGTTATGAATCCGCGTGTGCATGCGATTGCAGACGAAGTATAAGACCATCTACTTTCGACAGGTGATCAAGAAAGAATGACTCAGGAGGATATTCCAAAACCTTTTCTGCGTTCTTTTAGAGTTCCGCTTGGCACTATCTGGTTTTCGCAAGACAAACTGAACGGCAAGCTTAAGGAAGCTGTCTTTTCCCGTTTCGTCTTGTCAGCTTATCGTTCGAGTTCTTCCATCATGGCGTCATAGCAAGTTTTACAAACAGAGTGGGTAAATTGGGGTAAGACATCTTTTTCAAATAACTTCAATTTATGCAAGGCGATTTCCACTTCTTCCCATTTTGTCTCCCCGGTTGCAATCTTTTTACACATGCTGCAAATTCTTAAAAATTCATTGGACCTTTCTATATCAGTTCTAAGTAAATGAACAGTTTCTCTATGTTCAACCTTGACTATCTGACTGATGAAATCAACAGACCCGTCTTCCCGCGGTATAACTTTCAATTTTAAGAAGCGGCGCTTTTCAGGGGCGTCACACCGAAAAGAAAACACAGATAACCGCTTTTTTCGTCTAACTTTTTGAAGAATTATTTCGTACAAATGTCTAGTTTCGCGATCACGAATATGGTTCCAGAGGGAAGTCCCGATTATATTTTCAGGCAAACAAGAATTTCCGCCGTAATTTTCTACCGCAAAAGATTGCCAATTCTCGCTCACGCTAATAATGATATCTTTTACATCGACTCTGTGGCTAAATGTTGCGTCATTCTCGATAGTACTCATCTTTGATCCACCATCTACCTTACCGGGCCTACTCGTTTAGGCCGAACTTTTAACATTCTTAATGCCCGCTGTTCCAATGAAAATCTTGGCACTGTTAGCGGTTCTGACTATTTAAACCTAAAGCCCCACCAGACGTAGGCAAGCGCTGGTAGGGCATTTCGAAAATATACTACATTGACACAATAGGTTGGAGCTGACCCGTGAAGGAATCGAACCAGAGGCCCTATCCTTAATGAGATCTCATTTACATTTGTTACCGGGGCTGGTCGTTTTCACTCTTGCTATTAATTTCGGGTATGGCCAAACCTGGCTTAACGTAAAAGTCACCCGCGTCCATCAGGGCGTCCGGAGAGCCATAACCACAACCAGCTAAAACTCATGCTCTCTTACAATGAATGCCGAGGATTTTGAATGATCGATAAAATTCTCTTCATCCTCAAGTAACGCAGGGCCCAATGCTTGCATTTCCGGTGAATTCATGGCCTCCATCAACGCTTCTTCCGACTCGAACCACACTTCTGCCAGGCCATCAAATTCGGGCAACATACCCCGCGAAGATCGGAACCCTTCATTCAAGGGGGTATCTAAAGTATGCGATTGGATATATTTTTTCGCCCGCATGACGCCGGCATTCTTCATGAAGAAAGGTCCATGTTGATTCATCCAATATTCCTGGAACTGCCCACGTGTCATTTCCGGGCGGCGGTGTAAACACATCACTAGTTTTATCATCTCCATATGCTCCTTGATATATTTGGTTTTGTTGATTACTGACTTGGTTATTCCTGCGCAACGGTGAGTTTCCCGGCTTAGCGCCATACGAATTCGCTGCGTAATCAATTGCAGGTATGGCATTTAGTTTCATCAAGAGATGTTCAGAATGCAGTTTTGCAGCATCTTTAAAATAAAAACCCCCTCAGCAAATTGCAAGTGCTTGAGGGGGCTGCAGATTAAATTTTTTTAATAATGGTGGTTGTTTGGTGGGCCGTGAAGGAATCGAACCTTCAACCTACTGATTAAGAGTCAGGTGCTCTGCCTAGTTGAGCTAACGGCCCATTTGGGACTGCTTGAAAATGTAAAATCGCTACCTAACAAATATTAAATGCGGTTGTCAAATGGTTTTTACTGAATTCGGCGGGAGCGGCATTCAGCAGTGTTAAGTCTTAGGGCAGGTTAAAATCATAAAAAAAACAGACTGTTATTGTTTAGGCAGTATAGCCAGAATGCCAGTACCTTTCCTTGGGTTTTCATTTGTGCTGAGAAAAAGGCTGAAGTGGTTTGCAAGGTTTCAATCAGATTCAAGGCCAAGGCGGGAAAGGGTGTTCAACCGGAGGAATATATAAATTATTTAGAGGATTGAGCACCCTCGCCCAACGCCGGGATTGGATTTGAGGGGAGCGCTCCAAATCCCTTTATCGACGCCAGGGCGGCTTCTCATGCTTGGACTTACTGCGCTTGCGTTTCTTTTTCCAGGGAGCATCTTTCTTGCCGCGGCTGTTCCCGGATGATGAATCGATCGTACCATCCTCCTGGATGTCGATGGTATAGCTGCCGGGTTTTTTGGGGGCAGCCGGGATCATATCGGGCGGCGGGGTGAGGTCCGGTTTTTCCTTGGGCAGGGGCGGCCCGGTGAAACAGCCGGCCGGAATGAAGGCGGCCATGTACAAATCGCCGCCGCCGGATAAATAACGGACTCTCTTCTGCAGGGACTTCTGGACCTGGACCGTGAGGGTAACCGGCGCCTGATCGATCCGTTTGCCGATGCGCTGGGCTAAGTCACGGTCAGCACTCAGGATCACCTCCCCCTCGGATTTCATGACGCCTTTTGCGGCCACAAAGGGATAGGCTTTGCGGCGAATACAGGTATACAGCAATTTGGGCAGGTCGTCGGTAACTTCCGGGGTCGGCAGCCGGGATCGATCCCGGGCGCGAATGAGGTGATCGTCTATCTCAATAGGAGGCTTGGCCACCGTCAGGCAAACTTCCTCCAGGTGCGAGCGACGGACATAACGAAATTCACCCTCTTCGCTCAAGGCCTTCAGCAGTTCTTTGATTTTTACATACCCGGACCGGTCAGGAACCAGGCCGAATTCGTCCGGCCGGCGTCCGAGTATATAGGCGAGGTTTTTGGCGAGTTCCTTGGGGGATTTTCTTGGCATACTTGCGACGTATATTTTAAGTTCAGACGATAGATCGTTTGCTATATCGCAAATAAAGTTTAGGCCTGGTCAGGATTTTAGACTGAAGACTGAAGGCTAAAGGTAGGGGCGAACCAATATCCAGGTAATAGCAATTCAGTCGAACCCATCGAAACCCTTGTTTTAATAAGGATAAGTATAGTCATCCGATTTTCAAGGTTCTTCTTCAGCCTATCAACCTCAATCCGGCAGTCCCGGTCTGACCTTCAATATGGTTTCCTTGCGGATCCGGACCGTGCCGGGTTTGGCCCCGCGCGGTTTGGTGACATTGATTGCCCGGGTACAGGCCACCGGGGTCACCCCCCCGTTGCGGGCTTTGCTGTGGTAGGCGGCCACAGATGCCGCTGCCTTGAGGATGTCTTTGCCGGGCTCCTCATCGGGTAGGGCCCGCAGCAGCACATGGCTGCCCGGCATGCCGCGTACATGAAACCACCAGTCCTTGGGCCGCGCCTCTTTGAGACTCAACCGATCGTTATCGGCATCGGTTTTACCGGCCAGGACCGTCCACTTGCCTGCAACGGTATATTCCCAGGCTCGAACCGGGGGTTTTTGATAGACGCTGTCTCCATTCATAGGCGCTGCCAATATGCAGTCCGCAGTGGGTTTTCAGGGGTAGCGGGTAATGTGGATATTGGGATTTTGCATCCAGCGGTCGAACTGGACCCGCAGCCAGCGTTTGAACGGGGTGCGTGTGGCCGGTAGTAACAGCAGTAAACCCGCGATGTCGGTCAAAAGGCCCGGGGTCAACAGGACCACCCCGGCAGCGAAAATGATGACCGCGTCTATCAAATCTTCCGCCGGCATTTCCCCCCGGTTTAAACGCTCGCGCACGCGCATCATCGTCTGGAAACCTTGGGCCCTGGCCAGGTAGGCACCGGCAAAACCGGTGGCAATGACCAGTACCAGGGTGTTAAATACCCCGATGGCCGTCCCGATTTTGATCAACAGCGTCAGTTCGATCATCGGGATCAGGGTGAAAGCCAGAAACAGTTTGAGTAGCATTAGGCAAAGTCCTCCGGTTGGGTTCATTTTGCCGTGAATATGGGAACAATCTGGTCCAGTGTCAAGTCGGCAGGTTTATCCGGCAGTACTGTGTACACAGCTATCTATCTGTTTTATATGTTTATAAAAGTGCGCGCTGCGACGCCGCCTCTATTTCCACACCGGAGACATTCTGAAAGCCCCGTGGCAGTTTGCGTCCCCGCTGGCCCCTTTTTCCGGTAAAATCGGTCAAGTTGCCCGGTTTCAGTTTCAGGTAGCGCTTACCGGCATGGACCACCAGATTATGACCCCGCGGCAGGGCGATCAGGGCCACGAGCAGTTCTTCTCTCGCTTTGGCCCGGGCGGAGGGTATGTTTATGATTTTATTTCCCTTTCCCCTGGCCAGGGTGGGCAGATTGTTCAAAGCGTAGACCAGCATACGACCCTCGTTGGTGATGGCGACCAGCAGATCGGTTTCCGCGTCGGCCACATAGACCGGCGGCAGGGGGTGGGCGTTTTTCGGCAGCGTCAACACCGCCTTGCCGCTGCGGTTTTTGGTAAAGAGGTCGGAGAGCTTGGCCACAAAGCCGTAGCCGGCATCGCTGGCCAGCAGAACCGGCCGATCCGGATCGCCGGAGAGCACAGAGGTGAACCAGGCCCCGGAAGGCAAGTTGACCCGGCCGCTCAACGGCTCGCCCTGACCGCGGGCCGACGGCAGGGTGTGGGCGGCCACGGCATAGCTGCGTCCGGTTGAGTCGAGAAACACGGCCAACTGATTGCTGCGACTGTGAGCGTCGGCCAGGTAGCTGTCACCGGATTTATAATTCAGGCTGACGGGGTCGATTTCATGCCCTTTCGCCGCCCGGACCCAGCCTTTTTTGGACAGGACGACCGTAACCGGTTCCACCGGTACGAGGTCGGCCTGCGTCATGGCCTGGGCTTCTTCCCGAGCCACAATGGGGGCGCGGCGGTCGTCACCGTAGGTCTGCGCATCGGCTTCAATTTCCTTCCGGATCAGGGTTTTCATGCGCTGGTTCGAGTTGAGGGTCTTTTCGAGGTAATCGCGCTCTTCAGACAGGGTTTCCTGTTCACCGCGAATCTTCATCTCCTCGAGTTTGGCCAGGTAGCGCAATTTAAGTTCCAGGATAGCTTCCGCTTGAATCCCGGTCAGGTTGAAGCGTTCCATCAAGACTGGTTTGGGCTTGTCCTCGCTGCGGATGATGGCAATGACTTCGTCAATGTTCAGGTAGGCGACCAGCAGGCCTTCCAGCACATGCAGACGATCGGTTACCTTGTCCAGGCGAAATTGGAGGCGCCGACGCACGGTTTCTTTACGGTATTTCAACCACTCAACCAGCAGGGACCGCAGATCTTTGACCTGGGGGCGGCCATTGATTCCGATCAGGTTCATGTTGACCCGGTACGTTCTTTCCAGATCGGTCGTGGCAAACAAGTGGTTCATCATAGCTTCTACATCTACCCGGTTGGAACGCGGAACGATTACCAGGCGAGTGGGGTCTTCGTGGTCCGATTCGTCGCGCAAGTCAACCACCATGGGCAATTTTTTGGCCTGCATCTGGCCGGCAATCTGCTCAAGGATTTTGGCCCCGGAGACCTGGTGCGGCAGGGCGGTGATGACGATGTCACCGTTTTCCCTTTCGTAGACCGCCCGCATGCGGATCGAACCCGTGCCCGTCGTGTACATGGCGGCCAGGTCCTCGGGCGGTGTGATGATTTCCGCTTCCGTGGGGTAATCCGGTCCCGGGATGCTCGCGCAGAGTTCCGCAACGTCGGCCTTGGGGTGCTGCAGCAGATGGATACAGGCCGCGGCGACTTCCTTGAGATTGTGCGGTGGGATGTCCGTGGCCATGCCGACCGCGATGCCGGTGGTCCCATTGAGCAGCACATTGGGCAGGCGGGCCGGCAAGGTGGCCGGTTCGTCCAGCGTGCCGTCGAAGTTCGGTATCCAGTCCACCGTGCCCTGGCCGATCTCGGACAACAGAACCTCGGCGTAGGGCGCCAGTTTGGACTCCGTATAGCGCATGGCGGCAAATGATTTGGGGTCATCCGGCGATCCCCAGTTGCCCTGTCCGTCCAGGAGGGGATAGCGATAGGAAAAGGGCTGAGCCATGAGGACCATGGCTTCGTAGCAGGCCGTGTCGCCATGGGGGTGGAATTTACCCAGCACATCTCCGACGGTCCGCGCGGATTTTTTATACTTGGCCGTGGCTTTCAGGCCCAGCTCGGACATTGCATAAACAATCCTGCGCTGGACCGGCTTTAGACCGTCGCCGATGTGGGGCAGGGCGCGGTCAAGAATCACGTACATGGCGTATTCCCGGTAAGCCCTCTCCGTAAAGGCCTCCATGGGAAGCTGTTCGATACCGTCGGATGCGAAGGTCGTGGGTTGGGACATGAGGTTTTCTTCCTGGTCCTTCCCCGGTATCGCCGAAGAAGGTGGTTTGGGCATCTAAGTGCTTAAATGCAATAAGGGTCCAAGGGTTCTATGGGCCATGGGGTCAAGGGGTTTAATGGTTTTCACTCGAACCCTCGAACCCATGGACCCTTGAACCCTTTTCAGCTTATGCTCCCGCTGCGTTCCAGCCAGGCGCGGCGGTCGGCAGCACGCTTTTTGGCCAGCAGCATATCCATGGTGCCCAGGGTGTTGACATCTTCCTTCAGGGTCAGACGCACCAGGCGGCGGGTGTCCGGAGCCATGGTGGTTTCCCGCAACTGGATGGGGTTCATCTCACCTAGGCCTTTGAAACGCTGAACGTTGATCTTCGCGCGTGGTTTTGCGGCCTTGATTCTATCAAGGGTGGCGAGTTTTTCTTCCTCATCCAGGGCATAGTAGACATCTTTGCCGGCATCGATGCGGTAAAGCGGCGGCATGGCCACATAGATATGGCCGTTTTCCACAAGGGGCCAGAAATGCCGTACAAACAGGGCGCATAACAGGGTGGCGATGTGCAGCCCGTCCGAATCCGCGTCTGCCAGGATGCAGATTCGTCCATAGCGCAGTCCCCTGATGTCTGCCGAACCGGGATCAACACCAATGGCGACGGATATGTCGTGAATCTCTTTTGAACCGAGAATTGTACCGGAATCAGCTTCCCAGGTATTAAGAATTTTGCCCCTAAGGGGCATGACCGCCTGGAACTGCCGGTCCCGGGCCTGCTTGGCGGAGCCACCGGCGCTGTCGCCCTCGACCAGGAACAGTTCGGCCTCCAAGGGGTCCTGGCCCACACAATCGGCCAGCTTGCCGGGCAGGGCTGGGCCGCTGGTTACCTTTTTGCGGGCCACCTTTTTGCTCTTGCGCAGTCGGCGCTGGGCGTTTTTAATCGCGAGTTCGGCCAGTTGTTCGCCGGCATCGGTGTGCTGGTTGAGCCACAGGCTGAAAGCGTCTTTGACCACCCCGGAAACAAACGTGGCGCACTGTCGGGAGGAGAGCCGCTCCTTGGTCTGCCCGGAGAACTGGGGGTCCTGCATTTTAGCCGACAGGATGTAAGTGCAGCGGTCCCAGATGTCATCCGGGGTCAGTTTCACGCCCCGCGGGATGAGTTTCCGGAACTCGCAAAACTCGCGAATCGAGGCCAGCAGACCGCTTCTAAAACCGTTGACGTGGGTCCCGCCGTGGGAGGTCGGAATCAGGTTGACATAGCTCTCACAAACCGTGTCGCCGGCTTCCGGCAGCCAGGTGACCGCCCAGCTGACCGTCTCCCCGGTGCCTTCAGAATGACCGACAAAAGGCGGGTCCGGCAGGATGATGGTATCCGGATAATTACCCTGCAGGTATTCACTGAGACCATCTTCGTAATACCATTTTTGGGACTCCCCCGATTTGGCGTCACTAAACGTAATGGTGAGACCCGGGCAGAGCACCGCCTTGGCGCGCAGCACGTGCTTTAGGCGCGGGATGGAAAAGCGGGCGGAATCGAAATATTTGGGATCCGGCCAGAAATGGATGGTGGTGCCGGTATTGCGCATGCCGACCTTGCCCACCACTTCCAGTATCTGGAAAATGTCACCGTTTTCAAAACCAATGGCGTACTTTTTACCGTCCCGCCTGATTTCGACATCCAGGCGGTTCGACAATGCGTTGACCACGGACACGCCGACCCCGTGCAGGCCCCCGGAAAATTGGTAGTTTTTGTCAGAGAACTTGGCACCGGCGTGCAGTTTGGTCATGATTAACTCCACACCGGTTATCCCTTCTTCCGGGTGAATGTCCACGGGCATGCCGCGTCCATTATCGGTCACTTTCAAAGAGTGATCCGGCAGCAGGGTGACATCGATGCGGTCGGCAAAGCCGGCAATGGCTTCATCGACGCTGTTGTCGATGACCTCCTGGCCAAGATGATTGGGCCGCAGGGTATCGGTATACATCCCCGGTCGGCGTTTTACCGGCTCGAGGCCGTTGAGGACCTCAATCGATTCGGCGGTATAGTTGTTTGCGATCATTGCAGCGCTCGTATATCAAGTGGAATTTAGAGCTATCACCTAAAACCGGTTGATTTATATCTCAAACTTACCGGATACACATCAGGTTGTAGTCATTAATCCTTTTGTCTACCACATATTGCATAGTAAGATCAAATGGTTTGGCAGGCCTTTGCGAGAAACTTCGTTAGCCAATGGCCTTTTTAAGGCGAATGGGATATATCCTCCCCGCGTGGTGTCGGCGTCTGGCCAAGCCGCAGAGGAATGAATGGAAGATGATACTATTAGTAAATCCACCGGTCTCCAAACCCAGTGAACCACCGGCCGGGCTTGCCCGCCTGGCCGGGGCGCTGCGACACAGCGGCCTGGATTGCCGGGTAATCGATGCCAATATCGGTGGACTGCAATACTTACTGAATCGATCTATTGAAGCGGATGATACGTGGACGCAGCGCGCAATAAAACATCGGGACCGGCACATTCGTTTTTTACAGAAATCGGCCGGATATGATTCTTTGGATCGCTACAAAAGGGCTGTAGCGGATTTAGGCCGCGTCCTGGAAAAAGCAGTGTCGGATGACCGTGTGCGCGTGGGCCTGGCCAATTACCAGGAGTATGAACTTTCACCGGTGCGCACTCAGGACCTGCTGAAGGTCGCCGCATCTCCGGAAAACAATCCGTTTTACCCTTACTATCTGGAAAATGTTTTGCCGGCTGTCCTGGATCCCGCCGTGAAGGCCGTCGGTATCTCTCTGGGTTTTCTATCCCAGGCCCTGTGTGGTTTCGCCCTGATCGGTCTTTTGAAGAAAGCACGGCCGGACCTGACCATCCTCCTGGGCGGAGGCCTGATTACCTCCTGGATACGCCGGCCGGACTGGCAAAACCCTTTTACAGACCTGGTGGACCACCTGGTCGCGGGCCCCGGTGAACGCACCTTGCTGAAACTATTGGGCCGGGAATATCCCCCCGGCAACGATATGCCCGATTATCGTGATCTTGAAGAAAACCGCTACTTCAGCCCGGGGTTTATCCTGCCCTACAGTGCCTCCAGCGGCTGCTACTGGCACCGCTGCTCGTTTTGCCCGGAGCGCGCCGAGCAGAATCCCTGGAAGCCCTTACCGGTTATGCAGGCAGTGTCCGAGCTGAAAAAGCTGGTGGATCTGCACAAACCGGTTTTGGTACACCTGCTCGACAACGCGCTGCAATCGGCCCTGTTGAAAGCCTTGTCGGAAAAACCAATTGACACGCCGTGGTATGGCTTTGCCCGTTTTACCCGCCAGTTGGAAGATCCGGCGTTTTGCCGCCGGCTCAAGGATAGTGGCTGCCGGATGCTGAAACTCGGGTTGGAATCGGGGGATCAGTCTGTTTTGAACGCACTTGAGAAGGGAACCGGCCTGGCCATGGCTGCAAAAATTCTCGACAACCTCAAGCAGGCTGGGATAGCAACCTATGTTTATCTATTGTTTGGGACCCCGGCCGAAGATGAGCGGGCTGCTGAAGAGACCCTGGCGTTCATTGCCGGCCACAGTGAAACCATAGGCTTTTTAAACCTGGCCATCTTCAATCTGCCCCTAAACAGTCCTGATTCCGAAGGTATAGCGACCCGGGATTTTTATACCGGTGATTTGCGTTTTTATCAGGACTTCGAACATCCAAAAGGATGGGATCGGGCGCGGGTACGCAGGTTTCTTGAAAAGAGATTTAAAAAACACCCGCGGATTGCGCCGATTGTAAAACGGGACCCGCCGATATTTACGTCCAACCATGCCCCGTTTTTTACAAGCCTGCTAGACTGAAGGTATAAGGTATAAGGTAGAAGGTCTAAGGTAGAAGGTCAATCTGTCGGATCTGGGGTAGCCTCATATTCCCGGATAGACTCTATGGCATCACGGGCTGCTTCGCGCAGCTCCTCGTTGGCGACGTCGGCCACAATGCTCTCCAGGAACGGAACGTCGCTGGGGCCGCCTGTTTCGCCGATGACGTGCAGGATATCTCCCTGTACGGTTTCGTTCACCTCTACATACCGCTTTTCCAGGGCGGGAATCATCGTGCCGGCCAGGGGGCGGTCTTCCCAGGCAATTTCTTCAGCGGCTACCATGGCTCCCAGCCGGATGGACCAGAGGTCGTGGGTAATCAAATCGATCAGCGCCGGGAACACGGTTTGCGCTTTGATCATCATCTGGGATAGATCGGATGCACGACCGTCATCGATAAAGCTGCGCAGGGTCAGGGGGCCCAGTTTGACCGGGTCGCGATTAATGATCGTATCCGTTAACTCGGTCATGTCGACGGATCCGGTCCAGCGAAAATCAGTGTCGAGTATAACCGTGGGAACCGACTTAATCTGGGCGTTGTCGGCCTGGTCCGTGAAAAGCGTGCCGTCGATGACGCTGATGGAAATGTTACGGTTTGCCTGGATCATGGGCAGCAGCTGACCGACCGTTTGCGGGCAATGCGGGCATTGCGGGGCAATGTAAATATCCAGGTGGGCCGGGACGGTAAGGGCCTCCAGGGCGTAGGCCCCCGCGACGGGGCGTTCATCCGTCGCATTCATTTGCCTGGCCGCCGCTTCCAAAAAGGGCGCCAGCTCCGGGCCCAGCGGGACCGCCTGGTATTGCAGGCGGCGGCCGATCACGATGGCCGGGCGCTCGGCATCCGTATCCGGAGACCGGGTTTTGATATGTACGCCCGGCCCGCAGGCGGTGAGTTGCTCACAGAACCGCTCCAGCGCTTCGGCTTGGGGGGTGCCGTCATTTATAAGCTCAAATTCAACTAAGTCGCTCTTGGCTGACAACCAGGCCGCAATCTGCTTTTGTTCGTTAGAATTCATAAAGTCACCCGGAAAGCCGGTCCCAGAAGGCTGCCCCTTCGGATTGCCGCCGGTCCGGTCCCCTGCCTGAGGGTGGTGCGGCCGGACGGGAACCGGTCAGCCGGGCAACCCGTTCTTCAATGGGTGGATGGGTTGAAAAGAGGCTGGTCAGTCGCTGAGCGGAAAGGGGATTGACGATGAACATGTGGGCCGTGGAGGGGTTAGCATCCATGACCCGACTACGGCTGTAGGCTCCCAATTTTTCCAGGGCGCGGGCCAGTCCGTCCGGGCGGCCGGCAATGGCGGCGCCGGTACTGTCGGCCAGGTATTCGCGCGATCGGGAGATGGCCATCTGGATCAGCATGGCTGCCATGGGCGCGATGATCGACATGGCAATCACCCCGAATATCCCCATGCCGCCTTCATCGTCATTCGAGCGCATGCCACCGAAGATGGCCCCCCAGCGGGCCATGCTGGCCAGCATCATAATTGCGCCGGCCATGGTCGCAGCAATGGTGCCGATCAGGATGTCCCGGTTTTTCACATGGGCCAGTTCATGGGCGAGAACGCCTTCGATTTCATCGCGGTCCATGAGGTTCATCAGGCCCCGGGTGACGGCCACGGCGGCGTTGTCCGGGTTGCGGCCGGTGGCAAAGGCATTGGGCTGGTCCTGGGGAATAATATAAACCTTGGGCATGGGTAGGCCGGCGCGTCGGGCCAGAATCCGGACGGTTTCATAGAGCTCCGGTGCTTCTCCTGCTGTGATCGGCTGGGCCCGGTACATTTTGAGGACCAGCTTGTCCGAATACCAGTAGCTGAAAAAGTTCATGCCACCGGCGAAAATCAGGGCGATAAACATGCCCTGCCGACCACCGAGCACCTGGCCGATGATCATAATGAAAGCTGTCATCACCGCTAACAAAACAACCGTTCGAAATTGATTTCCCATTGGTTTTAGATTCCTTTTGATTGGGTTATCCGTTTCATTGCACTTCCACTTATTATCGGACCAATATAGTGCCGCTGATTTAAAAATCAAGACAAATGGGGTCTGACGGTGCTTGACGGGACCCGGCCGGGTTGCATATACTTCAGGTGCTTTGAATATCCGCTCATAGCCAATTAATCATAGGCTATCTCAAAAATAGGATTTTAATTTAAGGTGCGGCGGACGTGAGGTTCCCCCGCGTTGCGGGACTTACCGCTTGATCGACCTTTAAAGGTGGGTCGCAACCGGAGGCATACTAAAGTATTGCGAGGATAGCGCTTAAGGTTGTGCCAGCCAGCCGGCTTGAAAACCGGCACTCCGTGCCGGAACGGAGCGCCCCATGCGGAGCTTGGGCTAAAGGACATTTTTGAGTTAGCCTATAGAAAAGGATGAACCATGACGATTACACCGCTGACTGCAATCACCCCGGTGGACGGAAGATACCGGCGGGCCACCCAGGCCCTGGCGGACTATTTTTCCGAAAGCGCTTTGATTAAATACCGGGTCAAAGTCGAGATAGAGTACTTCATTGCGCTCTGCCAGGAGCCGCTTCCGCAGCTGGAGGCTTTTGAACCGGCTAAATTCGAACAACTCCGCAACGTTTACCGGAATTTTTCCGAGGCCGACGCTCAGAAGGTCAAGGATACCGAGAAGGTGACCAATCATGACGTCAAGGCTGTGGAGTATTTCGTCAAGGAGCAGTTCGACGCCCTGGGATTGTCCCAATTCAAAGAGTTCATTCATTTCGGTCTGACATCCCAGGACATCAACAATACCGCGGTGCCTTGCTCCCTTAAAGATGCCTGGCACCGGGTATTGCAGCCAGTGCTCGATGAAGTGATAGACACCCTGGCGGGTAAGGCCCGGGAATGGAAAACGGTACCCATGCTGGCCCGGACCCACGGTCAGCCAGCATCCCCCACCAGCCTGGGAAAGGAGCTGTATGTATTTGTCGAACGGCTGCGCGGGCAGGTCCATCAGCTTATGCAGATTCCCTATGCCGCCAAGTTCGGCGGCGCTACCGGCAACTTCAATGCCCACCACGTGACCTATCCGCACATCGACTGGATTGCCTTCGGCGACCGGCTGGTCAACGACATCCTGGGGCTGGAGCGTACCCGGGTGACAACCCAGATCGAACCATATGATAACCTGGCCGCATTCTGCCACGCCCTGATGCGGATCAATACCATTTTGATCGACCTGGACCGGGATATCTGGACCTATATCTCCATGAACTATTTCAAACAGAAGATTAAAAAGGGGGAGATCGGCTCCTCGGCCATGCCCCATAAAGTCAACCCCATCGACTTCGAAAATTCGGAAGGAAACCTCGGGGTGGCCAATGCCCTTCTTGGCCATCTGGCCGAAAAACTGCCGATATCTCGGCTGCAGCGGGATCTGACCGATTCGACGGTGACTCGCAATATCGGTGTGCCCCTCGGCCATACCCTCATTTCCCTCAAGTCGCTGCTGCGGGGCCTAGATAAATTAATCATCAATGAAGCCGCCCTGCAGGCAGACCTGGAAGACAACTGGGCTGTGGTGGCCGAGGCGCTGCAGACAATCCTGAGACGGGAAGGGTATCCCAAGCCATATGAAGCCTTGTTGGACCTGACTCGAACCAAAACTGCCATTGGGCCGAAAGCCATCCGGACCTTTATCGATGGACTGGATGTGTCCGACGAGATAAAAGACGAGTTGAAGAAGATCACGCCGGCCAATTACACCGGCGTCTATGCATTTTAGAGAACGAGCAACGCTATTTCTTTCTGCGCTATGTACCAATAACCTTGAATAACTTTCCCGGGTATCTGACCCAAGCTTTAGACAACACTTAAGCATACTCCCTTAGTCAGGGCAAGGCGAAGGTTATGGAATCCCAAAATCACACCTGGAAACCTCTGCAGGCTGACAAGTTGCATGAAATTGGCCGCCTGTTCGGTGAGCTGTTTCCCGTCGCACGTTGCGGGACCCTGGCGGTTGACATCACCGCCTACTGGGTGGATATGCTGCGGGCTGTCTGGCAGGGCAAAGCGGCGACGATCCGAGAAAAGGATAAACGCTATACACCCCGCGACCCACTGGTGCGGATACAGCAAAAGACAGTTGTGATTACCTATGCCGACAGTGTGCGGGCCCGAGGAGAGGCTTCCCTGGATACCCTGGATGCCTTTTTAAAATCGCATTTTCCAGCCCTCGGCGGCATGCATATGCTGCCGGCCTGCCGGGTGTCCGCGAAACGTTTCAACGACGGCTTTTTTTCCCAGGTGGTTCGCCATACCATTCACCCAACTTTCGGCACCAATGCAAAATTTGCCGATATGATGGCCGACTATTATTCCATGGCGGATTTCGTCCTCAACCATGTGGATATCGAAAACCCCGACTTTCAAGCTTACCTGGAGGGTGATGACGAGCGGGGCGATTGCTTCTACGTCTTCTCTGAACAAGAGTACCAGCGCAGGCGCGCCCGTGGTGATTTCGACCGAATTTTCCGGCCCCGCCCCTTTCCCTTGTTTTCGATTTACCGGCGCAGGCCGACTAACGACGCGTATGCCGATATGGGGTGGTCGGAAAAAATAAAGCACCTGACGGCTTTGACCGGGGAGCGGCTGCCGGCGCCGGTGGCCGGCCTGCTGGTGATTTTCAACCTGCTCAAAAACGACCAGATGTTGCTCGATGAGGAATACCGTCGGGTCGCAAGCGTACGCGCGTATCTGCAGGCGCAGGGTACCGTTGATTTGGATTCTATCTTTGTGGTGTCTGAAACCCAGGAAACCAACCATGTACCGTATATACTGGCGGACCACATTCAAACGCCTCGGGACCTACTGGAAGTCATCGGATTCGAACCGGAGGAAGCCGAGGAACTCGCCGACCTCTTCGGCCGGCACGCCAAGGCCATCTTCGGCGAAGAGATACGGGCCCTGACCACCTTCAGTCATGTGCAGGTGGACCTGAATACCGGCACCTTGCCGGGCCTTAAAATGCTGGCTGACGATTTTGCCTGGTACCTGGGGCTGGACCTGGATATGCTGCGCCTGGATGCCGCCAATTTTGCCTTCAAGCGCTGGAAGACGACCTGCTTCGGTTTGCCGGAAGTAAAAGACTTGATGCAGATTCTCTATCTCTCCATGGATTGTGTCGCGCCCCGCATGGTGGCCAACCTGGAGGTCAATGATCAACTTTCGGCTGTTCTGGAGCAGATGGCCGACAAGCAGGCGCCACCGCCGATGATGTATGATTTTCACCTGGCCGGCATGCTGCAGGCGGCTTTTATCACCAAGAACGCCGGGCTTTTTAGACGGATTTTTGACAAGATTGCCAGCTACACGCTTGATCCGAACTGTATCCGTTTCAGTTTGGCCGAGAGCCACGATGGTAAATCGGTGCGCGGCAGCCTGGACCTGCTCACGCTTGCGGAAAGGCAGGCCGTGGCTGATACGGTAGTGCGCAACGGCGGCCTGATCAAGTATAAGGGGGTTCCTCGGTGGGAATATCCGGAAACTGAATTCAAGGAGGTCTGCCGGGAATCCGGCCTGGATTTCGATAGGGCCGGGCTACAGATTTTCAAACCCGCCAAAGCCCAGGAACGTGTGCGCGTGTTGGTGGATCATATCCGCGATACAGCTGCACTTGCAGCTGCGTTGGGCATTCCCGCGGACCGATTTGTCTCTGATGGGGCCCTCAAATTTTTCAGCACCAAACTTATGGAAGGTCGTGAACCCTATGAGTTGTGTGTGGCCACCCGCGACTGCCTGCCGCCACTGGATGACCGGCAGTTGGTTGCCGCCCGTTTCTTGGCATTCTACACGCTTGCATTCGTCCTCATGGGACGCAATGTCAAATCAATCTATTTCAACGATTTGATGGGCCTTCCCAATGACTATACGCGCATGCGCCAAACGGGCGAACTGCGGGACCTGAAGCGTACCAAATCGGAATTGGCCGTTTTGGAACAGGAACTGGCCGATCCTGCCACCGTCGCGTATACCATTGCCAGAGGCCTGAACAACCTGATCGCCCTGGTTGACGCCGACCCGGCCCTGGGCCCCCGCGGCCGGGAAGCCGCTGTCCCCGACCTTGCCGACCTGCCGGTCGGTGTGGCCGTGGTTCACTGTTCCGCGGATACTCATACCCTAGTGGTCGTCAACCTCACTGAGGGGCAAAAAGCGGCGCGCATCGATCCTGATGAAATTGGCTTTCCGTTTCAAAGCAACCTTTACGACAATATCAAACACCGCTCGATTCCGTCGGAAAAAGGCGGATACCTGGGGCTGGTCCTGGCTCCTTTTGAATGCTACTGGCTCACCACCCGGAAAGTGGGGATCCCATCGACGTTACTTCTTCCTTAACCTCTGCAAAGCAGATTGGTACGCTTCCGTTACTTTGATGAACTGATCTTGGTTGCCGCCCTGGTCGGGGTGCAGCTTGATGGCCATCTTGCGATAGTGGCGGGTGAGAACGGTTGGGTCCATCTTTTTCAGGTCTTCCACAGCCACGCCCAGAACCTGGGCGGCGGCTTTCAAACCCATGGCGGGGCCGGGCTGCTGGGGAAAACGAAAGCTGCGCCGGCTGCGCATGAAATCACGGATATAGGCCGCCATGAAATCTTCTTCCGGGAATGGATTGTCGAAGTACATGACAACATACCGGGTGAGATAGTCGGGCAAGCTCGCATCCCGTACAAGACCCCGCCAGAAATCGCAATCGTCATCGAGCCGACACACCGCTTCTATGAAATACTCGTCAAGCTTTTTGCCTTCCATGGCCGCCGGGAATCCTTTTGCCAAGGGGGAGGTGAAATGGTGCTGCAAATCGAAGATAACGTAGGTGTATATTTTGAGCTCGGCGGGCTTAAGAATCCGCTCCGCCAAAAGAAAATACTGTTCGAGTTCATCTCGGGATTTATGGTCCAACACGTGAAAAAGTTTGCGGGGTAGACGACCGACGGGACCCTGGTCGACATTACCGGTTTTTAAAAATAGAAGTCGTCTTTTATCAAACAGATGATGCCTGGCGTGCGTGGACCGGTAAGATACGCTCTTTGGGGGCCTGCCCCGTTGAGCGAAATGGCCGATGACCTTCCGGATTTCAGGTTTGATAAAGCTTTCCAGCAGGTCCTCGAGGCGATCATCAATATCTGTTACGCTCTGATTTTCAAGGGATTCGATCAGCTCATCTTCGAAATAGTACGCGTGCCCGCCGGGGTATCTGATAAATTTTCTAGGGTCAGACCCGAGTTGGAAAAGTTCGCGGCTTTGCAGGTAGCCATCGGCCACGTAGGATTCCCGAAGGCTGTACGTGAAGGTTCCTTTATGTTCTGTTCGAGCCAGGTACAAGCACAACTCCCCTGAATATTTAGTATTTAGTATCGATCCTCAAGGCCGGGCCATAATAACTTCCAGTCGGCAATCCCCAGCGTTAACCGTTCCCAATGTCGTCCGGAACGATAGCTGCACGTGATCCGCAGACCAAATGTTCTGAATATTTGAATCAATCGAAACCGTGCAGCAGTTCCTAGTCTTCGGTTTTTTTAACCAATATAGTCACTTTTTCTCGAAGGCTATAAAAAAAAAGGCCTTTTGAAGGGCCGCCCGAAGCTTGGACTTCTTCTGGGAGATGATTACTCCAAGCCTGCATGTTTGAAATAGCCGTCTATCACCATCTGGGGCTCGAGTCTGACGAGGGAAGCGTAGGAGCGGAGAAAATTCTTCAAATACAGTGCGGACGGCAGGTTTTGATAATCATCGGCTTCTATCGCTTTGATGGTCGAGATGCTGATCCGGGTGGCATCGTAGATCTCATCCAGCGACACGCCGATTTTCAGGCGCAGCTTCTTCAGGTCCTGGCCGCTGATCTCCGCCGAAGACGCGATATCCCGGGAGAGCTGGCTTATGGACGCATCACTGATCTTCTTCGAAATTTTTCTTTTCAGGTGGCTTTGGCCGGTGCCCCCCTTGGTTTCAAATAACGGCACCGGTCGGCGGGGTTGATTTGATACCCGCTGGGAAGGATCGAGCACACCCGCCGCGATTAGCGACTGGTCGTAGGCCTCGCGCTGAGCAGCGTCGGTCAGGGTTCGGAAAGCCGTTTCAAGTGTCTTGAGGATCGCCTGCCGCTCCCCTTCCGGAAAGAGAGAGTAGGTTGCCAGAGAGTCTGGCTCATAGATAGCCAGGGCGTCGGTATAAGCCTGCTTGAGTTCGAAGACAGAAGCATCGGCCGGTACCCGCAGCATCTCATAGTAGTTTAGGTCATTGAAGTTTTTCATGGCTTAGCGACCTGCGGCCGGCGTTTGTTGCGACACACAGAGACGAGTTCCTGGGTGATGCCTTTCAAATCCGTGGCAGTCTCGGTATATGGATATTTGTGGACGAAGAGCTTCTTCAGGCTGATACTGTCGTGAACCCGATCATCATAACCGATATTGCCCAGGAATTCAAAATCCGAGTAGAAATGGCGACTGCAAACGATCCTGAGCTTTTCACCCAGGGCGGCATCGTTTGTTTTGCGAAACTGATTCAAAATCATGCTGAATTGAAGCCGCGCCAGGGAGTCGCGCAGCAATGCTTCCTTTTCCGGGTCATAACGCAGCACCCGATCGATGACATCCGGGGTGTTGAGTTCCCCCCGGTGAGCCTGGTCCACGGAATCTTTTACCGCGGAATGGAAAGAGTGTTTCTTGATCAGCAGCTTGAGTTTGCGCAGATATACCGTGCGGATAAAGCGGATCGTATTCTCCACCGAGGTCGGCTCGGGCGTGAACACCATGATACCCAGGTTGGAGGTGAGAAAAAAGTCCAGGGTATTGAAGCTTGTTCCTGCGCCCAGGTCCAAAAGCACATAATCGTAGGGCAGAGTTTGCAAGGCTTTAATAATTCTGATCTTCTGCTGGTAGTACAGGTTGGCAACTTCCATTGAACACTGGGCGGAACTGATTAGAAAGAGATTGGGGATCAGGGTTGGTACAGCGGTTTGTTCCAGGTCGCTGACGGATTTGTCCATGAAACGGTGCAGGCCGTTATCCGGGGGCTTGACGCCTACCATGGTATGCAGATTGGAGCCCCCCAGGTCCAGATCCACCAGCACAACCCGTTTGCGCTGTTTTGCCAGGAGGGCACCTAGACCGGCTGTGACGAAACTCTTTCCAGCTCCGCCCTTTCCGCCTCCGATGGGAAGTATTTGGCTCATGCCTGTGTTGGTTGGCCTTTTGCAGTGGCTTTTGTTAGCCGGAAACAGTTTACAATACCTCGCGTATGGCTCCGGCAATTTCAGATTTTATAACCGGTTTCATGATCAATCGCCGGATACCAATTTGCTTGGCCCGGTCCTCGTCAATCAGCTTACTGAAACCGGTGCAGAGTATGATTGGTATTTCAGGGCGAATTTTCATGAGCTCGCGGGCGAGCAGGTCACCGGTGATCTTGGGCATGGTCATATCGGTAATTATAAGGTCGAAGGCCTGTGGCGTGTTTTCAAAAATTTCAAGTGCTTCCATGTGATCACGGACGGCTCTGACTTGGTATCCAAGACTCTCGAGCATCTGCTCCAGCATCCGGGCAATCTGGTCTTCGTCATCGACCAGCAGAATACGTTCATCGCCTTTCTCAATTTTGACCGGGGCCCGTCCGTCCGTCTTGGTGTCTTTGTATATCCTGGGCAGATAGACATTGAAGGTAGTGCCGTTGCCCGATTCGCTGTGGACCTGAATGTCGCCATCATAGCCTTTGATGATACCGTGGACGACGGCCAGCCCCATGCCGGTTCCTTCGCCGACTTTCTTGGTGGTAAAATAGGGTTCAAAGATTCTTTCCAAAACATCTTTGGACATGCCGTAACCGTTGTCGGCCACGGTCAGCTTTACGTAGGTCACCGGATCCTGGCTGCCCGGCAGGTCCTCCGATGCGATCTGTATTTCTTCCAGTCCGACTGTCAGTGTTCCCCCGTGGTCCTGCATGGCATGGAATGCATTGGTACACAAGTTCATGACAACCTGCTGGATCTGGGTCGGGTCGGCCAGCACGGGACCACAGCCCTCATCAATCCGCTGAACCACTTCAATGGTAGCCGGGAGGGTAGCCCTCAGCAGGTTCAGGGCCTCCTTGACAGTCCCTTGAATTTTCAACGGAACCCGTCCCTGGTGGTCGAAACGGCTAAAGGTGAGAATCTGTTCCACCAGTTTGCGGGCCCGTTGGGCGGCGGTCAGGATTTCATTCAGGCTTTCACGGGCAGGCGATCCTTCAGAGACTTCCTCCAGGGCCATTTCCGTGTAGCCCAGAATCGGGTAGAGGATATTATTGAAGTCGTGGACCACGCCACCAGCCAGCGTACCGATGGCTTCCATTTTCTGAGAATGGCGAACCTGTTTTTCGAGCTTGGCCTTCTCCTTTTCATAGTTGATCAGGGATTCCTTCATGCAGGCGAACGAGTCGGCGGTTTCCTGGATTTCCTTGTATAGGGAATTCACCTCGTTCATACTGTCGAATTCATGATTCCGGATAGCGCGGGATTCATGCTCGAGATCGGCTATGGGCTTGATGATGCCGCGGGCCATGATCAGGGCAATGAACGTGGTCATGATGGATATGGCGATCGTTACGAAAATATTGAACATCCGGTTGGCCTTGATTTCCCCCAGGTAGTCGTCTTCCGGCAGGTAGACGCCGATCAACCAGGGCCACTGTCGATCGGAAAAGGGCGTAAACATAACGTTGTAGATTTTGCCCTCGTTTTCAAATTTGGCAAAAAGGGGATCATCAATGACGAGCTGACCGTTCACATCTTTTTCCCAATTCACAGCTTCAAACGCCTGCCTGCTGAGGGTATCGTCGATCTCATTGATTTTGACCAACCGGGTTTTACCGGGTGACAAGGCATTGGGGCGCGTAATTTTGGTTAAATCTGGGAAGGCCACCACATCCATGTTACGGTTTAATAGAAAGGCCTTGCCGTTTTTACCGACCTGCAGGCGCCCAATGAAAGTCGACAACTGGTCGATACGGATGTCGACTCCGACGATTCCTCGGAGGCGCTTATCGGCCTGATAAACCGGCCCGGCAATGGTAATCCCTGGTTTTTGAGAGGTGAAAAATACATAGGGATCAGTCCAGACGATGTCTTCCAGACGTTTGGCTTTTTTATACCAGGGGCGGATCCGGGGATCATATCTATCGCTTGGATCCTTTTCACGTTCGATCAGTTTCAAGTTGGCGTCCCGGTAGACCAGGTCAACATGGCGAATCCCATCGGGATGCCGGATGATCTTTGTTCGGAATCCGTCGGGTGTATGTACCCGGCTGCGGCGAACATCGAAAAAATCTCCATCGGGCGTTCCGAAATAAATGCCCGCAAAATGGGGATAGATGGCCATCTGATCAAAGAAATACCGCTCCAGGTTATTGAACTTCTGGATGTCATTACTGACTACATTTGCGGATATGAGGCGTTTGGTCAGATGGGCGGCGCCCTGCGCCAGGGCCAGGTGGTGCTTGGACTGCTCCATGGCGAAGGCAGCGATATTCTCCATGATGTCCCGGACATGCCCCAGAAGGACCCGTTGGGAGGTGATATAGGAGGAGGAGACGGTGATAGCTTGTGTGCCCCAGATTATTACCAGGAGTCCCAATATCAGAGCCCATCGAATGGAGATCTTCATGCAGCATCCTTTTAAGCCAGCGGGTACGGGGATTTTGCCTCAGGCTGTTTTTATAGCATAAAGTGCCCCGTGAGCTCAAGGGCCAGCGCGTATGGCTTAACTATATTAAAAAATTGGGATTTTTATGCGCTTAGAAGGCCTTCAGTCCGGCTGTAACCCTGATTGGCAGCGGTTGTCAGGCCCTATGCTCCCACGTGCCGCGATAGCCGGACTTTGTGACCCAATCCGGCCCAGAGGGCCCCAAAGCCGGTTCCGCAGCGGTGGAAAAGACTTACCGCTGCCAAAAATTTTAACTCCTATCTAGTTTGCGGGGGAGATATCCAAATAAAGCGGAATCACATGCAGGTCGGGTGTCCGTTCTATGGTTTCACCACAATGCCAGCGATCAATCTTGTATCTTCCATCTAGTTGGGCGGCGATTTTATCGGCCAGGCCTTTGATATTGATAACGGGGTGACGCGTAAATACGTTCGGCAGGCCGAGGGTAAGGTTGCAGGCCAGGCATTTACCCGGCTTGGAGGTCAGATGGAACTCGAATTCGAGCCTTTCCGGTGAGCCCTGTCTGAAGGCCAGGCTGATGTTGTAAGCCCCTTCGTCCGCATCGCCAAAGAGGGCCTCAAAAAATTGATCGGTTGTCTCGGGTGGCATGAGTTTGTTCAGCAGGGCTTGATCAAACACACTGGAATGTTCGGCGGCAGGCATGGCAGGGGCTACTCCTTTGCTGGCGGTTTCGGTTTATATAATAGATCCAGGTAATGAATGAAATACCTTTTTGGTTATGGCCGCATCAATAGACCGCCTGTTTTTTCAAGACAGCTTCGACCCCGGCCAGACCGTCAACGGTAAACGCCTCCATGCCCAGAGAACGGGCTGTTTCCACATTGGCCCGATTATCATCCATAAACAGAGCCTTCTCGGGCGGGCAATCCAAGGCTTCCAGGGCATGTAGGAAAGCTTCCCGATCGGGTTTAACGTAGCCGGTCTGAAAGGACGGGAAATTGCAGTTAAAATAGGGGGCCAGGTCCATTTCAGTGCATATTCTGTCCCAGTGCATTTCACTTATGTTGGACAGGCTGGCCAAGGTGTACTGCTTGGCCAGGTCAGTTAGCAGGGCCTGGGTTCCCGGGTAAGTCCGGCGAGGCCAGTATAGAAATTCAGATAGAAATGTTTCGTTGGAAACACGTAGTCCAAATTCCGCTATCATGGCGCCGCTGAACTTGTCCGGCGTAGATTGCCCGGTCTCAAACTCCCTGACGGCCGGGGATGAAAGCCACATTTCCCACAACTGGGTTTCGGTGAACCGGCCCTGGGTCCATTCGAGCATTACCGGGACACCGGTCAACTCAATGAGAACCCCCCCGAGGTCAAAAAGAAGTACATTAAATGGTCGCGCAGGCATGCGGGCAACTCCTTTATTGATCGGCCGCACCATAGGTTTGCCAGTGGACTTTGTGGTCGGCCAGGCTGTCGCGTGCATGCCCGGGCAGCGTCATATCGGGGTATCCCACCGCAACTATGGATTCCACCTCGAGGCCGGGAGGAATGTCCAGCAAGTCCGCTAGGTACTGCCCGGCACTGGTGTCGTCGGTATAGGCCCGTTTGCGTACCTGGATCCAGCAGCTGCCCAAGCCCAGCGAGTGGGCGGCCAGATGGATGAAAATGGAAGCGATAGAGCAGTCTTCAACCCACACGTCGCAACGATCCGGATCGGCCAGTACGACAATCCCCAAGGGGGCTCCTTTTAGAAATGAGGCGCCATGCGGTTTACAGCCGGCCATTTTCACCAGCAGCTTCCGGTCGGTTACCACGATGAACTCCCAAGGATTCAAGCTGCGGGATGAGGGGGACCGCAATGCCGCTTCCACCAGCCGATCTATCTTCTCTTTTTCAACCGGCTGTTCCTTGAATTTGCGGATGCTGCGGCGGCTGGACAAAAGTTCAATAAACACGGTAAAGCCTCCCAATTGAGTTGTTTAATGGCCATAAAACTTCCAGAACCCATCTCAAAAAAGTCTTCTTGTCAGGCGTAGCTCGTAGAGCGAAGACTGATTGGCCCAAACTTCAGCCTCCGCTTAAGCTACGGCCGATAGACTTCGTTGGGCGTTCATATCAGGTCCTCAAAATACTGGCGTAATCCTCCGGGGCTGATATTCGCGGCCGCCTTGCACCACGTTAGGCATTAGCTTCGCGTCATTTTGAACCAAAATCCGTTTTTTGAGATAGGGTCGATTACCTTTCTTGTTACACCGGTGCCCACTCCCGGCTGCCGTTTTATCGGAATCTTTGGGGAGCCGCGTAGTACTCTCCCAAAACGGCAATATTTTCACAATAGAAGTCGAGTTCTTCAAGGGCCAGCTGAACATTGGCGTCCCGGGTATGGCCTTCAAAGGTGATGAAAAACTTGGCAGTTTGCGGTGAGACGCCGACCGGGATGTAGCTCTCCAGTTTTATCAGGTTGACGGCATTGGTTGCAAAACCGCCTAACGCTTTGTAAAGCGCCGCCGGGATGTTGCGTACCGAAAAAAGCAAGGAGGTAATCACCGGCTGTTTAAGCGGATCCGGATTGGCTGGCTCTTTGGCGATGGTTACGAAAACAGTGGTGTTGTCGTGGCTGTCTTCCATATTGGGCTGGATATTTTCCAATCCGTAGATCTCCCCCGCCAACTCGGAGGCCAGGGCTGCTTTGGATGGATCGTTCCAGTTGGCAACATCCCTGGCCGCCAGGGCCGTGTCCATGTAGTTGTGTATGTTCACGGCCATCTTTTTCAGGCTCTGGCGGCACTGCATCAGGGCCTGGGGATGGGAATAGACATCTTTTACATTCTCCAATAAGGCGCCGGCTGGAACAAACAGGTGGTGTGCGATGGCCTGGAAATGCTCGGCCACAATATAAACATTTTTACCGGGCCAGAGGTTGTGAATTTCGGCCACACGTCCAGCCCGGGAATTCTCGATGGGGATCATGCCCATATCCGCCTTTGAAGTTTCAACGGCATCGAACACCTCATCAAACGTATGGCAGGGCAAGGTGGTCAGACCGGGATAGGCCTTGCGGCAGGCCAGGTCGGTATGGGCTGCATTCACGCCCTGAAAGGCTATGATTTTTGTAACGGTATCAGGCATGGTCCTCCAGCCGTGCCGGGGCTCCGTTTTTGTCTAAAACGGTTCTCACTTTATCCGACAGGTCATTGATGGTGAAGGGTTTTTGAATAAAGCCGTCGCACCCGCGGGCCAGGATTTCAGATGCTTCGCCTTCCAAGGCATAACCGCTGGATAGCAGGACCCTCATTTCGGGCGCGATTTTCCTGAGGGCATCAAATGTTTCGCCGCCGCCCATCTCAGGCATTATAAGGTCCAGTATGACCAGGTCAATCTTTTTGTGGTTGTCCGCCAGCAGCTTGATTGCCTCCTGGCCGCTGCCAGCCGTCAGGACGCCGTAGCCCAGGTGTTCCAACAATTGCTTGCCGACATCCACAATCATCTCCTCGTCATCGACCAGGAGAATGTTGCCAGCGCCTTTTTCCACGGGAACGGTCTGGTGCTGCTCCTCAAAAACGCGCTTTCCGGAAGCCGGGAGGTAGATGCTGAAAGCCGTGCCCGTGCCTTCCTTGCTGCTGACGGCTATGACGCCGCCGTGATTTTTAATGATGCCGTAGGCGGAAGCCAATCCGAGACCTGTGCCGCGGCCCATGCTCCGGGTTGTGAAAAAGGGATCGAATATTTTTTCTTGGACGGCGGCGGACATACCGATCCCGGTGTCCCGCACGGTTATCAAAACGTATGCGCCCAACTTGGTGCCGAGCAAGCGGGCCTGTTCGTTATCGAGGGTCCGGTTCTCCGTGTGGACATAGAGGTCACCGCCGCCGGGCATGGCCTGCCAGGCATTTACAAAAAGATTCAGCAGGACCTGTTCCATCTGCCCCTGGTCGACTTCGACGGCCCAGATGTGCTCAACCGGTTCAAGGTGAACGGACACTTCCTTGCGGGTGCGGGCGAACATGCGGGCTGTGCGTTTGGTCAGTTCGTTCAGGTTGGTGGGGCGGGCATCATACTTGCCTACCTGAGCAAATCCGAGTAGCTGGCGTGTGAGCCGGGCACCGCTTTGGACGTGCTGTTCGATATTTTTCAAGCGCTGGTAATTATCACTGGTGGGTTCGGTATCTAATGCCATCAGGTCGATGTTGCCCTGGATGCCCATCATAAGATTGTTGAAATCGTGGGCAATCCCACCTGCCAGGGTGCCAATTGATTCCATTTTGGCTGAATGGCGTAACTGGGCTTCCAGTTTTTTTCTCTCCCGCTCCATCCGCTTAAATTTCGATATGTCCCGGGTGATGGAGAGGATGTGCTTCTGCTGGTCCAGGGTTACGATTTTAGCGGATATCTGACCGTTGATCAAACGACCGTTTTTCAACCGGAAACGGGTTTCGAAATTGTCGATCGAGCCCGATCGCCCGAGTTCTATGGCCACCTGGCGGCGATCACTTTTGGATTCCCAGATGCCCAGCTGTTCCGGCGTGCGCCCCAGAACCTCCTCTCGCGCGTAGCCGGTCACAGAAAGGAAACCTTCGTTCACGTCCACGTATACACCGTCTTCGAAACGATTCAGCGAAAAAGCGTCGGGGCTGGTCTGGAATACCATCCGGGATTTTTCTTCGCTCTCCTGCAAACGAGCATAAGATCGGGCATTGACGATGGAGGCGGCAATCTGGCCGGAGATGCCTTCCAAGAAATTGACATCACTCTGGTAGTAGGTCCGTTTCCTGGATTTGTTGTCCACCAGGAGAATGCCGAGGGGTTGATTTTCATAACGAATGGTTACGGCAATGCAGGCCTGGGCCTGTAGCGAGTTGCCAAAGGTGATGCTTTGTGGCGGTAGTTTTTTGGCGAGCTCTTCAAAATCGTTGACCAGAATCGATTTGCCTTCCTGGAACAGGGTCACGGCAAAACGCTTGTACTGGGGATCAGCGAGGTACTCTTCGGCACTGTTCAGTAGTTGGATTTCATCCGGGCTGTAGCCGAAGCTGGCGGCTACCCGCAATGCTTTCAATGGGTTATCGGCCATCAAAATTGCGCCGCGATCAAATCCCAGGCGGGCCCCCATGACGTCCATGACGGTGAGCAAGTAAGTCTCCAGGTCGAAGATCCGGGCTGTTTCCTGGCCGAGTTTCTGGACCAGAAGGGCGTTGTTGTACATCAGGTCGGCATCTGTTTGCGGCTCCTTGATACGCGTCAGGTGCTCATTCAGGGATTGGGCCAGTTCTTTTTTTTCCAGAAAAACTGACAGCAGTGTAAAGATCATGGTCAGGGCTGCCAGGCCTGTCACGGTTATTCCCCAGATCGGAACTGGTAGTACAAAGATGAGCCCGCCGGCAAGCAGCGTGCCCCCCAGTATAAATAGATGATTCAGTTTTTTCAGCGCAAAGGCAAAGGTCGGTTTCCAGCTGATGATATATTCGCAGTGACGGCCGCCATTATGCAGACACTCGGTGTGTTTCACATCGGCCAGCCGGTCACTGAAAAGACCCGCCAGGCCTTCAAAGGAGCCCATCCGGTTTTCGCATTGAAACTGGGCTTCCTCGATTCCCGGTATTGGGGCGGCGGTAATTCTGATTTTGTGGGCGGTCAGGGGCTCCACGTTCAGTTGGGCTCCCCGACTCATAATCCGGTATATCTTGCGGGCGTGTCTGTAGACCGTCATCGGACTGACCAACGACAGGACGAACTGCCGTATGGTGCCTAATGCTTTGGTACAGGCCGTGTGGCGCCCGGCTGCCCGGGAAAGGTTGGGATTCCCGGTTTTCGACACCATGATCGCGTGCATCCGAACCGCCTGGTTCTGGCTGTACCAGTATCCAGGATCATCAACCTCGGCGCTCCGAATGCCGGCGGCTGCAATGATCTCCTCCGGTTCGATGTCAGGATAATGGTGGCGCAGGTAGTCGAGGTACACCTTGATAATCCGGCTGCTGTAAACCGGGGTATCGTTATCGTATTGTGCTTGGTTGTTTTTTGACGTCTGTTTCACGATATATTAGATAGGCTCTGGCAACCTAAACAAGCCTGTGGCTGCAGTAAAGCCGATGGCGACTATCAGCCGGTTGTCCAAGTTCCTTTGAATTAAACCAAGCCGGCATCTTTCACGGCGCGTTCAATTTGCGCAACCCGTTCTTCCAGGCTGCCGGTATACCCGACTGCAATCCTGAGCAGACCCGGGCTGAGACCCATCCGGTCCTGATCCTCCGGCGCTATTTCAGACGAAGTCGAGGACCCGCTGCAGGACATGAGGGTGTCATAATAACCCAGTGATACCGCAATAAACCCGAAACGTTCCTGATTCTGCAGCAGGGACATGAGGTATTCGGCCATTTCTCTGGATTCACAATCAATCGTCAAGATGCCGCCGTAACCATACCCCCGATTCATCATTTCGGTCATCAGCAGATGCTGGGGATGGTCGGCCAGACCAGGGTAAACCACCGGAACGCCCAACGCGAGCAGGTGTTGTGCGATGACCATGGCGCGGCGGCTGTGCTCCCGCATCCGGATCGGCAGGTGCGGCAGACGCTGAATGATATCAAAAGCCACCCGGGCGTCCATGGTGGGCCCCAGCAGCATGACCCGACCCGTATGCAAGTCCATGAGGCGGTATGCGAATTCTTCACTGGTGCAAATGGCGCCGGCAATGACATCACTGGCACCGTTGATGAATTTGGTCATCGAATGGACTACCACATCCGCGCCCAATTTGGCCGGCGATATCAAGACCGGGGAAAAGGTGTTGTCCACCACCAGGGCCGCCTTGTGCTTTTTGGCCAGTTTTGCCAACCCGGCAATATTCGCTACTTTCAAAGTGGGGTTACCGATGGTTTCCGTATATATGATCCGTGTGTCGGGCGTCATGGCCTTTTCGAAGGCGGCCAGGTCGTCTGCGGGGACCAGGGTGGTGTCGATACCCATCTGGGGGAACATCTTGTCCAGCAGAGCATGGGTACCGCCATAAATGGTGTCACTTGAGACGATATGGCCTCCCTGGTCACACAATTGCAATAGGGTACAAGCAATGGCCGACATACCGCTGGCTGTGCAGATGGCCTTTTCGGTGCCCTCCATAGCCGCCAGATAACGTGCCAGGACATCCAGCGTTGGATTGAAATGGCGGCTGTAAAGGAAGCAGCCGCCTTTGTCAGGACCCCGGATGCCCTCAAAAATTTCTGGCATCGTACCAGGTTCAAGGACCGTGAAGGTTGAAGATCTGGAGATGGAGGGCGCAACCCCGCCGTGTTCGCCGAATTCTCTCCGGACTGCGCACATGGCCTGTTCGGGATTAAAGTCGATCATGTTGTCCTCCTGTGATATTTCCCGTCACACGCTCTTTGAAATTCGGGCGTATGGTGCCACAGGCGGCCTGGGGGGTCAAGTTTTGATCTCCCTGGTAATTCCGCCGGTCGCCGGTGCGCCACCCTTTTTGCATTTTGCGAGTTAATTTTTTGCATAATGCTAAAATTCGTACTTTCTCCATGGCGGGCGCTGTTTCTGAAAAATATGTAACTATCTGTAAATATTTAAAAAGAGAATTTTTGCACATTTTTTGCTTTGAAGAAAGTTTTTCGCCTTAAACGTTATTCTATATCCATGCACATTTCAGACCTTAAAGCATATTCGGACAGTTCGCCACCATTCATCGATGACCGGCAGATCGAACAATCCTACGGCCATAGATATCCCGGCCCACAAAACAGAACCAAACCGGAATTATTGGAACTGGCGGCCGAGCGACAATCACATGATACATATAAGGGTAATATTATCGATATTTATGTTTGACCTCAGGCTGAATATTCATGATCTGCGTTTAAATATTGACATCGCCAAATACCCGTGGACAATGAACGGTATACCCTGGCCCAAAACCTGGAAATTCAGGAATTGCCTCACCATAGCCTCCAAAAAGAATGGAGGCCACCCCATGCAGGAACACGCCGTTCGAATCAGACTCATGCAGGTTGAGGATTTCGACGCCGTGGTCGGCATTGATGAGAAAGTACTCAAGTCGGCCCGTCCGGAATACTATGAACTGAAGTTCGAAAAACTATTTAAATCCAGGGAGTACCTGCCCACATCATTGGTGGCCGAAAATGAAGACGGTACCGTTGTCGGCTTTATCATGGGGGAGCTTTACATGGGCGAGTATGGGATTGCCCGGAATGGGGCGACCCTTGACAGTATCGGTGTGGATCTCGATTGCCAACAGCAAGGCATCGGCGCGCAGTTGATGAACGAGTTTTTCGATCACTTGGGTGATCTGGGTGTCCAAAAAGTCAACACCCTGGTTGATCGCAATGACGATAAACTCATGCGCTTTTTCAGCACCAACCGGTTCAATCCTTCCAAGACCATCATTAACCTGGAACGCGAACTTTAGAAGCAATCTCAATAGCGTCTTTTGGCCCAATCTCTGCGTTGGGCCAAAAGACGCTATTGAGATTGCTTCTAATATTTGTCTGGATTCGTTAAATTGCAAAAACCCTGGAATAATTTTCATTCCTGGCTTTTCACGAATACCTCCAATATTTTATTAAGGGCACCCGAACTCGATTCCCGGAGAAAGAAGCCGCTGTTGTCGGCCAGGGCCAGTCTGGAAAACGGGTTGGCTTCGATGTTGATATCCACCAGGATTGCCCCGCCGCGTTTTGCCAGGGCCGCCACCTGATTGGGCAGATTGGTCGCCCCCGCAGTTCCCACGACCAGCAACACATCTGTTTGCGCCGCGGCTTGCAGTGAGCTCTCGAATTTGAAATGAACCTCATTGTAGGTTTCATCGAACCACAGGACATGGGGGCGGGTGGCCTGTCCGCAAGCCGGGCATTTAAGCAACGTGATTTCGTTGTCCGATAACGACTGCTCCCTGGTTTTTGCGGTGACGCTGGCTGGCATGGGGTAAAGCGAGTCGCTGCATTCGTCCGCACAGCGCATAAAGAATATGTTGCCGTGTATCTGGTAGGTTCTTTCCAAGCTGTTGCCGGCGCGCAGGTGTAAGTTATCCACATTCTGGGTGATCAGGGTAAAACGGTCACCGAATAGCTTTTCCATTTCAACCAGGGCCAGGTGCCCCTGGTTGGGTTTGGCCCGGCCGCACACCCCCATTCGGTATAGGTACCATTTCCAGACCTCCAACGGCGCCCGGCTGAACATATCCCAGGTTGCCATTTCCTGAGGGTGGTACTCCTTGGAACCAACCGTCCAATAGCCTTCCGGTCCACGGAAAGTGGGGATCCCGCTTTCCGCGGAAATGCCGGCTCCGGTCAAGACGGTGAGGCGTTTGCGTTCCACCAGCGCTTGTTGCAGCATATGCACCAGTTCGGGATCCATGCGATCCTCCTTTTAAGGGGAGAGAAATTAGGCGCCAGCGTAGCGGACGCCAGGCAACGTCACCTGCATCTATGTTTGCGTTCCCGGGATATCGGCGTTTCTTCCACGATAACAGCTCCGGCGGCATTGTTGAAATAAAATGTTTTTGAAAACTGACGGCCGTAATGATAAAGGTCGTTGGGCGCATGCATTTGCGCAAGCATGCAAGGAGTAGAGATGACCCTGGATCATAACCGGATACCTGAGACTGTCAAAACTATCCACCTGATCGCGGCCTGTGGGACCGCAATGGGGGCTCTGGCTTGCATCTTGAAAGAGCAGGGCTACCTGGTCACCGGTTCCGACCAGAATGTCTATCCGCCCATGAGCACCTTTCTGGAAGACAAGGGTGTTTTTCTCGCCGACGGGTTCGATCCCGCCAACCTGGATTACCGACCTGACCTCGTGGTGGTCGGCAATACGGTCAGCCGCAGCAATGTCGAAGTCGAAAAGATGCTGGCGTTGGGGCTCAACTACTGCTCCATGCCCCAGGCGCTCAACCGGTTTTTGGTGGGGACTGGGAAGTCACTGCTCGTGACCGGAACCCATGGCAAAACAACGACCAGTTCGCTGCTGGCCTGGGTGCTGCACAGTGCCGGGTTTGATCCTTCATTCATGATCGGCGGCATCCTTAAAAACTTTGCCAGCAACTACCGGATCGGGCAGGGCGACTATGTGGTGATCGAGGGCGATGAGTATGACACCGCCTACTTCGACAAGGGACCCAAGTTTCTCCACTACAATCCGGTGGCCGCCGTGCTGACCAGCGTCGAATTCGATCATGCCGATATTTTTCGGGACCTGGCGCACGTGAAGGAGACGTTTCGTAGATTTTCCCTGGGCCTAGATAAGGACTGTTTGCTGGTAGCCCATGACGCCGATGAAAATGTGTCGGTGGTCATCGAGGAAAGCAGTTGCCGGATCCAGCGTTATGGTCAACAGCCCCAATCTGTTTGGCAGCTTTACGACATAGAGATCCAGCCGCCATGCACCCGGTTTAAAGTCCAAAAGAAGAACCAGATGTTCGGAAGCTTCGAGACGCGCATGACCGGCCGGCACAACCTGCTGAACATTCTGGCGGTGATCGCCGTTGCAGATCACCTTGGTATTGCAGCCAAAAATATTGGCAAAGCCCTGGCAACCTTTGAGGGCATAAAAAGAAGGCAGGAAGTACGTGGCGAGATTGACGGGGTCACCGTTATGGATGATTTTGCCCATCACCCGACCGCCGTGCGGGAAACTATCCAAGCCGTCAAACCGTTCTATCCTGACGGCCGTTTGATCGCCGTTTTCGAACCCCGCACCAACTCAAGCATGCGCAGTGTATTCCAGGAGGTCTACCCGACTGTCTTCGATGCGGCCGACTTGGTGTGCATCCGGGAGCCTTCTCTGCTGCACAAGGTGCCGGAGGGCGAACGATTTTCGGCCGCGCGTCTGGTGGCCGATATCAACAAGCGAGGAATCACGGCGAACTACTATGCGGATACGGAAAGCATTATCGAATATGTGGCCGGGGAAGCCCGGTCCGGGGACATTGTCCTCATCATGTCCAATGGCGGGTTCGACAACATTCATGAAAGGCTATTAAACAGGTTGATAAGTAAATAATCTTACTGTTGCAGGTAAATATAGTATCGCCTAATTCACAACTAAAGCCAGTGGTAAGTCACCGAATAGCTCTTTACGCGACAACCATGGTGTTTGGTGCCCCCCGGTTTTCTCATTTACATATTTCACGACATAATCTACTAACTCCATAAATTCCACAGAGCCGTTTCCATCCATGTCTGCCTTTTTACTCTTAGGCCCGACCCCCTGGGTAAGCGCGTAGGTAAATACACCGGAACCCCCTCCAAAATCGGGGCTCTCGAACGAGTACTGTCTACCCTTGGACGCAGAAAAAATCATGATGCCACCGCGCTTTTTTGAAAACAGTTCCTCCGCTAATTCATCATTGGGAACAACTGTTTTCTTTACAATGCTGGCCGAATGACACGCGTCAAGAAGTAATATAACCCGCCCTCTGATCTTTTCCAATTTTTCCTGAAACGTTCTCCAGCCGATTCCATAATGTGTCGATGTGGTAATATCACTATCGAATGGTAAAAAGTAGAACATCTTAGCGTCATCCCGAATACCATGACCAGCCAATAGTATAAGCACTACGTCACTACTGCTGACTTTCTCAAGTTCATCCAGGCTATTTAAGATGTTAGCCTTGTTCGCCTGCTCATTTATGAGAAGGCGTGGATTGATGTTGTTGAAAACTTTGCCCTTTTGTCCACTTAAGGCCTTTATGAAATTTTTTGCATCTCGATGGGCATATTCAAGCTGCCAGCTAGAAGGAAGGTGGGGGTATTTACTAACGCCGATAGAGAGAATGTTGAGGTTAGGCTTTTCAGTCTTTGGCGATCGGCACAGCACATCAATATATTCCGGGTTACTTGAAAATCCCTTTTTATCATACGCGACGGCGGTAATCCTATTAGCCCCGGCAAAGAGTTTCACGTTTATGGACAGATCCTTTTTGTTGGTATTAACCGGTATCACCTCGGAGGGCTTCCCATTCACAAACACCCGCACGGTATCCACTATGTCAGGCGAACGAACGCGTGCTGAAATTGTAACGACAGCATCCTTGGTTTCAATCAATGACCTGCGTTTGACCATCTCTACGCTGGGCGGTTTTGTGATTTCAGGCGCCGGCTTTCCAAAATCGAACTGGCCTGCAAGCCGTTCGCGAATAATATCGGGTCGTTTAAAGATTGACTCAAACTGTTCATAAGAGTACCCCTCAACTGATTTAGGAAAAACCCAATATAGTAGATTTGAGCCTTCGGGACTGCAATTATAATAACCATCGGGAGTTGCAATAATCCATTCCCCATGTTTGTCAGCGATTAATTTTACGATTTCATTGCCACTTCTAGCGTCCCAGATGCGGGTGGTAGTGTCACGGCTACCTGACACTATAAAATCCTGAGTGGGAGAAAATCCCACTGAAGTGACCGGAAGATAATGTCCAAGGTATGTTTTTGAAGGGAATCCTAACGCCAAGTTCCACATAATTATGGTCTTATCGTTACTGCCGGTTAACGCATACCCTCCATCCGGTGAGTACGCCGCACAGGTTATACGTTTGGAGTGTCCCGCATAGCGACGTTTATTCCAATTGCCGGTCCCACTCTCTACTTTGTAGAGATAGCGGGACATCCCATATGTTAAATAATATTTACCATCCGGTGACGTAACCCTGTAATTCATATTTATTGAGTTGTCTTCTGTCAGGGTGCTGATTTTCCCGGTTTCAATATTGATACGTTGCATACCGTTCGCAGGGGTGTGAAAGGCTATATTCTTATCTTTGGATCTGTAATCTATATACGTGATCGTATCTGTGTCTGTATTTAACCTCTTTAACAGTATGCACTCTTGGGTATCCCAAACGGAGATAATCCCACCCTTCGCCGTGAGAAGCAGGCGGCCATTATTCAAATATCCCACATGGTCAACCGGCGGGGGGGGACTTCCGAACTGCCGGATTATATTTTCGGAAAAGATACTCATCACTTTTAATTCACCTGAGGCATAGGACGAAATGACATACTTCTCATTTTTTATATAGTCAGCATTTGTAAGCATAGTGTTCTTATCCCGAAACGTCATTAATAGCTTCCAGTTCCTTGGATCTCTTATCTTAATGGTACCGTTTGCACAGCCCACTAACAGCCTATTGTGCTGTGAGGAAAACCGCACAGAGACTACGGATGATTCCTCGGTGAAGGTCTTCAGCAGGGTACAGCTATCGGCATTCCACACCTTGGCAGTTTCATCATCACTACCGCTGGTCACCAACTTGCCGTCGGCCGAGAAAGAGCATGAAATGACTGCGTCTTTGTGCCCGGAATATCTTCTAATGATTTCACCGTTTTCAGTATTGTGCAGGCCTAAACTTCCATCGCCATATCCTGCGATAAATGAATTGTCGTCAGCCGCAAAGCATAGCGAGGTTATCTTTTTGGAGATCAGTTGGATTGTCCAGACCCTTTTCCCGGAATTGACTTTCCAGAGACTCAGTTCACCGGCGAAATTTGATATCACAACATATTGGCCATCCGAGGTAAAAGCAGCACCCATTACCTTGGATGGTTTGCCCTTAAAGGTTCGCACTAGTCTTCCGGATGAAGTTTCCCACAGCCTTGAAATGCCATACAGATGACAAGACAAGAATTGATCTTGCGTAGGTGAAAAAATTATATGGGTGACAATGTCATGTGCTGGCCAGTTTTTATATCCGGTACTTTGGAATGTCCTGATTTTTCGCGGGGGGGTATTATCTTTATATGTGCGCAACTCTCTGCCGGACCATACATCCCATAATTTCACGGTGCCATCCCAACTTCCCGTTAGAAGCAGGTTCCCGTCTGTTGAAGGTGAAATCGACGATATTTCTTTTTGGTGTCCAGTTTGAATGACTTGGTTGAGGTCGTTCATTGGCCCCAGGTTTTTTTGAGACGTCACACAGCTTACTGGAAAAAATATTATAAGTACGAACGCAAGTTTGGAGAACGAAACAAGATTTAGAAAAGAAGCCTTGAAGAGCATATTAAGTGACATATCTACTTCCCCCAAAGACGTATACACCGAAAATCCTCTTTATGATGCAATGCAGGTGCTTAACGGTAATGCGATGTACATTCTGGGCCCAGTCTTGCTGTTGATACGCTATATATTTGAATTAATTGTGATAATGATGGATTATGGCAGTTTAAATATGGCCGGCACTCTGCTTGCCGTAAAAACAGCCCTCGTGGGGTCCTTTGCCCGCGCAAGGGCTGAAACCAACTTACGAACGAGGCTGATAGTGCCTGCGCAGCCAGGACGCCAGCCCGTCAAGCCCCGGAAAAAGCATCCTTTCGGTAATATTGGCCTGGTCCAGTTTGTCCCTGATCTCCCATTTCAGTTCCTTGGGAATGATGATGCGTCTAAAAAGCGCGGGGTGTTTCAGCAACCAGTCTTCCATGCTTGCGATTGGGCTCGACATGAAAGAAAAGAGCGCAAACTGGTTGACGATGCGTGCATCGATTGAAGGCGGTTCGAAAAAGGCAACCAGTACGTCGATCGACAGGTTGTCAAAACTGCGCACATCGGGTAGCACCCGCTCCAGCATCCCGACCGTGAAAGCATTTGCATTTTCTTCTGATAACACGCTGCTCAAGGGTTCCGGCAAGAGTCGATTGGTCTTGACGAAGTCCACCTTCCATATGACCCCGTCTTCATCGTAGCGGTTGGTCTCACAGGTTGCATAGTGCATAGCGACAAAAGGTGAGTACGTCCAATCAAGGAGCCGGGTAGGCAGGCCATGGTGCTGGGCCAGCGTCATCCATTGCCAATGGGAGTCGCTGATGTCGACATCATCAAGCCGGGCGTATTTTCTGAAATTTCGCAGCAGATGATACTCCAGGCGTGTCAAATTACCGCAAATCCGTTCGAAACTGGTTATAAGCCGGTAATTTTTGTTAGACAGTCCCCTGAAGGCGTAGTTTGATCTGAAACGCATAATATCTTCTTGCCACGATTCTTCATAAACACGTTCACATAGATCTGCCCAGGATTTGATGACCACATCATTTTGTTCAATTTGGTTTTTCATCATGCCTCGCCGGACGTTTGCAGTGAGCGACGCGTTTCCGACAATGGATCGGTCTCAATGACAACGGCCACGGACGGTGTGATGCAGTTCCTTCTGTAGGCAACGAGCAAAAACATATTGATTGCCAGAGAGTTTTTCAGGTTTGTAACAGCATGGTTAAATCGTTCGAAAAATCAGGACGACTCCCATCATCCGCCCGTAGTTGTCGTGGATCATGGAAAGGGTCTGCGATACCCGGATTTCATTACCGTTCATGGGGACCAGGATGTCATTGTCATAATGGATGATCTGCTCGAGGTTGGCAGTCATCTCCTTGACGATGTTGCGGCGCTGATTACGGGTAATGCCGTTTAATATGTAGTATACCTCATCGAGGGGTTTTCCGATTACCCGGGTGCGCGACCATCCACACAACCGCTCGGCTTCCTTATTATACAGAGTGACATTGCCGTTAACATCCGTTGAAATGAAGCCGTCACCGATACCTTGAATAGTCACGGTCAGGCGGTCTTTTTCAGATGCCAGCATCTGATCGATTTCATAATACTGCTTGAGGGTAATGGCCATCACGGCACTGGCAAAGGCAAGAAAACCATATTCCATGAAAAACAAAAACGCCTTGAGTCCGAAAGAGGCCAATAGATCATTGAAAGCACAAAGAATCCAGACACCAAACCCGCAAAAAATGAAAGCGGCGCCGCTGCCGGCTCTTTTGAAACTGAAAAGCCAGGTGCAGAGAATGCCGATCATGGCGATCCCGAAATAAACATGTAAGAATATGCCGGTCTTTCCCGGGATGGGTTCAACGTAGGGTTGCTGCAAACCGATGAATTCGTGATAAGCGAAAACCGGGCCAACCACCAAATCGGTCGTCCATATCAGGATGATCATGAAAAGGTGAAAAATACCGGCCAACAGGTGATAATGACGGCCGTTGATGATCAGGTAGGCAAATGTGTAACCAAACGTGCAATGGATTATGAAAAGAAAGACAGAATATTGAACCTGCTCAACGGCGTGATTCAGGTCCCCTGCCGGCGTGTTGTATTGCAGGAATTTGGCAACCGCAAAGATAAAAGTGCCGAAACTTAGAGCGGCCCCCCATCCGTTCCAGGTATAGTCCGGTTTCTTTACGAAAAACCAGTACTGGAAGAAGGCAAAAAAATAGCTATGGCCGCTACGCAGAGGGTTCCGGCGGATGCAACTACTATTTTCTCACCCAGCATAAAGCCAACTCCTAATGTTCTAACTTATCAATATAACAAATCTTTATACAATTTTTGGTTCGGGGAGTCGAGGTGAAAATACCATTGACAAAAAAAAAGAAGTTCGTTAACTATGACCCTCAATCAGGGTAACCAAAAGCCCGGCTATCATCAAGAAGATATTTTAGCATGAAAAAACGAATACTTGAAATGATGCGCCAAACAGCAGGGGTTGTCTCCGGGGAAACCTTCAGCGAAGCTGTCGGCATTTCACGGGTATCGATTTGGAAACATATAAAAAAACTACAAGAACTTGGTTACTCGATAGAGTCCACGCCCAAAGGATACCGTCTGGAAGAGGAGCCGGACATCCCCTATTCCTGGGAGCTGCCGCGTTTCGAAGACCGGGTTCATTATTTGGCAGAGACGGTATCGACCATGGAGACTGCGCGCGACTTGGCCCGGGGCGGTTGCCCGGATTTCACCGTGGTCATCGCCGGCTGCCAGACCGGTGGGCGCGGTCGGCTCAGACGCGTATGGGATTCCCAGGCCGGCGGGCTCTATTTTACGATCGTCCTGCGTCCGGAAATTCCGCCCGCTTGGAGCTATCGCTATAATTTTGCGGCTTCGCTGGAATTGGCCCGCACCATTCGCGACCTGTTGGATATTCGGGTGGACGTGAAATGGCCCAACGATCTGCTTGTTAGTGAAAAGAAAGTTTCCGGGATGCTTTCCGAGATGGAAGCCGAGGCGGATAGAGTCGGCTTCATCAATATCGGCCTGGGGTTGAATGTTAACAATGACATCGCCGCGGATATCCCCAAGGCAACTTCCCTGAGCCACTTTGCCGGGCGGAGCATTTCGCGCAAAGAACTGCTCGGGGCATTTTTGGACAATTATCACCAGCGCCTTACAACCGGCAATCTCGAAACCGTAGTGGACGACTGGAAAGAATACACGGTGACGTTGAACCGGAAAGTCACCATTGAAACGCCGGTCGAGACCGTGAGCGGCACCGCCGTGGATGTGGATTCCAGCGGTGGGCTGATGGTTCGCCTGGACAACGGTGAAATGAAAACAGTGGTTTACGGCGACTGCTTTCACCGTTGAATACTGTGTTTAGCCGCCTGTTCGCTATGCTCACTCGACATACGCAGACGATAGCCCGGCCGGCGTGGCCAGGCTATGGTGGCCATCGCTTCGTGAAAGAACAAAATAGTAATTGGATTGGCAAAGGATAGCCTTGAAACATTAGGTTTTCTGCCCGCAGGGCATGCCGAGTGTCAGCCGGGCAGGTCACCCGGATGATGTCCGCGTTCGTCTGCGGTTAATTAATAGGACACAATAGGAATTAGCCAATGTCTGAAACAGTTATGAGTGCCAATACGAACCAGCTGCGAATGACGGTATACGCATCGCTGTTTGCCGCCCTGGTGGCGGTAGGCGCTTTCATATCGATTCCCATCGGGCCGGTGCCCATTGTACTGCAAAACTTCTTTGTGCTGTTGGCCGCCCTGCTGCTCGGACCGCGCTGGGGGGTGGCGGCCGTGGGCGTATACCTGCTGGCCGGGATTTGCGGTCTGCCGGTGTTTGCCGGCGGCACAGCTGGCATCGGCCGCATCTTGGGCCCCACCGGCGGTTATCTGTTGGGGTATCTGCCCGCTGTATTTGTTACGGCCTGGTTGTCCCAGAAAGGCGGCCGACGGGTCTGGACAGATATCGCCGCCATGATTTGCGGTTCCTTGATCGTTTATGGCTGTGGTGTGCCGTGGCTGAAGATGGTAACCGGGATGCCTTTTGCAAAGGCGGTTACGGTTGGTATGCTGCCTTTTTTAATCGGGGATGCACTGAAAATCGCCGCCGCTGTGCCGGTTGTGAAAGCTTTGCGACCAATCGTAAAAGGCTAGACGCGGTTCCCCGTTCAAGGTTCAAAGGTTCCCAGTTAAAACGTTTGAACCTCTGAACCTGTGTTTTCAACCATGAAGATCATCGAAATCGACAATCTATCCTGCCATTTTCAAGACGGCACCCTGGCGCTCAATGCGATCAATTTGTCCATCGAGGCCGGGAGTTTCGTCCTTCTGGCCGGGCGCAACGGCGCCGGTAAAACGACCCTCCTGCGTCATCTCAACGGATTGATAATTCCGGAGAGCGGCGAGGTCCGCTTGGACGGTGTCGCGGTGACGCAGGATCTGGCCCGCGTCCGGCAGCGGGTCGGGATGGTTTTCCAGGATGCCGACAGCCAGATCGTCGGCGAAACTGTCTATGACGACGTAGCCTTTGGACCGGAAAACTTGTGCTGGCCGGTTAAAAAGATTGAGGCCCGGGTGACGGCAACCCTGGCTTCCATGGGTATGTCAGAACTGGCTGAAAACCGACCCCACACCCTCTCCGGGGGAGAAAAGCGACGGCTGGCCATTACCGGAATCCTGGTCATGAACCCGGAGGTGATTGTGCTGGATGAACCCTTTACAAACCTGGATTACCCCGGGACTGTCCAGGTTCTGAAAACCATCGCCGACCTGCACGCCGAAGGTCGCACGATCATCATTACCACCCACGATATCGAGAAGGTTTTCACCCTGGCGGATCGGATGGTCGTCATGGATCAAGGCTGCATTGTCAGGGACGGATCACCGCTCGATGTGGTGTACGATATAGAGCCATACGGTATCCGCATGCCCTGTGCCTTGAAGGCGGGCAGTGAGGTGACGGCGTGGGCGAATTAAGTGCATTCAGCTTTCTGCCCGGTCAGTCGAGCCTGCACCGGATGGACGCCCGCATAAAATTGTTGGGTTTGATGCTGATCAGTCTCTTGAGCCTGGGGGCCGGTGGTGTTTCGCTTGCCGTGCTTTCCGTAATGATGATCGTCCTGGCCGCTGACTGCGGGCTCGCGTTAACCGGGCTGGCCAATGAACTGCGCTTTTTCTTTTTCCTACTGCTCCTTATCTTTATCGCCCGATCGCTAAGTACACCCGGAGAGACCGTCTGGCAGTGGCGCTTCATCCATATTTCCGCAGAAGGGGTGGTATCCGGACTGCTGGTTTGCTGGCGCCTTTTGATCGTTATTGTCGGCGGCCTGCTGCTGGTTCACTCGACCCGTATATCACGGATTACCGGAGCTGTACGTTGGTACTTTCAGCCCATACCGTTTGTGAACGCAACCCGGGTGGCCTTAATGATGGGCCTGGTGGTGCGCTTTATTCCCGGCTTGCTGCTGCGTGCCAGCGAGACTGCCGATGCCCAGCGGGCCCGCTGTGTGGAAAATCGGAAAAATCCTGTATACCGACTGCGGGTGCTGGTGATTCCGTGGCTGAAGAACATTTTCCTGGAGGCGGATGAACTGGTTCAGGCCATGCAGGCCCGCGGTTACACAGGCCGGCGCACCGAGCCTGAATTCAATCTGCGCCGGGGTGACCGGATCGCCCTGACGTTGCTCCTCTGCTTGGTGGCCGGGCTGATCTACCTCAATGGCTTTTAATGCCCCTATATGACCATCTCTCTGTAAAAAATTATGACTGCCTTGGTGGTCTTCGAGACTGGGCCTGTTTAATACCCGTCATCCCGGCGAAGGCCGGGATCCAGTTCGGCTAAAGGCAACACCTCTATATACTGGATACGTCATCCCGGGCTCGATCCGGGACCGGCATGACGACCAGAACCTTGCGATTATATAGCTACCTTTAATTTAGAGTTAAAGCCTTATAGTACACAGCGGTTGCGAAACCTTTAGCCCCGGTCCCGATGGCGCTGTAAAAACCACTAAAACAGGCAGGGAAAATTTTTTTCCGATAATATAATTTTTCGGATTTTTTCTGTTGACAACCTCACGCTAAATTTGTAACTACCTCATTTTCCGATGGGCCGTTAACTCAGTCGGTAGAGTATCTGCCTTTTAAGCAGAGAGTCGCTGGTTCGAGCCCAGCACGGCCCACCAAAGACGATATTCCAGTTTCGTCCCCATCGTCTAGCCTGGTCCAGGACACCGGCCTTTCACGCCGGCGACAGGGGTTCAAATCCCCTTGGGGACGCCAATTTTAAGAGCCAGCTTCGCAAGAGGCTGGCTTTTTTTTTACGCGGAGTGAAAAAGCGTTTATTTATCTAAAAGCATCCAGGGTGATAAAGGCTATCTGAAACAGATCGAACCCTACATGTATGAGCATGTGGGGACCGAGTTTAGCCACAGTCTCTGCCCCGTTTGCCTGCAGGAATATTATCCGGAAATCAAGCTTTCGGAATCCCCAAAAACGGACTAGCCGCCTTACGCGCACCAGCTTTGGTCTGGTTTACCCACCTTCTTTTGCCTTCCTTAAACCTACACCTGCATATAAAGCTAAAAATATTAGAGGATTGATATTTCCCGCGCCTGTCTGATCTACAAAAAAACCATTGAAAAGCGTCCTATTTTCCCTTGACTTGTAGTTACGATGTAGCTAAATAGCGATCACATTGTACCATTAGGCCAAGGAATCTTGCTTAAAAACGGCTATTGAATAATTTTTTTATCGATATCAGGGCCTTAGCATCTATTGGCCTCTATGAACCAAGCAGCACGTCACGGAATCAGCGAACAAGGGGAAAAAAATGAGGTACGCAGAGACAGGGTTTAATTTGGAAATTGATTTAACCCGCGGAAACATTGAAAAAGTCGCTACTGATCCGCGCGATACAGAGCTTTACCTGGGCGGCCTGGGGACCAATGCCAAGTTGTTGTGGGATCGGGTTCCTCCGGAAGTCGAACCCTTTTCAGAGGACAATCTGCTGATTTTCGGCGCCGGCCTGCTGTGCGGGACCCCCGCCACCGGCTGCAACCGGACCATCGTATCGACTATCTCGCCCCAGACCCGCTTGATGGCCTTTTCCATGATGGGCGGTTTCTGGGCTCCGGAATTGAAGTATGCCGGATACGATAAAGTGGTCCTGCGGGGCAAATCTCCCAGCCTGGTGTACATCTGGATCAACAACGACAAGGTGGAGCTCCGGGACGCCACCCACCTGGCGGGCAAGGGGTCCATCGAGGTGGCGGGATTGATACGTGAAGAGTTGGACGAGCCCAAGGCCCAGGTGGCGGCTATTGGCCTGGCCGGCGAAAACAGGATCTTTTACGCCTCCATCGAACAGGGGCGTTCCAGTGCCAGCCGCGGCGGGCTGGGGGCGATTATGGGCGATAAAAACGTCAAGGCCGTTGTCGTCCGCGGCACCCAGGATCTCAATGTGGCCGATCCCGAGAAATTCATCGAATTGTGCAATGAGGTGCACGAATATATCCAGTTCCGCAACGACAACCCGATTCCGGGGGTCATGCCGATTCTGGCCGGCCTGGGTTCGCCCCAGGAGATGAAGGTCCACGACGAAAAATGGCATACCGAGAATTTCATGTGGGGCAACTCCCGTACCCGGCTCAAGGGATTCTGGACCGAAGAGATCGCCCGCGAATGGACCGAGACCATGGAAAAAGCCCGCACGCGGCTGATCAGCTGCTTTAACTGTCCCATGAAGTGCGGCGCCACCATTACACCGAAGGGCTATCCGACCTACATGATGAAGTGCTTTACCAAGCTCACGTACACCATGGCCGCTTACAGTGACCTGGATTTTGGCCTCAAGATCGCCCAGAAGGCCACCGAGTACGGCCTGGACGGGTTCTCCGCACCACAGGTCATGGCCTTTGCCCTGGAATTGCTGGAAAACGGGATTCTCGCAGAGAGCGATTTCCCTGACCTGCCCGAGGACAGCGAAGGGCGGTTTTTCTACCTGCTGGACATGATCGTCAAGCGCGAAGGCATCGGCGACGTGCTCGCCGAGGGCACCTACTGGGCGGCCAAGAAGATCGGCAACGGGGCCGAGGAGTATGCCCACAATAACATCAAGAAGCACGAGCAGCTGCCGCTCAAACTGTCCATGCTCAACCCCATCTATTTTCTCATGTACTCGACCGGGGAGAAGATCAATATCACCCAGATCGAGGGGCAGTTTCCCCAGGCGCCTTACCCCAAGAAGGAACACCGGATCAAGTTTACCGAAGACTGGATCCAGGTGCCCCATGAAAAATTCAAACAGTATTTCATCGACTGGGAACTGCGTGGTGAAAATTCGATCCCCTATTACCCGACCGTGGAGATGACGTGCGATATCGTGGACTGGATGGAGATGATGCACTACATCGATGACGCCCTGGGCATGTGTGCCGGGCTCTCTTCGTTCCCGCTCAAACCGCCTTACCATATCCACAACTATCCCAAGTTTATCACCGCCGGAGCGGGGGTCGAGATGGACAAGGATAAATTGACCCTGGCGGCCAAACGCTACCGGACCCTGGTGCGGTGCGTGAACATCCGGCGCGGCATGCGGCGCAAGGATGAGGCCCCGCCCGCCAACCATTGGAAGAAGCGTTTTCCGGAACTTGAAAAGGAACTGCTGGATTCCTACTACGCCATGAAGGGGTGGAACGATGACGGCATTCCGACCCTGGATACGTTGAACGAATTGGAGCTGGACTACGTGGGTGCCGAATTCGTCGCCAGAGGTATCCTGAAAGCAGCTGAACAGAGTGAGACAACAGCATAAAAACAGCGATTAGCCATTGGCGGTTAGCTTCTAGAAAATGGGCTAACGGCTGAGAGCTGATAGCTAACAGCCCAAATATGGGTTTTGAAATTGACTGGAGGGCTTGAACCTTGACTGGTAAAAAGAAAACCAAAATCATCAAGACAATCAGAATCGACGTGGACAAGTGTGACGGCTGCAAGGCCTGCGAAGTCATCTGTTCCGCCTTTCATGCCTCGCCCAAGTACAGCAGCAACAACCCGGCCCGTTCCCGTATCAGGGTGATCCGGGACCCCCTGGCCGACATCTATGTGCCGGTGTACGCCGGGGACTACGCTGTGGCTGAGTGCGCCGGACGCGATAAGTATACCATCGACGGCAAGGAGTATGACGAGTGCGCTTTCTGCCGTGCGTCCTGTCCGTCCCGGGAAGAGTTCAAGGAACCTGATTCCGGCCTGCCGCTCAAATGCGACATGTGTGAGGGCGAAGATGAACCTTTGTGCGTTAAATGGTGCGGGGCCGACGCCCTGATTCTTGAAGAACGCAAAGTTGAAATGGATGAAGAAGAAGTGGCCCTGGAAGAGCTGGAAATGGGCCTGGAATCGCTGGCGGACCGCTACGGGCTGGATAAGCTGATGGATGCCGTGGCCCGCCTGCAGGCGCAGGACTAAGTATCAAGTCAAAGAAAAGGAAGAGTCAAGAAAGTGGAAACAGTCGCTCCCTTTATAGAAGTTATCGATGAGATCAATGAGGCCGGTGGTGGCATTGTCAAGATGTGTTTTCAGTGCGGCATGTGTGATGCGGTCTGTCCCTGGAACCGGGTCAGGCAGTTCAGCATGCGCAAACTCATCCGCGAGGCCGCCTTTGGCCTTAGTGAGGTCGAAGGTGAGGATATCTGGCGCTGCACCACCTGCGGGACCTGTCCCCAGCAGTGCCCCCGCGGTGTCAAGCAGATCGACGTCAGTGTGTCGCTGCGTCGGGTGGCCGCCGAATATGAACTTTTTCCCGCTTCCGTGCGCAGCGCCCGGACAGCCCGGGCCAGTATTATCTCCGAGGGCAATCCCCTGCAGGGCGAACGCGGCAAGCGATCGGAGTGGGCCCAGGGCTTGTCGGTGAAACCCTATACCGAAGACATGGAGGTTCTCTATTTTGTCGGCTGCTACCTGAGCTATGACCCCCGTATGAAAAAGGTGGCGGCGGCCACGGCCAATATCCTCAATACCGCCGGCGTGGCCTTCGGTATCCTGGGCGAGCAGGAAAGCTGCTGCGGCGAGAGCATCCGCAAGACCGGCGCCGAAGAGGTCTTTCGCAACCTGGCCAAGGAAAACATCAAGGCGTTTATTGACCGCGGGGTTCGCAAGATCATCGTGTCCTCGCCGCACTGCTATCATACGTTTAAAAACGAGTACCCCGAATTCATGGTGAATTTCGAAGTCCAGCACATGAGCCAGTATATCCTGGAGTTGCTCAATACCGGACGGCTGGAACTCAAGGGTGCCTATCCTGAAAAGGTGACCTATCACGATCCATGCTACCTGGGACGCCACAATGATGTCTATGATGATCCCCGGGAGCTGCTGCAAAAAGTGGACGAACTGGAATATGTCGAGATGGAAGACTTCGGCAAACGCAGCCTGTGCTGCGGCGGCGGCGGCGGCCGGATCTGGATGGATACCCCCCAGGAGGAGCGGTTTTCCGATATCCGCCTGCAACAGGCCAAGGCTGCCGGCGCCCGGGTGCTGGCCACGGCCTGCCCCTATTGCATCACCAACTTTGAAGAAAGCCGCCTGAACCTTGAATATGAGGATGTGATCGAAATCAAGGATATCGCGGAAATTGTCAATGATATGCTTCAATCCCCTGAATAGGATGAGGAGATAGAAAGTCGTGAAAGACGTACTGCCAAACGAAGTAATCCAACAATTATCGGGAAGTGTCGGCGATAAGGAATTTGGCGATGTAGTGGTTGTCGGCGGTGGGGTCAGCGGTATCCAGGCCTCCCTGGACCTGGCCACTGCCGGTTTCAAGGTCTACCTGGTGGAGAAAGGACCCAGCATCGGCGGCCATATGGCCCAGCTGGACAAGACCTTTCCCACCAACGACTGCTCGATGTGAATTCTCTCACCGAAACTGGTCGAGGTCGGCCGGCATCCGAACATAGAGGTTCTCACATTTACAGAAGTAGATACCGTAGAAGGCGAGGCAGGTGATTTTCAGGTCACCCTGAAAACCAGACCGCGCTACATTATCGAAGACAAGTGCACTGGCTGTACGACCTGTGTTGAATATTGTCCGGTGGAATATCCTGATAAATTCAATCAGGAGATATCCATGAACAAGGCGGTGCATGTCTATTTTTCCCAAGCCATACCCCTTGTCGCCTACATTGACGACTCCTGCCTGCGACTTAAAGAGGATAAATGTGATATCTGCCGGGGTGTTTGCCAGGCAGGAGCTATCGATTTCAGACAGAAGCCTACCAAAGCAACCATCAATGTTGGTGCAATTATCCTCTCCGCCGGGATTACGCCGTTTGATCCTTCCGTCAGGGAAGAGTACGGGTATACCCAATATAAAAACGTCGTGACCAGTATGGACTATGAACGGCTTTTATCCTCCACCGGTCCTTTTGAGGGGGAGGTAAAAAGGACGTCTGACCAGGAACATCCTAAAAAGATAGCCTGGATCCAGTGCATCGGGTCCCGGCGGGTGACCGAGGGCGATAACAGTTACTGCTCCGGGGTCTGCTGTACCTATACCCAGAAGCAGGTGATTCTGACTAAGCACCACTACGATGATGTTGAGTGCACCGTGTTCCATAATGACATTCGGGCCTTCGGCAAGGATTTTGAACGCTTCTTTCAAAGGGCCGAGCAGTTGCCCGGTGTTGAATTCATCCGCAGCTACGCGGCCATCGAAAAAGAGAATCCGGAAACTAAAAACGTGGTGGTCCGCTATGCCACTACCGACGAGGGCGTTAAAAGAGCAGAATTCGATATGGTGGTGCTGTCGGTGGGGCTGAATCCGCCGCAGGCCTACAAGGAGATCTCGGAAAAATTCGGTATCGATCTCAATGCGCATGGATTTGCCAAAGCAGACGCGTCCAATCCCGTCAAGACCAACCAGCCCGGTATTTTTGTCAGCGGTGCTTTCCAGGGCCCGACCGACATCCCGGATTCGGTCTTTACCGCCAGCGGGGCGGGCTCCCAGACCGGCGAACTGCTGGACTACCGGCGAGGGAAGCTGGCCAAGGAGCGCGTCTACCCGGACGAGCGCGATGTTTCCCAGGAAGAGCCAAAAATTGGTGTCTTTGTCTGCCATTGCGGGGCCAATATCGGCAGCGTGGTCAATGTACCGTCCACAGTTGAATATGTTAAGACCCTGCCGAATGTGGTGTACGCGACCGAGCAGCTCTTTTCATGCGCCACCAATTCGGCCAAGGAGATCACCGAACTGGCCCTTGAAAAAGGGTTCAACCGGGTGGTGATTGCCGCCTGCTCCCCCAGGACCCTGGAGCCCCTGTTCCAGGATACCCTCCGGGAGGCCGGCCTGAATCAATATTACCTGGATATGGCCAATATCCGGGAACATTGCTCCTGGGTGCATGCCAAGCAGAAGGATAAGGCTACCGCAAAGGCCCGTGATATCATCCGGATGTCCGTTGCCCGGGCCGGTGAACTGAAACCCCTGAAGGAGTTCGATCTGCCGGTCAACAAGGCCGCTCTGGTGGTCGGCGGCGGGATCGGCGGCATGACGGCCGCGCTCTCCATCGCCAAACAGGGCCACGAAGTCCACCTCGTGGAAAAGAATAAAGACCTGGGCGGCATGGTCCGGAGGCTGCACACGACCTTGGAAGGCCTGGATGTCCAGGCCTATCTGGACAACCTGATCCGGGAGGTCTACCAGAATCCCAACATCCATGTATCGCACGATGCGGTGATCCAGGACGTAGACGGCTATCTCGGAAATTTCACTACCACAGTGGCCTCCGAAGGGCGGCTGAAAAAGATCCAGCACGGGGCTTCGGTTCTGGCCATCGGGGCCGAAGAGTACAAACCCACCGAATACCTCTACGGCCAGAATGAAAACGTCTTTACCCATATGGAACTGGGGGAAGAGATCGCCAAAGACAATGAGGCCGTTCTCAATGCGGAAAGCCTGGTCATGATCCAGTGCGTGGGTAGCCGCAATGAGGAGCGCAATTATTGTTCCCGGGTCTGCTGCGGCCATGCGGTGAAAAATGCTCTCAAGCTGAAAAAGCTCAATCCGGATATGCGGATCTATGTGCTGTTCCGCGATGTCCGTACCTACGGCTTCCGGGAGGATGCCTACCGGGAGGCCATGGAACTCGGGGTGCAGTTCATACGGTATACCCCGGAGGACGCGCCCCAGGTCGAAGAGGTGAAAGAGGGCGGTAAGGACATGATCCGGGTGACCGTACCCGATTCGATCCTGGGCATGCGGCTGGAACTGGATGCGGATGTCCTGTCCCTGGCAGCCGCGGTCATCCCGGCCAAAGCCACGCTTGGAATCGCCGGTATGTTCAAAGCGGCGGTAAGCGAGGACCAGTTTTTCAAAGAAGCCCATGTCAAGCTCAGGCCGGTTGAGTTTGCCACGGATGGGGTGTTCTTATGCGGTACGGCCCACTACCCCAAACATATCCCGGAAACGATCAACCAGGCCTACGGCGCAGCTGGAAGGGTCCTGACGCTGCTGGCCAAAGATACGGTCACCACTGCGGGTACCGTGGCAAAAATCAATTACCACACCTGTGTGGGATGCCAGACCTGCATGCCGCTGTGTCCCTATGAGGCGATCACCTACAACGAAGAAAAGCGGGTCTGCGTGGTGAACCAGATCCTGTGCAAGGGATGCGGAACCTGTGCTTCCGCCTGTCCGTGCCACTGCGCCAATCTCCTGGGCTATAAACCTGACCAGATATTGGCCCAGATTGGGGCGGTCTAGCGAATTATTAGATTAAGAATCTTTTGATAAGGAAACAAGGCAATGAGTGACACCAATTTTGAACCCCATGTCCTTGCATTTTTATGCAACTGGTGAGCGTATGCCGCTGCTGACCTGGCTGGGGTTAGTCGTATGCAGTATCCGTCGAATATGCGGGTTATTCGGGTCACATGTTCCGGGAGCGTGTCTCCCCATCATGTCCTGAAGGCCTTTGAACAGGGTGTGGACGGCGTTTTTATAGGTGGTTGTCACAAGGGTGAATGCAACTACCTCTACGGTAATTATTCCACCGAAAAACGGGTTGCCGTTCTGTCTCAGATGCTTGATTTCTGCGGCGTCGAAAAAGAGCGGCTGCGGGCCCGGTGGGTCTCCTCGGCCGAAGCGCCGGAATTCATCGATGAAGTTCGTGAGTTTGTAGATGTATTGAAAACGTTGGGCCCCTCACCATTGAAAACAGAACAGGCCAAAATGTCTGCTTAGATAAGGTGCGTTTATGATTGATCAAGTGAAACAGAAAATCAGCGAACTGCTTTCCGAAGGGACCGTCAAGGGTGTTGTGGCCTTGGTCCAGGCCAACGGCCATGTGGCGCCGTGCCTGCTTAAAAAGGGCGATGACCTGGATAAGTTGAGTCTTGGCGATCTGGAAGGTGCCGGGGATGCCAGATACCCCCTGAACCAGGTGCTGATCACTCTGGCTAGGCAATTTCCGGACGACGTGTTCGGCGTCCTGGTGCGGGGCTGCGATGAAAGAGGGCTTTACGGTCTGTATCGGTTGAAGCAGCTGGAAGAGGACAAAGTCGTCCCCATCGGGTTCGCCTGTCCCCCGGACCTTGCCCTGCAGTGTGAATGCAACAAGCCGTGGCCGGATGAGATGGTCGCCGGGGAAAAATCAGACGGTATCGATCAGAAGCAGGTCCGGGAGGCTGAGGAAAAAGCGCAGCCTGAGCGGTTTATCTTCTGGCGGGACCAGTTTGCCAAGTGCGTCAAATGCTACGGATGCCGGGATATCTGCCCCATGTGTTTCTGCAAAGAGTGCAGCCTGGAATGCGAATCTCTTGTTTCCAAGGGAGACCTGCCCGTAGACATCCCGACGTTTCATCTGACCCGGGCCATGCACATGGCCGACCGCTGTATCGATTGCGGGTTATGTGATGAAGCCTGCCCGGCGGATATTCCCCTGCGGCTTTTGTATAAAAAGACGGCCGCCATCATGAATGCCGAATTCGGGTATACCTCGGGCATCAACAGAGATGAAAAATCGCCCTTGAGCGTGATGGGCCCATCGTCTGAGAAGTGAGACCGTAATTTTAAAAGGAAAGATCATGGATTACAGGAATACCCTGACAACCTGTACGTATTGCGGATGCGGATGCAATCTCTTTCTGGAGTCCATAGACGGACGCTTGAGCGGGACCATCCCCTGCAAAACCAGCCCCGTCAATGAAGGCAAACTCTGCATCAAGGGATGGAATGTCCATGCCTTTGTCCAGTCGGAAAGACGGCTGCAGAAGCCGCTATTAAGAAAGAACGGGAAGCTTGTGGAAGTCTCCTGGGACGAAGCCCTGGACTTTACCGCCACCCGCCTCAAAGAAATCCACAAAACCAGCGGTCCGGATGCCGTGGGATTTTTCGCCTCAGCCAAGGTTACCAACGAGGAGAATTTTCTCATGCAGAAATTTGCCCGGGCGGGTGTGGGGACCAACAGTATCGACCACTGCGCCCGACTCTGACATTCTTCCACGGTGGCAGGTCTTGCCGCCGCTTTCGGCAGTGGAGCCATGACCAATGCAGTATCCGAACTGGAAGAGACGGATACCATTTTCATCATCGGATCCAATACGACTACCGCCCATCCCCTGGTGGCCACCCGGATGTTCAGGGCCAAGGAAAAGGGGGCCAAGGTCATCGTGGCGGATCCGCGCAAGAACCAGATCGCGGATTTGGCCCATCTGTATGTCCGCCACAAACCCGGCACCGACGTCGCCCTGCTCAACGGCATGATGCGGGTGATCCTGGACCAAGGACTTGAAGACCAGGCATTTATCCAGGAGAAGACCGAAGACTTTGAGGCTTTCAAAAGCCAGATTGAAACGGTCAGCTTGGACGCCGTGGCCAATATCACCGGGGTGCCCGCCGAGGACATCGAAGCGCTGGCCCTGGCCTATGCGCAGGCCGGGAAAGCTTCCATCGTCTACTGCATGGGCATCACCCAGCACACGTCCGGTGTTGATAACGTCAAGTCGCTGGCCAACCTGGCCATGTTGACCGGCAATATCGGCCAACCGGGTACCGGCGTCAATCCCCTGCGCGGCCAAAACAATGTCCAGGGAGCCTGCGACATGGGCGGCCTGCCCAATGTCTATACCGGTTACCAGCCGGTCACCCTGGGGGACGCCAATCGCAAATTTGCGGATGCCTGGGGCGTTGACCAACTGCCAACCCAGATCGGCCTGACTATTCCAGAAATGTTCAGCGGCGTCGAAAAGGATGAAGTCAAAGCCCTGTGGATCATGGGAGAAAACCCGGTGGTGTCGGACCCGGATGCCGATCATGTGGTGGCCGCCCTTGAAAAGATCGAACTTCTCATTGTCCAGGATATCTTCCTCACCCCCACGGCCAAGCTGGCCGATGTGGTCCTGCCCGGGGTTTCCTTTGCCGAAAAGGACGGGACCTTTGTCAATACCGAAAGGCGGGTAATGCGGGTCAGAAAGGCCATCGAACCGGTCGGCGAATCCCGCCAAGACTGGGAGATCATCCAGGATATCTCAAACCGGTTCGGCTATGCCATGGACTATGATTCACCCGAGGCCATCTTTAGTGAAATCGCCGAACTCACCCCGTCCTATGCCGGGATCAGCTATGCCAGGCTGGAAGGCGACGGTCTGCAGTGGCCCTGCCCATCGGCTGAACACCCGGGAACCCCCTACCTGCATCGCAACGGGAACTTTACCCGGGGCAAGGGGCTGTTCCATGCCATCGACTATCGCACCCCAGCCGAAGTCACGGATGCGGACTATCCCTTCTGGATGACCACCGGCCGGGTCTACGCCCATTACCATACCGGTACCATGACCAGGAACTCAAAAGCCCTGGATTTTGAGGTGTCTGAAGGGTTTCTGGAGATTCACCCGGCCGATGCCCGTTCCCTAGAAATTGCGGACGGTCAACGGGTAAGGGTATCCTCCCGCCGAGGAGAGATCGAGACGCGGGTCATGATCACCGAGCGGGTGGAAAAAGGCGTGGTCTTCATGCCCTTCCATTTTGAGGAAGCCAACGTGAACAAACTAACGAATCCGGCGTACGACCCCATTGCCAAGATTCCGGAACTCAAGGTCTGCGCGGTGAAGTTGGAAAAGGCTTCTTGATTAGGATGTAAATCCGTTACCTCTGGCGGAGGAACCGGAGAGGTTCCGCTGATCCAAGGTTAGGTAGAGGTTATTTCAGAAATAAGATTTTAGTTCAAGATTAAGGCGGCCGTGAGGTTTCCCCGCGTTGCCGGACTTCCCTCTTGATCGACTCCTTAAATGTGGGTCGTAACCGGAGGAATACTAGGAGTATTTCGAAGATAGCGCTTACGCTTCACTCCGTGCCGAAACCGAGCGCCCAACGCAGAGATTGGGCTAAAAGATATTTTTTGAGATTACCTCTGGCAAAAGCCCCTGCAGCAAGCTGCAGGGGCTTTCTTATTATTCCATGTGAGCGGCCACGATTTCGGCAATATCCAGGGTTTTGATCTCTTCTTCCTTCCCGAGTTCCTTCATGCCGTCTTCCACCATGGTCAGGCAGAAGGGACAGCCCACGGCGACACTGGAAACATCCTGCCGCACGATTTCCTCGGTGCGCTCCAGGTAGATACGCTTGCCGATGGTCTCCTCCATCCACATGCGGCCCCCGCCGGCGCCGCAGCAGAAGCTTTCCGCACCGCAGCGTTCAAGCTCCTTGAGGCCGTCCTGGGCTACGGATTTCAGCAATGTCCGGGGCTCGGCGAATACGTTGTTGTAGCGCCCTAGGTAGCAGGGGTCGTGGTAGGTGAGGGCGCCTGCCAGGGAGTTGGTGAGCTTGGTTTTGCCGCTTTTGACCAGTTCAGCGATGAAAGCGGAATGGTGGATGACTTCGTAGTTTCCGCCTTTCTGGGGGTATTCATGCTTCAGCGTATTCAAGCAGTGAGGGCAGGCGGCAATGATCTTTTTGACATTATAACCATTGAGGGTTTCAATATTCTCCTCGGCCATCATCTGGTAGAGCATTTCATTGCCCACCCGGCGGGCAAAGTCGCCGGTGCATTTTTCTTCCGTGCCCAGGATGGCAAAGCTGACGCCGGCTTTTTGCAGGATCTTGACCAGGGCGGTCGAGACTTTCTTGGTGCGGTCATCAAAGGACCCGGCACAGCCAACCCAGAGAAGGTAGTCTACGTCCGCATCTTCGGCCATGGTTTTGACACCCAATCCGTCAGTCCAGTCAGCCCGCTTGTCATAACCGATGCCCCAGGGATTACCGTTGCGTTCCAGTCCTTTCAGGGCCGTGTTCAGCTCCTTGGGGTAGGCCTCGGCCATCAGGAACTGGCCCTGGCGCATGGCGGTTACCCGCGGTACCTGCTCGATAGTCACCGGGCAGACGGTCTCGCAGGCTCGGCAGGTGGTGCAGGCCCAGAGGGTATCCTCCGCAATGACATCGCCCACCAGTGCCTTCTCGCTGTTGAGGGCCATCATTTCCTCTTTCACCTTTTCGACCTGTTCTTCGTCCTCGATGCCAACCAATGAGCCTTTCAAGCTTGCCCTTTTGATAATGTTCGGGGCGTGCTCCAACAGTTCGTGTTTCAGATCGTCGTTGAACTCGTGCAGGCTGAGCGGTTTGTCGGTCGTATACGCCGGGCAGACCTCCTTGCAGCGGCCGCACTCGGTGCAGGTGTACAGGTCCAGGCCCTGTTTCCAGTCCAGCTGGTGAATGTGGTTGATGCCCAGGGATTCATCTTCCCAGGCGGCCTCGTCTTCCAGGTCCAGCCACTTGGCCTTTTCATGCGGGTAGCCCAGGCTTTTCAGGAATACATTGGGCAACGCCGTGATCACGTGAAAGTGCTTGCCGGTAGGCAGAATATTGAGGAACACCAGCTGGGTGATGATGTGGGTCCAGAACATCAGGGTCATCAGGGTGGTGCCCGCGTCAACACTTAATCCGGAAACCAAGGAGGCGGCCCCAACCGAGACCGGCGTCCAGACGAATTCCGCGCCGTATTGGGGATTGCTGAAGAAATGCAGATTGTCCGGGTTGCCGTGCAGTTGAATCAGGTTGTAGCGCGTACCGTCATAGAGCAGGTCGGAAACCATCAGGACACCGATCATCGCCAGGACCAGGTAGGCCTCGAACGTGTTGTGCATCCGCTCGGGTTTCAAAACCGCCCGCCGGAAAATTGCGTAAAGCACCATCAACAGGACGATGCCTTCCATGATGTCCTTTATGAAGATATACAGATATCCCAGCAGGGAGTCATCGCCTAAAAGCGGCAGGTGAAACCCCATATGGTAACCTTCGCCATACAGGGTGATGCTCCGGATCAGCAACACGCAAAATCCCCAAAAGATAAAGGCGTGCATAATGCCCGAACCGCGCTCCTTGGCCCGACCGACCAGCCGTTTCTGGCCCACCGCCAGAACGAGCATGGCCACCAGGCGCTCTTTGATATGATTCGCTCTGTCCGCAGGTTCCAGAGCGCTCAGCAATTGTAGTTTACCCCACATGGTGCGGCCGAATACAGCCAGGGCAACAATCAGCAAGATAGACATCAACAGGGGATTCATGGGTACCTCGTTCAGGTTAACTCTTTATAACTAGACTTTCCGGTGCTTTTGGGCGTCAAGCCGGCGGAGGCCGGCATCCAGGGCGCTTATGGAGCAACTGAATCCCGGATCAAGTCCGGGATGACGAACCTGACAACCGGTTTAACTTCTTACTTTGGCAATTTCTTCTTTAAGAACCGGCACTACCTCAAACAGGTCACCGACAATGCCATAATCGGCTACGTTGAAGATCGGCGCTTCGGGGTCCTTGTTTACCGCCAGGATCACCTTGGAGCCGTTCATGCCCGCCAGGTGCTGGATGGCACCGGAGATGCCGATCGCCATGTACAGGGTTGGCGCCACGATCTTGCCGGTCTGCCCGACCTGTTTGTTATGCGGCATAAAGCCGGCATCCACCATAGCACGGGAGGAGCCGAACCCGGCATTGAGGTCGTTGGCCAGTTCACGGACCATGTCAATCCCAGCCTGATCCTTGGCACCCCGTCCCACCGAAATAACGATATCGGCATCGGCCAGGTCGATTTCACCACTAGCATCCGATACAAGCTCCTTGATAACGGCTTTCACATCTGCAGCCGGAGCTGCCAGCTTGACGACATTCTCGGTGCCGCTTACATCGGGGTCGGCCTCGAAGGCCCCGGCTCGGACAACAGCTACCAGTTGGGGCGTATTGACCTTAGCCCGCTGCATGACCTTGTTGGCAATGGCGGGACGAATGATTTCGATCTGGTCCCCGTCCAGCATAACATCGGTAATTTCGGTGGCGCAGGCGGCTTCCAGTTGGGCCGCCACACGGGGCGCGGCGGCTTTGCCGCTCTCGGAAAATCCGAACCATATCAGGTTGGCGCCGGACTGCTTGGCGGCCTCCACCACGCAGGCCGCATATGGGCCGGCCGAAAACAGCTCCAGGCCCGGTTCATCGGCGATATACTGCGTATCGGAGCCGGCATTCGCAAGTTCAGATGTGAGTCCTTCGATATTGCTGCCAATGGCAACCACGGCGGTTTCCGCGCCGATGGCCCTGGCTTTGGATAGCAATTCGGATGTGCTGCCTTTGAGGACACCCTCTTTGATGTCTGCTACTACAAGTACTTTAGCCATGATATGTCTTCCTTATAAAGTAAGGTTAGGGTCCAAAGATGATCCCGCGGGACCGGTTCGAGGTCTTAAAACACTTTGGCTTCGTCAGCCAGCAGACCGACGACCTGGGTCGTTATTTCAGCCGGGTCGCCTTCGAACTTCTGGCTGGCCTGCCGCGTTTCCGATTTCATGAACTCGACAATTTCCGATTTCAAGGCGCCACAGCCAACCTCATCCGCAGAAGTGCCCAGTGACGCCAGGTCCAGGCTCTGGATCTTCTTTTTCTTGGCCAGCATGATGCCGCGCATGGCGGGCAGCCGGGGTTCATTGATGCTATCGCTCACTGTTACCACGGCCGGCAGTTCAATATCGACAATTTCGGTCCCGGCATCACCCAGGCGGGACACCTTGATGTGCTGGTCATCCGCCACATCGATGGCGATGACGTTGCTGACACAGGGGATGCCCAGGTTTTCAGCCAGGATGATGGCGGTCTGGCCGTTGTCCGTGTCTTGAGCCTGCTTGCCGGAAATGACCAGATCGTACTCGCCCTGTTCATACACTTTCTGCAGGACCCGGGCGAAGACAAACGAATCAGCGTTAGCCAGGGCCGGGTCATCGATTTCGATACCGTCTTCAATTCCCATGGCATAGGCCTTGCGGATCATCTTGGTATTGTCTTCTCCGCCGCCGATGCTTACCAGGGTGGTTTCCGCACCGTTGTTTTCCTTGAGTTGAACGGTGGCTTCAACAGCATTCTCGTCCCAGGCATTCATGACGTACTGCAACCCATCCTCGACAATGGCGCCGTTATCTACGTTGATGTTCAGTTCCACATCAACTACCTTTTTTACGGTGGTGAGAATCTTCACAATATCCTCCTCGGGGTTAATTAGCCGCTATCTCAAAAATGTCTTTTGGTCCAATCGCCAGCCTTCGCCCACGCTATAGCTGATAAACTCGGTTGTGAGCCTTGCTTGTCCGGCGCAGCCTGGAAGGCGTAGACGGGACCTTGAACCAAAATCCTATTTTTGAGATCGCCGCCATTATTTACATGCACTTGATTTTTATCCGCGCTGTGGGCACCCGTTAAAAACCGCCGGGCCCTGAATTAATTTCAGCCGCAATATTCTTTAAATACGAACTTATCTCTGGAAAAGACGATTCCGGGACCTGTTGCGTCAAGCCAACCGCCCAGATAGCCGCCTGCAGACCGCCCCCTCTGACCTTGATGGGTATGGCAAAAGAGACCATGCCTTCAATATACTCTTGCCGGTCGATGACAATACCCTGTTGGCGGGCCTCCTGGACTTCCATTTTAAAAGTGGCCTTGTCCGTCGTCGTATGCCGCGTATAGGGTTTCAGATCAGTGCGGGCCAGGATTTCGTCAATCTCTTCATCGGTCAGTTGGGTAAGCATAGCCTTGATCCCGGGGCCCGCCAATACCGGCATGCGCAGGCCGATTTCCGATGACACCTTGATGCCATAGGCTGAATCCACTTTATCAATCAGGATGGAGCGTCTATCGGCCCGAATGCCTAAAAATGCGGAGAGTTTTGTTTTCGCGTTGATCATCTCCAGGTACGGATGGGCGGTCTGGATCAGTTCCGACCGGTTACCGGCAATGTTACCTAGGATGTAGAGGCGTGTGCCGAAGGCAAACTTTCCGCCGGGGTGATGCTCGAGTACGTTGAGATTTTGCAGGGTATGCATGATGTTAAACACCGTACTTTTATTGAGATCGAGCTTCCCGGAAATGTCACTGATGCCCATCGGTTCGCTCGTCCTGGCAAGTAATTCCAGGATAGCGAAACACTTGTCGACGGCCGGTACTCTTTTAAAAGCAGGGGGCATATGGGCGCCTCGATATGTTTCTCATGGAAAACGTGCGTTCTATATATTAAACGATAGAGCCGTTTGTCAAGAGAAAATCTGCCCTTAGCCAGTCATCAGCAGATAACCATGTGTTGAGAAAAATCATTTAATTATGGGTTCTTATAAAGTATTTTCCTTCAACTTTTATCGATTTAGCCAAAAGATTGCCAAAAACCATTGACAGATGGGTCGAACGAACTATATTTGTATGTACAAGCAACAGTATGGTTAGCCATGGATGCTGAAAAATCAATACTGAACCACTGCCTGTACTTTACGGCCAATTCACTTTCCCGGGTCATTACCCGCATGGCCGAGAAGGAATTTCGCAAAACCGGTTTGTCCCCGTCGCACGCGTTTTTGATGATGCTGGTGATGGATGATCCCGGCATCGGTCAAAAATCCCTATGTGAGCAGCTTAACCTGGCCCCATCTACGGTAACCCGTTTCGTTGATGCGCTTGTGCACCGGGGATATCTCACAAGGCAAAGCGAGGGTAAAACGGTCAATATCTATCCGACTGAGACGGGCAGCGAACTGCGCGGTGAAATCGATGCGGCCTGGAAAAGATTGCATGAACGTTACGCCGGGATCCTGGGACTTGAGGCCGGCGACGAATTGACGGCCTTGATAGATCAGGCCGCGAAGAAGTTAGGCAAGAACGGATAATTTTTTCAGACCATTGTTGTGTGTATAAACGATAGCAATTTATCACCCCTAAAAAAAGGAGCCTAAAATGATACCGCAGCGAACACTGGGTAAAGCTGGTCCGACCGTGAGTGCCATTGGGTACGGTGCCATGGGACTTGAGGGATATTACGGTGCTGCTGACGAGACCAATGCCGTTGCAGTGTTAAACCATGTGCTGGATGCGGGCGGCACTTTTATCGACACCGCTGACGCCTATGGCAACGGTCATAATGAAACATTGATCGGAAGCGCCCTGGCAGAGCGCCGCCAGGATGCCTTTATCGCAACAAAATTCGGCATCGTGTTTGAAGAAGGTCAGAGCGGGACGGATGTGCCTACTGGATGGGGTTTCTCCCTGCCTATCAACGGCACACCGGCATACGTACAGCACTGCCTGGAGAACAGTTTAAACCGATTGGGAACCGATTACCTGGATCTTTGGTATTTGCACTATCCGGACCCGGCGACACCCATCGAGGAGACTGTCGGCGCCATGGCTGCAGCGGTCAAACAGGGTCAGGTCCGCCACCTCGGATTGAGCAATGTCACGGCCGAACAGGTACGCCAGGCTCACAGCGTCCACCCCATTGCCGCGGTCCAGTTTGAATATTCGCTTTGGCGGCGTGAGGTCGAGACCGAGCTGCTGCCGACCCTGCGCGAGCTGAGTATTGCGCTGGTCCCCTGGTCGCCGCTCGGAAGCGGTTTTCTAACCGGAACCGTGAATAACTTGGCGGCCGATGACTTTCGCAACAACAATCCACGCTATCAAGACCAGAATTTCGCAACCAACAAAGAGCGTTTTGCCCCGCTGCTGTCTATCGCAGAAGAGCTTGCTATTACGCCGGCCCAACTTTCACTGGCGTGGCTGCTGCACCAGGGCGACGACATCATCCCTATCCCGGGCACGCGTAAAAAGGAGCGGGTAACGGAGAATCTGCAGGCCGCCGCAGTGTCCCTGAGCCCGGAGATGGTGACGAAGATCGCCACTATCGCCGCCCCCGGTCTGGCCGAAGGTGCCACCCTGCTGACTTGAGCAAGCAATTAGTATACGCCTTATTTTTAATTTCTGAACCACTTGGAGAAAAACAGATGAACCCGATCGGACCCGTGAATGCCCTTTACCCCATGCCGACGACGCTGGTAGGCGCAACCGTCAACGACAAACCGAATTTTCTAGCCGTGGCCCATGTGGGCATCCTCAATCACGGCAAGCCGCAGTACCTATCCATCGGTCTGGCGAAAGTCCACTATTCCAATGCCGGTATTTTCGACAACCGAACCTTCAGCATCTGCCTGCCATCAGAAGACCTGATGGTGGAAACCGATTACTGCGGGATTATGACCGGCAAGAAGACGGACAAGGCCGCCTTGTTCGACGTGTTTTATGGCGAGCTGCAGACGGCGCCCATGATCCGCCAGTGTTCCGTCAATATGGAAATGAAACTACATGATGTCCTGGATTTCAAGACCCACGACATCTTTGTAGGCGAACTGGTGGAAACCTATGCCAGTGATGAGGTGCTTACCGATGGCAAGGTTGATATCGCCAAACTGCGACCCTTGCTGTTCGACATGGCCAGCGTCAAATACTGGCGACTGGGGCCCTCCATCGGCAAGTGTTGGAATGCCGGTAAAGCCCTGAAAAGTAAATAGCTGGTCATACTGTATAGGTAAAAGCAGCGGACGCCTGCCGGTTTGATAACTATCTGAAATAAAATCATATTATCGCCGGTAAAAAATAACTGGTTTGAGAGCCGGGATGGTATATAGTGTATAGGTTCGACCGTTCTTTATTTCTTAAGGGCAGTAGGCAGGGTCAATTCAGGCGACCAACCGGTCTCTGATGCGCACGCGCCCTGGTCGCATGCAGGAGGAAGTAAGCTGATGCATTATAGACGTTTAGGCCGTTCCGGATTGATGGTATCCGGGCTGACGTTGGGCACCATGAATTTCGGCGGACCCACTGATGAAGCCACCGCCTTTAACATGATCGACGCGGCCATGGATCGCGGCATTAACCTGCTGGATTGTGCCAATGTCTACCGTGACGGCGAAAGCGAGATCGTTCTGGGCAAAGCGTTGGCGCGTGATGGCAAGCGGGGCAAGGTGCTGTTGACCTCCAAAGCGTTTTTACCAACCGGCACCGGTCCGAACACCGGTGGCAACAGTCGCCACAATCTGATCAACAGCTGCTTAGCCAGCCTCAAGCGGTTGCGGTGCGATTATCTCGATATTTATTTTTTGCACCGTACAGACTGGAACGTGCCTCAGGAGGAGACCCTGGCCGCCCTGGATTATCTTGTAAATCAGGGGTATGTACGCTATGTGGCCTGCTCGACCCATCCGGCCTGGCGTACGGTCGAAGCGTTGCATATAGCCGATCGAAAAGGGTATCCGAAATTTGTCTGCGAGCAGCCGCCCTACAATTTACTAGACCGCCGGATCGAAAATGACATCATTCCCATGTGTGGGGCGTACGATCTGGGCCTGATCACCTGGTCACCGCTGGCGCAGGGGGTGCTGGCCGGCCGCTACGCGGCACAAAACGATTTTCCCGCGGGCAGCCGGGCGACCCAAAAAGGCATTTACGCGGAGCGGGTAACCGACCGGGGTATCGAGGTGGCCCGCCAAGTAAGCCGGCGCGCCAAGTCCGCCGGGCAGACCGCCACGGGATTGGCCGTGGCCTGGATCCTCCACCAGTCCGCGATTTCTTCAGTCATCATCGGTCCGCGCACGCCCGCCCACCTGGCAGATCTGCTTAAAGCCGATGAAATCCGATTGAAACAGGATGATCTGGCCTGGTTTGACACCCTTGTTCCGCCCGGCACGTTTGTTTCCGATCACTTCAACACCGCCGGTTGGCGGTCCGATGTTCCCGACGGGCTGCTGGCCCGCTGGAATGACCCCGAATAGCCTGAATGACCCTCGTGAGTTGACAATATCCGGTGCACTTAGTATTTGAAGCAGGGCAGCCGTAAATACATCCCATGCTTTCGGGTGGTGGTGTTTTCCGGCTGATTTTAATAGAGGCTATCCCAAAAATAAGATTCAAGTTCAAAGTCAAGGTGGCCGATAGGTTCCTACCGGAGGTGCCAGCGCAGCCAATGCCCATCGTGGTAAATACTCAAGTATTTCGAGGATAGCGCTTACGCTTCACTGAGTGCCGAAACCGAGCGCCCAACACAGAGATTGGGTTAAATGACTTTTTTGAGATAGCTTATAGGGGAGACCGGATCAACATTTATGTTTGGTAATAAAACAAAACTGTCGGATAAAATTCTGATTCTGGGGCTTGGCGGGGTCGGTTACTACCTGGCTAAACGGCTGGTTCACGAGGGCTACCTCGTGACGGTGATAGAAGCCAACAACCAGCTGATTCGGCAGGCCGATGGAGAAATCGATGCCCGTTTGATCCAGGGCAACGCCATGAGTATTGCCTGCTGGAAAGACGCCGATGCCGATCAAATGGACTGCCTGATTGCCGTCACGGATAATGATGCCGTAAACATGATGGCGGCCATGATCGCGGACCGCTTTGGCATCCAGCGTAAAATTGCCCGGGTTCGTTCCCGGGAGTTTGACAGCTCTAACGCCATCCTCAGTGCCGAAGATCTGAAAATCGACCTGGTGATCCATCCCGAAGAGTTGACTGCCAGGGAGATTGAGCGCCTGATCAAACTGCGCGCCGGCAACGACATCCTGGACATTGCCCAGGGTCAGATCCAGCTTCTCGCGACCCGTATCCACAAATCATCTCCGCTCGCGTTCAGTAAGCTGAAGGAAATCTCCAGCATTCATAAGGATTTTCCATTTCGGGTGGTGGCCATTGCGCGTGGTATTACCACCATCATTCCCGGGGGAGATCAGGAAATCCTGCCCAATGACCAAGTGTATATCATGGCCGCCAGTGAGGACTTACCCCGTCTGATGCTTATGGCCGGCGTCAGACAGCAGCGGCTTCACCGGGTCATGATTCTCGGCGGCGGCCTGGTTGGCAGCCGGGTGGCCGAGCTGCTCGAAGACAGCGTCTCGGTGCGCTTGTTAGAACAGGACGAAGCCTGGGCCCAGGAACTGTCTCATCGGCTAAAAAACACCGAGGTACTGCACGGGGACGGTTCGGATGCCAACGTCCTGACTGCCGCCGGTTTGTTGGACATGGATACCCTGGTGACGGCCACCGGGGACAATGAAACCAACATTATGAGCAGCCTGCTGGCCAAATACCTGATGAACGGCAACCGGGGGGAGAATGCTCACCAGCAGGGCAAGTCCATTGCCCTGGTGAACAAAGAGGATTACCTGGTGCTGGCAGCGACCATGGGCGCCGATATCGCCTTAAATAAAAAAATCCTGGCCGGCAATGAAATTCTCAAGTTTATCCGTCGCGGAGAACTGCTCTCCGTAGCCCACCTGCATGGATTCGATGCCGAGGTGGTCGAACTTGTGGCCGCACCCGGATCGCCGATTACCCGCAAACCGCTCTCCAAACTCGACCCCATATATTACGGCAAGATCATTATCGGTGGGATCTACCGGGATGAACATTGGCAGGTTGCGGTGGGCGATACCCACATCTTGGACAATGAGCGGGTGATCGTAGTATGTGCGTCGCTGCATCTTAAAGACGTGCAACGACTCTTCCTCGCCTAATGTCCGTTTACAAGCGGCATCATTTGCCCCATAGCGGCGTTTTCGTACTTTTTAAATCCTCGAAATACTTTAAGTATTCCTCCGGTTCAAAAAGCACTCAGGCCTTGCTCTGGGCCAAAATCTACCACCTGTAAACGGACATTAAGAAGTGGTTGCAAAAGCTTCCCACAAACACAATCTCAGCGTTCGACGGTACTTTTTAATCTGACAATACTTAGAAGCCATTTAAAATTGAATTTTGGTTCAAGATCAAGGCGAGCACGACATTTAAACCGGAGGAATATTGATGATATTTCGAGGATTTGAATTTTGTGCTCAACGCCGAGATTGGGCCAAAGGCCATTTTTTAATGGCTTCTAACGTTTCCAAAAGGAAGGGTAAAAGATAACCAGAGCGGAAAACATTTCCAGCCTTCCTACCAGCATCATATAGGAGAGAAACCACTTGCCCAGGTCGGAAATGTGGGCGTAGTTTTTAGCCGGTCCCACCGAACCGAAACCCGGTCCGATGTTCATAAGGGAGGCGATGATGGAACTCATAGCGCTGGTATAATCCATATTGTCTTCAATCAGGACCATGAAACAACCCCCTGTCAGAATCAGGAAGATATTCACGATAAAATAGCAAATGGCCAGATCGACGATAATGCGTTCCACCGGGCGGCCGTTGAGCCGAATGGAGATGACCGACATGGGCTGGAAAAAGATTTTTTTGATGGAGGCTGCCATATATTTGCAGATGAGCACGTAGTGGACCACCTTGATCCCACTGGTGGTCGACCCGGCACAGGCGCCGATAAAGCAGGCCGCGTAGATAAACATCTGGACCGCCTGGGGCCATTGTTCATAGTCAGCTGTGGTGAAGCCGGTAGTGGTCAGGATCGAGACGATTTGGAATGTGCCGTAGCGTAACGCATCCGCAAAATTATCATAGGTATTATGCTGCCATAAAATCCAGGTCGCAAATCCGCAGAAAAAGAGTAGAAACCCTATATACCAGCGAAATTCCGTGTTGATCCGGACGGCTTCCCAATTGCCGCGCAGCATATGGAAAAACAGCATGAAGGTCATGCCGCCCAGAAACATGAACACAATGATGACCCAGTCGAAATAAGCGCTGTTGTAGTGACCGATGCTCAGATTTTTGGGTGAATAGCCGGAGGTCGAGACAGTGCCGAAGGCGTGGCACAAGCTCTCGAAGAGGGACATGCCGCCCGCACACATCAATATGGTTTGCGCCAGGTTCAGGACCAGGTAGATGCCCCAGAGCCAGATCATGGTGTCCCTGTTGCGGGCCAGGAACTTTTCCTTGGTAATGACCTGGCCGGGACTGGATTCCGCCCGGAAAAGGCGCAGGCCACCCATTCCGTGGGGCAGGAAGATGACCGTCAGGGTCAAAAAGCCCATACCGCCCAGCAAGTGGGTCTCGCTGCGCCAGAACAGCAGGCCCTTGGGCACCGCTTCGATGTCCGTCAGAATGGTGGCGCCGCTGGTTGTATATCCGGACATCATTTCAAAAAAGGCGTCAGTAAACGAAGGGATCGAACCGTGGATCATAAACGGCAGGGCGGATACGGCCGAGATCAGGATCCAACCGAAAACCGCGATGAAAAAGCCGTCTTTAATATTGAGGTCGTGGTATTTCCGAAATCCCCGCCAAAGCGGCAGCCCGACAGCCAGGGTGGCTACGGCGGATATGGCCAGCGCTGCAAAATCGCCTTCATTGTAATAGAGGGAAAAGACCAGCGGAAGAGCCATTGAACAGCCGGTGACCATCAACAGGGTACCCAGGACGTATATGATCGATGCGTAATTCATAAGATTGGCGAGGCAGTTAACTGCGCCGAAGTCAATTAGACGGCCTCATCTTTATAATGAAACGTCAAAATCTGCAATACGTTTGAGCGGCAAGGTTCAACAGGCGAGTTCCCGGATGATTGGTTGCCTCGGTAAAATTTACAATAACAGCAGGTTATGGGTAATTCAAAAAAGCGCTTGACTTTCTGATACGGACTTTCTATAGTCCTAATCGACCAGCTGGTCGGTAATGCGGACAGTTGGTCGGTTAACAGGCCGGTTGTCCGGTGCAGTTCTTCACAGTACGTTCCCTCCCAGCCCGGGCGGCCAGCGCCATTACTTTTCTGCCTTCAGCGGAAGGTGCGCGAGGAAAATGCCATGCCCCCGATTCCAGAATTAGAAGCCATTCGAAAGTCACAGATCCTACAGGCCGCCCTGCAAACGATTGCGGCTAATGGATGTAACAATGTGACCATGGCGGACATATGCAAGGCAGCCGGCCTGTCGAAAGGCGGCCTGAATCACTATTACAAGTCCAAACGGGAGCTCTTCCTGGCAGCGTTCGGGGCGTTTTTTCAGCAGATATTCCAGCGCAGCGGGGAGACCATGGCCAAACATGCCGATCCGCTCGACAAAATCCTCTCGTTTGAATGGCTTTACAATGCCGATGACCCGGATGCCGTCCTGGGATATCCGGTCCTCTTTGATTTCATGTCGATTGTCGTTCACGACGAAGCCTATCAGCAATTGTTTCATGAATGGGTGGAAAACTGGCTTGCTCTGTTAATGGAAGCCATTGAAGAGGGCAATGCGACCGGGCGCTTTAAAGGCATAGATCCGGAACCTGCCGCTAAAGGCATCTCCGCTATTTACCAAGGTATTGCCACGCGCTGGTTTTTGGTGCCCGAATTGCATTCGACCCGCTGGGCGGTTGATACCATGCAGCGGGCCGTCATCGGTTTGCTCGATTCTTACCAACAAGAAACCTAAAAACATAAAGGGGGAAATGCATGGGTGTATTTGAAAGCAAGGAAAAGATGCAGACGGTCTTAGGCGAACTATTTGAAAACTTACTGGCTGATCAGATTATGGGGCCGAAATTCCTGGAGATGGGCATCAACATCAAGTTCACCATCACCGAGCCCAGCGCCGCTCTTTGGCTGACACCGGGCGATGGCACCAAAGGCGAGGTCCGCTGGGGTGACATCGGTGAAAAGGCGACGGTGGAGATGACCCTCAGTGGGGATACCTGCCATAAGTTCTGGCTCCAGCATGTGTCCATGCCGGTCGCATTGGCCAAGGGGCTGATCAAGGCCAAAGGGCCCATGCCCAAGGTGTTGAAGCTGCTGCCGCTTTTAAAGCCAGCTTATGCCATGTATCCGGAGCACGCCAAATCTCACGGCCTTTCCATCGAAAAAGAATAGGGGGAGCGATTATGGAAAGAAGTTTGAAACAATTTGAAGACGACCGGAGGGAGGCGGCCCGCATTGCCGCCCGGCTAATCCTGGCCTCGGGGACCACCGCACCCCGCGTGGGGGGTGTGGGAGAGTGTTCCGTGCACATCCTGGACGATCCCTGCGATATCGAGGATCTGTGCCAGCAGATGGAGGAGATGGCCGCAATCAAAAAGAGCTGGAAATTTTTCAAACGGGATGCCGCCATGCTCAGGGATGCGGACGCGGTGTTGCTGACGACGTCCCTACGCAGCCTGACGGATCCATCGGACATCAACTGCAACATGTGCGGCCGCATGGTCTGCGATGACCTGCGCCAGGAAGAGAAACTGCCGGCCGATCCGGATGTGGCCTATACCGGCTGCCTGTGTATCTTCCGGGCCAACAATATTGCCTATGCCATCGACGGCATGATCCAGGGTGCCCGGACTCTGCTGGTCGATTATGGGGTCTACTGGTCGGCCGGGGCGGCCGCCATGCGGATGAAAATACTGCCGCGCAATACCGGCTTCGCCCTGGCCATGGGCATCTCCATAACCGAGAAGAGCCCGTTCAGGGATATCCCCAAACGGTATGCCGATATTAATCCCCGGACCATGAACGATCGGATGATTAATCGCCTGTGGCCGCAGTTTCGGTCCATCTACAGCTAACCTGGAAGGAGGCGCATTATGCCAGTTCAAACAATGGAAGAGATGATACAGGCCGGGTTGGACCGGGTTGTGGAAATGATGACCCTGGCGGCCTGGACCAGTTTCCGGTTCAAGGACCGCAATACCATTAAAATGGTGACCGTGACCGGTGAAGACCTGACCCCGGTTGCGGAATACTGCTATTCCCTGGGTGACATGGCACCGCTGGCGGCTCGTGACGGTCGGCACCTGGCCCAGTTGATTAAAGAGCCCAGTTCCATGCTCATCATCGGCGATAAGCGCAAATCGGATTTCAATTACAATTGCGGCGCCTGTGGATTCAAGACCTGTGCGGAACTGAATAAATCAGAGAAGATGGAGTCGCTGACCGCCGATGGGCCCTCTTGCATGTTCAAAAACCTCAATGTGAGTTTTGCGGCCAACGCCGCGGCAGCCATGGCCTACCGGCTGGGACTGCACTGCCGGGTTTTTTCCACCCTGGGCTTTGCCGCCCGGGCCTTGCAGTTGATCGAAGATGTGGATGTCAGTGTCAGCATCTGTGTGAATGCCGGCAACAAGAACCCCTTCTTCGACCGGCACGAGTATTGGACGCAGGAGCATTGGGATGAAACATTTGACAAGGAATTCCCTACCTTTAACCGGGGATTCATAGGGGCGATAGAAGAATAGCAAGTGGCGGGAATACTGGGGCCGTCATGCCTTCTGTTTCTATCAATAGAAGTAACCTTAAAAATTATTAGAGGTTGTTATGGATTCCAAGACACATCTCAACCAGGCGATCGGATCGCATCTCATTGAGATCAAGGCCCATGAAAAGCCTGACAAGGAGATACTGATATTTGAACACGGGGAGCACGGTGAGGATATCCTGACCTACCAGGATATTTACACGGCCAGCAATAAAGTTGCCCGGCTGTTTCTGGACAGCGGCCTGGAAAAGGGCGACACGTATGCCATTTTCATGCGCAACCATCCCGAGTTTGTCGCTGCATTGTTTGCCGGACCAACAATCGGTGCGGTTGCTACCCTGGTGGATCCTCGCACGCGGGGCGACCGGCTCAGGTATATGCTGAACGATTCCAAAACCAAAGCGGTAGTGGTATCGGACGAATGTCTGGGGCAGCTGCAGGAAGTGTTGAACGATTTACCCAATATCAAGTCGGTATGGGTGGTCCACCGCCCGGAACATGCTCTGCCCGATTCAAAGGGCTTTCCAACCCTGAACGAAACGCTGGAAAAACCATCCTGGGAAACCGTGCCCCAGCAGATCATGGACGTGCGCCACCCCTTCCAGATCATTTACACCTCCGGCACCACCGGAGACCCCAAGGGCGTGATGCTGCGCAACAACCGCTTTGGACTGTTCAATCTGGTAACGCGCCTGGTCTGGAAATACAAGCCCAACGATATTCTCTACACCGGCTTGTCCCTGACGCACGGCAACGCCCATGCCGTCACCCTGGTACCCAGTCTGACCACGGAAACCAAAGCGGTCTTCAGTGCCCGGTTTACGCGCAGCCGCATCTGGGACATTGCCCGCAAATTCGGGGTGACATCATTTTCGCTCCTGGGCGGGATGGCGGCCGGGATTTATAATATGCCGCCTAAACTGGATGACGGCGACAATCCCGTCAACACCATCATCAGCGCCGGGACGCCCAAGGCCATCTGGGAAGATCTCGAAAATCGTTTCAACGTTAAAATCCTGGAATGGTATGCGGCCGTTGAAGGCGGGTTTGCTTACAAGCCGCCGGGTGTCGGTCCGGTGGGCTCCTTCGGCAAACCGTTGCCGGGTGTGATGCAGTTCAAGATAGTAGATGAAGAGGACAATGACGTCCCGATTGGGACCAGCGGCGAGTTGATCAGCCGGATGATCAGGGGGGAGACCAAGGTGGACTACCTGGGCAAACCACAGGCTTCTGAGGAAAAGACCCGCGGCGGCTGGCTTCGGACCGGCGACATCGTGCATAAAGATGAAAAAGGCTATTACTTTTTCGACCATCGCAAGGGCAGCGAACTGCGCCGCGCCGGTGATTTCATCCAGCCCGATCATGTGGAGCGCACCATCGGTGAGATGGAGAGTGTCAGTGAAGTCTGCGTATACGGGATTCCCTCCGAACTGGGCGCACCCGGGGAAAGCGATCTGGTAGCCGCGGTGGCAGGTTTTAGTGGTGTAGATGTTGATCCCCAGGCAATTTATGCCAAGTGCCGGGCGGATCTGGAACCCAACTTCATTCCTTCCTATCTGCAGTTAGTGGATGAAGTGCCCAAGACCATCTCGGAAAAGTTCATGACCCGGGTGTTGAAAGCCGACTTCTCCAAGGACAACGACAATGTCTTCGCCTATGAAGATTACAAATAAAGCGAGGTGAAAATGGCCTTATATCATGACCTGAATATCGATCTGACGCCCGAGCAGATCGCCATCAAGGAAGAGACCCATAAGTTTGCCAAAGAGGTGTTGCGGCCGGCGAGCATCGAGCTCGATAAAATGGCTCCCGAAGAGGTGATAAAAAATGACTTGATGTGGAATGCCCTGCGCAAAGGCTACGATCTCGGGTTCCACACCATCTTTATTCCCGATGGCTACGGCGGCCTGGCCACCGACCCGTTGGAGACCCACATCGTGCTGGAGGAGCTCGCCTGGGGTAGTGTCGATTTCGCCATCAGTCTGGGGGTGGCCTGCTTTCCAGCCTTTTTTGCCTCCATGGTGCCCACCGATCGCTTGATCGATGAGATCATCGAGCCGTATTGCGCCTGCACGGATGCATCAATCATCGGCTGCTGGGGCATCACCGAGCCGGAACACGGGAGCGATACGCTTTGTCCCTTTACGCCCCAGTTCGAGGACCCGGGAATTACCGGCCAGGTAACCGCACGCCCGGATGGTGACGCCTACGTCATTGAAGGGCAAAAATCGGCCTGGGTATCCAACGGCACCCTGGCCACCCAGGCCCTGGTTTACCTGACCATCGATCCGACCAAAGGGATGTCCGGCGGGGGCATCTGTATCGTGCCGTTGGATCTGCCCGGTGTGCGGCGCGGCAAACCATTGGACAAGATGGGCCAACGCGCTTTGAACCAGGGTGAAATTTATTTTGACAGCGTTCGGGTGCCCAAAGATTACATGCTGGTGGATGAAGAAAGCTATCCGGCCATGTTGGACATTACCCTCTCCACGGCCAACGCCGCCATGGGGGCCATGTTTGTGGGGGTTGCCCGGGCCGCCTACGAAGAGGCCCTGGCCTATGCCAAGCAGCGGGTGCAGGGTGGTAACGTGCTCTTCGAGCACCAGTTGATCAAGCATAAACTGTTTAATATGTTTACCAAGATCGAAGCCGGCCGGGCCCTGTCGCGGGCCGCGATGATCTACAATTACAATAATACACCGCCCAAGATTGAATACTCCATTGCGTCAAAAGTATTCTGCACGAACCTGGCTCTGGAAGTTACCAGCGAGGCTATCCAGATCTTCGGCGGCAACGGTCTTACCCGTGAATATCCGGTTGAAAAATTCTTCCGGGATGCCCGGGCCGGCATGATCGAAGATGGCGCCAATGACACCTTGATGCTGACGGGGGCGCACCACCTTTGATAGGGCCACTAAGCACCATTGCTGACCTGATCAGGATTTTACGGTGTTCAGAGAAGGACGCGGCCTGAATTTGATTAAGTGAACGCATTCGTGCGCAGCTATATAAAGATGAGCAGAGGAGTGGACATGCAAAACAAACGCATTATCGCCTTAAAAAAAGGCGGACCGGAAGTGTTGCAGCTGTCGGAAGAACCAATGCCGGAGCCACGCGCCGGAGAAGTCCGGATGAAGATCTGGGCAACCGGGGTCGCCTTTGCCGACATTTTCATGCGGGAGGGGTATTATCCCGGGGTCTCGCACCCCGTCACGCCGGGCTATGATATTGTCGGCGCGGTGGATAAACTGGGTGAGGGCGTCACCGCCCTGCAGCCGGGACAAACCGCACTCGCTTTGACGGTGACCGGTGGGTATGCCCAATACCTTTGCCTACCCGCGGACAGCCTGGTGCCCTTTCAGCAAGAACTGGATCCGGCGGAAGCGGTGAGCATTGTCTTGAATTACCTTACCGCCTGGCAGATGATGCATCGTTTTGCCAATGTTGCCGAAGGAGATCGCATCTTGGTCCACGGGGCTGCCGGTGGAGTCGGCACCGCCCTGTTACAATTAGGGCAGCTGGCCGGTCTTGAATTGTACGGTACCGCTTCAAAATCAAAGCATGACATTGTATCGGATTTGGGCGCAACACCCATTGATTACAAGGCGTCGGACTTTGTGAAGAAAGTCAAGGAGTGGACCAAAGATGGCGTGGATGCGGTTTTTGATCCGATTGGCGGGAAGCACTTACAGCGATCTTATTACACGTTAAAGAGTGGCGGGCGACTGGTATCCTATGGGTTTTCTTCAGTTATGACCGCAGGTCGCCCGAAACTTAACAAATTTCTTCTAGAATTCCTACGTATGCCGCGCTTTTCACCCGTGAAGTTGATGAATAGCAATAAAGCTGTGGCGGGTTATATGATCCAGGCGCTCGCCGAAAAAAGGCGTGATTGGTACCAAAAAGACCTGACCACACTCATCGACCTTCTCGCGCAAAAGAAGATCCAACCGATCGTTGCCGAGCGAATACCGCTGGCCGAGGCTGCCCGGGCCCATGAATTGCTCAACAAGTCGGCGGTCGTAGGGAAAATTGTTTTGATGTGCAATCAGTAAAAGTGGATTGGCGAAGCCACAAAACAGGGAGATTAAATCTATGACAAACGTCTATATCATTGGACTCGGCATGATCCGGTTCAACAAATATCCGGACCGGGACGTAAGGGAGATGGCCCACGAGGCCACCCGCCTGGTACTGTCTGATGCGGGCCTGGAAAAAGAGGCGCTGGAGGCCGCGTTTTTTTCAAATACCTTCTGGGGTATGTTCGACAACCAGCATTCAATTCGGGGCCAGGTGGTGCTCCGATCCATGGGAATCGAAGCCATTCCGGTTACGAATGTCGAAAACGCCTGCGCTGGTGCGGCCACGGCCCTGCATATGGCCTACACCGGTATCCGGGCCGGGATGTACGATGTGGCCCTGGCCCTGGGATCCGAGAAGATCACCAATCCCAACAAGGCGCTTTCCCTGTCCGCCTATGCCACCGCCATGGATGTGGGTAATTTTGAAAACCAGTTGAAGTTGATGGAAACTATCAATCAGCAGCTGGATTTCAAGATACCGGAAGACCAGACTCCACCGGGAGATGGGCGCAGCATCTTCATGGATGCCTATGCCATGGGTGCCCGTTGGCACATGCAAACGTTTGGTAGCACCCAGGAGCAGCTGGCCTTGATCTGTGCCAAGAATCACTGGCATGGTTCCTTGAACCCCATGGCCCAATACCAGGAGGACATGACGGTGGCGCAAGTGCTGGCGGACAAGCCCATTGCATACCCCCTGACGCGCTCCATGTGTGCCCCGGTGGGGGACGGTGCGGCGGCTGCCATCGTCTGTTCGGAAAGATATTTGCAGAAGCTGAGCGGCGCCCGGCCGATAAAAATTCGAGCGTCCGTGTTGGGATCCGGTACCGATCGAGACTTGGACGGTGAAGATATCGGGGAACGCTTGGTGAAGCAGGCCTATGACATTGCCGGCGTGGAACCACAGGATATCAGCCTGGCGGAACTGCACGATGCCACAGCCTACGGCGAGCTGCACCAGACGGAAGCCATGGGCTTTTGTCCCATGGGCCAAGGCGGGCCTTATGCGGAATCCGGGGCCACCAAACTGGGCGGCAAGCAACCGGTGAACACCAGCGGCGGGCTCGAATGTCGCGGCCATCCTATCGGCGCCAGCGGCCTGGCGCAGATCTATGAACTGGGCCTGCAACTCAGAGGTGAGGCGACCGGGCGCCAGGTGGAAGGGGCCCGACTGGGACTGGCCGAGAATGGCGGTGGAAACATTGGCGTTGAAGAGGCCGCCATGTGTATTCACATCCTGGAAAGGGTTTAAACACCAAGAGGATTTGGTAATGACGAAGCGTAAATGCATATTTATTTCAGGTGCGGCTTCGGGTATAGGGCGCGAAACAGCTCTGTATTTTGCGAGCCGAGACTGGTTTGTGGGGGCGACCGATATCAACAGTCAGGATCTGGAAACCCTGCAAGCGGAAATCGGCCCTGAAAACTGTCACTGTGCCAGCATGGATGTGACCCTAGCGGATAGCGTTGCAGCAGCCATGGAGTCTTTTGCTGCTAAAACGAATGGTAGCATGAACCTGCTGTTCAACAATGCCGGGTTTGTGAAATTCGGGCGGTTTGAAAATGTCGCGCTTTCAGCCTATCATCAGCTGGTTGACGTCAATCTGAAGGGCATTCTCACCTGCACCCATTATGCGTTGCCCATGCTCAAAAACACTTCTGAATCCAGGATCGTAAGCATGGCCTCTTCCTCGGCCATATACGGAATACCCGATCTTTCGGTATACTCTGCTACCAAGCGGGCCGTCCTGGCCATGAGTGAGGCTTTGGATCTCGAACTTGAAAAATACGGTATTGTCGTCAGCGACATCATCGTGCCCTACGTGAATACACCCTTTTTAGACGTGGATGAAGAGGTGTTTTCCATTCAGAAAATGGGGATCAAGATAGAACCAATAACCGTTGCCAAAACTGTTTGGAAAACCGCCCACAAGAAAAAACTGCATTGGAAGATTGGTCTGACGACGCATCTTCTGATGGCTATTTTTGGGCTGCTGCCAAGCTTCAGGCGTGTGGTTGTTAAGCATCTGACCATGGGGCCAGCGCAATAAGGAATAAGCGGAATGAAATCATTTAGGGGTAAAACGGTTTTAATAACCGGCGCCGCTTCGGGTATCGGTCGGTCCCTTGCGGAAAATCTTAGCTTGAAAGGTGCACGGTTGATTTTAGCCGATTTGAATACCCGTCTTTTGGACGAGGTGACCTCCGTGATCACCAGAAAAGGCGGAACGGCTTCAGGCAATTACCTGGACGTGACGAAAGAAACCGCTTTCAAAAAGTTGATTGATGACGTTGTACGAGACTATGGCCACTTGGACTGTATATTCAATAATGCCGGCATTGGTCTTGGCGGTGAGGTTCGGGACATTGGTTATGCCGAGTGGGAAAGAGTTCTCAAGGTGAATCTGAACGGTGTGATTTACGGGTCAATTCACGCATACAAGGCAATGGTTAAACAGGGATTTGGCCATATTGTAAATATTGCTTCGTTGGAAGGGTTGATACCCTTCCCGTTCACCGTGCCTTATGTCACCAGTAAATACGCCGTAATCGGTCTGTCTACTGGGATGCGGGTGGAAGGTGCGCCATTAGGGGTGGATGTCAGTGTGGTATGTCCGGGTTTCATCAGAACACCCATTTTTGAATCCCCGGTTATAAATCTTGACCGGGAAGCGGCGATGAAAAGTCTGCCCATGGCCTTTTCCATCAGTCCGGATGAATGTGCCCGCCGCATCCTAAAAGGGGTGGCAAGAAATAAAGCCATTATCCCGGTGACGGGCCTTACAAGAGTACTCTGGTGGCTGGCTCGCATTAGTCCCGCCATAATGATTTGGCTTGTGACTAAAAACCACAGTCGGACAGTTGACCGGATTCGTTTGAAGCAAACAGGATAACCGGGCAGCATAACTTACCCGGTAAAGACACGGTTACGTACCTAGAAATGATTCTGACATGGCAGTCTTTGAAGATTTTGCCTGATCGGTGAAACGGGCAAGATAGTTACCAGCGCGGCACTTCATAGTCCAAACTCTTTAACCAGCTGTGTTTTCTGTTCCGTTAGGATATCAGTGATTTCGATACCGATCCCAGGGACTTTTAGTTCCGTACCCCATGGCGTCGCGTGACGGACGATTCCCCGGATGGGCGTTTTGTCCATCAACTCCTGAGCCACCAGCCAGACCGGATCATCCCGCACCCAAGTTTGTACAGAAAAAGCGAAGCAGCCGCCCCGGGACACATTCAGTGTGAAGGACTGTTCGTTTTGTTCATTGCCCGGCACGTCGTCATTTTTTGAAATATGAATATTGAAATGAATCGGCTTTCTGACATGATAGCGAAAGCGGCGTGGTTTAAAGGGACGACATTTATTTTCGATAAATTCCTCGATGGAGATCTTCTGGCTGAATCCCCGATAAAAAGCCTTTATTTTCCGATGGTCGCGATCGAGCCGCAAGAGTGCTACCGGAAACTTTTCCATAAGCCCATACACAAAATTTCTATTTTCTTTGATTGCTTTGAACCGAGTATTGAAATCAACCAGCAGTCCGTTGAAAAAACGCTCCGTGAGGGCTTCATCCAACTCGTTGAAAGAGGGCACTACTGTGATGGCAACCTCGAATTTTTTAAGCAATTCAAGGTAGATTGCCTGGTTGTCGCTCTCACTGGCGATAAGTAATAGGTTGACGGTCATATAATTAGTTTTGTTTCGAGACCCATTAATAGATACAAATCTACCATATTAGCCTGGCGGTTTAGTTTCAAGTTTTTATGATAATGCGACATCCGTATGGCATGCCCGTCAAAAGCGTTGGCCCGCTGTCGTCCTTCGCGTGCAAATATATTCAGATACAACAACCCGGGTTCATTAAAGTTTATTGTCGAATTGCCGATAGCTACCGATGATAGCAACATTGTCTGATGGAATTCGATTTTCTAACTAACATTCTAATATTATAAAACAATGCCAACTATAATAGACTGTGCCCCGATTGCCCAGTTTGCCCTAGATCTGGATCACCGGATCACGCATTGGAACCGGGCCATGGTGAAATTAACCGGCAAGTCGGCCGAGCAGATGATCGGCACCCGGGATCAGTGGAAACCGTTCTACCCGCACGAGCGCCCGGTCATGGCCGACCTCATCGTTGACCGCAACGTAGGGGCGTTAAAAAAGCTATATATGGATCGTGGCGTTTCGCGCTCAGACATTATTCCACATGCATGGGAGGCTACTGATTTTTTCAAAAATGTTGGTGGCAAAGATCGGCATTTCTATTTCTTGGCCGCACCGATTTTCGACAGAACCGGTCATCTTGTCGGAGCAATAGAAACCGTCCAGGACATAACCCGGCAGGTACAGGCCGAGAATGAATTGCGGGCCAGCCAGGAGCGCTACCGGATCCTATCGGAGCAGGTGGCCGATGGTGTGGTTTTGATCCAGAAAGACAATATCCTTTTTGCCAATGCAGCCTTTGCAGAGATTTTTGGCTACCAATCGACGGCAGAATTGATCGGCAAAGAAGCGATCACTTTGATTGCCGCCAGCGATAAAAGTATCTACAGGCAGATGCGGGAGGATTTTAATCACGATCGCTACGATGGAAAAAGTCTCCAGTGGCGCTGCCGGCACGTTGACGGCAGTGAGATTTGGATCGAGACCAGCAACAATGTTGTATCCTGGAATGAAGAACCAGCCCTGCTGACCACCGTCCGGGATATATCCGACCGCAAGCGCCGGGAACTGGCCGACCGGAAGGAGACCAATCACCTGCGCAGTGAAAATGAACGGCTCAAATCACTCCTCAAAGACCGCTATGGTCTGGGCAAGATCGTTGGCAGCAGTCGCCCGATGCAGGCTACTTACAAAAACATCATCAAAGCCGCTTCTTCCAGTGCCAATGTCATCATTTACGGAGAGTCCGGTACGGGCAAGGAACTGGTTGCCCGGGCCACTCATGGGATAAGTGACCGGGCCGAGCGGGAGTTCATTGCTGTCAATTGCGGGGCCATTCCGGAGAATTTGATTGAAAGTGAATTCTTCGGTCATAAGAAGGGGGCCTTCACCGGCGCGACCATCGATAAAATCGGATTTCTGGAAAGCGCCCGGGGCGGATTCCTGTTTCTGGACGAGGTGGGGGAGATTCCCCTGAACATGCAGATCAAGCTTTTGCGTGCCATTGAAGGCGGCGGTTTTACGCCTGTTGGCAGCAATAGGGTGCGGAAAACCGATTGCCGCATCATCGCGGCCACGAATCAGGATTTGAAAGCGCTGGTCAAGGACGGCCGGATGCGGGAAGATTTTTTCTACCGGATTCACATCATCCCGATCCAGGTGCCCCCTTTGCGCGAGCGTCGCGAGGACCTCCCCCTGCTGACCTATCATTTCCTGGACATGTTCGGCCAGCATCAAGAGGACGCCGTCCTGCCGGAAAAGGCACTCAAAGCTATCTTGGCGTACGACTGGCCGGGGAACGTCCGCGAACTGCAAAATGTCATCCAGCGTTATGTAACCTTTAAAAAACTCGATTTTTTAAATTCACTGCCTTCGGAGACAGAAGATGGCGAAGTGTGGAACGAAAGTTTCACTCCCGAAATCGGTGCGGATTTCAAACTGCGTCATGCGGTTGAGAATTTTGAAAAACGAATTCTTTTAAAGGCCCTGCAACTAGAAAAAGGCAACCGGACCCGGACGGCCCTTGCCCTGGGGACCGAACGCCGTTCCCTCCAGCGCAAACTGCAAAAATATAAAATCGCGTAGCCGCGACAATGTGTCGCAGCTGTGCGTCAAACAGCCGCACTTCTAATTTCCCGTTTATAATCAATTACTAAGGACCGAAGATCCTATTTGCAGCGACATTTTGCCGCGGTTTGCAACTCATTTCGGGATGGCCCTTCTGACCCACTAAGTAAAAAATTGTTATCAAAACAGCGTGTTAAGTGCGAATGCCTGCTTTTGGCACACTATTCGCTCTATATAGCGGGCCATCGGGCACAAAACCATAGGACTCAAACTCACACAGGAACGACTTATGAAAATTTTGCTTGTAGAAGACGATCCAACCACCGCGCAGATCATGGGCGATACCCTCCAATTATGGAAGCAGGAGGTATTCTTGGCCACCAGCGGTAAGGCGGCTGTGGCTGCTGCAGAAAATCAGACATTTGATCTGGTTTTGCTGGATATCATGCTCCCTGATGGCTATGGCTATGATTTTATTACGAGAATGCGAATTGCCCAACCCGATCTAATGATTATCACCATGACCGGCAACAACACACCGGAGATGGAAAAGCGGGTCAGGCAGCACAGCATTACCTATTACATGGCCAAACCGGTCAATTATGAGGAACTCAAGGATATTATAGACCATATATCAAAAAAGACAGCAGCTTAGGAGGGATGAACATGGGTACGGAAGCAAATGCAATCAGTCAGGCCGTCAGCGCGGCTGGTGATCGGGAAGGCAAATACCTGACCTTTACCTTGGGGGAAGAGGCGTATGGTATCGGAATCCTGAAGATCAAGGAGATCATCGGAATGATGCCGATCACGACAGTGCCGCGCACGCCGGAATTCGTAAAAGGCGTGATCAATCTGCGGGGCAAAGTAATTCCCGTGATCGATTTGCGGATGCGGTTTGCCCTAGAAGAAATCGGCTATACCGAGCGGACCTGTATCATTGTGGTTGAAATCGGCGGCCATACGGGCACAGTCCAGATAGGGATTGTGGTGGATGCGGTCTCCGAAGTGCTGAATATCAAAGCAGATGAAATCGAGGACACGCCGACCTTTGGTTCTAAACTGGATACGGATTACATCCTGGGCATGGCCAAGATGGAAGGGGGCGTGAAAATCTTGCTGGATATCGACACGGTCCTCAACGAACAGGATGTTACGTTGCTGCAAAAAGTTGCCTGACACAAAAACCCTGATACCGGTACTAAGTAAATAAAGAATTTGTTTAACATTAGGAGAAGAAATCATGCGTAACCTTTCATTGAAATTGAAACTGATAATCGGCGGACTCCTGGGGATTATTGCCTTGCTGACGATTATCGGGTTCGTCAGTGTGACCTATTCGGCGGATGCTTTGCAAGAATCTGCCCAAAGCCGCGCGTCTCTCGTCGCCAAGGAACTGGCCGGGATGACCGATCAACGCGTTCGCCAGGAATTGAAACTGGCTGAAAAAATGTCGGTTGAAAAAGATATTGTTCGTTTAGGCGCGGAAATGAAGGCCGGACAAGTACCTTCACAGGATGCGATTCATGCTGTTAACGACAGCCTGGCCGCAATGATGAACAAGGTCGGGGCCGAGTATGAACTGCTCCTGGTTGTGGGCCCTGACGGTATAGTCGTAGCAGATGGTGCCGGCGGCAAGCAAAAAGGAATCGACATTCGTGAACGGGCTTATTTCAAAAACGCCATGGCCGGTAAGGCCGGCGTTGCGAGTCCGGTTATATCCAAGGCTTCCGGCAAACCAGTATTGCCGATTGCAGCTGCCGTAAGAGATGGTGCCGGTAAGCCGGTTGGCGCAGTTGTGGTGGTAATTAAAATGGATACGCTGGTGGATGCCATTGTGAGCACCAAGATCGGTAAGACCGGTTATCCCTATCTGTGCTCTAAAGACGGGTTGATATTGGTACACCCTTAGGCTGAATACATATTAAAGCTGAATCTTTCAACGCTGAATGGGCTGGAAAGAATTATGTCCAAATCGGCAACTGATAAAGCCGGCGTCGAAAGTTACACCTTCAAAGGTACCGACAAGATTGCCGCCTGGAGCCGGGTCGCCACCACGGGTTGGAACCTGTTTGTGACCCAGAATAGCGACGAGTTCCTTCAGGCTTCAATAAACATCCGCAATATCGTTCTCATAGTGGGGGCCGTCTTTATGGTTATCGCTATGGTTTGTATCTTGATTTTTGTGAGGACGTTAACCGTGCCGATTACCAGGATCATTGACAGTCTTTCTGATGGCGCCGGCCAGGTGGCCGCAGCCTCCGGCCAGGTGGCCTCCGCGGGCCAGAGCCTGGCATCCGGTTCGGCTGAGCAGGCTGCCGGTATCGAAGAGACTTCCTCTTCACTCGAAGAGATGAGCGCCATGACCAGCCAGAATGCCGATCATGCTCGCGAGGCGGACTCTTTGATGACGGAAGCCGCCGAGGTGGTGGTGGCGGCCAACGCTGCCATGACCGAGTTAACCGCTTCCATGGACCAGATCAGTAAATCAAGTGAGGAGACTTCAAAAATTATCAAGACCATCGATGAAATCGCTTTCCAGACCAACCTGCTGGCCCTGAATGCAGCCGTGGAGGCAGCCCGGGCCGGGGAAGCCGGAGCCGGTTTTGCCGTCGTGGCCGACGAAGTCCGCAACCTGGCCATGCGGGCCGCTGACGCGGCCAAGGACACCTCTGCTCTGATCGAAGGTTCCGTGAAACAGATTCAAGAAGGGACCGAGTACGTCAACCGCACCAACGAATCGTTTGGCAAGGTCTCCGAAAGCAGCAAGAAAATCGGTGAACTTATCAGCGAAATCGCTGCCGCTTCCAAGGAACAGGCAGAAGGGATCCGGCAGGTAAACCAGGCCGTGACCGAAATGGACAAAGTGGTCCAGAGCAATGCCGCCAACGCGGAGGAATCTGCATCGGCAGCCGAGGAGATGAGTGCCCAGGCCGAAGAGATGCATGGGGTTGTCAAAGACCTGGGGACCCTGATCTATGGTGGCGGCAAAGACAAAAGCGGGAATCTGCCGGCCAAAGCACCCAAACCGGTGGCGGTGAAAAGCCGACCGACGCCTCCGCGGCCAAATAAGTCGGCGGACGGTTCCCTAATTCCGGAGAAACTGATTCCCTTCGCGGAAAAAGATTTCACCGATTTTTAGCAGGGCCAACCCAATGCCCCGGTAAAAAGCAGTAATACTTTCTGGGGCCATGGTAACCGGCCGGCCTGGATTCCGATTCAGGCCGGTCGTATTGACCTCTTGCGCAGACAAGAAAATTTGAAGCAAGAATAGGCGGACCAAATACAGAGTCCATACGCGCAAATTAAAGTGATATTCAAATGACATCAGGTACCCTTTCGAAGCATGGCTCCAAGCAAGATATCGAGCGCCTCAAGATGGCCATGAACGTGGCCGAGTGCGGCATCTGGGAATGGAATATTCGCACCGGTGACGTCTTGTTCGATCAGCGATATTTTACCATGGCCAGCTACGCGCCCAATGAATTCCCGTCCAATTTCCAGGAGTGGGCAAAGCGGGTGCATCCGGAGGACCTGGTAAAAGCCCAAGAAAAGCTGGATCAGTATTTGCGGGGCCTATCAGAAAGTTTTGAATCACAATTCAGATTTCAAACCAAAACAGGGGCCTGGATCTGGTTGAAGGGCCGTGGGAAAATTGTTGAACGCGACAGCGGCGGCAAGCCCCTGCGCATGGTCGGCACCCATACCGATATCTCAGAACTTAAACGAGAGGAAGCCGGTCGTCGTAAATCGGAAGAAAACTATCGCCTGTTCATAGAAAATGCTCACGACAGTATCTTTATCACCCAGAATGGGACCGTCGCTTATGCCAACCCGAGTACTGAGCGGTTAATCGGATATTCACAAACGGAGCTGCGGGATATACCTTTTGTCGAGCTAATTCATCCCGATGATAGGCCGCTGGTAGCCAACAATCATAAAAAACGGCTAAATGGCCAAGACGCGCCCAATTATTATACCTTCCGTGTAAAAACCAAGTCCGACGAAGAGCGTCTTCTGGAAATCAATGCAGTCCAGATTGAATGGCAAAACGAGCCGGCGGTACTGTGTTTTGTCAGGGATATTACTGAGATAAAAAAAATGGAGCAACAGCTGCTGCAGTCTCAGAAAATGCAAGCCATTGGAACCCTGGCAGGCGGAATTGCCCACGATTTTAACAATATCCTGGCCGCTATGATCGGTTACACCGAGTTGTGCCAGATGTCTTTGCCCGCGAAGAGCAAAAATGCAGGCCATCTGGAGCGGGTCCTCCAGGCCGGCCAGCGGGCCCGGGACCTGGTTAGTCAGATTCTGGCCTTCAGCCGCCAGAAAGATACCGATCTCAAGCCGGTGCAGTTCAATCTGATTGTCAAAGAGACCCTGAAACTGCTGCGGGCCTCCATTCCGGCCACGATAGAGTTTCAAGAGCACATCGATCCCCATACGGGGATTGTCATGGTGGATCCAACGCGACTGCATCAAATTGTCATGAACTTGTGTTCAAACGCTGCCCATGCCATGCAAGAAACCGGCGGTAACCTGGAAGTTCGCCTGATCAACTACAATATCGAAGGACGCGATACCGCGGAGTTGTTGGACCTCAAGCCGGGTCCCTATATCCGTCTCACAGTTTCCGACAACGGCTATGGCATGCCTGCGGATATGGTCAAAAGGATTTTCGACCCCTATTTCACCACTAAAAAACAGGGTGAGGGCACCGGCCTCGGACTATCGGTTGTCCATGGTATCGTGGTCGGCATGCAGGGCGTCATAAAAGTGTATAGTTAACCCGGCGAAGGAACCACGTTTCAGGTTTACTTGCCACGCATCGAGGCCGAGCATGATAAGACCGACCACTGCGTGGGTGCCTTACCCCGAGGGTCGGAAACCATTTTACTGGTGGACGATGAGGAGTATATACTTGATATGACACGGGAACTTCTGGAAAGTCTTGGCTACACGGTTGCTACCCGAACCAGTGGTGTGGAAGCTTTGCGTGCATTTCAAGCCAATCCCCGGCGTTTCGATCTGGTGGTCACCGATCAGACCATGCCCAAACTCACCGGTATTGACCTGGCAACGAAAATCAAAGCGCTCCGCGACGACATCCCGGTGATTTTGTGTTCCGGTTTCAGCGCCGGGATTGCACACCGAAAACAGGGAACCACCAGTATCCAAAAGCTCTTGAACAAACCAGTGCTGAAACATGAACTGGCAGCAGCGGTCCGCAATACACTGGACAATGGTGATTCAGCCAATCCCCAGCCTGGGGCCTGTTGATCGGGTATTTGGAATCCGATGTCACCCCGCCTCAAATTTTTTTAGTCAAAAATTTGAAATAATTTTTCCATTCTGATAGAACCATTCCATACTCCTGCCAGTCTAGCACTGACAGCTGCAATAGAAATTTTGGTGCGGTTAACACGCGGTCTCCCCGGCCGCAGGGATATAAAGCCAACCGCCCCAAGAGAACGGGTGCCCCCTTTTTAGATAAACAAGACAAGGAATCGCGGAGCTAATGACGCTATCGAATTCAGACCGAACCAATGCGCTGATTTTGGTCAGTGACGTGGACGGGACCATGGAAGAAACCCGGAAAATAGCAGCGGATTTCCTGGCCACGTCCGATCTTGAACTGTTTGACCTGATTTTCAAGGACATTGACCTGCTTTTCAGGGGCCAGTATCCCGGTTACCGCTCTTCCAACACCAAGTACCACGATTTTGAGCATACCATATCGGTGGTATTGGCTACGGCCCGGTTGATTCATGGGTGTGGCGTGGACGGCCTTCGATTTCAGCCGCGCGACATTCTTTTGACCCTCATTGCATCCCTTTTACACGATGTGGGGCTGATTCAGGAAAAAGACGACCAGGAGGGCTCGGGTGCCAAATACACGGTCGGCCACGAAGAGAGAAGCATTACCTTTCTAAAAGAATACCTCCCGCACAAGGGTTTCGCGGCTGCGGAGATCGAAACCTGTGCAAATTTTATCCGCTGTACTATTTTGAGCTTGCCGCCGGCGGAAGTTCCGTTCCCATTGCCGGCGCATCGCAACCTCGGGTATATTGTCGGTACAGCCGATCTGTTGGCCCAGATGGCGGATCGGTTTTACCTTGAGAAACTACTCCTGCTGTACAAGGAATTCGAAGAAGCCCGTCTGCCCGGGTTTGATTCGGAACTGGAATTATTGCAGAAGACCAAGGCCTTTTTCGAAATCGTGGCTCAGAAAAGGCTGAATGATGATCTCGGCGGGGTTTGTCAACACATGCGGTCGCACTTCAAACAATGGAGGTCAATTGATGCGGACCTCTATGCCGAGTCCATCACCAACCACATCACCTACCTGGAATCCTTAACCGAAAAGTGCGGCAATTCACTGGATTGCTATCTTGATAATCTCCGGCGTGGCGGGATCGTCAAAAAAAGACAGGACGACTAAACACCGACTCATCGCATGAGTTCCCGGAAGCTCATTCAAGCGTTTGTCAAGTATCCTTTGTGTATAGCGGCTTTTCATTGCGGGCCACACGGCGGATATTTTCAGCAACCACGCGGACGATACCTTGGATGGAAAGGTCGGTCACACCGCCGATATGCGGTGTGGCCATGATATTGTGAGCGAAGATAGGGTCAGCCGGATCCGGGGGTTCCTCCCAGAACACATCCAGGCCCGCGCCGGCTATGATGCCCTCTCTGAGGGCTACCTCAAGGGCCTTGCGGCTAACGATGCCCCCCCGTGAGAGGTTGATTAGAAACGCACCGGGCTGCATGGCTGCCAAAGCGGCCTCATCGATAAGGTTGCGGCTGCCAGTACTAAGCGGCAGGGTTAAGACAACAAAATCTGATTGGGCCAGCAGATCGGGCAGGTCAGCTGGGTAGCCCACCCACTGTAGACCGAGTTCCTGTTTTGCCTGGCGCAGGCCGCTGCGTTTGATTCCGGCCAGGCGGACACCAAAGGGTGCCAGACGGGATGCCAGGGCACGGCCGATACCGCCCAGGCCGACAATTCCTACCGTACGCCCCTTCAAGGACATACCCTGGGGCTCACCCATCTTTCCAGCGGCCAGGTTCGGGACCATCTGCCGCTGCTTTCTGGCCAGACCGATCATGAGATAGATCCCGATCTCGGCGACCGAATCGGCATTACCGGATATGTCTGTGGGGACATTGGCAACCCAAATATTCTTTTGAGCTGCCGCCTTGATGTCCACCCCCTCAAGGCCGGCCCCGCATTGCTGAATCAGGCGCAGGCGGCTGCTGTCGGCCAGCATGGCGGCTGTCACCGGACACATGGTGGGTATCAGCACATCGGTCTCGGCCAGGCTCTCTACGTGAAACCCCCCGGTCGCTTCAGAATCATGGTCGGGAAGTTCGGATCGCAACATGCCCAAAAATCCGCCCCAGGCCTTTTCGGGTGCTGCAAATAGTACCTTCATCGTGGTTTTCCTGTCCTGCGATCAATGGTTAAGGGTAGCGTCGGATGGCCGGCCGTACTTCTTTCACCGCGGGTTACCGGCTGCCGGTGGGTGCGATTTATCGTTGATAATAAAAGGAATGTATGCTGAAGTAAACAACCAATACTGCCAAATGAGAAAAAGACATCCGCTGCTTGTTAGCCAAGGAGTATCGTATGCAGAAGATCGTTTTTCCAGCGTTGTTATTGGGTGTGTTTTTAATCATGGCCAGCTGCCGCACCGGCACCTGGCATCCAAACAAGGATCAATCGGAATGGGGCCGGGACCACGCGGAATGTGAAGAGATTATCCGAGCGGGTGTTCGCGACAGTCCGGAGACCTACGATGTGGTCGACGAAGTGAAACTCATCCGCAGCTGCATGGAAAAAAAAGGATGGCGTAAAAAATGACGCGACAGTGCCTCATAGCGGTCCTCCTGTTTGCGATCCTGAGGACACCGGCTTGCACCAAAAATAAAATCTGGCAGAGCGTGCCGGCCCAGCAAACCCTCAGCGGCCGGTCCTATGACGTAGATTTTGGGCCCCTGAAAAAGGATACGGACTTCTTCAACTGGTTCCGGTTGACGGTGAGAAACAAAACCGACCGAGACATGGAGATCGACTGGAACCGGACCCGCTACATCCACAACGGCAAGGATGCGGGGCTTTTTGTCTTTGAAGGTGTTGTGCCCGCTGCGGTGAAAACGGCCACCATCCCGGGAGCCGTCATTCCGGGCGGCGAGACCTTTACCCGAGACATCGTTCCTTTCAAACTCATCGCGTTTACCCCCTTGCGAGAGCAGACCATCGATACCGAGCGCAACAATATAGTCGCCGGACTGATCCCGGAGGGCGAGAACGGGATTTTCCTGGTTATTCTCCAAGACGGAAAAAGCGCCCGTGCCAGAATGACGGTGACAATTGAAAGCAAAACGGTGGATTAGCCGCATGTGCCGCTATCTGCCGTCTAAATAAATCCCATACTGCGGTGCCTATTGCCGCGCTTTTTCTTCTCGCTAAGCCTCTCTATATTCCTGATCCATTTTTTCTATTCCGGCCGTGACCTTTTCGGCGCCGCTGTGGATCATTTTCTCGGTTTTGGCGGTTGTCCGCCCAATCCATCCGCAGCCTGCCAGGGCAACCCCCAACCAGGCAGCGACGATAATTGCAGCAGCGAGTCGTTGCATGGCGAGTATTCCTTTCCTTTAGTAAAGCCTGCAGAATAGCGTGTTAACGCACTCGCCCGAATCGCTGGCCGGAATGTAGTGAAAAAGTGAATTTGTGTCAATCCAAGGTGGTCATGGGGCCACTTGAGGGGCTAAGGTCAACTAATATCAAAATTATCAAAAGGTTGTGGGATCGTAATCTGAAAGCACGAACCCTGGCCGGGATCAGAATTTACCTGTATCGTCCCCCCATGTTTCTGGATGGCTTTTTTGGTCATGAAAAGACCGATGCCGGTACCCTTGCTGCCCTTGGAGGAGTAGAACAAATCAAACAGATGGGTAACGGCCTCTTTTTTCATTCCGCTGCCGTTGTCGGTAATGCTGAAGTGGATTTCCTTGCCTTTGCGTCGAGCCTTGAACTTGATTTCGGGAACAGGGATGTCGGTATTTTCAATACACGCCTCGATGGCATTATCCAGAATATTCATCAGCGCGGCCCTTAGCAGACTGGGGTCAACTTCAAAAGAGCCCAGGTTTGGTCCCATATCGCATATCAGATCAATGCTGGCGCTCCTGGCCTTGTGCTCAATGTTGGCCACCAGATCCGCCATGAATGCGGCGACATCCACTGTTTCCCGTTCCAGTTCCCGGTCCTTGGCGTAGTATAGGATGTCGTAAATCAATTTGCGGATGCGTTCGGCCATGAGTTTGGTCAGGTCCAGGCCTTCCTCGATGCGGCCCGGTTTATTGCGGTAAAATCCGGTTTCCATGAGATAAAGGCCGGCATCAAGGCCGGTGAGACTGCCTTTCAGATCGTGTGAGACCGTGCCGAGCATAAGCCCCAGCGATGCCAGATTGTGCTGCAGACGGCGCAATTCCGTAATGTCGGCGAAAATAACCAGTACCTGGATCAGTTTCCCGGCCGCTGTCATGATAGGCGAGGTCCAGGCCATCATATTCTGGGTGGTACCACTCGCATCGGTCATGACCATCTCGCCCTGCTGGGGTTGCCCGGTTCGGACTGTGTAGGTTACCGGGTCGCGGTAGGCCGGAAAACTGGCCGGCCGCAGAACATTGAAAAAATTGCGGCCAACCTGATCACCGAAATTCCGCAAAAATTTTCGGTTGGCCGCCGTGATCCTGAAGCGCCGGTCGACGACGACCAGTTGGCTGGGAACCGCATTGAAAAGTTGCTCATAACGCTGTTGGGTGGTTTTAATCTCGGACGCCAACTTTTCGATTTCCTTGGTTCCGGCAAACACTTCCAAAACCAAGCTGACGTGTCCATTGTCATCATATATGGGTGCCGTATGAACGGTTACCGGAACCCGAGCCCCGCTTTTGTAGCGTACCAACGCCCTTGTGGAACGGACCTCGATCGCCTTCAAGGCCAGTCCGACCGGGCATCCATTGCGCGTCGCTCGCTTGCCGCTGTAAATTTCCCAGCTGTTTTTATAGATGCGGTTGCCGAGATATTTCGTATATGTGTTGTTGGCGGCCAGAACCTGGCAGTCATTGCTGTGAATTGAGACAAAATAGGGCAATTCATTGAAATACTTGATGCCGCCCTGTACATCCGTGGCGACCATGGAAATGAAAGAGGAGAGTTTGTCGATGACCTGTCGGATGCCTAAAAACCGCTCCGTTGCCACCCGTTGGTCCTCTGTCGCCGACCCTGTTAATGAGGAAACATAAGCGATGCGATCCAGGGTGGGCTCAAGTTCTTCCGGATCAAAGGGGCTGTTGACAAATTCGTATGCCTGCCCTTTTAGCCGCCTTCGTATGGCAGGCCGGTTCGCTGCCGAACAAATCGCTATGAGACTCAGGGGATTAAGGGTTGTACCGAGATTTTTAAGAATCCGGACACCTGCTTGGTCATCCGTATCAACGGCCACCGCTGTCGGACGATGATCTTTGAAAATGGTAATCAGGTCACCCTGCGGCGTAACCGGCAGTAGGGTCCACCCTAGAGAAGGCAGAATCTCCTCCAGCGCGCTAGTCAGGCGGCTGCTGCCCGCTACAAGGGCCAAAGTGTGGTGAGTCGCTTCAGGCATCCAATGTCCTGTTGTTTTGCTGCTTCCGCCGTGGTCGGTAGCACGCTGTATGAAGTGGATTATAGGCCCATCGCCGCATAGTGGACCAATAAAAGGTCATCGGTGCTGTTCTCCAATTTTTCAAGCCGGTCAAGGACCAACCGGACCTCCTGCCGGGTAACGACTGGGAAACCATAAAAACTGTTCGTGTGTTTTAAAGGCGCCCGGTTCCTTTTTCTTTCACTAACAAAACGGAGATGGTTGTCAAGACGGTTTCCGATACGAACGTTGGCTTCCGGGACGATCCTGTCGGTTCTGGACAGGACAGCGGCTCTCAACGCGGTATCTTTTTCGACCATGATGGAACTGCGCCCGGCGGCCATGGCCGCATACATGGTGGTGCCCGTACCGGCAAACGGGTCGAGGACCGTGTCGCCCTTTACGGAGAACATGTTGATCAACCGGTAGGGTAATTCAAACGGAAAGGCTGCGCTCCGGCTACGGGCGTTTTGCGCATCCAACACCTGGGAGGTTCCCTTCAAATCCGTCCAAAGATCTGAAAACCAGAGGTTGCGTTCTTCCCAGAAGAAAGCACTTGCCCCCCGATTGCGTTTCTGTGCTGCGGTTGAAAAATTTCTCCGGGGTTCTTTTCTGAACACCAGGATGTACTCGTGTTCCAAGGTGGCGTAGGCCCCGGGCGGCAGCATACCCGAACCCATGAACTTGTTAGGGGCATTGGTCTGCTTGCGCCACAGGATGCCTGGCAAGGCGGTAAGGCCGGCTTGGGTAAGGGCGTTGAGAATGCGGGCATGGTTGGGATAAAGGGCGAAGCGGTCGTTGTTGGTTCGCACCGCATCACCAATATTGATGCACGCCATTCCCCCTGGTTTTAAAACCCGGAAGACCTGGTGCCAGGTTTGATCCAGCTCCCGGTGCATCAATTCAAAGGCTCGGTCCGCATCCAACTCGGCCAGGGCCGCGGCAATGTCGAGATTCAGCTCGCCGAACATCTCGTCCCATATGGCGATCATGGGGTAGGGCGGAGAGGTCACCACCAGGTCGACGCATTCCGTATCTACGTTGACAAGCTGGCGTGAATCATCAAACTGTATGCGGTGGAACGTGGTCATCTATAGATCCGGGTGATTAAACAGTTTTTCAGGATCCAGCTTATTGACCATGTCTGAAAAGATTTCTCCCAGGAGTTTTTCAGCATCGCGGGTGCCCACGATTTTGAGGCGCTCGGCACTGCCGGATACATTCTGGTTGGTCAGCACACGGTCGGCTTTACTGGTGACCGCTTTATAAGCTAGGTCGGCTTTCCAGTTTTTACCGTCCCGGTCTAGAACAAATTGTTGAAGCTGTATTTCCAGGATCGGTTGGTCGGCGGCTCTCTTGTCCAGGACGGTAACACCTTCCGATTCCAGGCGCTGTTTCAAGGCCTCTTTAAAAAGCGCCACCAGATCAAAGGCGCCGATCAGGACCGGTTTTTGTTCTGTCCGGCCGATATACAGCGAAAACAGGCCCGTGAAATATTCCAGCTCTTTTTGGGCATTCGGGCCGGCAATGGTTGCCGTGGTTCGCAGGTCCACCACCTCGAGGAACACGGATTTCGTCCCAATGGTGTGCGCAGGTGGCGGCAGTTGATAGGTAACTTCAATGTAGGAGGTGGAGGCGCACCCGGCCGCCAGCAGCAAGGTGATGAGGGGCAGTGTAAGGACTCGGGTCAAAGCTCTGGAAAGTATCATTTGGGGTTCCTCCACGCTTTTTGGTTTGGGTAGTGTTAACTATTGATAGGCAGCGGCAACTACCCTCGCACACTACCGTTTTCAGTAGTGGCAAGTCAAGGGGCAGCCGTGATTTGCCCTTGCAAAAAACAGGGCTGTAGGGTAATTGTTTCTGTATTGTTAGATTGGCGCTCGGGACTCCTGAACCCCGAGCCGCTCTGGTTTCGGGCCATTCACGCAGATTGCTGCCTTTAGAGCCGAAACCGGACACACCAGATGATGGGTTGCAGCGTTGCAGTCCACACAAAATTCTGCCAACATAAAAGGAGGGTTTACAGATGAAGCTTTTCAAACTTGGGATGGTTGCAGTCATTGTAGCTGTTTTCGTCGTATCCGGGATTGCGACGGCCGGCACATTGGAAGATGTCAGAGCCAAGGGCTTTATACAGGCCGGCGTGAACGGCGATCTTTACGGTTTTGGCAAACCGGACGAGAAGGGTGTTTGGAGAGGCTTGGATGTGGATACTGCCCGGGCAATCGCCGTGGCGGTGTTCGGTACCTATAAGGGTAAAGTAAAGTACACCCCCCTGACAGCCAAAACTCGTTTTACGGCTCTCCAGTCCGGCGAGATTGATGTACTGACCCGGAACTGCACCCAGACCCTGGGCCGCGATACTGCCTTGGGACTGGATTTCGTACAGGTCAATTATTATGACGGGCAGGGCTTTTTGATTCCCAAGAAACTGGGTGTCAAGAGTGCCAAGGAACTGGATGGCGCCGCTGTATGCGTATTGCCCGGAACGACCACCGAGCTCAACGTGGCCGACTACTTCCGTGCCAACGGTATGAAGATGAATCCGGTTGTTATCGAAAATACCGCTGAACTGGCCAAAGCCTTCTTTGCCGGCCGGTGCGACGTCCTGACCTCCGACGCTTCCCAGCTGGCGGGTACCCGCGCGGTAGCTCCCAACCCGAAAGATTACATTATTCTGCCGGAAATTATCTCAAAGGAACCCCTGGCCCCAGCTGTCCGCCACGGCGACAACAAGTGGAAGGATATCGTCAACTATTCAGTTTTGGTCCTGATTAACGCCGAAGAGATGGGGATCACCTCAAAGAACGTAGACAAAATGCTTAAGAGCAAAGACCCGAAAGTCAAACGTTTTCTGGGTGTAACCGCCGGTAACGGCAAAGCGTTGGGCATCGATGAGAAGTTCGCTTACAACATTATCAAACAGGTTGGTAACTACGGCGAAATCTTTGAACGCAACGTTGGCGTGAATACCTCTCTGGGCATCGAGCGTGGGTTGAATGCTCTGTGGACCAATGGCGGTCTGCTTTACTCTCCGCCGTTTAAATAAGTTCGGTTAATAATAATCGCAGGTTGCGCGCGCCGGGAGATCCTATCGGCGCGCGCCCGTTTTTTCCCACCGGCCAGGAAGTTGAATACATAGGATGAGCGCTACCACACCGGAAAAAGTTCCCTTTCTGAACGATCCCGACAAACGGGCCATTCTGTATCAGATCGGTGTAGCCGCGATGGTTGCCCTGCTGGGGTACTATCTTATCTCCAATACACTGGCCAATCTGGAACGGCAGGCTATTGCCACTGGATTCGGTTTCGTTGAAAAGGAATCCGCCTTTGAGATCGGCGAGACCCTGATTTCCTATTCCGCGGCCGACACCTATGGCAAGGCGCTGCTGGTCGGTGCCCTTAATACCCTGCTGGTGTCGTTTATCGGCATCAGTTTGACGGTGATCCTGGGGACTTTTATCGGTATCGCCCGCCTGTCCACCAACTGGCTGGTTTCCAAACTGGCCGCAGCGTATATCGAAGTTTTCCAGGACATACCGGTCCTGCTGCAGCTTTTTTTCTGGTACGCCTTTTTTTATGAAATGCTGCCGTCCCCCCGCCAGGCCTTGAATCCGTTTACGGGGCTGTTCTTGTGTAATCGCGGGATGATCTTCGCGATACCCGAGTACCATCCGGCTTTTAAATATATGGGAATTGCTTTCCTGGCCGGCTGTGTCCTGGTTTTCTTCATGCGGCGCTGGGCCCGTAAAAGGCAGGCCCTGACCGGTAAATCCTTCCCCGTGTTCAGCTTCGGGGTAGGCTTATTGATCGGGCTGCCACTGATGACGTGGCTGCTGGCCGGGATGCCCACGGCGATGAGTGTACCGGTTCTAAAAGGCTTCAACTTCAAGGGCGGGCTCAGTGTCAGCCCTGAGTTCAGCGCGCTGCTGCTGGGGCTGGTGCTGTATACAGCGGCGTTCGTGGCCGAAGTTGTCCGGGCCGGCATTCAATCCGTAAGCCATGGTCAATCCGAAGCGGCGATGGCCATCGGTTTGAGGCCGGGACAGGTGTTGAACCTGGTCATCCTGCCCCAGGCCCTGCGGGTGATTATCCCGCCCTTGACCAGCCAGATGCTCAACCTGACCAAGAACAGCAGCCTGGCGGTGGCCATCGGATACCCGGATTTCGTCTCCGTGGCCGGGACGACGATCAACCAGACCGGGCAGGCCATGGAAGGCGTCGCTCTGATTATGGCCGTGTATCTTTGCTTCAGTCTGGCAACGTCCGCCTTTATGAACTGGTACAACAAGAAGATGAAGCTGGTGGAGCGGTAAACTCGCTCCGGCGATTGAACGAACACTATGAGCGCAACGAGCCAAATATCGGATCCGACTCCTGGAAAAGAGATCAAACCCCCGGTCATAGAGGTAGGGGTGATCGGCTGGGTGCGGACGAATCTATTCAATGGCTGGTTCAACTCCGTGCTGACCCTGCTGACCTTGTTTCTGCTCTGGAAAACCGTTCCGCCTTTTATCCAGTGGGCCTTTCTGGAAAGTTCCTGGTTTGCCGGCAGCGAAGCGTGCCGGGAATCCTCGGGTGCCTGCTGGTCGGTGGTGACCAGCAATATCCGTTTCATTACGTTTGGCTTTTTCCCGCATGAGCAGCAGTGGCGGCCGCTGGTCGCAATGATCCTGCTTGTGAGCCTGCTTTTCTACAGCCAGGACCGTACCCGCTGGAACCGCTACCTGGCCTGGGCCTGGCTTATCGGCCTGTTTATCATGGGACTGCTGATGAAAGGTGGTCTGTTCGGACTTGAGTCGGTGGAGAGTTCACAATGGGGCGGCCTGCCGCTGACGCTCCTGCTTTCCGTGTTCGGTTTAACGGCCGCCTATCCGCTGGGGGTGGTGCTGGCCTTGGGGCGCCAATCCAAGATGCCCGTGGTTAAAACACTCTGCGTCATTTACATTGAGATGATCCGGGGGGTACCGCTGATCAGTCTTCTGTTCATGTCATCGGTTGTTTTTCCGCTTTTCCTGCCGGAAGGGATTACGGTGGACAAGATCCTCAGGGCTCAAGTGGCCATTATTCTGTTCACTGCCGCCTATGTGGCCGAAGTTGTGCGCGGGGGATTGCAGGGCATTGGCAAAGGGCAGTATGAAGCAGCCGAATCTCTGGGTCTGAATTATTACCAGACCATGCGCCTGGTGATTCTCCCCCAGGCATTGAAGATCGTCATTCCGCCCACCGTCAGCGTGCTCATTTCGGCTTTCAAGGATACCTCGCTGGTGGTCATTATCGCTTTGTACGACATTCTGAAGACAACGCAGTCGGTGCTGTCCGATCCAAAATGGATGGGGTACTCGGCGGAATCGTATATCTTTCTGGCGATTGTTTATTTCGTCTGCTGTTTTTTCATGTCCAATTACAGCCGGCGACTGGAAAGGGAGTTGGATACAAGCCTATAATAAGACAAGAAATACTATAATTTTAGGTTTCAGGAGTTTGGTTTTGGAACAAGCGTGCCGCTTTTTCTTAAAACCTAACTCCTGAGACGTAAAACACGCAATAAAGAGAGCAGGCCATGAATCAGGAAAATTCGGAAAACACCCACGCCGCAGCCGGTGAGGCGCCGATCATTGAAATCATCGATATGCATAAATGGTTTGGAGACTTTCATGTTTTACAGGACATAAACCTTGAAGTCGCCAGGGGTGAGCGCATTGTTATCTGCGGGCCGTCCGGTTCTGGAAAATCCACATTGATCAGATGTATTAACAGACTTGAGGAACACCAGCGCGGCAAGATCATTGTCGATGGCACCGAACTGACCAACGATTTAAAAAACATTGAAAAAATACGGGCGGAAGTGGGTATGGTGTTCCAGCATTTCAACCTGTTTCCGCATCTAACCATTGTTGAGAATCTGACCCTGGGGCCGATATGGGTCAGGAAAACGCCTAAAAAAGAAGCCGAAGAGACGGCCATGTACTACCTTGAGAAAGTGCATATTGCCGAGCAGGCCCACAAGTATCCCGGTCAACTCTCCGGCGGCCAGCAACAGCGGGTTGCCATTGCCAGAAGCCTCTGCATGAAACCAAATGTCATGCTCTTTGACGAGCCTACATCCGCACTTGACCCGGAGATGGTCAAAGAGGTTCTGGATGTTATGATCAGTCTTGCTCAGGAAGGCATGACCATGTTGGTTGTTTCCCATGAGATGGGATTCGCAAAAAGCGTTGCGCACCGGGTTATGTTCATGGATTATGGGAAAATTGTCGAGAGCAATACGCCCGTTGAATTTTTCGACAACCCGCAACACGATCGAACAAAACTTTTTCTCAGCCAGATTCTCGACTAGAACCAATCTCAAAAAACGGATTTTGGTTCAAGGTCAAGGCGGGCGCTACATTCGAACCGGAGGAATACTGTAGTATTTCGAGGATTTGAATTTAGCACCCAACACCGAGTTTGGGCCAAAAGACTTTTTTGAGCTAGGTTCTAATAGAAGCCATCTGCCTGTCAGGATACTGACGGATACGTTGGAAGGCGGATTGTGCCCCTGCCCCCCCACGGGAAACATACCAGACTTGACACAATTGGGTTGATTGGAAACAAGATTGAACTAACCACACAGATGATTGAACTGTAGAGATCATTGATGACTTCGTAAAACGTCGCATGCATCATCAGGGCCGGATAAGTATACATGAAACCGATAATAGCCATCGTCGGCAGACCCAATGTCGGCAAATCCACTCTTTTTAATCGCATTACCCGAACCAGAGAGGCACTGGTCGGCGATGCGCCGGGGGTCACAAGGGACCGGCATTATAGGGATGCCAGTTGGAACGAGGTAGAATTCACACTGGTTGATACCGGCGGGTTTGTGGAACTGGATGAAGACGCATTTGCTCTCAAAATAAGGGAGCAGGTCCTCCAAGCGATCGAAGACGCGGATGCGGTCATTTTCGTTCTGGACGGCAAAGGCGGGATCTCACCCTACGATCGTGAAATGGCCCATATTCTCAGAACCGTTGCAAAGCCTGTTTTTTATACCGTCAATAAAATAGACAGCGTTGAGCAGGAAGAAAACCTGTTTGAATTTTACTCCCTGGGAGTAGAAAAATTGTATCCGCTTTCTGCTGAGCATAAATATGGGGTGCCTGATTTTCTGGATGCTCTGGTGGCGACCTTCCCTGCCCAGGCGTCACCGGAAGCGGCCGATATGGTCAAGGTGGCCGTAGCCGGGAGACCCAACGCCGGTAAGTCGTCACTGATCAACCGGCTTTTGGGCGAAGATCGACTCGTCGTCAGTGATGTGCCCGGCACAACCCGTGACGCCATTGACAGTGTGTGCCGGTTTGACGGTAAACCATACTTGCTTATCGACACCGCCGGCATCCGGCGTAAAGGCAAGGTATCCAAGAAAATAGAAAAATTTTCCATTATCAAAGCGCTCAGAAGTTTGGACCGCTGCGACGTGGCCCTGATTGTCATCGATGCCGAAGAGGGCATTACCGACCAGGATATCAGCGTGGCTGGTTACGCCCACGACCGGGGTTGCGGTTGCGTGTTCTTGCTGAACAAATGGGACCTGGTCGAGAAAGACAACAGCACGGTCAAGCGCTATTATGAGCGCCTGCGCATGGAAGCCAAGTTTCTCCAATTTGCCCCGGCCGTCACCATTTCGGCCGTTACGGGGCAGCGCCTCAACCGGATCTTCAAGCTGGTGGATGCCGTCTATGCGCAATACGCCACGCGTATCAGTACCGGGCCCTTGAACAAAATTATAGAACGGGCGGTCCAGCGCAATGAGCCTTCGCTGCACAAGGGCAAACGGCTCAAATTTTATTTCGCTACCCAGGTGGTGACCAAACCGCCGACGTTCGTGTTATTTGTAAACTATCCCGAAGCAGTCCACTTTTCGTACCGTCGCTATCTGACCAACCAGATCAGAGAAGGCGCCGGGCTGGACATCACCCCGGTAAAAGTGATGTTCCGTCAACGTACGGGGGCCATTGATTTCGGGAGCCGTAAAAAGAAGGCTGACCGGCGCTCGAAAAAGGGCCGGAAAAGTAAATAATGGATCTTTTCGAATACAGTTCCCGGAAAGCCACCGCCCCCACCAGACCCCTGGCGGAACGGATGCGGCCGCAAACCCTCGATGCGGTGGTCGGCCAGGAGCGGGTTACCGGGCCGGGGACCCTGATTCGCAGTGCCATTGAGGATGACCGTATCTTCTCCATGATTCTCTGGGGACCGCCCGGATGCGGTAAAACCACCCTGGCCCGCATCGTGGCCACCGAAACCGATTCCTATTTCGTTGAATTTTCAGCTGTCCTTTCCGGTGTTAAGGATATCCGGGCGGTGATCAGCTCTGCCCAGACCCAGTTGAACCTGCATCACCGGCGCACCATATTGTTCGTGGATGAAATCCACCGCTTCAATAAAGCCCAGCAGGATGCTTTCTTGCAACATGTTGAAAATGGCCTCATTACCCTGATCGGGGCGACCACCGAAAATCCGTCGTTTGAAGTCATACCCGCCCTGTTGTCCCGCTGCCGGGTGGTGACCCTGGATGCGCTGGCCGCAGACGATATGCGCATCGTGATCGATCGGGCCCTGGCCGACAGGGAAAATGGGTTCGGCACTCTGGATGTGCGGCTTGAACCGGAGGCCAAGGAACATCTGGTGGCCATTGCGGACGGCGATGTAAGGGTGGGCTTGAATGCCCTGGAGATCGTTGGCAGCATACTCGCCAAACGGGCAGCGGAACAGGACCCGGACAAGCACCTGGTTACGCTGGAGATGGTGGAAAAAGCCCTGCAAAAAAAGGCCCTGCTCTACGACAAATCTGGAGAGCAGCACTACAACCTCATTTCAGCCCTGCACAAAAGCCTGCGGGGCAGTGATCCTGATGCGGCCATCTATTGGCTGACGCGCATGCTCGAAGCCGGGGAAGACCCTTTCTATGTTGCCCGGCGCATGGTGCGGTTTGCCTCCGAGGACGTGGGCAATGCCGATCCATTTGCGTTGACGATCACCATGAATGCCATGGAGGCCTTCCGGTTTCTGGGGCATCCCGAAGGGGACCTGGCCCTCATTCAGGCAGCGGCCTATCTGGCGACCGCTCCCAAGAGCAACAGTCTTTATCGGGCTCATAAAACTGCCCAGAAAACCGTTGCCGATACCGGGGCCCTGCCGGTGCCCCTGCATATCCGTAATGCGCCCACCGGGTTAATGAAAGAATTGGGCTACGGCCGGGACTACAAGTACGCCCACGATTATCAGGAAGCAGTGGTCGACCAGACCTATCTGCCGGAACAGCTTGAAGGCACCCGCTTTTATCAGCCGACCGACCGGGGTTTTGAAAAGACAGTAAAGCAACGCTTGGAAAAATGGCGACAAATAATAAAAAAATCAGTGCAAAAAAGGGACCCAGAGCAATAAAGGGGCCTTTCATTTCCAACAATTGCGTTTGTGTATATGGGATCAAGGGGCCCCGGGGCCCCGGGTTCCAGTGAAAACCCAAAGCTCAAAATGGAACTTGACGGATACTGCAGAGAGGGAAAAGATACTTGTTAGGCGCATGAATAAACAACACGAGCCCTGACAATAAATCCTTGTCCCCTTGAATCCTTGAGCCCTATACTACCCAAAACTTGGAAAACGAATGAAAAACAGCATAGCATCCATCGGGTCATTCCGATCCATCACCTTTCCTACAGGAGGGCGACATGCGCTTGATCACACGTTCCGATTTTGACGGCCTGGTATGCGCGGTATTGCTTGAGGAGCTCGGTATTGTTGACGAAATCCTCTATGTACATCCCAAGGATGTTCAGGATGAGAAAGTGCCGGTGAATGAAAACGATGTCCTGGCCAATGTCCCTTTCGCCGAGGGCTGCGGCCTGTGGTTCGATCATCACTCCAGTGAAGACGAGCGTATGCGTCTGGGGGGCAGTTTTAACGGCGCCAGTCAACCGGAGCCCAGTGCCGCCCGGGTGATTGCAAACTATTACAGCCAGAATGAGGCCCACGCGGCCAAACTGGAACGGTTTGACGAGCTGTTGATGATCGTGGATATTGCGGATGCGGCGCAGTTTACCGAAGCCGACATATTGGATCCACGTGGGTGGATGATGTTGGCGTTTATGGCCGACCCCCGCACGGGCCTTGGGTACCACCAGGATTTCCGGATGTCCAATTTTGAGTTGATGCATGTTTTGCCCGAACTGATACGCACCAAGGATATTGAAGAGATCATGCAGCTTCCCGATATCGTGGAACGGGTCGATTATTACCAGGCTCAAACCGATGTCTATAAGAAATTCCTAGAAGAAAACGTCCAGGTCGACGGGGATATTATTCTACTCGACCTACGGGGCGTGGACCCGATTCCCACCGGGAATCGATTTATGGAGTATGTCCTCTTTCCGCAGCAGAACATTTCCGTGCGAGTGGTCGACGGCAAAAACAAAGCGTTTGCCATGATTTCCATCGGGCACTCCACCATCAATCGCAGCTCCCAGGTAGATGTGGGCGCCCTGGTGCTCAGTTACGGCGGCGGCGGACATAAGCAAGTGGGCACCTGCCAGGTGCCGTATGACAGTGTCGACGACATTTTAGAGGAAATTATGGACGCCCTGAGAGAAGGGTAACCAAGCTCTGTCAACCGTTGTCCGCGTTTGTCTGAAAAGTAATGCGGCGGGTCGGGGCCGGTCCGGCTGGATCGTTCCGGCGGCCGTGGGTGCGTTCATAAAAATCGAGGCGCCCGCTGTGGTCGATGGTTACCAGAGAAGAACAGCGCGTTCCGTAGACCGCACTTTTAATGTATAGGGGCGCCAGGATGCGCTCCCACTCGAGGCCCACACCGGTTTCCGGCAACTGTTCGTCCGGTGGCTGCGTGCGATCGCCCAATACGTTGAAGACTGCTTCCGGGGACGGGGCGCCGCCTGCCACGGCAGTTTTAAAAAGCGCCACCCCTCGTTCGACCTTGGGCCAGGGTGTATCCAGCAAATGGTTGCTCAGCCCGTGCCAGCCGGGTCGTATCGATTTGACCTTGCCCTCGCGATTGGAAAAAACCAGAGCTCTTCCCCATCATAAACAACCAGGTTGAAGCCGTTGTATGCGTCGGCTGATCGGCGCAGATTTTCCAGGTATTCACAAGCCGGTGTGCGCGCGGACAGAAAGTCGGTTATGAGGGTACCCCGGGTTGGGGCGTTCGGTTTGATATCCAGCGGATCCCGGTAGTTGGTGAGCGCCGCCAGGCGCCCGTCCGGGCTTACCCCCATCCAGGTGCCGCCGCCGCGCAGGTCACGTCCGGCGGCGATTCGTGGGTTGTCCGCCCAGATTTCCAGCGGAGCTGTAGGCCGTTCATAGAATTCGTCCCGGTTGGCCGCCAGCAGTAGCTTATAATCCGGGAAGCTGTTATACGCCAGAAGGATCAGACACATGTGCGACCACCATTGACCTGCAGCGGTTAAAATGCTAAGGCTCCAAGCACTTGTTTGGAAGCTGTCGTTAAAAAGCCTTTTGGCCCAATCCCGACGTTGGCCGCTCGGTTCAAATCCCCGAAATACCCACTGTATTCTTCCGGTATGAACCTGACGGCCGCCTTGGCCTTGAACCAAAATTGATTTTTAGCCGGCTTCCCGAGATGAACGTAAGACATTTTCCCAGGTTTTTCAATAAGGAGGAAGTATAATGAAAGAGGTTGTAATTGTTGGCGGATCCCGAACCGCGGTCGGTAATTTCGGCGGTTCCCTCAAGACGGTGCCGGTAGTGGACCTCGGGGCCCTTGTCATGAAAGATCTCCTGAAAAAACTCAACTTGCGGCCGGTGCCGCCCGCCGATAACGATGAACTGGCTCCCGCCAAGTTGACAGACCAGGGACGTATCGAGTTGGAGCAAACTGCCTATGATTATGATGAGGCGGCCACCCCGGTGGCACTCGATGAGGTGATCATGGGCAACGTGCTGCAGGCCAATCAGGGACAGAACCCCGCCCACCAGGCGATGATCAGGGCCGGTATATCCAAGGAAACGCCAGCGTTCACCATTAACAAGGTTTGCGGTTCCGGGCTCAAGGCTATTGCCCTGGCCGCGGCGTCTATTATGTGCGGTCAGGCAGATGTGATCCTGGCCGGTGGTCAGGAAAACATGAGCATGGTGCCGATGGCCTTGCCCAAAGCCCGCTGGGGGCACCGCATGGAACTGACCGGGGTAGGCGATATCTATGATTTGATGGTGTTTGACGGCCTCTATGAAATTTTCTACGGCTATCACATGGGGGTGACGGCCGAAAACATCGCCGCAATGTATGACATCAGCCGCCAGGAGCAGGATGAATTGGGTGTCCTCAGCCATAACCGGGCCATGGCGGCGATCCAGGATGGTACGTTCGCCAAGGAAATCGTGCCGGTCACCATCAAGTCCCGCAAGGGTGATATCTTGTTCGCTACCGATGAAAGACCCATGGAAACCACCTTGGAAAAAATGGGTAAGCTACGCCCGGCCTTCAAGAAAGATGGCAGTGTAACCGCTGGAAATGCCTCTGGAATCAACGATGGTGCCGCCGCGGTCCTGGTGATGAGTGCCGACAAAGCGGCTGAATTGGGGCTCGAGCCGATCGTCAATATTCGCGCATTTGCCTCTGGCGGTCTCGATCCGGCCTACATGGGACTCGGACCGGTACCGGCAGTTCGCAAGGCCTTGCAGCGCGCCGCGATGACCGTGGCTGATCTGGACCTGATCGAACTCAATGAAGCTTTCGCCGCCCAGGCCATTGGCTGTATGCGCGAACTGGATATTGCCACGGACAAACCGAACGAATTGGGGAGCGGAATTTCGCTGGGCCATCCCATTGGGGCGACCGGGGCGCGCCAGATGGTTTCCGGCATGTATCAGATGAAGAGAAAAGGCTATAATTCCGGTCTCATAACCATGTGTATCGGCGGCGGTATGGGGATGGCCATGATCATTGAACGTTAGCCGGGAAAAGACCGTTTTTTTCTTTACATCCTGAGCGGTTACTGATAATATTCGCCAGTTTAAAAAGCGTGTCGCAAGCCCGGTCTCGGGCCTCGGCAGCAGGTGCAAAATGCGGCAGTCAGCCGAAGTGCAACTTACTCTGATGAGGTGAACAATGACAGTTAGCAGGAGATTGGGAACCCTGGTTTTTTTTATGGTACCGGCCATCATTGGTGGCGGTATTCTCTATGCTCTGACCCACGGAGATTATACCGCCGTTGCTGTCTATGAGGTGATCCTGTACATTTTTGCCGGCGCGCTTGTCAGCAAGTAATCCACCTGCCCCGCAGCTTGCACGTATCCTTTCGCATGAACACCGTGGCATCGGTTCCCGCGGCATGGAAACCGGTGCCACTGTTATTTTCAAGACGGCGATCATTAAAAACAGCCTTTGCCCGCCACAACGCTATTTGGAGGTAACATGCTAAGCGGAACTTCCAGAAATGCGATCATCTGGTTTTTCTTGGCCCTGTTCCTGGTCTCGATTTACCTGCTGGGCCGCTTGCTGATGCCGTTCGTTTCCGTCCTGATCCTGGCCGCGGTCGTAACCGGCTTATTCAAACCGTTTTATTTATTCCTGTGCCGCAACGCCCGCCCGGGAGTTGCCTCGTTTGCAACCTGCTGTCTGATTTTTATCGTCCTGTTCATTCCCATTGTATTTTTTGTAACCACACTGGCCAGTGAAGCCTACGGGCTTTACCAGATGGGCCGTAATGCCGTGATCAGCGAGCAGGTCAAATCTCTGCTGGCCGGCAGCCAGGTACTGGACAAGGCCAATCAACTCCTTTCCGGGTTCGATTACCAGATTACCGGCGATGAATTGAACCGGGCCTTGTCGGAGACGGGCAAAGTCGTCGGGCTTTTTCTTTACCAGCAGGCGCAAGCGATTGCCTCCAATATTCTCAATTTTCTGGTCTATTTCTTTTTCATGCTGCTCATCATTTTTTACCTCCTGATCGATGGGGATCGACTCATCGCCTTCATCGTGGATCTTTCGCCCCTGCCCGATGATCAGGATGAAAAGCTGATTCTTAAATTCAAGGATATGGCCGGAGCGGTGCTTATCGGCAACGGCCTTTGCGGTCTCATCCAGGGGGTAATCGGGGGGGGGGTCTTCTATCTTTTTAACCTGAATTCGCCCTTCTTATGGGGTGTTATCATGGGGTTACTGGCTTTTTTACCCATCCTGGGGATTGGTCTGGTTTTTATCCCGACAGCCATTTATCTGTTTCTGAAAGGCAATGTCGGGGGCGGTATATTTTTTATTATTTTTTATGTGATACTGTCCGGTGGGATTGAATATCTTTTCAAACCCAAAATCGTGGGCCATAGGGTTAAAATGCATACCCTGCTGGTATTTCTTTCCATCATGGGAGGGTTAAAGCTTTTCGGCATACTCGGGATCATTTACGGTCCCCTCATTATCACGGCCTTTTTAACCCTGACCGATATCTATCACGCGAACTATCAGAAATTATTTGATCCTGCTGCGGAGGAGTTGCCGCCGACATCACCCTAACCATACAACGTGAGCCGGCAGCGCAGTAGGACTGCCGGACGGTTTTGTTTACTGTGAACATTAGATTGATAAGGTGTAATAATGACCGAAGCTGTTGAAACTCCAGGTATCAGCATCGAGAAAGAGATGAAGAAATCTTATCTCGATTATGCCATGAGCGTCATCATTGGCCGGGCTCTGCCGGATGTGCGGGACGGTCTGAAGCCGGTGCATCGGCGCGTGTTATACGCCATGCGTGAGTTGAAAAACGACTGGAACAAACCGTATAAAAAATCGGCCCGGATTGTGGGTGATGTCATTGGTAAATACCACCCCCACGGTGACAGTGCGGTCTACGACACCATTGTCAGAATGGCGCAGGACTTCTCCTTGCGCTACCCGATGGTGAACGGGCAGGGCAACTTCGGCAGCGTGGACGGCGATCCCCCGGCGGCCATGCGTTACACCGAGATCCGCATGCACAAACTTGCCCACGAAATGATGGCCGATTTGGACAAGGAGACCGTCGATTTTGCACCCAACTACGATGAGTCCCTTCTCGAACCATCCGTCCTGCCGGCCAAAATTCCCTCCCTGCTGGTTAACGGTTCCTCCGGGATCGCGGTTGGGATGGCAACGAACATCCCCCCGCACAACCTTTCCGAAACCATCGGCGCCATCAAAGCGGTCATCGACAATCCTGATATCACCTGGCAAGAGTTGCTGGAGCACCTTCCCGGACCGGACTTCCCCACGGCAGGGATCATCTACGGCAAGAATGGCATTCTCGAGGCTTATAAAACCGGCCGCGGTATTATCCGGGTGCGAGCCCGGGTGAATGTGGAAGTGGACAAACGCACCCAGCGCGAAACCGTGGTGGTAACCGAACTGCCCTACCAGGTCAACAAGGCCCGGTTGATAGAGAAGATCGCCGGGATGATTCGTCACAAACAGATCGAAGGGGTTGGTTTTATCCGGGATGAATCGGATCGTGACGGCATGCGGATTGCCATCGGTATCAAAAGGGACCACATGGCCGAAGTCGTTATCAATCAGCTCTACAAGCACACCCAGATGGAGAACAGTTTCGGTATCATTTTCCTGGCGGTTGTTGACAACCGCCCGGAACTGCTGTCCCTGAAACAGATACTGGAGCATTTTATCGGCCATCGCAAAGAGATGGTGCTACGGCGCACCCGTTTTGATCTCATCAAGGCGGAAGCCAGGGCCCACATTCTCGAAGGGCTCAAGATCGCTCTGGACAATCTAGATGATGTGGTGGCTCTGATCCGCAAATCAACATCGCCCGGTGAGGCCAAATCCCGTCTGATCCAACGGTTTGAATTGACCGATATCCAGGCCCAGGCGGTTCTGGACATGCGACTGCAACGCTTGACTGGCCTGGAACGTGATAAAATCATTGCCGAATACCATGATACCCTAAAAGCGATCTCCCGGTTCAAGGAGATTCTGGCCAGTGAACAGTTGGTTTTGAACATTATCAAGGATGAACTCACCGACCTGCAGGCTGAGTTCGGGGATGTCCGCCGGTCGGAAATTGTGGAATCCACGCGGGAAATCACCCTTGAGGACATGATTGTCGAAGAAGATATGGTGGTTACCATATCCAGCGGCGGATACATCAAGCGCAATCCCATCACCCTTTACCAGAGCCAGCATCGCGGCGGTCGCGGTAAGACCGCCATGGGGACCAAGGAAGAAGATTTCGTCAAACACCTGTTTGTGGCTTCCACGCACCACACTTTTCTCTTTTTTACCAATCTGGGCAGGGTCTACTGGCGCAAAGTCTATGAACTGCCCCGGGCTGGCCGGATGAGCAAAGGTAAAGCGGTGGTAAACCTACTTGATCTTGCCTCTGACGAAGAACTAACCACGGTCTTGGCCGTTGCCGAGTTCGTGCCCGGCGCCTTTATTCTTATGGCGACCCGGAACGGGCTCGTAAAGAAAACGGACGTCATGGCTTACAGCCGGCCTCGAACGGGCGGCATCATCGCCCTGGATCTGGTGCCCGGCGACGAACTCATTGCAGCCCGGATTACCGACGGCACCTTCAACGTCTTTCTGGGATCGGCCGGTGGCAAGTCCATCCGGTTTCATGAATCGGAAATTCGGGCATCGGGACGCGTTTCGCGCGGAGTCCGCGGTATTCGGCTTAATCCTGAGGACCGGATTGTGGGGATGGAGGTGCTGAGTCACGGCCAGACCCTCTTTGCGGTCACTGAAAACGGGTTCGGTAAGCGGACCCTGATTGACGAATACCCAGTCCAGAAGCGGGGCGGCAAAGGCGTCATTACCATCAAGACAAATGAACGCAATGGCCAGGTTGTTGCGATCCTGCTGGTAGAGGAAGATGATGATCTCATGTTGATGACCGATTCCGGGATGTTGATCAGGATGCCCATAAGGGGGATCTCTGTCATCAGCCGGAACACTCAGGGCGTCAAGCTGATTGGAATGAATGCTGGCGAACACGTAGCCGGAGCGGCGCGTTTGGCTGAAAAGGAAGAACAGGAACTGTCGGAAGATGAATAACGCGATGGAGGTCGATAAGCTGAAAATCGGAGTGGTGGGCGCCGGGAGCTGGGGAACCGCCCTGGCCAATCTCTTGGCGCTGAAAGGCTATCGGATAGATCACTGGGTCTTCGAACCTGAAGTGAAGGCCGAAATGGAGGCCACCCGCGAAAATCGCATGTTTCTGCCCGGGGTTCGTTTGAACGCGAACCTGGTGCCGACCAACGACATCAAAACCGTGGTCAGCAATAAGGATCTTGTCCTGATTGTGGTGCCCTCCCATGTCATGCGGGAAACCACCGAGAAGATGGCGGACTATCTGCCGGCCGATACAATTTTGGTATCAGCTTCAAAGGGGATTGAGAATGTTACGCACCTGACCATGACCGGTATCTTGGCGCAAACCCTGTCCAACGTCCCCGCCCGCAACTTGACGGTGCTGACCGGGCCCAGTTTTGCTAAAGAGGTCGCTCGGAAGGTGCCGACTGTCGTTACCGCGGCGGCAACCGATCTGGATGTGGCCGAGGCTGTCCAGGCCGTATTTTCATGCCCCTATTTTCGTGTGTATACCAGCACGGATGTGATCGGAGCGGAACTGGGCGGGGCGGTCAAGAATATCATCGCCATTGCGGCCGGGATGATAGATGGTCTCGGACTCGGGCTCAATACCCGCGCGGCCTTGATTACCCGGGGACTGGCTGAGATTCGACGCCTGGGATTGGAGCTGGGGGCTAAATTCGGGACCTTTGCCGGCCCTTCCGGCGTGGGCGACCTGATCCTGACCTGTACCGGCGACTTGAGCCGCAACCATACGGTGGGCAAAAAAATCGGCCGAGGCGCCACCCTCAAGCAGATCCTGGATGAGATGCACATGGTGGCCGAGGGCGTCAAAACAGCCAAGTCTGTCTATAATTTGTCCCGGAAGCTAGGCGTGGACATGCCCATCTCCCATGGCATTTACGATATTCTTTACAACGATCTCAATCCCATGGAGGTGCTGGGCCAGTTGATGACAAGGGATTTGAAGCACGAGTTGGACGTGAACCAGTAGCAACCGCACCATTATTTTCTGCACCGTTGTTGAAACGATCCAAGCATTCATGCGGTCTGTGTGATTTTAAATCTGGCCCCCTTGAATCCTGGGAACCTTGAACTTAGTATATGAATGATAAAACGTCTCACAGAGGCGCTGGCCATCGCGGCCGGCTGCGGGAGAGATTTCTGTCCGGAGGCTTGCAGGGCTTTCACGACTATGAAGTGATCGAGCTGTTGTTAACCCTGGCAACCCCGCGCAAGGATTGCAAGGCAAGCGCCAAGGCGGCTTTGGAGCAGTTTGGTTCCTTGCAGGCGGTTATGGAAGCCTCGGCCGAGACCCTGGTAAAGGTGCCCGGGATAGGGCCTCGGAACATGCTGGGGATTCGGCTGGTAAAAGCGGTTGCGGAAAGGTATCTGAAAGAAAAGGTACTCGGCCGGACCGCAGTCAATAATTCCCGTGAGTTGTTCGATTTTCTGTATCACAGCCTACGAGACAAAACCCGGGAGTGCTTTAAGGTCGTGTTCCTGGATGCCAAAAACAGGATCCTTGACGTTCAGACCCTGTTCGCCGGAACCCTGACGGCCAGTGCGGTTTACCCACGGGAAGTGGTCAAAGCGGCTCTCGAAAAAAATGCCGCGGCCTTGATATTTGCCCACAACCACCCTTCCGGTGAACCGGACCCGTCACCCGAAGATGTGGAGATTACCCGCCAGCTGGTATTCGCCTGTCGAGTGATGGGTATTACCGTTCATGAACACATCATCATCGGGGCCAATCGTTACTACAGCTTTGCCGATGAGGGGTATATGGCGCGCCTGAACCGGGAACTCGATACCCGCTACCAAACTGAATCGATATGATCGACACTGAAGAAAAACTGCCTTATTGCTTCGCTAAATTAGAAGAAGTCTTTCCTAAAGGAGAGGACGGGCTCAGGCATACACCCGAAGCCTGCCTGGTCTGCCTTTATAAAACCAGGTGCCTGCGCAGTGCCATGGAAGGGGCCGAGGGCCTGTCTGTCCGTGAAGAGAAATTGGAGCGGGCTTATGAGGCCGGCATGGTCGGATTTTTTGGCCGCTGGTCACGAAAAAAAGCGCTACACAAGCAAAGAAAGAAAAAAGAATAGAAGCCAATTCTGTAAAATCTGTTTGGCTCAATCTTTAGCGTCGGCTCAGGTTACGGCCGATAGACTTCGTTGGGCGCTAAATACCTTAATATTACTCCGGTTCGAATATAGCACCCGCCGCACCTTTTTCAAAAAACCCGTTCTTTGAGAGAACTTCTAGCCGGGAGGCGCTATGAAAACAATAAAGGATATCAGCCTGGCCGGTCTCCGGGTTTTCATCAGGGTGGATTTCAATGTTCCCCTTGATGAACACCAGAATATTACCGATGACACCCGGATACGGTCGGTTTTGCCGACGATTCAATATGCCCTTGACCACCGTGCTAAAGTTATTCTTGCCTCGCATCTCGGTCGGCCCAAGGGGCAGGTGGTGCCGGAGATGAGCCTGGCGCCGGTCGCCAAACGGCTGGGACGCCTTATTGAAAAAGATGTCCGCATGGCGCCGGATTGCATCGGTCCGGATGTATCCGCCCTGGTCGACAGTCTGGGCGACGGGGATGTGCTCCTGCTTGAAAACCTCCGGTTTCATTCCGCCGAGCAAGCCAACGATGACGGGTTTGCCCGGAACCTGGCCGAGCTTTGCGATGTTTATATCAACGACGCCTTTGCAGTTTCACACCGGGCGAATGCATCCGTGCATGCCGTTACTCGTTTTGCACCGGTGTGCGTGGCCGGATTCCTGTTGCAAACAGAACTCGATTATTTTCGCAGGGCCATGGCCGATCCGCAACGTCCCCTGGTCGCAATTGTGGGCGGCGCCAAGGTTTCCAGCAAGTTGGGAGCTCTGGAGAACATGTTGCAGAACGTGGACAAGATCATCGTGGGCGGGGCCATGGCCAATACCTTTTTAAAAAGCCGTGGCCTTGCTATGGGGGCCTCACGGGTGGAAGCCGAATTGATGGGCAATGCCACCGATATTATGCAAGCGGCGGCTGACAGAGGCATTCACTTTTACTTGCCGATTGATTTTGTGGTTGCCAGTAAACTCGATGAGCGGGCGGAGTCAAAAATCGTACCGGCCCAGGAGATACCGGAAGGATGGATGGCCCTGGATATCGGGCCGGCCACCGCGCTGCTCTACAGCGAGGTGCTGTATGACGCCAAGACCGTGTTGTGGAACGGTCCCATGGGCGTCTTTGAAATGGACGCCTTCAGCCGGGGTACCATGTCCATGGTCCACAGCGTGGCCAATTCCTATGCCATGACGATTGTGGGCGGAGGCGATACGGATGTCGCCCTTCACAAATCCGGTGAGACCGATCGTATCACGTATATTTCCACAGGCGGGGGCGCCTTTTTAAGGTTGATGGAAGGCAAACCCCTGCCGGCGGTGGCGGCCCTTGAAGAAGCCCAACGCCGGAAGGAATGATCGTGTTTGCGGGTGATTGTCAAATACGGCGCCACACCACCGACCAAGTCGCCATCATTCAGCAACCAGGTAACCACCTCTCCCGCCATTGGGCACATCCCTCAAAAATGATAAACAGAATCCCTCTTGAGGTTGACGCTTAGAACCAATAGTGTTATCTTTTTGAAAAAACAGGATATTCGGGCCTACCTTAAAGCGAAACTGAATACGGGAGAAGAGACGTGGCTTTCTGGAGCGTTCGGGAAGAACTTAGTCAGGTAAACCGGTTAAGGCGATCCTATTATGAACTGCTCAGGGATGAACTGGACCAGTTCATGACCCAGTATGCCTTGGTTGATTCCTACCATAATTTTATCCGCCGCAAAATAAAATATCCCTTTGTCGAAAAGCGCGAACTCAAACCCCGCGCCCGGATTCCCGGCAAAGAATATGACGCCCAGAACACCTTTCTGGTTCTGTTCGTAGAAGACACCATCCCGGCCGCACATAAAAAGTACATTCGTTTTTTCGACGTCAACAAAACCACCAAAGATAACCTGATGCATACCGGGGCGTTGCCCCTGAATGAGAAATTCGACCGGAACCAGAAAAATCTCGAGTCGGTTCATTTCAACAAGTTCATCGAAAAACTGCTACCCATCGACTATGCCCTGCTGATTCAGCGCAACCCGGCCAGTCGCGCCCGGGATAATTACCAGTTGAGCCATTTTCATGTCCGGGTGGATTGGCCCATTGCCGATGCCGCCGAAAGCCTGGCCACCAGTCTGCGCTACATATCCAAAGACCTTTACGAGCATGGGGATAAATACGCCGAAGACATTCAAAAGAAGTTCTTCGAGTATTACGGTGTGCCGGTGATGGTCGGCGGCCGGCGCACTGCGGCCATCGTGGCCGCCCAGTACTTGAAGAGCATCCCTTGCATCTCCACCGTGTACGTCGGATCCAGCGAATCCCGGGGACTGATACGCATCTCAGAGCGAGGCGTGTCTAAAATGGTTCTCATGGAGTTCTCCCGGGAAGAGGTCGACCAGATTGCTCAGGAACACAACATCCGGCCGCGGACCTTTAGGAAGAATTATGTGGCCATCAAGAGTAAGAAAAAGGATTTGTGCATCTTCCAGGCCACCTATGCCTACACCGATCACTCCCGGCCGCCGGATGACGGTAAACTGCGCGACTTGAAGCCGGATTTGAACTGGCTCTCCGTGGGCGGTCAGCATCTCATCCCCAAACCAGGGGTCTGGAAATATCCGCCCCTGCCACTCAATGTGATCTATTCGTAGGAAAGCTGGTTCGGTAAAAGGTAGAAGGTAGAAGGCTGAAGGCTGAAGGAACTTCATTAGCCTCGGCGTAACCGCCTATCCCCATGGCTCGCCGTTTTAAGGTGGAGAGCCTCTAGAAGAGTTGGCGCATCATGGCGATTTCATCGCAGTCGGGGAATTTGACACAGATCATGCAGTCGCTCCAGATCTTGAGCGGCAGCAGGGAGCGGTCGACCTGTTTGAATTCGAAGGGTTTGAAAAATTCCGGTTTGTAGGTGAGGGTGAAGAGTTTTTCGACCCTGAACTCGATCGCTTCGGCAATGGCGGTTTCCGCAAGACGGGTGCCAATTTTATTCCCCAGATGATCAGGATGCACCGCCAGGCTGCGGATTTCAGCCAGGTCTTCCCAACAGAACTGCAGGGCACAACAGCCCACGACACCGTCCTCAGGCGTGGCATATACATAAAAATCCCGCACGTGATCATATGATTCACTCAGCGGTCGCGCCAACAACTCACCACGTTCCCCATATATTTGCAGCAGGGTGTGGATGGCCCGGATGTCTTTGATAGTAGCTTTCCGTATCATGCCGTCACAAATGAAGTCACTTTGATTACTGAATACTCTTTTCGTTACGCTTAACGGGATCTTCCGTTCCAATAGAATTTCAATTAATATACATGAAATATTAGTATTTTTCCAACCATAAATCAGGGTTAGCGTAGGAGAACATCTTGCAGACGGCGATTGTGAATGCACGACTCAACTCGTTAAATTCGCCTGGCGCCATTTACCCGTCTTGGCCAGTTTGTACGTTTGGGAGTTGCTTGAGGACTACATATGCAAAAACGGCCCCACTATAAAGATAATAAATCCAGTGCCAGGCGACGGCCAGAGTCGTCCAACGCCAACCTTTTCGTTGTTGGGCAAAGCGGTACCAATCCATGTTAAGCCCCAATATTACAATGGCAACCAACAATGCCGGCCAAAAAGACCAGCCGGTGATCAGTACCAGCGTCAGCAGGCCTACCAAGAGGCCCACCAAAAGAGTGCTTAACTGGTAGCGTTTTTTCGTGTTCAGATCATCCGGCAGCGAACGTGATCGCATGATAAGGTGGGCCCAGGGTAAGGCCCGCCCGAAGATATCCGTTTTTAATACACTGCCAAGGGTCCAACGTTTCAGGTGGGTAGCCAGCAGGTTTTTCTCAAGGCGGATAAGATATCCGCGGGTCGTTAAGCGATATCCCAGTTCGATATCCTCGATTGCGGGCTGCCGATAGGTTTCGTCAAATCCGTTCATCTTCTCAAAAACATCGCGTCGTATAGCGCCGCACCCGGCCCAGAAAGTGGTTGCCTGTGACCGGGCCTGCTGGTGAATGAAGTGGTGAAAAAGGTTTTTGTATTGAGAGAAGAAATTCTTTTCCAAAGGGGTATCATCATAGGACCCGAAGCAAGCCGCGATATCCGGATTGGCTTTAAAACAAGCGAGCGCCCTGTCAAGGGCATGCGGATGGATAGCGACATCGGCATCAATGAAGAAGAGAAGATCGCCGCGCGCCTGTCTGGCCGCTGCGTTGCGAGCGGCTGCCGGACCAATGGCGTGGTCAGTTTCAAAAACCCGGGCGCCGCATAGCCGGGCAATCTCCACGCTGCGGTCACGGCAGCCGTTGGCGGCCACAATGATTTCTGCGGGTTTTTTCGTACTGCGAAGGATAGCTTCCAGGCAGTGAATAAAGGGTCTGCCGCCATTATGTACTGGAATAATGACTGAAACAGATGGGATGGGATCGTCCCAATTCGACCCGTTTGTCCACTTCTCTTTCATTGAGGACCTTTTGCCGAACTTTTGGATGACTTCAGGCTTTTGGTCAGTTTCTCCTCGAAGAGTTTTTCCACTTCAGCATACCCCAGTTGTTTGGCTCTATCCAGATGATCGCGTGCATTTTTTAGGTCCCCGATAAAATACAGGTCAACTGCCATGAAATAGTGCTGTCCGGCGTTGCCGGGCTCAAGTTCGATCCCCAACTGGCGTGTTTGCGTTGCCTCTTTGAACCTGTTTTGATAGGCAAGCAGGGTTGCCAGGGCGAAAAAATAGTCCGCCACATCGGGGGCGACCTGCAGTGCTTTTCGGTAGTAGGATTCTGCCTTTGAATACGCCCCCATAGAAGCCAATGTGCCAGCCAAGTTGGCTAGTGCATCACCATACTCTGGGTCTATGGATATGGCACGGAGAAAATGCCTTTCAGCCTCCTTGAGGTCCCCCTGTAATGCGTAATAATGGCCCAGGTGGTTAATCGTACGGGCATGGTCGGGATGGAGGGTTAGCACCTTTTCAAATTCCCGACGGGCCTCTTCCCGTTTACCGAGATGCAGCAGGCAGACTCCCTGCCTGCTAATGGCATCAGTATATTCAGGAGACAGATGGACGGCCTGCGAAAATTGATACAGGGCCGCGGTGTAATTCTTTTTATTAAACAGAGAGATTCCCAAGTTATACAGGTATTCGGATTTATGCGGCGCCAACCGAACGGCCTCCCTTTGGTGCTGGATCGCCTGGTCAAGATCATTCCGGGCAAAGTAATAAGCACCGAGGTTGACATGGGGAACCGAGGATTGCGGGTATACCTTAAGCGTGTGTTGAAAAAGTGTCTCGGTATTCTGCCAGGTACCGGCCAATCGGTATGCGTTTGCCGTCCAAAAAATAAGTAGACAAGTAGACCCAACCCAGAATGGTTTTGTCAATCGGGGCCATCTTTTGCAGACCGCAGCGGCTCCCCACGCCAGTAGGATATAAATACCGATCAGGGGAATGTAAACATACCGATTCGCCATACGCGGCGGCCCGGTAAATCCGGCCACGGGCAGCAGAGTGATAAGGTACCACAACCAGCCGACCAGCAGATAGGGATGCCGCTCTCTAAAACGGGTGGCCATAGCCGTGAATGCTATTGCCAGACCCACGCAAAAGGCACGCATCCAGCTATGCATGTGTATGTTAACTGGGTAGGGTGTGACCAAATCTACAGGGTAAAAGAGTTTTCCAAAATATACGATGTAGGCTCTTAGGCCGAGACCTAATCTGTCGAGTTCTTGAAGCGATGTCGGGGTGTGGTGGTAGTCCCCGGTCTGAATGGTGGACACTGTAATAAGACCGATTACTATTGATACGGCCATAAAGGGCAGTTTTTCAAGAAACAATTTGACAACGCCGGCGTAGCGGGATTGCTTTTTGATTTCGGAACCGTGCGCTCCAATCCCGGTCGCTCTTTTAAGCGGCCACATATCCACTAAAAAGAAAATTAGCGGGAGAGTGACGGCCATAGACTTGGAGAGGGTTGCCAGGATGAACACAAACAAGGCCAGGACATATTTTGAGATGGCCGGTTGCCTTGCATACCCGGTGTAAGCGTGCAAGGCAGCCATCCAGAAAAGAGCGCAGAGCAGGTCCTTGCGATCCGCTACCCAGGCGACATTCTCCACATGCAGAGGGTGGAGGGTGAACGCCAGAGCAACGAACAGCGCCGGAGCGAGATCGGCCGTGGTTCGGGACAAAAACCAAAACAGCAGCAGGGCGGTAAGCAGATGCAGGCCGAGATTTACCAAGTGATGCCCGGCCGGATTGACACCAAAAAGCTCCACGTCCAACATGTGTGACAACCACGTCAGCGGATGCCAATGTTTGGAAACGGTGGCCGTGAAAGCCCACAAAAGATTATCCATGCTCAGGCCCTGCAGGACTTGTCGATTTTGAAACACATATGTATTGTCGTCGAAATAGACGAAATCAAAACTATAGACCTGCCCATAGACCAGAATGCCAGTCCCTACGATCAGCATCAGGGCAAGCACCCTTGACAACAGGTGTCGATTTTGACTGGCGATTGACATCAAAACCTTGTCGGTTTTCCTTAATCGATGAAAAAAGGGCCCTGGCAAAAGCCAGTGCCCTTTGGTTCGATTGGCTGTTACCCTGCGGCTATTGCTCGGTACCCTCAAAGCCGACATTTGTGCCGTACGAGGTTGATTCTGCTCCGACCACACCGCCCATGGCCTCACCATTTGTTCCGAAGAGTCCCACACTGCCGAAACCGTAGTTGGCAGGCTCTGCATTTATCGTGACGTTCATATGGGTACCCTGTTCAAGGATGGCGGTCCCCGTCATTGGATCGAAATCTACATCTCCGGGTAGCTGTTGTATGGTTACGGAATTTGAGCCGCCGTCCGATACGGAAACATTCAGGTTCTTTAGAACCGTGGATCCCAGGGCTACATCGGCTGACATGGTACCGTTCATAAGGAGGATGCCGGGGGTCCCGGCGCTGCTCCAAATGGTGCCCCACGCCGTGCCGACATAATGGCCGGTGATGCCCTGCAGATTATCCAAGGGTGTGGGGTCGCCATGGACGTAGACCCCCGCATTGTCGATCACCCATGTGCCGACCATACCGTCTGTCATCGGGACATCCACAATCCACCAGCCCCATTCCAGGAACTGGTTGAAGCCCAGTTCGGAATATTTGACCTGGTGTTCGGGGCCAAGGCCGCTGCCCGGGGTAAGCGTCGGCCCCGTCTTTGGATCTACCTGGGTTGCGGTTGGGGAGACATCCGGTGCACCATCGAACGAGATGATGTCAAAGTTATAACTTATATCCGTGCCTACAATACCCGGGCCTTCATGGTCATGACTGGAGGGGCAGACATAGATGTGGTCCAGCTCCTGTACCGGGGTCCCATAGTCCGAAATCTTGGTCAACATGCCTGCAAAATAGCCGATTTTTTTCGCAGGACGGCCGGTCTGCAGGTTTTGCTGAGTTACATTCGCCCCCGTATTGGTGGCGTTCTGTTCCGCTTCTCCGGCTGCATTGGGATTATCACCGGTATTACCATCGCCGCCGTCACTATCGTCGCCATCGGTACCGCCGGTGTCCGTATCCGGATTTGTGTCGTTGTCCAGGCCCTGACTCAGGGTCGGATCGGCTGCCCCCACCTGGCCAGCCCCGGTGGTGTCAACGGTTAAACTCTGGCCGGTGCCTACATTCTGGGAGCTGCCATCACGCGTGGAGAAAACGATGACGTTGCCATCATAGGTGACGACCGTGGTCTTAATATTGCCGCCGCCATTGTCGGCCAGCAGGTCGCTCAAGGGGGTTGCGGATGCGTCGGCCAGGTACAAAGGCATTCCCATGGACAGCAGGCCGTTCTCTTTTTGAACGATCACGCCGAATTTCGTACCCCTTACACCGCAGACCGCAGTCGGTGTACGCACTTCGGTATCCACTTTGTTATATTTCAACAATCGCATGACATAAAACATGGCCTTGCCGCGCAGCATATTCATTTTGGTACTTTTTACCCGTTTTTTACGGTCGTCCACCACTTCATCCACCCGGATCCGTGAATTGGCGCCCATGGTGACGATATCGGCGGTGGTATACCGGATTCGGCACCGGCTCCTGCTTAATGTGAAAATTTCATCATGGGCGTACAGGCTGTCGCCCCGGGCAGCAAAATATGCCTGGGGAGAGTTCCCATGGCGCACAATAAGGTGTCCGCGTATGGTCCGAACTTTGCCAATCGGTACCCCCTGGCCGGGGATGAACTTTTTTTGTATATCCAGGTTGCGTAATTCTTCCGGCAATTGATCAAGCGTGACGCCCTGGCCCCGATTCGCCGCAGCGGCTGATGCCGGGGGAACAGAGATCAGCGCCAGGATCAACGTAGCGCAGACCGCGATGATGGATAGTTTATAAATTTTGCTCATAAGACACCTCCGCTAACCATCAGAACTTGCATCCCACGCTGATGGTATGGGTCGTTTTATCCCAGGTATACAAATCCAGACTTGACTGGTTGTCGGTATAGGCGAACGCATAGGCCGCGAAAAAATATTTTAAAAACGGCTGGCTAATAGATGCCGTATAGTAATGGCGTTTGTCGAGCCGCATTTGTCCGGCGTAAGGAAACGGCTGCGCTTTGGCGTAGTCCCGCTGGGTCCACTGATAGGCCAGGTAAAGCTCGGTACGCAAGGGGAACCGGGTGAAGTAACTTAAGGCGGCATAAGGCGCATATTAACTGAATGTATGGCTTTTAGCAGTATGATGGTCATAGCCCAGGCGAGCGGTCAGGATGTGGCGCCGGTTTTGAAAATAGAAGCTTGGAGCCAGTTCAATGATGTGTGAGATACTGTCCAGATCGGCAGCCCGGCTTTCATTAAAGTACCTTTCATCCTTATACGTATACGCTCCTCGCAGACTGAAAAGAGGAGAGAAAAAGTGTTCATAGCTGGGATCAACACTCATCAGGTAAGAGAGCCGATCGCTCCCGTAATATGTGGTGGTGTAGTTAAACGGGACCTTGGCAATTCCATCCCGGTTGGTCCACCATGGGCCCGTATAGATATTGGCCGCCAAATAGTCATACTCTCCGAAATTACGATACGTTTTGCTGTAAACATTGGCGCCGGTATTCCACATGAAACTTTTCGGATCACCGATATCATAAAGATAGTTTCCGGTTACTGTGGCTACAAAGCCATCATCACGGATTTTAGAGGAACCGGGGGCCGGGGTGAAAGTCGATCCACCGGGCAGGGTGTAGACACCCGCATCCGGCCCGGAAGTGATGTTATCATCCCAGATCCAGCCGGCGGACGCCCGAACGTTCCAGGCATATTTGCGGGAACGTTCTTCAATGGCCTTCTCAAGCCTTTGGATGCTGGCCATAACTTGAGCCGGTGGATCGCCGGCTTTAACCGTCTCAAGTTCTTTGCGAGCGGCATCGTTTTTCCCCATAGCAAAATAGACCGTGGCCAGTTCCAGCCTGACCCGGTCAAGGGAAGGGTCGATTTGCAGCATTTTTTCGTATTGCTCTTTGGCCAGATCCAGTTTCCCGCTGCGGGCAGCGCTCGTACCGATCCAGAACATGATATCCATTGTTTCGACTTTATCGGCAATATCCAGGAAAACCGGTAGTGCGGCTGTGTACTTGCGGTCATAATACAATTCAAGCGCCTGGCTGATGATGGCATCGAGGTTGTCGATCTCTTGTTTGCTCATCAGGCGCAGTTTTTGGACCGCTTCCTGGTTTTTAACTTTGTACCCGGGTGGATCGCTGGTCTCCTGCGCCAGGACCGGGCCAGCGCCGGCCAGGGAAAAGAGAATAAACACCAAGACGAAACCGTTGATAGCGGTGCGTGTCAGGTGGGTAGGCATGGTGAAAGCCTCCTGTGGTTTTTGCGATATGGCGTGTCGGGTGATCGGCAGCCTGGTCGCTGCGGGTGGTACCATTGGCCGTATGGTAATATACGCTCCCTGAGAATAAAGGATTGACCTGGAATAGTCAATATAATATCGGTGAAGCCTCCGCTGTCGGCGGCCCGGTTTTTATCGTCCGATATAACCCTTCCTGGTGAGATCAGTAATGATAACACTCAGACATTACTAATAAATTTTATCGCGGTATAAGCATTATGCAGTCACTCACAACTAGAACCAACATAGATGATGGGGCAGGTAACGATGAATAACGCCCCCGTTACCGTCATTGGTGCAGGACCAGCCGGGCTGGCGGCTGCCTACGAGTTGGTTAATCAGGGTGTTAAACCGCTGGTCATCGAAGCCGGAGCTGATCTTGGCGGGATTGCCCGTACGGTTACCTATCAAGGTTGCCGATTTGACATCGGCGGCCATCGGTTTTTCACAAAATTGAGCACTATCAATAGACTTTGGCGGAATATGCTTGGACCGGATTTCAGGTTGGTGCAGCGCAAGTCCAGCATTCTGTACAATGGTCGCTTTTTTGCCTATCCCCTGAGTACGGTCAATACGATCCAAAACCTGGGAATTGTAGAAAGTTCACGGGTTTTAGTGAGCTACCTCCAGGCGCAGCTATTTCCCAACCCCGTAGAAGATACCTTTGACCTATGGATGTCCAATCGCTTCGGTTCGCGTCTTTTCCGAATTTTTTTCAAAGCATACACTGAAAAGGTCTGGGGGCTGCCTTGCAGTGCCATCCAGGCGGACTGGGCTGCACAACGGATTAGAGGCCTTTCCATGATCGGAATTGTCACCAAGGCCCTTTTTGGCACCGGATCCGCCAGGACACTCATCGATAGCTTTCATTACCCGAAAGCCGGTCCAGGCATGATGTGGGATCGTTTTGGAACCGCAATTGTCCGAGGGGGCGGGGCCATTCAGACAGAACATGTGGTTACCGGGCTGAAACATGTAAGTGGTTTTATCAGGGCATTGCAAGTTGAGAACGGCCAAACATCAGTCGAGGTCCCCGTGGAACAAGTAATATCAAGCATGTCGATTGCCAATCTTATCCAAACACTCGATCCGCCGGCGCCACCGGAGGTTCAGGCCGCCGCACAAAGCCTTACCTATCGAGCCTTGGTGATGGCCGGACTGATTCTGAATCGAGGCAACCTGTTTTCAGATCAATGGATTTATATTCACGATCCGGATGTACAAGGTAGGTCGGGTTCAGAATTTTAAAAACTGGAGCCCCGAAATGGCGGGTGCTGGGATGGCAACCAATATCGGGATGGAATATTTTTGCAATGAAGGGGATGCTACCTGGAGCAAACCGGACGAAGCCCTCATTGACCTGGCAGCCCGGGAACTTGAAAAACTGGGCCTTGCCAGCCGCAGCGATGTGATCGATGGGCTCGTCATCCGACAGGCGAAAGCTTATCCAGTCTATGGCCGGAACTACCGGCGCAACCTTTTGATTATTCGTGATTATTTAGACCATTTCGAAAACCTGCAGTCAATTGGTCGCAATGGTACCCACCGCTACAACAACATGGACCACTCCATGCAGAGCGGCATACTGGCCGCCCGCAATACCCGCGGCATGCAATACGACCTGTGGCAAGTCAATGCGGACTCCGAATACCTTGAGAAGACAGCGGATCTCAATGTCGAGAATGATCAGGAAGATATGGTCACGCAGGTGTTCACCCATATGGATAAACTTGCCTTCGGTACGGCTGTCGGCCTGACCGCCGGGTTGATCATCAGCCTGGCCACTTTTTGGCTGGTCATCAAGGGCGGTCCGGTGGTGGGGCCCAAGATGAGTCTGCTGGCGCAGTATTATCCTGGATATACCGTTACGTTAACAGGCTCCGTTGTCGGATTTCTCTATGGGTTTGCCACCGGTTTCAGCTGCGGCTGGATTTTTGCACTTCTGCGGAATTTTTTACTGGTATTCTACCTGTTCAAAATTCGCAAAAAAGCTGAATATAATTCACTTAAAGATCTGCTGGATCGTATATAACGATTTGCTGAGGTAATCATGGAAGAAGCAAAGACAAACCAGGAAGATCAAGCTAAGGCGTTCATGACCCGGACCATGTGATTAAATACCAGGGTCATTTCGGTATCATTAGGGCTCGTTTGCGGCGTTTTCATCTTCATCGCTACGAATTGGTTGGTCCTTAAAGGTGGCGATCCGGTGGGCCCCCACCTGCAGTTGCTCGGGCCGTTTTTCTGGGGGTACCGGGTGTCATTCGTAGGTAGTCTGATAGGGTTTGGTTATGGTTTTTTCGTAGGGTTCGTCAGCGGGGGATTGATCGGACTGATTTATAATAAATTGGCGCGATGAGTTTGGTTCAGCGAAAAGGGAGTTGTATGAAAAAGTTAGTATCAGTTGCCTCGCCAAGAGGATATTTGGCTATTGATACAACGATTAATGGAAAGGCGTGGGGTGGTATAAGATTCCAGAAGGAGATCTCAGAAGCTGAAATTCTCCGGATGGCCCATGCTATGACGCTGAAGTTCGGCTTTTCAGGAATTCCGCAGGGCGGTGCTAAAGCCGTAATCATAGGTGATCCGGACGCGCCCCATTCCGATCGATTAAATGAGCTAAATAGGTTTGGAAGAAAAATCCGGTCGTTTCTGCTCGATTGCCGTTTTAATCCGGCCGGAGATATGGGAACCAGTAATGCGGATATTGAATATATGTTGCGGTCCCTCAAAGTTGAAAAACAGTTGGACAATTACCGGAGCTCCCTTTCGGGGTATTACACAGCTGTTTCAGTTGCAGCGGGGGCGGCCTCCGCAATGCAGCACACAGGAAAAACTTTGCGCGGCGCCAGAGTTGTGATTGATGGATTCGGTAGTGTAGGCAGTAATCTGGCTATGATTCTGACGAACCTGGGTGCCAAGGTTATTGGGATAGGCAATTCAAGCGGCGCTGTATATCAACCCGGTGGGATACGACTTGACCGCTTTGTTCGCTTTCTGAAAGATTATGGTCCTACTGCGATTCGGGCATATCCTGATGGTGAACCATTGACGACAGAGCAACTAATAAGTTTACCCGCAGACATCCTATGCCCCTGTTCGATTCATTATCGAATTAGAAGCCGCAATGCTGACACCATACAAGCCGGTATTGTTTCTGCCGGTTCCAATCTTCCGGTTACGTCACAAGCTGAGAGCCATTTGATGGATAAGGGCGTTTTGTGCCTTCCGCATTTCATAACGAATTGTGGCGGTGTACTGGGCGGAACCATGGAATTTGCTTCGATACCTGGCCGGAGGATTCAGTCTATTATCTACACAAAAATCAATTCAGCGACTTCCCAGTTGCTGCGGCTGTCAGAGGAGTTGCGATTGCCCTGTGCTGAAATTGCTGAGGCAGTAGCGCAAAACGCTTTCAAGGCTATGAAAAGACGGGCAGGTTCTCCCGGACTCAAAGAATACCTGATGCGATTAATCGTAAATACACACCATTTGAGGCTGCTGCCGCAAACACTGGTCGGTGCAATTGCACCTGTCTATTTTAAGGGGGCAATCGCAAAAATCTCTGCCGATGACTTTTATAGCTAAGTGATCTTTCGCAACATTCAATCGTCCTTATATGGAATCAATCGCGGTAAAAAAGCATGGACACCAACTTGCCATAGGGTCTATCAAGGGCTTCATCGGTGCAGCTGTGAGTTTGCCAACCGGGGTTGTTACGGCAGCTTTCCTGTCGCGGAATTTTGGGCCGGAATTGTATGGTATCCTCTCCGTAGTTTGCTTTGTCATCATATCATCGTAGTGTTTTACGGGGGACTTGGAGAAGTGTCAGTTTTCGGAATCAATAGCCTGCGGCCGCCGGAGTGGAGAAGGGGAAGAAGATGAAAACTGATCCGGCTTACTGGGATAAGGTGTCCCGGATTCAACAAAAAACACAACCAGGCCGCTTGTGGCGACTGCACAGTGATGCGGTCGACTCCGGCTTGCTGGCTCGGTGGCTGCCGGATAAAAAGGCCGGATTGTATCTTAAAACGGATATGTACAACGAGTCGCTGGGCAGCGGTATCCACCTGCCAGCCCGGACGGCATCCTGGACAGCCATTGGTATGGATATCGCGTTGGAAATGTTGAAGGCTGCCCGGCGAGCAGGTGGGCCCCAGTTCGTAGTTGCCACGGATATACGCGAGCTGCCTTTTGCCGGAGATTCATTCGATGCCATATTCTCAAACTCTACCCTGGATCATTTCGATTCGACCGATCAGATTGCCAGCAGCCTGAGCGAATGTTACCGCGTTCTTAAACCTAACGGCAGACTGATTCTCACCATGGATAACCCTCTCAATCCCGTTTTGGCTATACGCCAGGAACTATCAAATCACCTTCTGTTGAAACTGCGTGTAACCACTTTCTACTATGGTCGTACCCTTTCTCCGGGAGCCCTGAAGAGGGCTTTGGAAAAAGCCGGATTCAAAATACTGGACATGCAACCGGTGCTGCATTGCCCCCGGGTTTTTGCTATTCCGGTTGCCAAATGGGTGGAACACCACGCCTCATCGGGGACTAAGAGGCTTTTCCTGAAATATCTGATGCGCTTTGAGAAGCTTTCCCGCCTGCCCACCAGATATCTAACCGGGCATTATACGGCAGTCTGCTGTCAGAAATAGAGTGCCTTTTAAAACTATGTTCCGTTTGAACTATCCTATCATCATGTGAAGTAGAACGATGAAAAATCCCCTACTTGCATTAAGCGGTCAGCTATTAGCTTTTAGCCATGAGTTTAACAAAATTCTGTCTGCTGAAAGCACTTTTCGATCGATCCGTGCAGACAGCCAGCCGCCAAGAGCTAATCGCTCACATCAGCACTTACACGGAAAGGTTAACATGGCATGATGGGGACTTCCCGTCCGTCAGTCTTCGGCTTCTGTGGCGGAGTCGGTTTGCAAGGCATAGAGTAACAGGATAACGGACATGTACATAAGAAACTTCTCTCTCCTGCTTCGTAGCGCGCGATAGGGCATCAAAATTCATGAAATTCGGTATGATCTGATCAAATTAATAAAAGCTGATTCTAAATGAGAGCCATCGCCCTAAATATGTCCTAGAAGGTATCATATGATCTGACAAAGCGGCTACCGAAACACCTTTTATGCCGGGGTGATAGTGATCGGTGGCATGGTTCTCGTAAGTACTTTTTAGCGGGATTTCTGCCGACGCATGACGTTACTCAACCAGTTATAAGTCTTCAGCAACCACCGGCAGCATGGACCGGAGCTATTTCCAGGCAGACATGCCAACAACATGCCGGCCGCAATAAGCCTAAGATACTCGATTGAAATCACCGAGCGTGGAGAATGTCTGGCGGATTCGGCGAGATATCCCAAGGCAAGGCGGCATCGCCCCGGATCGATGGTACGGAACAGGGCAACAAACGTAAGATGCCGGTAAACAAAAGCCCTGGCAGCCTCTGCCTCGTAACGGAACGGACGCGCAACTTGCTCGGTGATAACAGCTAGGCCGTCCTTTTCCATTTGGAAGACATTGGCTGAAAGTGAATCGTTTTGGTAACGATAGTTTATGTGATAGTCGCGTACGGCTAAAAACTGGTACCTGCGGGCGAGCCTGATGGCATACTCCCAATCTCCGAAACAGACCAAGCTTGGATTAAAGAACCCGGTGTGCTTCAGGCAATCTTTTTTTATTAGAAGATTAGATCCGCTTACAATGAAACAGGATTCCATAATCCGGCTGCTGACATTGCCGCTGGCCAAGCTAAAAGGGTAACGAAACAGAAATTCTCCCTGACTGTCAACGGCGTTTACTTGACTGTATACAACGCTCGCTTCCGGGTGATTCCTGAGTGCGTTCAACTGACTGGCCAATTTTTCGGGAGCCCAGAAATCATCAGCATCCAGGAAGGCGATGTATTCGCCGGTGGCCTTTTCCATCCCCCTGTTTGTGGCCGAGCAAACACCGCAGTTCGGATAAGAATGGATTTCAAGGCGCGGATCAGTCAGAGCCTCCACTTGTTTGAGGGTGTTATCCGTGGAACCGTCATTAATAACGATTATTTGTATATTTTCATATGTTTGTCGGAAAACTGATGTAAGTGCCGTCCGTATGGTGCCGGCGGCATTATACACGGGAATAATGACGGATATTTCAGGTGTTTCCGACTTATAATTCAGCATGTTGATACGTGGCCTGAGCCTTTAAAACGCACCTTCCAAAATAAAAAAAGGCCTGAATATCAGGCCTTTCTAAATGAATATGGAATCGTGCGGTCTATGATCAACTCTTGATAAAAAACTGCATCTTGACGGCCCCGAACTCGATGTTGTCGAACTCTTTGAGCATGACCGCATCTTTAACCGTTTCACCGTTCACCTTGGGTTTGGTCATGCCTTCGACGAAAGCCAGCGAATAGCCGTTGGGGCGTTTGCTGATCGTGGCGGCGGTCTTGCCCATCATCAGACCGCCGATGACAATGTCGCACGAGGATGCCTTGCCGATTTTGGTAAGTTTCTTGGTGAGCTCGATTTCACCTTCACCGCCGGCCAGGTAGGATAGCACCCCGGTGGCGACGGCGGCTTTCTTGGCGGCCGGTGCGGCTTTCGAGAGCATATCCTTGTATTTATCCGTGTCCATGACCATGGTCTGATCCATGGTGCCGGCTGCTGCCGCCAGCGGACGTTTTTCGCCTTCATTGTACTCAAAAACCAGACAATGCTTGCCGATGATGATCTTGTCGCCGTGCCTGAGCCAATGCGTGGTCACCAGTTCCTTGTTCACGAAGCTGCCGTTTTTACTCTTCAAGTCGGTGAGCAGATACTCTTCTCCCACGGCATCTACTTTCGCATGGTGACCGGACACCGCCAGGTTCTCAATGGAGATGTCATTGCTCTCCTTGCGACCGATGGTCAGGGACTTCCCAGGCTCAATGGGGTATTCACCGAGTTTGTTGTCTTTGAATTTTAACGTCAGCGTCGGCATCTTCAATCCTCTTTTTAGTTAAGTAACCTTTTTAAGGGGGACATCAGCCATGAAATCACGCCCATGATTCCACCACTCTGATGTTTGATCGCTTTTACTTTCAGGGTAATGACCGTAATATTGTCGTGCCCGCCACGGTCATTGGCCATATCCACCAGGGTTCTACAGGCTTTCTCCGGTTTTTCGTTTTCAATGATATCCAGAATCTCTTCGGGTTCGACCAGATCGGTCAACCCGTCAGAACTGATTACTACCATATCCCCTTGATAATAGGGGATTTCCGTTATATCCGGGAAAACTGTTTCTTCAATGCCCATGGCTCGGGTGAGCATATTACGATACTGGGCGCCGATTTGCTGAGCAGCGTCAGGATCAATCGCCATCTGCTCGGAGATGACATTGTGCGTCACGGACAGCAGTTCAATCGAACCATTATGGATCACGTAAATCGGGCTGTCGCCCACGTTGGCCAGAATCAGGGCATCATCGGTGAAATAGGCCGCTGAAACAGTGGAACCCATGCCCTTGAATTTCTCTTTGCTGGAGGCGACATGAAATACGCCCCGATTGGCCAGCTGAATGCCAGAAAGCAGCCGGTTGGCTTCCTTAGAAAGGGATTCATCGGCGTCCTCCAGCGCCTCAGCGTCTTCATCCTTCTCAAAACGTTGCATATAGTCGCGCAGGGTCTCGACTACCAGCTTACTCGCTACCTCCCCGGCTGCGTGGCCGCCCATCCCATCGGCAACCACGTATAGATGCTGTTCTTCATCAATAAAGAGGGAATCCTCGTTGTGGGGTCGTTTTCTGCCAACATCGGTTATGCCTGCAGATTCTATTAGAACCATTTACCCTGGACTCCATTGAAAATACTCTCATCCCACGCGAATAGAGAAAGCCCGACTCTGATGGTCAATCCAGTATAAAGTCGTCTGCATCGCAACCTTTTGCAACCTGTTCTTTATATATAATTGGCGTGAAAAGGTCAAGCTTTTCAACAAGGTCCGAATGCGCTGCCGGATGGTACATCACTGCGTGAGATGGGTCTTTCCGACAGCCCGATGAGAAAATTTGAAATGGCTTTAACTGGAATCCATGGTTTTGCGATGGGCGATGGCGGCATCCACCTTTTTACCCAGGGTGCGGAGGTGGTTGGCCATCTGCATGGCACGCTGGTAGCGCTGGTCGCGGTCTTTTTCAAGGGCTTTGTCAATAATCGCAACCAGGGGTTTGAATATCTTGGTGTTGATGGTTCTGGGATTCTTGTGTTTCACATTCATGATCTGGTGCATGAGCGCAGGGGGGCTGTCACCCTGAAAGGGGAGGGACCCAGTGAGCATCTGATAGAGCATCGTGCCGAGTGAGAAGATATCCGAACGGCCGTCAACCTTTTCCCCGGAAAACTGCTCCGGTGACATGTAAAACGGGGTTCCTTTTACCACCCCGGTTTGCGTCTGCGAGGTCGCCGTAATCCGAGCGATGCCAAAGTCTGTGATTTTTATGACGTTGCCTTTGATGAGCATGATGTTGGCCGGCTTGATGTCGCGGTGGACGATGCCCTTTTCATGCGCGTAATCAAGCGCGTCGGCCACATCGGCGCAATAGTCCATTACCTGGCGAATGGGTAACAGGTTGTCTTTTTTGATGTATGGCTCGAGGTCGCTGCCCTCTAAAAATTCCATAGCAATGTACGCTAAATCCTGCTCGTCGCCGGCGTCGTAGATGGTCACAATATTCGGATGGGAGAGGGTTCCGGCACTTTCCGCCTCACGGAAGAATTTTTCCTTGAGTTTATCGGCCTCTTCCGCCTCCAGATCGTCCCCGAAGCGAAAGGTCTTGATGGCGGTTGTGCGGTTGATGCGCGGGTCCTGGCCCAGGTACACGATGCCCATAGCCCCCTTGCCGAGTTGTTTGAGAATTTCATACCGGCCCAGGGTGGGCTTCGTGCCGGTTCCGGTGGCCAGCAGACCATCACCGGTCGATCCGCCGAGCCCTTCGCCGAACACCATGGTTTCACTGGCCTGCATGAGTTTCCCTTTACGTTCTTTAACATCTTTGAACTTGGCGTCATGTTCCTCTATATACTCAAAAACGGCGGCTGCCTTGCTAAGTTGCCGTTTTCTTTCAAAATCAAGAGCAAGGTTGTAGAGGATGTCCTTGACTTCGTCATCGACGGGCACGCGACGCAGCTTGTCAAAGGCCATATCCAGCATGCCCTGGTTCTGAAAGCTTAGCCCCAGCATCCGGTTGGTTTCCGCCGATTCTCCTTCGACTTTTTCTTTGCCGGTTTCCGTAACGAAGTATTTAATGCTGACAACACCGATATACCCTAAGATGAGCTGCAAGACGGGATAGGTGATGCCGATCCACAGGCCCTCGAAAACGAAAAGGTAGGTCGAACTGCCCACCAGAGCAAATACCAGCAGCCAGAACAGCAGGCCGGCCACCATGGCTTTGAGCCGGGGCAGCAGAAACGTGATGATAAGACCCACGACCACGATCATGACCAGTCCGGCAAGGGCGGCCCATACCGGCTTGGAGACGAATTGGCCGTTGAGCATGGACCAGATGGTATTGGCAGTGAACTCGCCCAGGGGCATACTGGCATCCACCGGCGTACTCAACGGGTTCATGATGCCGGAAGCCGAGGCGCTGACGATGACGAGTTTGTTCTTGAATACCTTTAGGGGGATTTTATCGTTCAGCACGTCAAAGTAGGAATAGCGGTTAAAGGATCCGGTGGGGCCTTTGAAGCTAACCAGGAGTTCGGAAAACGGCGTCATTGGAATTTGCGTGCCACCCAACTGGACCGTATTGCCCAGCTCGGCGCGCATTTTGTTCAGCGGTACGTTCAGATAGGCGGCTGCCAACCGGAGGGTATAGGCCGGGATGTATTGACCGTTATAGTCATACAGCAGACGTTCGCGCCGGGCAGTACCGTCCATGTCGTAGGCCAGGTTGATGTGTCCAATGCCCATGGCGGTATCGAAAAACACTTTTACCGGCAGGATAATATCGCCGGCCATTGGTGCGGAGAACCCTTCCGGGCTACTGACATTCGGAATGCTGCTGCCGGAGAGAACTTCCAACAGGCCCTGATCCGGGGCGGCACCCGGTACCGGCGGCCTGAAAAATACCGGGAGGATGACCTTTTCCGAAAACGCAATGGCGTCGGCCAGGGCGGCATCATTATCCAGTACATTTTGCATGTCGACCATGGCTTCAACGAACATTTGGCCTTTTTCCCCGGTTGCGGCCAGCAGTTCCTGGGAGAACATGTCTTCAAGCTGTCTGATGGCAGCGATACCGGGATTGTTTTCGGGTTCACTGAGGATAAAATTCAATCCAATGACCCGGGGACCGCCGGCGTCAATCTTTTCCAGACCCGCGGCCACCAGAGCTCGGGGCCAGGGCCACCGGCCCAGTTTTTCGATGGTGTCATCGTCAATGTCGACCATAACGATATTGCTGGCACTTTCCGGATCGCTACGCAGGCTCATACCCACATCGTACAATTTGAGATCCATGGTATCCAGAAATCCGGCCCGCATGAACGCCATTGCCAGAAAGAGAATGGTAATGGAAACTCCGAGAACCAGGGTCGGATGTTTTTTAAATATCCCCATTTTAACTTCCTTCTATTTTGAGGTCATCGAATACGCACCATTCCAATCTTTGGGCGGTGGTGTTTTTTTGTAGTCATTGCACCTGGCCAGCATCGTTTTACTGGGTCCGTCCTGCGGGTCAATATCCAGGGCAGCGTTGAAATGGATGATAGCGCGGTTCCATTCCTGATTGCGGTAGGCGTACAAGCCCTTGGTGTAGGCGTCGGCCACCTCCAACAAGGTCGGATCGGTACTGCCCTGATACCCAAGGACTTCATAGACCGTTATGGGGACCGCCTTGCCGATTACATTGATGGCGTCAATTTCGCGGGTGACGATGCTGTCGCCGGCCGAATGCCGCGTAGAGTCGCTGATCAGGGTATAGATGCCGTAGACCTTGTTGACGCCCTCTAGGCGGGCGGCGGTGTTGACCGTGTCGCCCATCATGGTGTAGTCCATTCGGCTCTTGGAGCCCATGTTGCCGACAACGGCCGGGCCGGTGCACAGCCCGATGCGCATGTGCAGCTCCGGTTGCCCCTCTGCGCGCCAGCGGGCGCGCATTTTCTTAAGTCGGGCCTGCATGTCGATGCAGGCCATGCAGGCGACTTCGGCCTGATTTTCCAGGTAATTGGGGGCTCCGAAAAAGGCGATAATGGCATCGCCTTCAAATTTATCGACAGTGCCCTCGTGCTCCAGGACAACGTCCGCCATCTCCGTTAAAAATTCATTCAGTAGTTCGACCAACTCGCTTGGAGTGAGTTTTTCGGATATGCTGGTAAACCCCTGCACATCTGAAAAGAATGCCGTAATGGTGCGCTCTTCCCCACCCAGGCTCAAGGTCTCCGGTGAATCGATCAGTTGTTTGACTACCGTGGGCGCCAGGTAGGAAGAAAAGGCATCCTTGATGAATTTCTTCTGGTGACTTTCGGATAGATATTTATAGCCGGTGATTGCTGTATATGTCACAAGCAGAACCGTAACGGGATAAACTAGGTTCAATACAATTCCCTGGGAGGAGAACATATACTGGCAGAACATGATAAACACGGTGCCCAGGGAAAAGGCCGTAAGGCCACCGGCGATAACGCCGGTGCGGGCCAGCACGAAGCCCAGCAGAAAACCAGCGCCAATGATGGCGATCAGGTCAAACACGGCCCCCCACGCGGGGTGGATGATGAACCGGTTTTGCAGTACGCTGCTGACAACATTGGCGTGAATTTCCAGCCCGGGGAATACCGACCCAAAGGGCGTGACCCTCAGATCGTAGATACCCACGGCGGTGGCACCGATCATGACAATTTTGTCTTTCAGCATATCCTCCGGAACAGCGTCATTGAGGATGTCGGTTATCGAAATGTGGGGGAAGGTTTTTTCCGGTCCGTGGTAGTTGATCAGCACCCGGCCGAATTCATCGGTGGGCACGCCCTGGGTCCCGATGTCGACGGATTCCACGCCGAAATCGGCGACTCTCACGGAGAGGGGTTCATCCAAAAAAGCGCTTACCGTCATCATGGAAAGAGGCGCAAAGAGCTGCTCGCGGAACTTAATCACAGCCGGAATCCAGCGCACGACCCCATCGGGGTCTGGAAACATATTGAAATAGCCGGCATAGGGTGTGGCCGTGGCGATTCGGGCAATGTTCGATTGCGGTAAGGTCGCCTCAATCATGGGGAGTTGCTGGGCTTCCGGGTTTGCGTAGCGTACGAACTTGTACCCACCGGGGGCGATGTTATCCTGGTGGGTTTCAATGGTCTGCTCATCCACATGCGACAGGTCTGACTGCCCCATGTGGAAAAAATAGCCCAGGACGACTTTTGATTTCGAATTTTCGATAGCTCCCGCCAGGAGACGGTCTTCGTCCGATCTGAGTTTCAACTCTTCCAAGTAAGTCTGCAGCCGGCTATTTTGTAGTTTCAACTGTCCGAAATCAGATTGGATAGCGCTGATGGCGTTGACGACGCGCTGGTCGTCCGGTTCCAAAAAACCGATATCAAAGGCCGTCACGCGCGTACCGGCGTCGGAGAGCTTGTTGATCAACCGGGCCATTTTTGATCGTGGCCAAACCCATTTACCCTCGGTATTGATACTTTTTTCATCAATGACGGCCAGCACGACCTGTTGGGACGCGGGAGCTTTTTCCCGGGACCGGAACCGCAGGTCGAGGGTTTTCAACTCCATAAGATCCAGAAAGGGAATCCCGGCCATATACGCTACAATGCCGGCCATGGTGATCAGGATAGATAGCTTAAAGGGTGATAACTTGAATAGTTTTTTCATAAAGGCACCATGCAGCGTGAATGCTTGGAGGCCCTGTCAGAACACCCTCTTGCTTCCGTTCGCTCACCGAATTCCCTGTGTATCCACACTATACGCACCGGATTGTAGCAGCAATGATTCAGCGCCAGGGTGAACGGAAACAAAACTGGGCATTTCCCAAGGGTCTCGCCAGTATCGAAAGACCGGTTTCAGATTGAAGAAGACACCCGAAAAATGCGGATAGAACTGTTAACCACCCGAAGGTGTTATACTTTTATATTGCATGCTATAGAATAAGTCAACATGCGAAGATCGGCAATAGTGGTCATTGAGGGTGGGCTTATTTTTCCCTGGCGGAACCAAACACCGGCTAAACAAAAGCGGCGTTTAAAGAACATCGGCAAAAGTCTGGGGTATAGAGGGCCATTTTTAGAAGGTGCGCATTTGATCTTCACGGATTGGTGGCCCGGAAAAGGGCCGGCACAGCACCAGGAAAGGCCGCGCCCGCGGTTTTACCCGTTTTCGGGTTTAGGTAGAGGCGCCGGATATTGTCCGGATGGTCAAAATAGGCCACCGTGTCGTCTTGAAATACAGAATGGAAAAAATCAATCCAGATGGGCAGGGCGGCCCTGGCGCCGGTTTCTCCCCATCCAAGGGGACCGCCGTCATCCCTGCCGACCCAGACACCCGCGGTAACCGTTGGCGAAAAGCCCACAAACAGGGCATCCCGATAGTCATTGGTCGTGCCGGTTTTACCCGCCACACGACGACCTAGAAATTTGGCCTGACGACCGGTGCCCTCACGAACAACGCCTATGAGCATATCGGTCATGACCGCGGCCGCGTCTCGCGGCATGGCCACGTTTTTCTGTCGAGTGTTCTTCCAGAGGATGTGGCCGGATGCGTCCGTAATGGCCGTGACGCCGAATGGTTTGATGTGGTGTCCGCCATTTGGAAAGACCGCATAGGCTGCGGTTAACTCAAGCAGGGTTACTTCCGAGGTCCCTAGCGCCAGGGAGAGGTTGGACCGCAGGGGGGCCTGAATACCTATACGGCGGGCGAAGTCTATGACTGCCGGCGGCCCCAAAGCGTCTATCAAGCGTACCGCGGGAATGTTTCTTGAAAGGGTCAGGGCCCGGCGCAGGGTGATCTCGCCTTTGAAGTCTTTGGAATAGTTCTGCGGTTGCCAGGGCTTATTCGTGGCGCCCTGTCGGTAGACAACCGGTGCGTCCAGAATCAACCGGTCCTGCGAGTAGCCATTTTCAATTGCCTTGGCATATACCAGCGGCTTGAAGGCCGATCCAGGCTGGCGATAGGCATCCGTGGCCCTATTAAAAGGGCTCTGTGAGTAATCACGCCCCCCGACCATGGCCAGGATTCCCCCGGAGGGGCCATCCAGCGCGACCAGCGCGTATTGGGGGTTCGGGTTCACTACCCGGTTGCGGCGCATTCTTTGTCCAAGACGGTCGAGGCCTTTGCGGCCCGCCTGGCGGGCGGCTAGTTGCAACTTGGAATTCAAAGTGGTGAAAACGGTGAGACCGCCTTTGTATAGTTGAAACTCCCCGACGGCTTCTTCCAGCTTGGGCTTGATATACTCGACGAAGTAGGGCGCGACCTGATTAGCCGGTACCCGGTTTGCGAGGCGGACTGGACTGTCCGCTGCTTCTTGATACTGATGTTGGGAAAGCAGGCCGGTAACCAGCATCTGCTTCAAAACGATATTTCTGCGCCGGGTGGCCAAGTCCAGGTTAACCAACGGGGAATAACGCGAGGGCGCTTTGGGCATGCCGGCGATAAGGGCGCATTCGGGTAGGTTTAGTTCTCCGACCGCCTTTCCGAAGAAGAGTTGGGCGGCAGATTCCACTCCGTAGGCGCCACTGCCGAAGTAGACCTGATTGAGGTAGAGCGCCAAGATCTCATCTTTCGTGTAGCGCCTTTCTAGTTGAAACGCCAAAATGGCTTCCTTGATTTTGCGGGTGATGGTCTTCTTATTTGTCAGGAAGAGGGTCTTGGTCAACTGTTGGGTAATCGTGCTGGCACCTTCCACAAACTCACCGGCCCGGATATCCCGCACGATGGCCCGGGCGATGCCTTTTATGTCAACCCCCCCGTGAGAGTAGAACTTTCTGTCTTCAGTCGTAATCAGGGCTTGTTTAAGATAAGCGGGCATGTCCACCAAGTCGACCGGATCTCGCTTTTCAGCGTAGAGTTCCGCCAGGAGCTGATTGTCGGCGGAATATATGCGTGTGACCGCCGATGGTGAGTACGCTTCCAGGGCGCGTATTTGCGGCAGGTCACGGGTAAACGCGAAGAAAGCCCCTGCCAAGGAACCGAACAGAAGGCCACTCAACAGAACTGCCGCCAGAGCAGCCATTTTGCGATCAAGGAAGGATTTCAGTTGCATTATCAATCAATCTGTATAATGAATTTGAGACCTTTTTAGAATGCCCCTTTAGCCCCTTGGCGCAAGGCTTCACTGCGGGCTTGCGTCGGCTCGTATTTTAACCGGAGGAATACGGGAAGTATTTCGATGATTAAAATTTTCGCCCGCCTTGAACTGAAACAAAAGTGGGCCTTTAAAAAAGGGCTCAATTTACAGGAACCCCCATTGCCACAGGGGCATATGAAAACCGGACAACAGGAGATTCAACATGAGCCACCATCATGACCACGGCCATTCCCATGGCCGCAGCCATAAACAACACCACGATCACGCCCAGCACGCGGAAGGTACCCTATCATTTGCAGGTAAAATGATCAAACTTTTGGAACACTGGATCAAACACAACGAGGACCATGTGGATTCCTACCGGGATTGGGCGCAAAGGGCGCAGTCAAACGGCATGCCGGAGGCCGGTGCCCAGTTGTTGGAAGCAGCGGATATGACCGCGCGCCTTACCGGCAAGTTCGAACAGATATTGGCTACCATAAAAAAATAGACTGTGTTTTCAGAAAGTCGACTTGATGCGGGGTTGGCGCGGACCGTTTGTAAAAACGGACGCACGCGAACTCAACCAGGTTAAATAAAGAAGAGGTGGATCATGCCTACGATCCGGAAAGGCACGCTGCTTATTGCCACCCTCGTTTTGATTTCAAGCAGCTGGGTTTGGGCCGCAATAGCGGCTGAAAGCGATGCCCGGCAGCGCGAGCATGTGGCGGTGACGGTTTACAATAACAATCAGGGGCTGATCCGCGATGTGCGTACCCTAAAGTTGCCGGTTGGCAAGGGTGAATTACGCTTTCGGGACGTGGCTGCCCATGTCGACCCAGTTACAGTAAGGGCCCGTTCCATCAGCCATCAGGACGGTTTCAGGGTCATTGAGCAAAATTATGAATATGATCTGATGAGCGCCGATAAACTACTGGATAAATATGTCGGCCGTAAGATTGCCATACTGGATCCGGCGTGCGGCAGTCAGTCAAAGCCCTGCCGCGAAGTCTCGGCGCTGCTGTTGAGCAACAATCAGGGCCAAGTGTTTCAAATTGACGGCCGGATTTATCTGGGATACCCGGGTATCCGGGTGCTGCCGAAGCTGCCCGAGGCCCTGATCGCAACGCCCACCCTCACCTGGAAATACCGCAATAACCTGCGCGAAGCCCAGCAGCTCGAGGTAACCTACCTTACCGGCAAAATAAATTGGAAGGCGGATTACGTTCTGGCCCTGAATAAGGCCGATACCCGGGCCGATCTGTCCGGCTGGGTGACCATCGATAACAAGAGTGGCGCCGTTTATCGCAACGCGGGGCTGAAACTCGTGGCCGGAAGTCCGCACAAAGTGCAACCTCGCCCGGACCAGCGCGTTTACGCGGCGGAAGCACGCATGGCGGCCGCCAGCCCGCCGGCTTTCCGCGAAAGTGAATTATTTGAATACCACGTCTACAATTTGCAGGGTAAAACCGATCTGAAAAACAATCAGACCAAACAGATCAAACTGCTGGAAGCCGCTCCGGTCAAAGTTGTCAAATCTCTCCAGGTGCGCAGTTCCGGGCGCTATTTCCGGCGTACCCGGGGCGGCCAGGCACTGAGGGTTCCCGTGTCGGTATACATTCAGTTCGACAATACCCAGCCTAACAAGCTGGGGCGACCGCTGCCGGCCGGCATTGTGCGCCTTTACAAAGCCGATGCAGATGGCAGCTATCAGTATATCGGGGAAGACCGCATCGGTCACACCCCCAAGGAAGAGACCGTCAAGCTGCGCGTGGGAGAGGCATTTGACCTGGTGGCGCACAGAATACAGACAGATTACCGCCAAATAAGCGACCATCAGCACGAGTCAGCCTGGAAGATTATTTTAAAGAATCGTAAGAAAGAAGCGGTGACGGTCGCAGTCGTGGAGTCGCTGCCGGCCAATTGGCGTATCCTCAGAAATAGTCATCCCTATGAACAGACCGATGCCTTTACGGTTGAATTTTCAGTGCCGGTTCCCAAGAACACCGAGGTGGTCTGCGCATACCGGGTACGCGCCGGCCGGTAGATCCCGAAACAACATAGCGTGAATGCGCATACACAATTATGCTTATATATGTAAACATAAAATACGATATTATATAATACAAATTAACTATATATAACAAATTTAAGTTATAATAAATATTAATTAATTTATATATATTTATAATTAATTAATGCGCCTGATAAGGTCCATTTCAGCACAAGATGCGGCCAGAGCCAGGGTGACTATTTGCCCCGGCTGGGCCATGCTAGTAGGCTGTCCCGATTCATCCGTAATCCCCCCAATGGTGCTGCGCTCTATTTTGCCTTTAGCGGGTAGGATCTCTACCTGATCCCCGGTCTGGATCTTGTTGCGCACTGCAACCAGAGGCGTCCCCGGGACATCCGCCCGCAACACCTTAGCCACAAAACGGGCTCCGGGATCTGGTTTGAGGTTACTCAGGTTGGCGGCTACTTGATCCGGGGCATTGAAATAGAAGCCCGTGCAGTAACCCCGATTGTTAATTCGGCTCAATTCCGTCATCCAATCCGGATCGATTTGGTAGTTGCCCGGATCCGCGTACCAGGCATCGATTGCCTCCCGGTATACTTTCACGGTTGCTGCCAGGTAATGGATGCCCTTCATACGGCCTTCAATTTTGACAGCCGCTATACCGGCCCGGATCACTTCCGGTATGTGCGCAATCATGCAAAGATCATAGGCGTTGAAGATATACGTGCCCCGCGCGTCTTCGGCGACCGGCATGTATTTGCCCGGGCGTTGGTCCTCAACGACCGAATATTTCCAGCGGCAGGGGTGGGCGCACCGTCCGCGGTTGGCGTCGCGCTGTGCCATGAAACTGCTTAAAAGGCAGCGACCGGAGTAGGAGATGCACATGGCGCCATGTACGAAGGCTTCCACTTCAATGTCGCTGGATGTGACGATGTCTGTAATTTCAGCCAGGTTCAACTCGCGGGCAACGTTTACCCGCACGGCACCCATCTCTTTCCAGAACCGGGCGGTAGCGGAATTGGTCGTGTTGGCTTGGGTGCTCACATGCAGCGGTATGGATGGGATGGTCTCTTTAGCCAGATTGAATATGCCGGGATCTGCCACGATCACTCCATCCGGTTCCAAGGCGCCCACAGCGGCCAGATAGTCGCGTATGGCCGGTATATCCTCATCGCGGGGATAGATATTGCAGGCCACATAGAGCTTTATTCCCTGTTCGTGCCCGAACGCGATCGCCCGTTGCATTTCATCCAAACTGAAATTTCCTGAAAAATTGCGCAGGCTGAATTCCTTGCCGGCCAGGTAGACCGCATCGGCACCATAATGCACGGCAATTTCAAATTTTTCGAAATTACCGGCCGGGGCCAATAGTTCGACCTTTCGGGCAGAATCACCACGCATCAGCCCACCTCCTGAAAGCGGTGGGCGTGCCGCTGCAGCATTTTTTCCAGGCTGACCCGCCAGGGCGGGCAGACAATTCCAAAATTTGCTTCGATTTTACGGCACGCCAACACCGAATATGCGGGGCGGGGGGCCGGTGTCGGGTATTCCGGGGTGGTTATCGGGGTCACTGCCACGGGGGGAACCAGGCCGAGCCTGTGGGCCACCTTCAGGACGTGCCGGGCAAATTCGTACCAGGACACTTCGCCCGTACTGCAGAGATGATAAGTTCCCCAAGCGATGTCCGTCGAACCGGACAAGCGCTCAGCAAGGCTCAGCAGGGCGGCAGCCAGATCGGCGGCGTAGGTCGGACAGCCGACCTGATCAGAGACGACCCGTACCTCCTGTTTCGCTTGACCGAGGCGCAGCATGGTTTTGACGAAATTGTGGCCATGGTTTCCGTAAAGCCAGGCCGTGCGTATGATAAGATGCCGATCCAGGGTGTCGCGCACCGCTGTTTCGCCGGCGGCCTTGCTTTGGCCGTAAACACTAAGCGGGGCGACCGGATCATTTTCGGTATACGGTACCGTTTGGGTTCCGTCGAAGACAAAATCCGTTGAAATGTGCACCATGGGGATACGGTTGACCGCGCATGCCGCGGCCAGGTGCGCGGCCGCCTCCCGGTTTACAGCAAAGGCCGTATCCGTTTCAGTTTGGGCTGCATCGACCAGTGTGTAAGCCGCGGCATTGATCAGCAGCCGCGGTCGGATATCGGCCACCACCCGGTTGACCTGGGTGGGATCGGTGAGATCCGCCTCTTCGATATCGATGCCGATGCAATCCCTTGCCCTGGCCCGGGCCTGCCTTATAATCTCCCAACCCAATTGGCCCTTTGCACCGGTTACCAGAATTCGCATCGTTATCCCTGTCCAGTCTTGCTGTGTTTTCCTACCTAGAAGGCAATTTGTCCGGGGTCAGGGCAGCTAAAGTCGGCAAGCCAAGATCCCGGGGAGAGATAATGGGGTCGTCTGTGGGCCAGCGGATGCCGATCTCGGGATCCGACCAAAGTACACCACCTTCGTCTTCGGGAACATAGTAGTCGCTGCATTTGTAGGCGAAATAGGCCGTTTCACTGACCACACAAAAACCGTGGGCGAAACCTTCCGGAATAAAAAGCTGCCGACGATTTTCTTGAGATAAGGTGATACCGGCCCAATTCCCGTAAGTGGGTGAACCGGGACGCAAGTCCACGGCAACATCGAAGATCTCACCGGCAATGACATACACCAGCTTGGCCTGGGCCCGCTTTATCTGGAAGTGCAGCCCCCGTAAGGTACCCCGGGTTGAGAAGGATAGGTTGTCCTGCACAAATTCGCACCGGATGCCCGCTTCGGCATAGCGTCGCGCCTGAAACGTTTCGGTGAAGAATCCGCGCTTGTCCGGGTAAACACTCGGTTCGATAACCAGCAGCCCCTCAATGTCGGTAACGACCGTCTTCAAAGTTGATACCTTTCATACTTCAGCATGTTCATCAGATAGTGGCCGTATTCGCTATGCATCATGGGCTCGGCGAGCTTTACCACCTGCTGTGCATCGATATACCCTTTTTGGTAAGCAATTTCCTCGATACAGGCGATTTTCATGCCCTGTCGTTCCTGTATTGTTTCGATGAAACTGGACGCCTGCATCAGGCTCTCATGAGTGCCGGTATCCAACCAGGCAATGCCCCGGCCCAGTTTTTCCACATGCAGCTTACCGGCGGACAGGTAGGTGGCGTTTACGTCGGTGATTTCCAGTTCCCCCCGGGCGGACGGTTTGAGGCCGGCCGCAATGTCGAGTACCTGGTTGTCATAGAAGTAGAGTCCGGTGACCGCGTAATTCGACTGCGGATCTTCCGGCTTCTCATCGATGGCAATTGCCTTACCTTGCATGTCGAATGACACGACGCCATAGCGCTGCGGGTCCTTGACCCAATATCCGAAAACCGTAGCGCCCTCCTGCCGGGCGGCCGCCTGGGCCAGGCTTTCCGTCAAACCCTCGCCATAGAAAATATTGTCACCGAGCACCAGGCAAACGGGGCCGCTGCCCACAAACTCCTGCCCGATGATAAATGCCTGGGCCAACCCTTCGGGACGGGGCTGCTCGGCATATGAAAAATCGACACCCCATTGGGACCCATCTTGCAACAGGGTTTCGAAAAGCGGTAGATCGTGCGGGGTGGAGATAATCAGGACTTCCCTTATCCCTGCCAGCATCAGGACGGCCAGAGGGTGGTAAATCATGGGTTTATCGTACACCGGTAAGAGCTGTTTACTGATTACCCTTGTGATGGGGTACAAGCGGGTTCCGGATCCTCCTGCGAGTATAATGCCTTTCATGTGTATTCTCCAGGTGCGTCTTGCGAGCCCGGGGTGGTGTCCCAAGTTCCGGCCGGCTCTCTTTGGATCAACTCATTAACAGACAATGTGTGGGAACAAAAGGCCTTTTTGGCTGTTTGCAATTCTGACCAGCCAAACCTATTGAGATATAGCCTGCCGACCCAGCTTATGCCAAACAAGCGCGATGGTTGCAGATATTTTCGCGACACCGTACTTACGCCTTCATGCCGCGCAAAATGCGACTGTTCTCGCCCCGATCCAGATCATTGAGAGCGTATAGCAAGGCAGCTTCCACCAGGGCAGACTTGTTTTCGATAGGGCTCCCGGCCAGTTTGAGTTCAAAAAATTTTCTATTGAAGCGCTCCAGTAAATCCAAAGAAAGATAAAAACCGGCTTTCTTTTTGGCTACCGTGGTGGATTTGCCACCGGTAGCCGCCTGAATCGGATCTAGATGGGTATCTTCGAAAAAATCGGCTGGACCGGGGTTATCTGGTGTCATTATCCGTTACCCTCCTGATCAGTTTTTTATAGCCGCGGGCACCTGTGGCGTGGGCATCAAACTCGAATATAGTCTTTCCAGCAGCCGGCGCTTCTGACAGCCTGACGTTGTAAGGAATTGGATCACAAACCTGTTTGCGAAACAGCTTAAGCAGTTGCTTCAACATGATGAGACTATGGCGGGTGCGCTGATCGAACATGGTGGGCAGGACATACTTGAGCTGCAGGTCGTCGTTCAACTTCTGCGCAGACAGCAGGTATCCGAAAAACGTTTTCAGCCCTTCGATGGAGGGGCTCTGCAGAGCCACCGGGCAGATAACCTCCGTGGCTGCCATGAGAATGTTCACGCTGAGGATGTCCCAGCCCGGCGCACAGTCGAAGATCAGGTAATCCAAGGTACCGTTGCGAGGTGCAAAGCGGCTGCCCAGCAGGGTCTGACGCTGGGCCCGCGGTTGTTCCCCGAGCCAGTGTTTGAGTTCCACCAGTTTCAGGCCCCCGGATAGTAACCAGAGATTCGGCCGGGCCGGGGTGATGCTGTCTTTTTTTGATACGGCGCGCCCCTTTTCATCGGTACCGGTTATGAATTCGTACAGACCGTGGACGGGTTTAACACCGAGAAACAGGGCCGCTTGATTCTGGGTATCACAATCGACCAGCAGCACTTTGTGCCCTTTCAGCGCCAGGCCGTGGGCAAGGTTGACGGCCGTGGTGGTTTTGCCCACACCGCCTTTGGCCATAGAGACCGCAATTCGACGCATACAATTCTTCCTTTCTTGAATAGATGAACAGTACTATTCAAGACATATACTATTCTTCTGTGATAAGCAATAAAAAAGTATAATAAAAAAAATAATATTATCGGATTGTTATTATGACCTCGGCGTGAATGCCGGTTTTTAGTCTGTAAAATGGCGGCCCCAAAAGGACACGGAGGAGCCCACACGCTAGGCTCCCCCGTTAAGAAAGGAACTACAATAGCAGGCTTTCGCGGAACCCACTACTGACCATACCATCGGCCTGAAGTCGGATAACTTGAGAAATTAATTGGTTTTGAACAGGTAGGTCCTACTTTTTTCCGGATTGAGCCGTGGAGCCTTTCCGGGCTGTTTCCTCGGCTTCATTGGCCCGTTCAATCGCTGCATTGGCCCGCGCCTGGGCCTCCTCGGCTTCCCGCGCGATCCGCTCAGCTTCATGGCGATGACGCCGGCGCAGGCGCCGCTTTTTCTGGCGATACCTTTCCAGGTACTTTTCGGCGGCTTCAATTTTTTCCCGGGCCAGGGCGTTTTCCTTTTCAGCCTCCTCACGAGCTTTTACGGCTGCTTCCTGCAGCCCCTGTGTCTTTTCGGCTTCCTTTTGCACTTCGGCCGCCCGGCGTTTTTGGTCATCGGCCGCCTTGGCTTGATCCAATTCTTCCGCGCTTTTTTTCTTGTAGCGGATCACATGCTGAACCTGGGTGCCGGATGGCACCGGGCGATCGGTGAGGTTGATGACCCCGTCTTCATCTTTGTAAACCGATATTTCGCCGGCCAGAACCCCGCTGCTCCCGAAAGTTGTCACGACAACGGCCATGATTAGACGAACGGCCAAGTTTGCTTTAACGTTGCGGATAAAACGCATGGGGGTGATTTACACCAAGATACCAATCTAAGTCAACTGCCGTTGCAGGCAGAAGATCCACTCAGACCGCACGGCGGACTATGTTTCCGGGCGGACAGGGGGAAAGAAATGTTTGTTGAAAACGCTCGTTTAATGTAAATGAAGCGGAGAAATAGCTCAGCTCGTTATGCGGGAGAAGCGATGATGCCGCATATCAATCGGTTGCCACCTTGGGATAGTTTCCAGATGATCGGCGGCATATTCAAAGCACTGTGATTTTTTAATACAAGCCGGATCAAAGGGTCGCAAGGTTGTGGTGGCGGCAATGGACACCCGGCACGACTTCCAACTCGATGTCTTGATTCTAAGCAGCAAACTGTATAAACTTGACCTCAGACTCTGAAAGCCTATCTTGGATCTATGTTGATCCTTACAGACATGAAAGGACCGTATGAACATGGTGCCCCTGGATTTAAGTAAAATGACGCGGCGGTGGACTGAATTGATGCGCGATACCAACTGGTTTACGAGCGCGGCCGAATACTGGTTAGACACCTGCCAAAATTCGCTGATATACGCCGACATCATGCGCAAGCGGGGCAATATCTATATTGAGCATGCCAAAGAGGGCATGCCGCCGGTTCTGGTGTTCGACTACGAGACGATCGTTGATGGCAGGGACCTGGAACGCCCGGTAAATTATGCCCTGGTCGGCATCATCGACCGGAGGGCCAAGAAAACGCGCAAGCCCAAAGGCGCGGCGGAGCGGCGCAAAAAGGAGGGGACCCGTTCGGGCCCTGTCAAAAGACCAATTGTCATTATCGATCCCCGCGCCGGCCACGGTCCCGGGATTGGCGGTTCCAAACGCGATTCCGAGATCGGCATCGCTCTCGACGCTGGGCATCCGGTTTATTTCATCATCTTCTATCCTAATCCTGAACCAGGCCAGACGCTGGCTGACGTGCGCAATGCCGAAGTCCTCTTCCTGGAAACGGTGGCCCAGCGGCACCCTGAAGCTGAAAAGCCGGTGGTCATCGGCAATTGCCAGGGAGGCTGGGCAGCCGCTCTTATCGGCGGTTCCCGGCCGGATGTGGTCGGCCCCATGGTATTTAACGGATCTCCGCTTTCGTACTGGGGCGGTGTGGAGGGCGCCAATCCCATGCGCTACCGGGGCGGTTTGTTCGGGGGTGCCTGGATGACCTCTCTAGCCAACGACCTGGGCAATGGCCGCTTTGACGGCGCCCACCTGGTGGCCGGTTTCGAAGACCTGAATCCAGCGAACACCTACTGGACCAAGCAGTACAACACCTACACCCGCTGCGACACCGAGGAGGACCGTTATTTAAATTTTGAAAGATGGTGGAATGGCTTCTACTTGATGAATGCCGAAGAGATCCATTTTATCGTGGACAGCCTGTTTATCGGCAACAAGCTGGAAACCGGAGAATTGGTGCTGGAAGACGGGACCACCGTCGATCTGAAGAATTTTCGAGAACCCATTGTGGTTTTTGCCTCCCGCGGTGACAACATCACCCCGCAGCAGCAGGCTTTGAACTGGATCGTCAAAGTCTACCATACGGTCGACGAAATTAAACGCAACGGCCAGGTGATCGTCTACATGGTGCACGAGAACATCGGCCACCTCGGGATATTCGTCTCCGCCAAGGTGGCCCGCAAAGAGCACAAACAGATAATCGCCAGTTTCGACATGCTGGACTACCTTGCGCCGGGGCTGTACGAAATGGTTATTGACGAAACCCCGGTGGTTCGGGGGGACGGGGCGTGTACGGTCCGTTTCGAAGAGCGGGACATGGAGCATATCATGGGGCTGGATGATGGCTTCGAAGATGAGGAGGATTTCAAACCGGCGGCCTTTTTATCGCGGCTGAATGACCAGATGTACCGAAACATGTTGAGCCCCTGGATTAAAATGACGATGACGGAACCCATGGCCGAGTGGATCCGGCAGATGCATCCCTTGCGGATATCCAAGTACCTGCTTTCGGACATGAACCCGTTAATGCTGCCGGCCAAAGCGCTGGCCGAGAAAGCGAAAAACAAGCGTCAGCCGGCCCGGCCGGACAACCCTTTTCTGGCCTTTGAAAAAGACTGTGCAGACGGCATTGTGGACGCCTTGAATCTTTTTCGGGATATACGGGATGCCAGCCAGGAATTCGTGTTTAAGTCTCTTTATGGCAATGCCTGGATGAAATGGCTGTTTTCTGACCCGCAAGATGCAGATGCTGCGGTAAAAAAGCCATCGAGCGCGGATGCCGGCCAGGAAATGCTGGTCAAGGAGGCGGGCAGTGGCGGTTTCGAAGAGGCAGCGATTCGGGTGATCATTGCCATCCTCAGTGCAGATCGGGTTTTTGAGCGCAACGAGTACCAGATCGCCAGGCAGGTGGTTCTGGAACACAAGGTGCTCCGTAAGATCGCACCCTTTGACTTAAGGCGGATTGCCAAGCAGCAGGCGATGATCATTCAGGCGGATGAAGCGCTGGCGCTGGAAACCTTGCCCCAACTGCTCCAAACAATGGCCCGGCGCCGGGAGGTGCTGCGCATTGCTGAGCAGATTTTGGCGGACGCGGATAGCCTTCCCAACCAGGCGGAAGCAGCTGTTTATAAGAAGATTCGGAAAATATTAGAGAGCAAAACCCCTGAATGCCGCTTGTAAACCTGGTGCCGATGTCTATTTGGATGTGTTGTCTTTGTCCGGTTCGGGACCACCGGCAAAACGCTTAAGTATGGATTGGAGCGGATTCATCTGCGCCACGCCTTCCTGCGTCATCCGAGAAATATCCATGCCCATCCCCAACCATTGCTTGAACTGTTCATCCACTGAGCTCCTATAAGTCAGATACGCACTGATGGTTTCCTGAAGGTGTTTGTCAAAAAACTCTACCAGGGCGTTGTCGCCGTACTGGATAATCGTGTGCAGCAGGGGGGCCGGCAAGAGTACATTCTTACGCTTGGCTTCTTCCAGGATGATCTGGGTCAGGATGAACGCCGTCACATCCTCCTTGGTTTTCGCATCATGAACTTCCACCTGACGGCCCTCGCGAATTTGCGCGGCAACCTGATTCAGGGTCACATATTTGCTCTGCCCGGTATCGTACAGGCGGCGGTTGGCATACTTTTTTAAGAGGATTTTTTCCTCCATGGTGGGCTCCTTTTAGTGGTAACCTGAAATGCTGTATTGCGACATTTTTAAGCTGTCACAATATAATAGATATATTTTAGAATTAGTCAATAGCAATTTTACAGAACAAAAACAGTATTATATTGATAAATAAATGAAAGAATGGCTATAAGGCGCCTTAAAATAAAAAATTGTGCAACGCAACAAAAATTTCTTGACAAGCCGCACAGCGGTACTATAATGGGTCCATAACAACATGCAACCGGATCGAGTTCGGTACCGGAGAAGCAAGAGGCAATTCGCCGGTCGCTCCCCGGTTAAAAACACCCCCAGAGGGTAAAAACCAATTGTTTAAATGGAGGAAAGAGAGATGGACCAGAAAAAAATCGCCCTGCAGATGATTCAGTTCAACAAAACCGCCTTTGACAACAGCTTCAATGCCATGACTATGGTATATGAACAAAACGAGAAAATGATCGGTGCGTTCCTGGACCAGGCCACCTGGCTGCCCGACGAAGGTAAAAAAGCAATTACCGATTGGGTCGATGCCTATAAAAAAGGCTGTGCTGATTTCAAAAAGATGGTTGACGACAACTATCAGAAAGTCGATGAGTTTTTCACCGGGTCTGACTAAGGCTTGACAAAGTAGCATTCCAATCCCACTACTATAGAACACGGCCCCATCGAATCAAGTGCCTTACGGCCCGGGCAGGCCGGCCCGGGCCGTAACCGGCTAGTGCAACCCGGTCACTCGAGTTGGGAGGCAATGCGAAAGATGCCCAATAACCGTCACACGCCTGAGCATTCAACCGATAACGGATCGCAAAACTTAAAAAATCTTCCTGCTTTCAATGAGCTATTGAATGCATCTCATAACTACTTGGCTGGACTTTCCCGTTATGCCACCGACTTCATGGTCCCCTACCTGATTTCGATCGGCTATTTCCAAAACATAGAAAAAGAGCGTCTGGCCGGGACATCTCCTCTGGACAGCTTTTTTTCATACCTTAAACTGTTTGATTTCAACGTGGACATTTTTCGCCGTGGGGTCTTTGGGGCAATGCAGTCCTTCAATGGTTTTGGGAAGACTGCCCTGAACGATCTATTGGCCGCCCTCTATAGTTCAGTGCAGCAGCTGGATGGTGAAGCGTTGACAGCTTATGTCTCCCGGCAGGCCCGTTTGATGGATTTGCTGGCAAACACCTACCCTAAAGCCATTGAGGCCATCGAACCCGAATACGGCTTTCACTTTGAGCGCAATGAGCACGAACTTGTGGCTGAGACCGAGCGTTTCTATCTTTATCAAATCGCACCCATAGATAAAAAAATCCGGATTCGGAAAACCGGTAAACCACTGGTGATACTACCGCCCTATGTCCTGGGCGCCAACATTCTCAGCTTCCTTCCACACGAGCATCGCAGCTACGCCCACTGCTACGCAAACCGCGGCATTCCCACCTATATCCGCATTCTCAAGGATATCGAAACGACCGCGGCCCTGCAGGTCATGACCGGTGAGGACGATGCCCGGGATACACGCTTGTTCTGCGAGACTGTTAAAAAACGCCACGGCCGACCGGTTACCCTGAACGGCTACTGTCAGGGCGGCTTCTCGGCCCTGTGTAACTTACTATCAGGAGAACTCGATGGGCTCGTGGATGCATTCATCACTTGTGTGGCCCCCATGGACGGTACGCGCAGCAAAGGACTCAAGCATTTTCTGGACAACCTGCCCGTGCGGTTCAACGATCTGATCTACGGCACCAAAACGCTGCCCAATGGGAACCAGGTGGCCGACGGCAAACTCATGGGATGGGTCTACAAGCTAAAAAGCATCGAGCAGGAATCACCGCTTGCGGCATTTTACCGTGACCTGGCGATGTTCTCCGGGCAGGATGAGAAAGACTTGCAGATCAGCAAGACCGCAGCCGCTCTAAATTACTGGTTGAACAACGAACGCAACGACCTGCCCCTGGAAATCACCCGGATGAGTTTTGCTTCCTACAATGATCCGATTACGGCGGACGGAACCCTACCGGTCAAGCTGTTCGGAAAAAAGCTGAATCTCAAACGGTTGGCAGCCATGGGGATTCCCTGGTTGATATGCTATGGTCAGCATGACGACCTGGTTGAAAAAGAGACGGCCTTAGCACCGCTTGACTATATAGAAGCTGAGGTGACGCCGTTTCCCAAAGGACACGTGGCCATCGCCACCTCCTGGTCCGATCCCGAATCCGCCTGCGCCCTGCACACCCGTTTCGGTGAGGGCAACTACCGTGGACCGGTGCGGTTCCAGCTTGATCTGGAGAAAGCCCAGGCCAAACCGCGGAAAGCCAAACCACGCCGTAAAAGCACAGCCAAGAAGAAAACAGGCAAGCCGAAAAATGGATAGTCGCTTCCTCGAATTTCTTGGCCACTTTTTTCTCAATGCCGCCCGCAGCCAGCAAATGCTGACGCAGATGCAAACTTGGATGGGAATCGCACCGGGTGGGAACAAGGAGTTGGACAATCTGTTTCGCAAGTTTTATGGTCTTGGTCCCCTACATGGAGAGGGTGCGGACCAGACAGTGGCCTGGCAAAAGGCCTTTGACAGCTTCCAGGCCTCACTATCGGCCTGGTTGGAATTGATGGCAGTGGTTCCCCGGTCGGAATATGAGGCTCTGGAGAAAAAGGTACACGACCTTGAAGAGAAACTGGCTGCTCAGGAAATCACCATCCGCCGCCTGCGCCAGGCGGGAACTCCGGATGGCGGCACGCCCGTCGCGGCCGTGGATGCTTTTACAAGGCTGATGGAAAAACAGGCGGATGAGTTTCAGGATCTTATTCAGAATCTAACCGAGGCCTTTGAATCAAAAGAATAGAAACCGCTTTTACAATTGTTTTCGGACAACGGCTGTTAAGCGGCAATTAGGTTTTAGGTTTCTTGGGCGGGCTGACCAGGGCTTCACCGTCCAGGACCACAGTGCCCTCCTGGTTTTCACAAACCGTCTGCAAACGCAGCCGGTTTTTTTCTGCAATCACTTCAATGACTGTCACGGTGGCGGTCAGGGTATCGCCGATTTTCACCGGAGCCTTGAACGACAGGCTTTGCTGCAGGTATATGGTCCCGGGGCCGGGCAAGTGCATACCCAGCAGGGCGGACACAAAGCCGGCGGATAGCATGCCGTGGGCAATACGGGTCTTAAAAAAAGTTTGCTCGGCATAGGCCTCGTTCACATGGGCGGGATTCAGGTCACCGGTGATACCGGCGTATAGGTAGACGTCGGATTCGGAGATGGTTTTACTTACCGCGGCCTGATCGCCAACCTTGATCTGGTCGATTGTCTTGCCATGCATCATAGCAACACTCCTTTCTGCCACGTCACATCTAGATTCAGCCGGTTGACTGAAATCTTTTCCTGGGGATTATAAAGTATGTTCAGAACCAGGAGCGATGACTCCAGATATCCTGTTCGAGACTCTCTTTGTCGGCCTGTAACCGCAGGTACATAGAGGCATTCTCAATTGCCAGAGCGCCCTGGTGGGCCAGGGCTTTGACCATTATTTGGACATCCTCGGGAAATTCGCGGGGTACGGCGCTGTAGAGCCGTAGGGTGCCGATGACCTGATCCCTGGATTTGATAGGGGAGACGATCATGGAGGCAATGCCCTCCTTTTTCATGGCATCCTTGTATTGTACCCGCTTGTCAGTGGTAACATCGGGGATGACCACCATTTCGCCTTTGAGGGCATGGACGGCGCTCTTGGTCGATTTAATCGGACCTTTGTTGAGAAAGCTGTCACTCAACCCATAGCTGGCGGCCAATTTCAAATCATCACTTTCCTTGTCCAACAGACGAATTGCGGCCCCCTTTAAGCCCAGGGCTTTACAGATATCATCGGTGAGGTTATCCAGGATTTTTTTGATGTCCAGGCTGGAATTGATGTCTGATGCCAGATCAAGAAAGAGCAGGGCGTTCCTCTGCAGCCGGTCCACCACGCGGGCGTGTTCGATGGCCATACCCCCTTGGTCGGCCAGTGCCGATAAAAACTCGATCTCCTTTTTGGTAAACTTGCGGATGTCGCTGGTATATAGTGCCAGAATACCGATGACCCGGTCTTTGACGGTGACCGGGACATCCAGAATGGAGGCGAGCCCCTCTGCTTTTTTCTCGGCATGGTTCTCCACGCGCGGGTCGGTGGTGCAATCTTTGATATAGAGATGGCCGCCTTTTAATACCGCGGCCACAATTGTTTTGGCACTGATCGGTTTGGCATGCAGGTACTGCTTGGACAGCCCCTTCTGGGCTACCGGTATAAAAATGTCATTTTGGCGGTCTTCCAGAAACAGACACGCGGCTTTGGCGTCCATGCTGTCAACGGCGTTTGTTACGATCAGATCCAGCAACTTTTCCCGGGACAGGGTCGTTCCGAACGCCTTGCTGACCTCACAGATTGCTTTGAAAAAATCTTTGGTTTTAGCCATGGATGAACTCCTGGGTTATGATTTGGTCTGAGTTTTTTTAGATTTTTTTCCGGGCGCTTTCTTCCGAGCGCGGGGTTTTTTCCGGGCCGGGGTCTTCTTTTTGGTTTTCCTGACAGACGGCGCATCTCTCTCTAAAAGCCAGTTCGCGATGCGGGGGGCAAACTCACGCTGACATTTGGAACTGACATAGATGCCGATATGGCCGGTGTCCAGACAGACATCGGTAGTGTCCCGGCTGCCTACCTTGCCGGTTAACAGTTCGCAGGCTTCCGGCGGCACCAGGTGGTCGAACTTGCCATAAAAGTTCATCAGCGGCATGGTGATGTTTTTGAGATCTACCCGTTTGCCACCCACCTCGAGCTTGCTTTGGATCAACAGGTTTTTCTGGTAAAAATCCTTGATGAACTGACGAAACGTTTCACCCGGCAGATCAGGGCTGTCGAAGATCCACTTCTCCATGCGCACGAAATTTTCCACGAACTTCTTGTTGTCCATATGCTCAAAAAATCCCACGTATTTATCCAGCATCAACCGGGCGGGATTCAGCAACAGGAAACCAAAATTCATCACATCACCGGAAATATTGGCATAGGTATCTACCAGGCGGTCCGCGTCGACGCCTTTCATCCAGATGTGCAGCAGCCCCTTGTCCGTGTCGAAATTGGTCGGCGTAACCGTGGTCACCAGGTTTTTGACCTTGTCCGGATGCAGGGCCGAATAGATCACACAGAAAGTGCCGCCCATGCAGATGCCCATGAGATTTATTTTATCTACGCCATGCTGTTGGCGAATGTGTTCGACCATGGTGTCTATATACCCGTTGACATGGTCATCGATCGTTAAAAATTGATCCTTGCGCGTGGGATACCCCCAGTCGATCATGTACAGGTCGATGCCTTGCTGTAAAAAGGTCTCGACCACGCTGCGGCCGGGCTGCAGGTCCAACATGGTTTCGCGGTTGATCAGGGCATAAACCACCAGCATGGGGGTTTTGTACCGGGTTTCCGTGATGGGCAGATAGTGTTTCAGCTTGACGCGGTCCTCCTGATAGACCACTTCATAGGGCGTTTTCGCCAGATCGGTGTCCAGGTCGTCGAGTAACACATCGGAGGCCTTCTGGGCCCTCTCCTGGGCTTTGTCCGCCTCTTCAGCCAGTTTGGACAGGATCAGGTCAACCGGGATTTTGGATCGGCTCATAACATCGTCTCCCGCTGCAAGCCCTCAATTCGGGATTCTCCAGGAAATCGGGCTGCAAGTCTATACCAGTCTGTTGCTATCTAACGCTTCTGCTCCAGGATCTTGATCCGCTTTTTCAGTCTGTAAATTTCTTCGTAGAGTTCGTCCACTTCTTTTTGCCTGGGTATCGGCAGGGCTCCCAGAAAATCTTCGACCAGGTCGTTCCGGGCCCGGGTAAATTCCGACATGGTGGTTAAGGTATACCCCAGCGATTTGATATACTCCGGCGACTGGAATAGGGTCATGTAATGCCCTTCCAGTATTTTTACCCACATGTTGTAATACACTTTGCTGTCTTCAGGGAGTTCTCCCTTTTCCGCCAGTTCCCCCAGCTCTGCCTGCAGGACGTTGAAGGAACGCGCAACCGGGAGGGCCAGCAGGCGGGAGAATTCGGCCAGGGCGGTTTGAAAAACCATGTATTTATCCAGGGCCAAATTGCTTTTTTCTTGGTACAGGCGGGTCAATCCCAGCTGGGGCACGTTCAGAAACTGCTTGAATTCCTTCTCGTAAATGTCCGCCCAGGAGTGGAAGATGTTTTCATCGAGTTCATCGAAATTGTAGGCCTCGGCCGATTTGCCGATACGGCTGGCACTTTCGAACAATTTCTGCTGCATCTGTACAAAACTGCCCAGGCTGGTCTGGGCGAGACGGGCCAGGAGTTCCGGCATGGCGCCGGCCCCCTTAAATAGGGATTGCAGTGCTGCCGGGTCGGTCATGCGGGCCGCGGCGGCCTGAAAGGCGCTCATGGTGGCCCCCAGGTTGCCCTTGAAGTTGGTTGATTCGAATTTGTTCCTATTTTGGGAAGATGCTTGTGTGGCGGCGTCCGGGCTCCATGTTTTGAAAGCACCCTGCCAGAAATCGCCGATTGTTTTCATCCACGTCGAAAATAGGGCCTCCGGATCACCAAATTTATATTGCTCGCTGTCCATATCATACCCCTTGCAAATGTTTAGCAGGGATTATCAAGCTTTCAAATTGTATTGTGTGATTTTGCCACCACGCTTAACGGGCTTATGGTATGCTGCCATCACCGGCCCGTTTTCGGGCCGCCGCTTCGTATCGCCAGATATGCTTGCATATCGAAGAATAACACCTATTTTAACATAAGTAAAGAATCGTGGCTGGTGTTTAAGATAAAAAACACCTTGTTTTCAACCATATAGATGTATCTTCGGTTCGGGGAAGATAATCTGCCCGGATTCGCTGAGCCAATAAAGTGTTAATCCAATCAGAACTCGTCCGGCCGGCCGCGGAATATGCGCAAAATGACACCCAACATGAAAACCGCCACCACCTATGCTACCAAAATATATGCCATGTTCGCAGAGTACCAGGCCCGTTTCCAGCAGGTTACCAAGAGGGCTTCCGGTCGATTTGCACATCGGCAGTGGTCTAAAATGCAATCCGATGCCGTTGAACGGTTGGACCTCTATCCGGACTGCCTGGATGCCGTTACGGCCGCACTTGAAATGATGCTGGGCGAACAAGGTGAAGACAAACAACTCTGGGCAGAGATCAAAACCGTCTACACCGGACTGCTGGGCGAGTCGGATGCTCCCGAACTGGCGCGGACTTTTTTCAATTCGGTTACCCGGCGAATTTTTACCACCGTTGGTGTGGATGCACGGATTGAATTTCCGTCCGATGATTTCGATGCCCTTGATCCGCCGGACAGCACCTCCGTTTTCAGGACCTACTCACCTTCATCGCGGATTGAACCCGTGCTGCCCAAAATTTTAGCTGACTACGGTTTCAGTGCGGGCATTCTGGGGACCGGTGATACCCTGCGAAAGATTGCCGCGCCCATTGAACACGCCATAGGGTCGTTTACAGAAACGGATGCAGTCCCGCGTCTGGAAATGCATCGCGAGATTTTTTACCGGGGCCAGGGGGCCTACCTGATCGGAAGGCTGACAGACGGCACGGCTGCCACAGGTGTCGTCTTTGCGCTGTTGCAGTCAGCCCAGGGCATTAAAGTGGATGCGGTTTTAATCGGGGTGACGCCCGTGCGTATCCTGTTTTCTTTCACCCGCAGCGCTTTCCATGTCCTTGTTCCCCGGCCGGCCGGCACGGTCCATTTCCTCGACTCGATCCTGGAGTCCAAACCGGAAGCCGAGATCTACTCCGCCATCGGCTATTACAAACACGGGAAAACCCTTTTATACCGTGACCTGCGGCAGCATACCCGGGAATGCACTTTCGATCGGTTCGAAATTTCAGCGGGTCAGCGCGGCATGGTCATGATTGTGTTCGATATGGCCAACGATGATATGGTATTGAAACTGATCCGCGACCAATTCCAGAAACCCAAAAACACGACCCGGCGCAAGGTGATGGATCAATACGATTTCGTATTCAAACACTACCGGGTTGGTCGACTTATCGAAGCCCAACCCTTCGAATACCTGTCGTTCGATATCTGCTGGTTCACCGATGCGCTCCTGGACGAACTGACCCGGGAGGCCTCCCGAACCGTCCGGATCGAGAAAGATCGCGTTATCATCCGACATGCCTATGTGGAACGCCGGGTTACTCCGCTGGACCTGTTTCTGGCACAGGCGGCCCCGGAAATGGCTGCCCGGGTGGTAGTCGATTTCGGACACGCCATTAAGGATCTGGCCTATAGCAACGTGTTTCCCGGGGATCTGCTGCTCAAGAATTTCGGCGTCACGCGCCACGGGCGGGTGGTGTTTTACGATTATGACGAGATTGTTCCTTTGACCGACTGCAGATTCAGAAAGGTGCCGCCCCCCCGCAACCATATGCAGGAGATGGCTGCCGAACCATGGTACTATGTGGCCGAGAATGATGTCTTTCCCGAAGAGCACGTCCGCTTTCTGGGCCTGTCGCCCGAGTTGAAGGCGCTGTTTTTGAAACACCACCAGAATCTCTTTGATCCTGCATTCTGGCAAAGGGTGCAGGCCGACATTCAGGCCGGCAATATCAAACACATTTTGCCATATACCCCGGATTACCGCGTTACGCTGGATTAGATGAGAACCTGCTGGAGGCGCTTGCCGCTTTACAATCTCGCCAGAATCATTATGTTAGCAGGTATCCAACCTTCAACCGATCCGCGGACATCCATTCCGCGAAGGCACCGCGTGTGCCCGGCGGAAAGCCGCTAGTCTCATTCGGCGATCCGTTTTGCTTTTATTTCTGCAGATACCTGACATGCAACCACAGTGAACGAAAGGAGGTTCACATGCCCAGTGCCACCAGCCGAAATCTCAGCATCGCTGCCCCGGTTTCGGCAGACTTCGAAACCATTTTAACCCCGGCAGCTCTAGACTTTGTTGCCGACCTATGTGCCCGGTTTGATGAACGGCGGCTGGAACTGCTGGCCCACCGCCAGTCCGTGCAGGCCGATATCGATCAGGGCAAGCTGCCCGATTTTCGGCCGGAGACAAAACACATAAGAGACGGGGACTGGCGTATAGCCCCCGTGCCGGCGGATCTGCAGGACCGCCGGGTGGAAATTACCGGGCCGGTGGATCGTAAAATGGTCATCAATGCCCTGAATTCCGGTGCCTTCACCTACATGGCAGATTTTGAGGACAGTCATGCCCCCACCTGGGAAAACACGCTCCAAGGTCAGATTAACCTGCGGGACGCGGTCAACCGCACCATAGATTTCAAGAGCCCTGCGGGAAAAGCCTACCGTCTCAACGACCAGACGGCGACATTGATTGTACGGCCGCGGGGCTGGCATCTGGATGAAAAGCATGTTCTGCTGGACGGGAGGCCGTTTTCAGGAAGTCTGTTCGATTTCGGTCTCTTCTTCTTCCACAATGCCCAAACGCTGATTGAACAGGGCAGCGGCCCTTATTTTTACTTGCCGAAGATGGAGAGCCACCGGGAGGCTGCGCTGTGGAACGATGTGTTTGTTGCTGCCCAGGAGGCCCTGGGAATCCCAATCGGTACCATCAAGGCGACGGTATTGATCGAAACGATTCTGGCTGCTTTTGAGATGGACGAGATCCTTTATGAGCTCAAGGATCACATGGCCGGGTTGAACTGCGGCCGGTGGGATTACATTTTCAGCTTCATCAAACGCTTCAAGAACGTGCCGGGCTATCTCTTTCCCGACCGGGCCCAGATTACCATGACACGCCATTGTATGCATTCCTATTCTTTACTGGCCATTAAGACCTGCCACCGTCGGGGGGCCCATGCCATCGGTGGCATGGCGGCGCAAATCCCTATCAAGGATGATCCGGATCGCAACGCGGCCGCCCTGGACAAAGTACGCGAAGACAAAACCAGGGAGGTGACCGACGGCCATGACGGTACCTGGGTGGCCCACCCGGGCTTGGTGGCCATTGCCCGCGATGAATTCGACAAGCAGATGCCCGGTGCGAACCAGATCGAACGGTTACGGCAGGATGTTCAGGTGACGGCGCAGGACCTGCTGCGCGTGCCGGCCGGCACGATTACCGAAGAGGGGCTGCGCACCAATATCAGTGTCGGGATCAGCTATATGGCGAACTGGCTTTCCGGGTCGGGCTGTGTGCCGTTGAACAATCTGATGGAAGACGCGGCAACTGCTGAAATATCCCGGGCCCAATTATGGCAGTGGGTGCACCATCCGGACAGCCGGTTGGCGGATGGACGTGCCATCGACCTGGATCTGTACAAAACTATCCAAGCGGAGGAGGTAGCCAAAATCGAAGCCGTGGTGGGGGCCACGGCGTTTGAGAAGGGCCACTATGCCCAGGCGGCGCAGATGTTCGACGACATTATCACCAATGACGAGCTTGCCGAGTTCTTAACCCTGGCGGCCTATGCTGAATTATAGCTTGCGCCCTGAATTCAAAATGCATCCTGGAAACCTGCGATAGTGCTTCCCGGTTAGAAATTGCAACGGGACCTGTTTTAATCGCGAAAGGCAACATTGGGAGGGAGGAGATATGAAGACCATCGAAGAAAAAGCCGAGGAGATATGTGCTCGGCTGTCCTGTCATGAGGTTGTCATTGACGAGCAGAATGAATTGGAAGAAAGCTGGGCCAAAGATCCACGCTGGGAAGGTATTGTGCGACCCTACAGCGCTGAAGAGGTGCTTAAATTACGCGGGAATCTGGCCATTGAATATACCCTTGCCAAGGTGGGTGCCAAGCGGCTCTGGCACCTGTTTAAAAATGAAGACTACGTGGCCGCCCTGGGCGCCTTGACCGGCAACCAGGCAGTGCAGCAGGTGGAGGCCGGATTGAAAGCCATATATCTCAGCGGGTGGCAGGTGGCCGCCGATGCCAATCTGGCCGGAGAGATGTACCCGGACCAGAGCCTATACCCCGCCAACAGTGTGCCGGCCGTCGCCAGCCGCATCAACCGGGCCTTGCGCCGGGCGGATCAGATCCAGGTCCTGGACGGGCGCAAGAGCGGTCCTTACTGGTTCGCGCCCATCGTGGCCGATGCAGAAGCCGGTTTCGGCGGTCCGCTGAACGCTTTTGAATTAATGAAGATGATGATCGAAGCCGGGGCTGCCGGGGTGCACTTCGAAGACCAGTTATCTTCCGCCAAAAAATGCGGCCACATGGGCGGCAAGGTCCTGGTACCCACTTTCGAAGCAGTGACCAAGCTCGTCGCCGCCCGTCTGGCGGCCGATGTCTGCGGGGTGCCCACTATCCTCATTGCCCGCACCGATGCCGATTCGGCCAAATTGCTGACCAGCGATTTTGACGAGCGCGACAAGCCTTTCGTCCTGGATGCCGAGCGTTCCAGCGAGGGCTTTTTCTATATCAAAAGCGGGGTCAAGTCCGCCATTGCCCGGGGGCTGGCCTATGCGCCGTATGCCGACATGGTCTGGTGTGAAACCTCCAAGCCTGATCTGGCTCAGGCCAAGGTCTTTGCCGAAGGCATCCATGCCAAGTTTCCCGGCAAGTTGCTGGCTTACAATTGCTCGCCTTCGTTCAACTGGAAGGGTAACCTCGATGATGCCACCATCGCCAAATTCCAGCGCGAACTGGGCGCCATGGGTTATAAGTTTCAGTTCGTGACCCTGGCTGGTTTCCACGCCCTGAACCTGGGCATGTTCGAACTGGCCGCCAGCTACCGGGATGAGGGCATGCTGGCCTACTCGCGTTTCCAGGAGGAGGAGTTCCGCTTCGGCAAAGATGATGGCTACATGGCCACCACCCACCAGAAGTTCGTGGGGGCCGGCTATTTCGACCGCCTGATGGATGCGGTCACCAGCGGGCAGAGTACGGTGGGGGCCATGGATGGTTCCACGGAGGAAGATCAGTTCTGAGAAATTGCTGAAGAGGATTGGCGTGGTGCCCCCGGCAGGATTCGAACCTGCGGCACACGGATTAGGAATCCGATGCTCTATCCCCTGAGCTACGGGGGCATCGCGGTCAAGTTACCGGAACTCCGGCTGATAAGGTGCATCAGCCTTACACCAATTCCTATGTGTTGACAAGCCATTTCAAGCTACGCCAGAGTAACAGTTGCCACTGTCTGGATAGTCTCGCCAGGGTATTGCATTTTCCAGAGTTCATAGACACGACCGGTAGGTCTGCAGCGGGCTTAGCGATGCGATCAAGGACGTTTTCGATTCTCCATTAAAGATTTCGCCGTTCTGATCCGATATTAGTTTAAATTGATATTAACGCAGATCGAAACCACGGCCGCAATGAATGCGGCTGCTGACTCGGGCAGCACAAAATATCGGATGATATCAAAATGAAGGCCGCTACAACCAAGGTGCCGGGCAGGCTGTCCCAGTTGGTTCTGGACAGCGAAGACTGGCTTATGGATCGCATCCTGGAATATGCCCAGGCACGCGGATACACTATATACACCTCCACTCTCAAGGAGGCCTGGCGCCTTTCCATCTCGGGCCTTTCGAAATCTCTGCTGCAGGCAATCGGAATGGGGCTTGAAAAACTGGAACTGTTTCCCGAGGAGGACTACAAGGTCGACCCTATCGCCTCCTTTGGTGTTCGGGAAGCAAAACTGCACCGCGAGCGCGGTGTGGAACTGGGCATGTTCCTGAGTCTTATGAAATATTATCGCCAGACGTATCTCGACCTGATCTACAGCGCTGGTTTCGAGTCGGACTATTTGCAGGAGTGCCGTTTGATTGTCATACGCTTTTTTGACCGGGTCGAACTGGGATTTTGTACGGAATGGGCCTCGCATGGTGAGAGCGCGAAAACCCATGAACTACAGGCCAAGAATAGGGACATGACCAATGAGAAAAATAAGTACCTGACCATTTTCGAAAGTCTCCAGGAACCCGCCATCCTGCTGGATGTCGACAACCGGGTGGTGAATGTCAACCACGCCTGGATACAACTCTTCGAAGGGGAAGCGGTGCCAGGCAGTGTTTATTACGGTCGGGAGCCGGTGGAAAGGAATCTGCCTTGGTTGGCGGATGGTCTCAGGGTGGTTGCCGATGCCGTCACATATGAACAGGTGCTTGAAAAAACAGTGGAGACCGCTCGGGGAACACGTGATTTCTTCGTGAAAATCAAGCGAATGCAGGATGTGAGCAACAAGTTTGCCGGGGCTGTGATTTTGCTGACCGATATTACGGATCTCAAGCACCTGCAAGCGTCATTGCAGGAGCGCGAACGACTCTAGGGGGTTCTCGAGATGGCCGGTGCGGTCTGTCACGAAATGAATCAGCCCCTCATGGCCATCGCCGGGTTTGTCGACCTTTGCAAACTGGGGATGAACCCCGCAGACCCCGCCTACGAAAAGCTGGAGAAAATCGCCCAGCAGGAGCAGCGTCTGGGCGAATTTACCCGGCGCCTGATGCAGATTGCCCGCTATGAAACCAAAAAGTACATGGATATCGATATCATCGATCTGGAGCGGTCAGCGCCCTGCGACCTTTAGTTGGGTTTAATCAGTTGCCAGACCTAAAAATTCCCTGCCATGCAAACACTCCTAACGTGCCTCGCCAGACGGCCGCCAGTGAACGCACGGGTGGTGGGGTGCGCTGCTTTAGTCGACGTAGAGCGTCTGCCCCGGGTATATCAGGGTGCGGGGGGTCAACTGGTTAATCTTTAAAAAATGCTTCAGATCCATGTTGTGGAGCTGTGCGATTTTAAAGGGACTGTCCCCCGATTTGACTCTATAGGCCTTGAGGCCGGCCTTGGATGCCGGCTGGGGTGATTTGCTGGGTATTTTGAGGACCTGCCCGATCGACAGATAGGGGCCCTGCAGGCCGTTGAGCTGCTGTATTTCCCGGGTGGTGGTACCATACCGTTTGGCGATAATCCAGAGAGAATCTCCACTTTTGACCACATGCCGGGACGGCACCGGGCCTGCTACCTTTGCCGGTGATTTTGCCGGCGTACGGGTTACGACGACACCTCTGGTCGGAATTTTAAGTTTCTTACCGGCCCGGATAAAATGGCTGCGCCGAATGTTGTTGGCCCGCATAATCTTGCCGACACTGGTGCGGTAGCGGCGCGCAATCACGGAGAGGCTTTCATCTGGTCGGACCCGGTGATAGACATAAGCCGGTTGCGGCCGCGAAGTGATGGGTAGTGTTTCGATTTTGGTCAGCAGGAGGTTGCCCTTACCGGTAGGAACCCGGAGGGTGTAAGGCTCGTCCGGCGTTATCTTGTATCGCAGCTCCGGGTTCAGTACTTTCAACTGATTGTAATTGCTACCAATAGCTTTTGCCACATCTTTTAGATGGACCCGCCGGGTGAACTGGACCGTATCGTATTCCAGGGGTGGATCGGCGACCAAGCCGGTCATGCCGTACTTTTCCGGATCCTGCAGAATGTGCAGGGTCGCCAGAAACCGCGGCACATATCGCGCGGTTTCCAGGGGCAGGCGGATGTAGAGGTCCCAGAAATTATCCAGGTAATTGACGTTCTGGGTGCGAATTACCCGCAGAACGCGTCCCTCGCCGCAGTTGTAGGCGGCCAAGACCGTGGTCCAGTCGCCAAATATCTGGTGCAGTTCCTTCAGGTAAGCCACAGCGGCCCGGGTTGATTTGACCGGGTCAAGGCGTTCATCCAGATACGTGGTGCGCTTGAGCCCGAACTTGTACCCGGTCGAGGGAATGAACTGCCAGAGTCCCAGGGCCCGGGCCTTGGACAGAGCGTGCGACTTGAAGCCGCTCTCGATCAGGGGCAGCCAGGAAAGTTCGGTGGGCAGCCCGGCTTCCTGCAAGGCCGCCACAATCGCGGGGCGGTACAGCCCTGAGCGGCGGTAGGACTCTATGAAGAACTTTCTTTCACCGTTAGTGAAAAGTTTGATTTCAGCCTCGATATGGCGGTTCATGTCCATGGGAATGGCTTTATGATGGCCGTTCACCACAATGTGCCGCGAGGCATATATTTCCAGAATCCGCTTGGAGATGAGAAACCGCAGGTCTTCCTTCTGCTGGATCAGTTTGGGATTGCCGGCCGTATCCACATCCAGGATCAGCGAGTACGCTTTATCCAATGCTTCCAAGGCGTTGTCCAGTTCTCCCGCCTGCCAGAATTCATGAGAAGCCCGGATAAAGTCTAGGGCTTCATCCAGGGCGATCTCATTTTTTTTACCATCTTCAGACACTTTGCCATTGGCCGGCGTACTGTTATCCGTCAGGGGGGCCTCAGTATCGATTGCTTCGGGTAATTCCGCCGGCGGGGCAGGTTCGGCTGCAACCGGGGCAGGTTGATCCTCTGGACCGGTTTCAGCCGGGAGCGAGGGGACTTCCGGTTTTTCAGCCTGGATTGGAGGCTGGGCACTATCGGGGAGGCTATTTTTAATAACTGTCTGATTACAACCGTAAAACCATGGGAGTAAAATCAGGAGCAGGATCAATCTAAACAGGTTTGCCACGTAGAGTTCCTTATGCCAACAGGTTTATAACAGGGCTGCATCGTGGGCATTAAATTTGTTCTCCGAATTACACAACCCCCCTTACTATTGTCAAGAGATATATAAATTACTATCGGCGATCTTGCCATAACCTTTAAGGATGCTTATGTAAAGATGCTTAAATGTTACTCCTGGGTAGGGGGGCGGACCGCCGGGCGGCGGCCGCAACGACCCTATCCTAATGCCAGCCGGTCAAGTTAGACAACCTGGGGTTACCTTTTATATAGGGACGCTCGCGGCATCCGTCAGACAAAGTTCATAAATATGCGAAAAAACATCTTGACAGTCACAGCGGGTTTTGACATATATACGCATTTTAGGGCGCAGTGCGCCTGGGTGTTATTTGCAACCGTGCTTGTTATGCTGAAAACGGTTGCCTTGGGCCAGAGTAGCTCAGTTGGTAGAGCAGCTGATTTGTAATCAGCGGGTCGCGGGTTCGACTCCTGTCTCTGGCTCCATGGATGTAAAAATGGTGGGGTTCCCGAGTGGTCAAAGGGAACAGACTGTAAATCTGTCGGCGACGCCTTCGGAGGTTCAAATCCTCCCCCCACCACCAGCCTCAATGAGAGTCGTATGTAGGAGGTTCCGGGAAACCGGGGCCGCTGGTTAACTACGTGGCTTCCTCTGTAAGTCTGCGCTTCTTGAGGATCTTTTGAGTCTCACCGGGTCACCCGGGCCATTTGGTTCACCCAGCATTGAGCGGGAGTAGCTCAGTTGGAAGAGCTCCAGCCTTCCAAGCTGGAGGTCGCGAGTTCGAACCTCGTCTCCCGCTCCATATTTTAATGGGGTCCCGATGGCACTACAATCTGGAGAATACGGCAGTGATAAAGCCCACGTAGCTCAGTCGGTAGAGCGCATCCTTGGTAAGGATGAGGTTCATCGGTTCAATTCCGATCGTGGGCTCCAGAATGTGTTTTTCAGGGACCTGAAAACGTTATTGAATTTCACGACGACAACAGGTTTACGCGCCAGGCCGGATAACATGAAGAGCTCTATTGCATTTATGTGACATTGTGAGCCGTGCGGAGAGATAACGCCAAATACTTTATGGGAGGACGGGAAGATGGCCAAGGAAAAATTTGAGAGGACCAAGCCCCACGTGAACGTGGGAACGATTGGGCATATCGATCACGGTAAGACGACGCTGACGGCAGCGATTACCAAGCACAGTGG